>Ga0307517_10000368_pt1 | contig 77800 bp, 97 predicted proteins | sample 23_EM_MG_FD_194515 | JGI IMG/M metagenome (GOLD analysis project Ga0307517, IMG submission 194515) | Populus trichocarpa ectomycorrhiza microbial communities from riparian zone in the Pacific Northwest, United States - 23_EM | ecosystem: Host-associated > Plants > Roots > Unclassified | place... | reverse complement strand
AACAAAACGAAACCTGCCCCCCCCCCCCCCCCCCCCCCCCCCCGCACGCACACACACGCACACGCACACACACACATTCCCCTCATTGTCCAAAGCCACGGTTCCGGGACAAACTCGTTCACCTGTTTGTTTGTTTTTTCTTTTTATTTATTTGCATCTCTTTCGAACACTTCCCTGTCGCTCGCACACACTTTCATCATAACACCTCCGCAGTTCCGGCCATAGGTTAGGTTACATGGGTTAGGCTTGTTCTACCGGTACCTAACTTACCGACAGCTACTTGCGAAACGCACAACACCAACACAAGACAACCAGTCGAAGCTTTTTTGCTTTGCTAGTAAACTTACAGTTCCACCTAGCTATAATGAGCCCCTTCATAGTGAATCCCCGGTTATAAGGAACAGTACCTCGCAGCCACACTAATGAATTTACTGCATAGGACAGTTTGCTATAGTGAACCCCCCATAGTAAAAATTAGCGAGCAAGACCTTGGGGTATTGATTCTTGGCGTTAATTATAGCCAGGTGCGACCGTATGTACTAGTACTCGAGTACCGTAGTGTCAGAAATGTTCAATTCGCTACCAATTGAGTTGACCCGGTACTCGTAGTTAGTGCCAGTAAGTTACAAGGGTAGGCAGGGACCCATTAACCGGAACCGACAGGGCTGTCTTTTTGCTGGGTAACCTCATATAACTGTCCCATAATTTCTTCCCGGGCCTTGTATCCATGAGTGTTTACCAGTACTCTACTCGTACTCTACTCTTCTTTTCTTTTTCTTTTCTTTTTCCCTCATTTTTCTTTTTCCATGATTCAATTTATGTTTGTGCGTTCGAATATTCATCGTGGGCGTGATGCTTGCTGCGTTGCATTTAGACTGGGTTTTGGGATGGCGGTGCTGGTGGTGCGTGCACAGGCGTTTCTTTATTTATTTTTTCCTTTTTATACCCCTTTCTTCAACTATTCTTTCAAACATCGTGAATAATGATTTGCTTCTTTTTTGGCTGCGGTGATGGGTGCGGTGATGGTACTGTATTGTACTCGAGTACAGCACGTACGTGCCACTCGGAGGCGAGGTGAACGGTGGCGGCTACCGTTAATCCAAGTCTCCCCCCCTTTTTCCCACCTCACTCCTCATCGATTCATTGATTGATCCATTTACCTGGTGCGTTCCCCGAGCTTGCACGTGCTCTCCAGACGTGCCATGTCTTGGCCATGCCCATGACATGTCCAGTCGAGAGAGCGTGTGAGAGTGAAAGAGACGTGATGGCCGTCCTCGAATATGTGGGAACGAATGAAATGATTCTCAGTTGCCTGCCCATCGTCCCTGTTCTCACATGTTGTATACACACCATAATCAAGTAATCAATCGACACCCGTCCACCGTTCAGTTCAGCAGCACCACCACTACTGCCGCCACCGCTCTTCTATCCTCGCATCGCGCTTCTTGAATAGGGAGTTTTGAACTGTACTCGTACATACAGCACAAACAGCGGAATACCGGTACCGGCACCGTATGCTTGTGTGTAGGTGAGAGAATTTTCTCTGATTGCTATATCTGAATTTTCCGTTATTTATCTATTAATTTTATCCCCGGTGCTTTTGCCTCCCTTCTCACTGTGATACCGGTGTGAGGTGTCCGATTTGTTCTCCGGGTTGACGTGTGGTGGGTGTGGATGTGATGTGAATGCGGTGTACGAGTATGGATGAGTAGGTAGGTACGGGTATCGTTGGTGGTTGGATGGATGGATGAATAAATGAAGAAAGGAAGAGGGAGGAAGGGAGGAAGGGAGGAAGGGCAATGGCGGAGCCTAAAAATGGTGATATATATATATAGCGTATGCTTGTTTTGTCGTCACACTGCCAAGTAGGAGTCGGACACCTCAGGCGTCAATTCCCATACTCGAGTACAAAGTGCTCAACTTTGGCTTGGCCACACTAGCATCGTCACCTGCTGGACGGACCAGTATAGGGTTTCCATGTCTGCGATATCCATGATAGATATTATGAATGAATAATGGGTGACGGGGGGGTAGCAGCGATCATGGAGTCCCTAAACGACAAACGCTTCCAATTGGGGAGCAAAGCAGTATCATCATCATCATACCACGCCGGAGCACGGAGCTGATATGGCACAGGAATGGAAGCCGCCGATGGAAACTCTGGCATGAAGAAAGGGCCTTGTCACCGCATGGCACGGGAATCGATGCAAAGAGCTATGATGCCATTACAGGGGCTTTTCGCTAATAAGTTATACAATGATAATGGTGCAGTTATGTCTCATGGGTTTCCGGATGGTCTCTGGCAAGAGCGACAAAAAAGAACATACTTGTACCTCCCTCTTTCCATACTAAGAAATACAGTTGCACCTCGTTATAAGGAACGCCAGGGTTTCAGGGTTTTTCGTTTCTTATCACGAGGCTTGGAAGAAATTCCTTCTAGTTACTATATTCTGGTTCATGGGCTAACATATATATTTGTATCGCTGCTTTGGGGGGGTTTGCCTTTTCGGGTGGGCGTGGCCATTGCTTAGTACCTTCTCTTGCTCCAATAAGGTTAGGCTATAGAAAGATTTAGATTATTAGTCTTTGCACATATTCCCCTTTATTTTATTTACCAACAGTGGTCCCTCTCGTTTCCGCCTTGATTGCTTGTCATAGAAGAGAATGTTTAGCTGGCTTCTTACCAGAGGGACTGGAGGAAGAACATTAGATAGGGTTGGGATGCTCCTCTTTATCAATTGTACTGAGTGGTGCTTTGGGCCTTTCCGCCGTAACATAGGTTGTATGTAGGAGATGAGCCTTGGCCTTATATAAATCTATCCATTGATTTAAATATCTCTGAACACTTCTTATTCTTTTTATATTCTCACCTACCTACCGGTGCATTGCCCTGGCTTGGGTTTGCCAAGCCTTTATGTTCCGGGACTTTTCCATCGCAACTGAGCAGGGTGTTTCTCGAAATGAGTGAGTGAGGGAGCGAGCGAACGAGAGTGTATGAGTGAGACCAGCGATGAGGAAATAATAATTTCTAATGGGTCGATGGGGTTGTCTTTTTTTTTTTTTTTTTTTTTTTTGTGCTGCTGGTGATGGGGTGGTGGTGTGTGCAGTGAGCAAGGTCCATTACCCAGGGAATTATTGTGGAAGCCGGATTATTATTACCACTGCATTATCGTCCATCTAACGTTCAAATGTCGATTTCTAGAATATTTGCTGGTTTTTGTGATAGACTTTCCATTCCTATGACCACTTCAGCCGTGCAATGCAAGCTGCGGCGATTCTTCATACCCATCCAGCGTCCACCCATCCTCTAAGGTTTAGGTAACCGATGATGATTGATTATTTATGACTGTTGTTTGCATTAAATGTATTTATATCCTGTGATGATATTTTCTTCTTTCCTTTTCTCTATCTCACGCTCTCCTTTACCCTACGAAAAATCTACTTTGAGAGTGAACCTTAATTCTCCACGCCTCCACCGTGTCCTTTTTTTCTTTTCTTTCTCTTCTCTTCTCTTCTCCATTCTCTCTACCGCTCCCCTCCTTTCTTTCCCTATTTTGCCGTACTGTATTTCCTTTTCAGACAGCGCGACTTTCCTCTGCTTGCCATCGTCGTCATCTCACAATCGAGTTGGGAAGTGGTTAACTGCAGGCAACCAAGCCAGACCGGGCCTGTTACCCACCACCCACATATGTTACCCACATCACACAACGTGCAACCCTTGCCTTCTCACTGGCCATGCTGGTGTCTGCTTTGGCCAATGGGTCCTTCCCAGCCTGCGTATGTCGCCTATGTTAAACTGTTCGAGTAGGAGTTCATCCTCATAATCTGCTGAGTGTGACTATCGCGCACCGCACAGTGTCATGTTCTTGAGGACACCACGGAATTATTTAATTCAAGTTCGATATCACCATATCACGTGTGATATGTAATGGGGCCGTGCTTTTCACTCTTTTTTTTCTTTTTTTCTTTTCTTTTCCTTTCTTTCTTTCTTTTTTCTTTTCTTTTCTCCTTCCCTTCCTTCCCCCTTCCTCTTTCTCTCTCCCTCTCACGCACACACTCTCTTCGGTAATCGGAAATGCCTGGTTGTGTACCGTTAGGGGTTGGGAAGGGGGAGGCGGGGGTTAACTACCAGATTCTCGATTTTCACATTTATTACCGATTATCCCGGATTGAATGCCTTTTGTGCCGTTAGACCAGGCTTTCTGGGGGAATTATCATCACCAGGAATATTCTTTTCTGTTGCTGTTCGTTACCGACAAATGCTCCTGGGGGCGCGTTTTCATGTGCTCCAAGTGTTTGGAAATTGTGCTAGTGAATAATGTACTGGCATCTTGCATTTGGTTCCTGAGATTGAAGCTTATCCTCACTACAATTGACACCATGGGTTCGAAGCTTTTGTCAAATGCATCCACGATTCCATTTGTAGTCTTGTCCGGAATAGTCACTCGCTCTGAACTTCCTTGACTGGTATTTTTTTTTGCCAGCTGTACCCACTGTGCCTTCTCCGCTCTGAGTGGTGTATCGCTGATTAATTCTTGTGGGCATCAAATCGCAGTCCTACGGTATGGCTTTATCCCCCTCCACCACCGTATGTATTTATCTTTGCTTGCCTCATCCACCGTCAAGAAGGAGAGACCCATTGCTCATCCCTAGCACCTCCCTGTTTGAACACTGTGATTTGATCCATCCTTCCTGATGAGGTTTACAGCAATAATATTGTAATATTTTGCTTTTTTTTTTACCCCCCCCCCCCCCGAATACTGGAGCAATACAACCAGAAGCCTTTGTGCAAGCCGTTGTGCTGCATAAGCAAGTGGGAATCACCGTCCCCAATCAAAAAACGGCAGACCCCTCCCACCCAGAGTTGCCCAGGCATACTCCGAGCTGCACTTCAAAAAAAAAAAAAATCATCCCAGTCCTCTTCTCTTGCAGAAAGTCTTTTTCTCCTACACTTCCCTCTTCTCCACACCCCCCCTCTCAAAGAGAGAACGTTGGCCTGCCTTCTGCTCGTCGAGACATCTGTGGAGGCGTGAGAGGGGGCTTGCTTGTATCGTCTTCCTCTCTTTTTTCTCTCCCTCCTTCTCCCCCTTCACCTCTTCCTCCTCTCTCCCCGCTACATCTCCCTCCTCCCTCCTCCCTCCTCCCAACCCCCCTCTTCTCTCCTCCCTCCTCCCTCCTCCCCTCCTCCTCTTTCCTTTCCCTTTCCTTTCTCCGCTCCTCGCATCATCTGGTGGGTTCTCCACTCCCGGGGATCCTTTAACCCCCTCCATCCCATCCCCGCCAGCCCTTGCCGACCTAACTAGCCGCAGTGGCAGCAGCGGTAGGAAGAAGCTACAGTATTGTCAACTAACCACACCTCCACTGCCACCACTTCGCACCGCCGCCTCTCCCTTTTTCTTCCATTGCTCCGACTCCGTCATTATCTCAGACCCAGTTCTCCGCCCTCCACTAGTCATTGACAGCACCAACTAGTACCGGCTTGTTCTTTTTTCTTTTCTTTTCTTTTCTTTCCTTTCCCTTCTTACGGAGCATTGGGACTTTGTGGGCTGGCCAAGGATATTAGACAAAAGGTACTAGTGAAGTAACTTGGTGAAAGCCTGGCAGTCTTGATAAAAAAATCTTATTGAGACTGCGAAACACGAATTATTCGCCTCTTTTTCCCCTCTTCACCCTCCTCCTCAAACCTCATCCCACCCTAAACCTCCCCAAACCTTACCCTACTGCCCATACCGTTATAGCATCCATCATCCCCGTCCGCTTAAAACGGTTCCCTCGATCTCCTCACTCCTTGCCGTGGCCCGTCAAGTCTGCTGCTTTGCTGCTACACACGCACACCATCTTTTATACTCTGCTGCCACTATTCGCCGCCCCGCCGTTACGCTGCTTATTCACACACCCACTATATGCTCCTTTCCTTTCACAGACACGTTCTCTCGACGTGAACTTGTCTTTCATCCCACATCCCGCTACCACTACCCTTCTCCCTAACACTCACCCTTCCCACTTCTTAGAACACACCCCCAGTCCACGCTACTGCTACTACTACACCCTGCTTCATACCATTACTAGTACTTCAGTTTCTTACAATCTACCGAGTTTACAGTTTATTTGAGGAAGGAATCTGGCCAATTGAACCAACAGCCTCTGCTGCTTAGAATTATTCGGGCCCGTGTTCGTCGAGGAACATAGCATGTCCCTTGCGTTCAGCGTGCATCCGGTTCATCAGCAGCAGCACCCCGTCGCACGAATCGATTTTCGGTATCCAACGACCAACCACTCTATGGATAGAGGCTCATCTGAATACGCACAATCTGGTTTGCCATCATCAGCCTCTTATTCTCAATTTCCCAACAGCCAGTCAGAATCTCAAACAAACGAGCAGCCTACAAATTATCAATCACCATCTCAGGACCGTTCCGTTGCTTATTCTTCCTCGGCTACTCCATCCTCCGAATACGGTGGCACAAGCAATTCAACTGCTCGAGCTCCAAACTTTCAATCGGAATATAACTTAGGCGCTTCTCGTTACGAAGGCGCTCCACGTTATCCCTCTAGTAGTGCCGGCACAGGTAGCAGTGGAGGTATGAGTCACGCATCTCATTCTAACTTCCCCCTCCCACCATTGGCACAAAGCCTTCAACGTCCAGTGAAGCCCGATCCTGAATCTTCTGAAGATCCCAGTACGAGTGTCTCGAGCCCGGCCTATCCTCCCCCTCAACCAGCTCAGTACCATTCGTACCCACCACCGCCAGGCACAATGTCAGAATCATACACTCATCCACACCCCGCTACCTCTGCCTCGGGTTGGCGTCAGGATTGGCCGCCTCAAGGGTATCCGCAGCCTCCCCACATGGCGTATAGTACGCATCCTGGAGGACCCGGAGGTGTCGCCAGTCCGGCTGGGCCAGTGCGTAATAACAGAACTCCAAACCGAAAACGCATCTCCGATCAACAGCCCCAACATCCCCTCTCACAGGTTTACTCCTTTGTACCTATCCCAGGCGCTCAGCAGCACAAACGGCCGCGTAGGCGTTATGAGGAAATCGAGCGGATGTACAAGTGTGGGTGGCACGGCTGTGAGAAGGCCTACGGGACACTTAACCACTTGAATGCCCATGTGACAATGCAGAGTCATGGAATCAAACGTACCCCAGAAGGTTTGTTGCGCACCAGGTTTTCTGCAGTTATTCCCCCTATTCATCCCATCTCAGCTAGGGAGCTCGGTGATATATATATCCGATTGATTCCCTTGCGAGCTTTGTATGGACATGGCCCTGATGACTTGCGATTGTTGTTAACGCGTACTTTCATTTACTAACGCGACCGCCTCAATAGAATTTAAGGAGATTCGAAAGGAGTGGAAGGCCCGCAAGAAGCAGGAGGAGGCGGAGAGAAAGGCAGTCGAGGAGGAAGCGCGCAGGTCAAGCGCTGAGGGTGGTCAGCCCAGTGAAGTTCAGAACCAGGCACCCGCCCCAGTGCCCGTATCCAGTGCACAATACACGCCTGCCCCTCCTCGCCAACTTCCGCCACCCCTTCCCTATGCAAATGCGCCTGTTCCCGCCAACGTCCATTATCCTTCAGCTCCTACCGCCGCCATGGAATCGATGCCACAATATCCCCAGCAACAGCAGGTATACCCAGCATATCCCCAGTCAGGATACCCCCCCCAATCTATTTACGCTGCCCAGCGCCAGGCGCCAATTCAGACTGCGAACAACGGAGAGGGAGATGCGGATCCCAATGCCGATCCAGATGTCGCAGCAACGACACAGTCCTATAGCCAGCACAATCTTAACGCCAGTTGAGCGACTTCCTCTATACATATCACTTTGATTGAAGGGCAAATGACGAGTGTCATGAGATTTTCCTTTTCTCTTCCATATCTAGGAACAGGGGGGTTCTTTTCCTTAGTTCTCGCCGCGTTCTATTTCTACTGTCTATTCTTTCTCGGGGATTCTCTATCCCCGCCATTCTTCGTACAAATAGCATTGTTGAGGGGATATCTGATTTTGTTTGCTTTTGCTTTTTGCTACTTTCTAGGAAGCACGGCTCCTCGCCGACGCATCCAGCGGGGGTTGTGTTTTTACGACTTTTGTTTCACTGTTCATTTTTTACCTGGCTGCCATTTCCCCCCTCTTTTTTTCTTCCTTCGTACAAAAACACGTTCTATGGGGGTTGCCAAACATAGATCTCGCCTTTGGGCTTTATGGGGGGTTTTCCGTTTTTACTTTTTAGATTCGGTTGGGTTGCATTTCTTCGGGCGAGAAGAGAGAGAGAGAGAGAGAGAGAGAGAGTAAGGGGAAGAGGGGAAAGTAAAAAGGGCTCTGTTATTACCCAAGGGCTTGCTCTTTTGTTTCCTTGTTTATCCCATATTTAGTTTTTTGTCCACCCATTTTTATTTTTTCTGCTGCTTTTTTCTTCGCCACAATATGTTCCCCCCCTCCCCCTCCCCCTCCCCCTCCCCCCCTCCCCATTCCCCAGTTGTTTTATTTTTTGCTTTCCTTTTTTTAACCTCTCTTGGGTTTGCTTGTGTCCCATTCCTTGTCCCTAATTTGTTAACTCTTGTCAGATTTGTACAGTAATCGAGTAAATAAAAAAACAACCCCCTCCCATCATAGGGAATTCATTAACAAAAGTCATATCTTTGTCTCCCGTTTCCTTTTTTCTTTTCCTTTCTTTGTTCCAAGGTTGCGAGTGCGAGCACTTTTATCACGAAGTGAGTGAGGTGTTTCCGATGTTCGATTGCTTGCAGAGCAGAGAGGGTTGGGTCAGGAAAGGCATGCATGTCTCGAGGAGCGGAGCCGTTTGAACGCACGCACTCCACCTCCCCCCCTGTTTTGGAAAAAAGAGGTGACAGTTGTTGAATAAGTAGACTGGTGATGGTGATTGCGGATGGTTTGGTGCTAACCGTACTCGTGCCAGCTTGCGGTAATTGGCGAGGCGAAGTGGAACTACAGTACTCGCAAATCTTGGTGATGGATGGGTGAGCTAGTTTGTCTATTAGCTATTTGGTTTGGGTCCTCCTTGTCTTTTCTTTCTTCCTTCCTTCCGTCCCCCTCTTTATTCGTGGATAACTCTATCATACTTTGGCAGCGCTAATCCTATCTCTTCTAGGAATAATTAACTTTTTACCCCTTACCTCAAGCTAGCTTGTGTGCTCGTTCCTTGCTTTACCCTGCCCTAAGCTGGCCCCCCTTGCACCTCTACTTCCACCTCTACTTCTCGTCTCTGCCTAGTTGCTATTACCCCTATGAATTACCCCTATGAAACAGGAATTTTTTTTAAAAAAACTTTCCTATGTATTTTTATATCTGTTGTTGTAGTCTGTAACTAGCTATGGTTTACTGTATCGTGGTAAATGCATGGACTCGAGCATGTGCGGCGCATTCTACGGTAGGGGTCTTATACCCTCGAACCAACCAAGCAAGCAACTCGCCAAGGGCAGTGATGGTGGTGGCGTTGTGATCGTTTATCGGTTGGTTGGTTATCCGGTTAGGGTGTCGGGGCGAGTTGACTTTTCTGCCTTGCTTGGCTGTGCTTGTGTGCGTGGCTGGTGGTAGGGCTGGTGATGGTGAGTTGTGGACTGATGTTTGGTTATTTGGATGTTGGATGGATGGAGGGAAGGTCGTTCTGTGATATGTGGTGGTGGTGGTGGTGGTGGTGGTGGTGGGGCAGGCGATACTGGCAACAATCCCTCGTATGATATGACAGATACCGTGGCGGTAGTATCGTGGGAGTCTCGAAAGATTTGTTTTAACAAGTTATATATCCACGATATTTCGCTATACCGGTAGTTGCATATTATTACCGTACTCCGGGTTCTGTATAACACACAGTACTGCAACCCCTAACCCAATCCCCCAAAACTCTGCAAGTCATCTATGATGCCCGTACATAATACTTTTCTCTCTGCCCCTCTCTCCACTCCCCTCACTGGTCATCCAATGTTTACCCATCCAATATGCATCCATCATACCACCCGCGCCACTTCTCCTCCCGAATAACTTGTTCGTATAATAATAATAATAATAATAATAACGCAAGCATAACATATAATATGTTAAAAATATTTTTGCACCTCTTCACCCCACTTCACGCCACCTTCGCAAGGGAAGGTGGACCCCTGTTTGTCAAACAATACCGGAACTCGCGTTGCCTTACGTTGCCTTGCGTTGCATTCAGGTGCTTGGGTTAGGGTAGTTGAGCACGTTTTTGTGCGAGTTGGTTAGGCAGGAGATTCCGTTGGGGCGGGATGGATGGGATGGAAGGGCTGACCGATACGGTACAGTCGTGTAGCCGCGTTGAGTTTCCATTCCTTCCCTTCTTCCCTTCTTTGCTTCCTTGCTTCCTTCCTTCCAAAGCTTCGATGTTCGATGTTCGATGGAAGGAATGGAATGTCGTATTAGATCACTACAATTTCTTTCTTTCTTTCTTTCTTTCTTCTCCCCCTTTATTATCGCTACTATTGTTAGAAGGAAGTAAGGAAGGAAGGAAAGAAGAAAAGAAGGTACCGGTAATCTCGGTGTTTATGTTTCTCCATTTGTTTTTCCCAAGATACATCATCGTATCCCATCCCGCGGACAGATGGGACATGCAGATCCGGATTCACTGCCTTTCCCCATATATATACCGTACCGTATACGGTAACTCCATGCCGTGGCGAAGGGACTTTTCCACAAACAGCAACAGCAAAAAGAACGCTTGATATTTCGTGATCCTGTGAGGCGAAGTTACTGGGCCACCGGGCGGTCCAGGAAGAAACGGGGAAATCTGCATGTCTCTTCCTTCCTGGGATAGAGGGAGGGAGTCACCCGTAAAATCTCTTGAAAATCCACCATGTCCTCTGGAATCGGTATTCGCAATTTCTGCCAACTCGCCAAATTAAACCCATCCTATTGCCGACCATCTGGCGCACCCAATGGCCTGCTGACCTTGCACCGTGTCGGGAAAACGCTACTAATCCTTCTTCCTCTCAGGAGCTTTTTGACTCAGGGATCCGGAGATCACAGGGCTGATGACGGAGATGGTGGACTTTGAGAGTTTTCTTTCTTTCTTTTCTTATGGATTCTCTCCTTCGGGGGGAAGAAGGGAGGAAGGGAGAGAGTTACTACATTTGGAAGCTGCCCAGCGAACTGCGCTGGGGGGAGGGGGGATACGGGGATATTTCGGCTGTCCGTCGGTCAGTGGTACAAGTACAAGAGCGTAAAGAGTAGATATTATGTAAGATAGGTGAATAGATAAAATAAGTGGACTGGGTTGGGTTAGGTTAGGCTAAGCGGGGCTTACCTACTTACAAGTATGATAACTGGTACAAAGTATGATACCGGGACCCGAACATTGGGAGTGTCATACCGATTTAGCACGGGCGCTCAGGTGTGCACAGATAATTCAGCTATATACCGTACGAACCTTCCTAGTCCCTGTGTTCGAGTACAGCTATCATACATGTACAGTACCGGGGGGGATGGGATGTCTTCGCACAGGACAAGGCGGTTAACCAGCAAGATAATCCCTGTCCTGTACGAAGATATTCTCTCTGGGTATGTACTTGCCCTTCTTTCCTGCCTATTACTTGTAATTACCTATTATGATACTTGTAGCTCTTTTGGTCTCCTTCCCTCCAAGCCACTTTTGTTCCACGTGTGCGTGATTATGCCCGGTATCATACCAAGTTGTTACCAACCGTAGAGTAATTGTGTCGGTACTCACTCACTCACTCACTCACCCACTCACCGATTCCAGGATTTGGTCTGTGGTTCCTTGTGGGAGATCATATGGGGGTGCTGTATCATATATTTCTTTGTTGAAATCTCTTCGGAGGTGGATTATCCGCCTGAGTGGGTGGAGCTTTTCTTTCTTTATTTCTAATTCTTTGGCTTGTTTTTTATTAATATAATATTATATATATATATATTTTCATGGTATTTATTTCCTTCCCTTAATTGGGTTTGCTTTTCTGTGAGTATTATTATCGATGGTATCATATATTGCCAGCGTGATTATTATTTATATGGGAGCCTACGGCTGCGCAGAATGATAACCTGCAATAGGATCATGGAACCGGAAAAAAAAGATCGAAAAAGAGAAATCAAAATTTAAACTCAAAAAATAGGTGCTAAGTGACGATGAGGGGTTTTTTTTGTGTGTGTTGCAGTCAGACCTGTGATACTCTTAATCTGTATTTTCTTCACCATCATTGAAATTGGTCTTCACCAGCCACACTCATACACATACACACGCAAGCCACGACTCGAATCCGTAATTCTTACAGATTCCGTGGCTTAAGCATGTGAAGCGTAATAAATAGTTGAGGGCTTTGGTTTTTGTTTTTTAATGGCCGGGGGAGTTACCCAGGCGTGAGAAAGCTCACCCTTCTCACCTCTTGTCGCGCTGGGGCTGACTGACATGGGGAGTTTGGTTGAATGGATTGATGATTAATGGTGTGGTATACCGTAAAGAGTCGGGGGATTGCGCCACGTTTTCTCATCCGGGTTCAGTAACGACCGGTACAGTGAGGTGGATGGGTAGATGGAGTTCTTGGATTCGGGTTCCGTGCCGGGATCAGTGTGCCAACGAACCGGTGCGGTTTCGAACTGTGTGATTGTTGTTAGACTTTTGTAATAAAACGCCAATTGGTTTCTAGTTTTGGTAAAGAGGTGGAGCAGGGTCGAGTGGTGGAGTTTTTGTGCTACGGTGTCTCGCTATCGTCACTTCTTCTCCCTGGCCTATGGAGGAGTGGCTTCTGATCAATTGCAGTACTGTAACGGTTGGAGAGATCGGTAGTGTTATCGTTGCTTGTGTGTAACTCCTGTCTCGTCGTTTATTCGTTGGTCTATCCTTTTGTCGGTGATGATGCCCTGTAGCGCATTTTGAGAGCATAGTGCCGGCACTCGGACGGTAGCAGGCGAGAAGTATACAAAGACAAGGGGTCGTGGATTTGAATGGAGGCTTAGATATGCGCGGATTTTTTTGCCAGGTATTTTTGGAATCCCTGTTGTTGGGTGCTTCTTTTCTTGCCTGCTGCGGGTACTGTACAGTACATGAACTGTTACATACAATACCTGTTCATCCTGTCTTTTCCTTCCTTCCCGCTTCCTTGCATTCAGCGGCAGCAGCAGCAGCAGCAGGAGGAGGAGGAGGAGGAGGAGGAGGAGGAGGAGGGAGGAGGAGGAGGAGAAGGAAGGAAGGACCTTCCTCATACCTTCTGCTGCCCTCTGCTCCCTCCCCTCTTTAGTCTCCTGTCCAAATATCGTCTGATCCGCCCTTGCGGTCTCATATCATTCCGGTAGCCTTTGCTTCCTCCTTCGTTCCCAACTTCCCTCACTCACTCCTTCCCTCCCTCCCTCGCCATCAAGTGAGACAGTAAACCAGCAACACCCCTATCACAGTTGCAGCACAGTCTCGGCCCGGCTCCAACATGATCTGATCCGGACTAGTTCGTCCTATCCTCCTATCCCCTTCTCTCTCTCGTTCTCTTTCCCGCAGTTGCTGTGCTCGAGTGCTCGTACAAGTACAGCGGTTGTTGTACAACAAGTACCGTATCGCACACCCCATGCACTATATATACCCAAACTTTTGCCAATCATACCCGTCTCCCTGTCGATACGACTATGGGGTGTGGTTCGGACGGATGGGTGGGGGGAGTGGGGGCAGGTGGGAGATAGTTCCACATGTAGAACCCTTTCTTCAGCAACAGAAAGGAATTGGAAATGTTATTTATAATTTGGAGGGAGGAGGGGAGGGAGGAGAATAATAATAGTAGTAACAATAATAATAACTTGTTATTATATCCTTTTTTACGGTGTTCTAGCCGAGATAGTGGTGTGCTGAACCGTAACCTTATTGTAGCGCACTTTTCTACCCCTCCCCCTCCCATCTTTATCTTTTCCGGGTGGTTGGGCTGGGGGGGGAGGGAGGTTTTCAAAAGAAGATTTCTGGAAAAACTTGCTAAGTCCACCATCTCCATGGAACGCCCCCTCCTTCCACCGAGAAGGGAATGGTGCATTCCGGACACGGTATAGTTTGGGCGATCTCATCAGCCGGTATTGGTTTTTCTGTTAACCTTGATCCGAGTTCTAGGCATTAAGGAGAGCCGGAACATTTGAGTCCCCTATGAGGGGGGAGCTCAGATGTGTATAAATGATTTGCCGTGCAAGTTTTTGATCTCTGTTTTCTGGTTGTACGGTACATTACAGCGCCCTGCGAAGCCTTACGGCTCAGTCCGTGTGATTTTAGTTGCGTGGTTGGTGGATTTATGCTACTTATGAGAAGAACTCTCAGAATTCGCTACGATTTTAGATTGGTTGTCAACGAGAATCATAGCATTAGTCCACGGTAGGTTTAATTTGATAGGTTCGCGGAATGTGGATGTTAGTGGATGAGATCTGACGCCTCCGAAAGGTAGGCTCAGACTGTGTAGCACTAGTGCGGCACCATATATGTCAGGAAAGCCCTGATCTTTCTTTGAGCCTTTATAACTCTAGGCTGGAGATTAGAGGCTTTTTAGGGATAGCGAATTATATACAAGAGTTCTTATGGTATACTGCTCCACTCCTAAGCGTGGGACGACGTGAGATTGAGTTTGCGCGAATTGTTCTGTAGAGTATCCGAGAGAGGTGAAGAATGTGGGTTGTCGTTTCATTGGTTCGCTGGCTTGAGGTCTGGATGATGGGGATGGTCTCTGTGCGCACATGGGCAGGTGGGCTCCGCTTGCTTTTATTTGTACTTGTACGAGTAGTTGTGCGATCCTAGTTAAGCTGTCGTGGAACTGTGGACGGTCTGAACTACTGGTAGAGTACTGTACATGCCGAGGCCTGCTGTGCATGTGTGGCATGTGCTCACGAAGGGGTGTCAGGGCTTTTCTCTTTCTCTCTTCTGGAAATGCTTGTCAAGGCACGTTCCGGATTCTGTGGCTGAGATTTGGGGGAATACGTTGCGAGTGCTCTTATATGCTAGCATTTTATGTCTTTGCTCGGTCAGATAACCACTGTATAGTACTGTGCATAGCGTAGTTTGGCTGAAGCTCTGCAGAACCCTCTACTGCTGGTAGCGGATTTATTGATATCACGCTTTCAAATGGCTATGAGGCTGGGTGCTAGCCTGGTTAATATAAATTTGTAATGAATGAACGTGTCGAACTACTGGGACTCACCGGATTTGGATCGCCCTTCTTTTGCGACTGAAGTGCACCAAGGAAGCTATAGTTGCAATTAAGTAACTATTCGAAGCACGGTATTCCCTTTTGGTGGAGGTAAAGGGGGGGGGAGGGAGGCCTGGAGTCAAGAAAGATATTGAACAATTACACAGCGCTGATGAATTTTTTTTGCAAAGCGGGTAACCCTTTTACTACTTTCTTAATATCGCTGTGGCTGTGACGTAGATGCAATAGTAGCTTGAGAGGGGCTTACTCTACTTCTCAAGGGATCTAATCCACAATCATAAGAATTGTAGTACTTGTAGTAGAACTTCACGCTAGGACGTTGGAGTTGCCCCCTCTAGTAAGGTCTATTATATTTTTCTTTTTGTTTGTCTCGGCTGAAGCTTGAAAGCTAGCTCTTTTTCGGAGCGATCTCCCCCTTTTATCTAAAGAAGGGAATTCTAGACGTCTTAGCTTCGAAAAGTCTAGTTGGCCGCCTTCTGCCGATTAAAAACACTCCAAGTAGGGGGGGTGCCCACTGCTCCTCGATGGCTTCTGGTATCATACTATTGCGCAGTTTGTGCAACCGGCGGGAGAGAAGCTATCATAGGATGATTTGAGCGTGAGAGTAGTGAACCAAACTAGCATCTAGTTTCTAAAACTATGGAACGTTTAGCTTAATGCACACTATTTTTTAAGAAGTTTTCGTATTCGCACTGGTCTGTTCATGCAGTTCTGGCTCTTCGGTTGGCGCCAGCTACTATAGCTACATGCATAGACTAGTGTGGTTACAAAGACCTTTCAAGCGGTGGTACAGATTGGGCTTGGTCAGGAAGTAGCGCAGTGTAGGGATTCTCCCTTGGAGATCAGTGGTGGGGGTTACTGGTGAGAACAATAACCACTATATATGCAGGCACAATTCTCTGGACGAGGCAGCAGTAACACAGGATAAGGGAAGCTATGGGATTACTCACATAGTCTCTGCTCCTCATTGTACGAGAGGGATCGCCGGAGAGGTTATGTGAGAGGAAAGCCCTTGGGGCACGAGCTATCTGCTGTATGGTGCGAAAAGGGGCCCAAAACCCCTGGCCCTAAGCGTCTCGGACATGGCGTCACACTCTGTGGGGTGAGATCTCCCTTCGGAAAGAGTGTCGTTTAAGAGGGCGACGGGGAGTTTTAGCAGTTCTTTAGCTACCGTATTGTGCTGGAAGCTGTAGAGAGGAACTGTGTAACTGCGCCAACCCTTTTTTATTACTATTACTCGGCGGGGGGCTGTCGGGTAGGCTATTTTGAAATCTAGGACAACGATGGATTCAATCTTTACACGCAAGCCATTCTGTGGCCAGCGGGGGTTCACTTTATCCTTATCGCTTCTGGCACCATATCAGGCTCCCGCCGATAGTGTATAACTCTCTGCAGTTCCCGTCTAATCTCTAAAAATTCTCTGGAATAGGATCCAATGATCAGGGGGCTACTGGTGGCAAGAATTGCTGTGGGGAGCCCGGATAGATGTATATGGTGGTCGCCCCCCCGAAACATGCACCCACCGCTGTGGGTGTTGAATGGTGGCTTGGATCTCGGGCACTGAGTTCTGGCCCTACTATCTCTAATGATGGGGAGTGCATTGATTAGGTGTAGGACATAGCCTTCTCTGTATCCCCTTCCTCCCCTGCTAGTAATAAGTGGGCTCCTTGTGGGGGTCAATGCTTAGGAAGGTTGAACTGGTCGTTTCTATCGTTCCACAAGTCATCTTGCTGAGGGCCCTCGAACTTGGAAATGACTTGGTGATTTCGTCTTGGGATTCTAGATCGCCTATTAATTGGGTTGGTAGTTGTTTATGGGATGAAATATATGAGTGGAGCACAAACATCTAAGATTATGAATCTAGAACCAAATCCTACATCTGTACCGCGATTTCGAGACATTAGAGAAGTAGTGATAAGGCTAAAAAGTATAAAATAAGTAGAGGATTGTGTTTGGGCATGTAGCTGTGGAGGCAGATGGTTATTTGCGAGGAGTGGGGAAAGATGAAGGGAGAGCTTCTTTAGATAGGCGGACCAACCAAAAGTGCTGGGAATATCTATCATAGCAGGGGAGAGAGTAGGGCTTACTGTCAAGAGGGTAATTAAGGATCTAGGGTTGTAAAATCGACTTTATGGTTTGTATGGTAAATGGAGTTGTGTTAATGGAGAAATCATGTGGTGATATGATATGTATAATACTTGGAGAGGGGTAGGGTTGCATTGGGGGGCCCTCACCGGCCTGGCATGAGATACAGAGCTGTTGCAGATGTGGGCGTGGGGGGTAGAGATGTTAGAGAGATAGTTGAGGGCGTGTTTGGAAGCTCTCATAGCACAATGGCTGTGTTCTGTGTTCGGACATGGTGATGCTCGGAATCCTTCACTGTCCTTAGTTGTTTATGGCTCCTATGTTCGTGGGCAGGTAGGTGGAGACCAAGGGTTTAACAAAGGTAAAATGGATATCATAAACCACATGCTAAGGTCTGCAGAGCTATGGTAACGAGAATCACTGCCACCCTCACACTGGATATCGCACTTGAATCAAAAACGCTCCTCGCTACTTGTTCTGCTCAGAGCCCTATCAAGCAATCTAGAGGGGATAAAGGATGGGGGCTAGAGCCATATGTAGTGCTCGAACGGCACTGTGAGTTATTGTGCTGTGAGAAACTGATGCAAGGGTTTTTGGCATTTGCTGAGCCCTCCAAGAGCAGTACTCGTATGGCGCAGCGCAGTGTCAAGGTAGGTTGCTACATTTACCATATCACCCGTATTTATATTAATTGGGGAGTAAGTTCCTTGGAACTAATTACCGTTTGACTGCTAAACTAAGTAGTATTTAGGGAGTCATTGAATGTGCTAATGAATAGTTGTCTGCTAGAGCCTAAGATGATTCGGGATCCGATATTTACAAATAAACTAACTAACTGAGGCAGCGGAGTAAATCTTGAATGAACAGCTCTGAGAGAGATTACTACACGGGGAACACTCTTAGTATACTCTATCCCAATACATGAACGAAGCCGCTATGACTAGCACGGCAAGTGTGGGGGGCAAAAAACTCGAATTTGCTCTATCCTATTTACAGGCACTGCTACACTTGAGAGCTATTGCCTCTAAGCAAGTAACTTAGTTACCATCCCTCTTTCCTAACTGGAATGATTGAACCTCGCGTTGAGAAGTTGGAGTTGCCTTTGCTGGCAAGGTCCGGCACTTTTTTATTTTTCTCTGAAGCTCGGGGATGAGGCGGCTAGTTTTCACAGTGCGCTCGCTCTCCTATCTAAGAGAGGGAATTTCGGACATCTTAGCGCGGAGCTAAATTATTCCTGTTAGGGTAGTTTTATAACTCTGACATAGACCGTCACTCGTCTAAGTTCAGAGTTCAAACAGTCGGTTCGAATATCATAGCGCACGACACAGCACAACACGAGTTAGTACGGCAACTTACCGTAAACTCACAGACGTTGCAGGCCGGTCCACTGTGAAAGAATACTTTGGACCTCAATAGAAATGCAGAAGGGGGGAGGTTTACACATGGAGTCCAGAACCAAAATTGGGGTTTAAATACAGAATTAACCCCCGGGGGGGGGGATAGCAGATAAGGATATCGTAGATTCAACTTGGCTCCTCCTCAGTAGTATCCCCTTACTTACGTTCCTCCTTTTCTGGTAATGTACCTTACAGCTGTAGTTTAAGTTAAGGTTATCCCCCTGTCTCCACTAGCTTGGTGCGACTGCGGGGAGAGTTTTTCAGTCTGTATCAACGTCACGGATAGCTATACTGCGATGTTTTAAGTTAGGCAATATGTAAGTTTTTCGACCGATTCGATCGTAGGGCTTGATGTGCTTGTGTACATATCCCAAACCAGCCGGTTCCACCGCAGGCCTCTGGGATGTCTGTTCATCGTAGTGCAGGGTTTGTGCTGTACTATAGCATGGCACTTGTATTTAAATTATGGATATGTGGCATTTCTAGCAGCCGGCGCAGTGGTGGGCACAGGAAGGGTGATGGCTCGAGTTTAGCTGAGATTGGTTGAATGACCCTTAGGGATCCATGGGGTCGCACGAAAGGCCCCGCTTTTCTCCACCCTAGAGGAATTCAAGTAGTCGCTTGACTCCATCGCTTATCATCTACGATATCCTAAGAAGCAAAAAAACAGAAGATGTCCCAATCGTTCAGTATAACGTCAACTCTTGGAACACAGCTATCAGAGTGTCGAACAAGGGGCTACAAATATATTAATGTTGCCAATGAACGATCTGACATCCTTGCCGGGCTATCCCCGCTAGATACTAAGTTACGGTATCATTCAAAGCTGCCAAGTCGGAAGTGTAGGGGGTGGCTTTTACAAACCGGGGAATTTAGGGGCTGGAGCGCTAGTAGTGAGGGAGGTGAATGCGATAACCCAGTTTTGTTTTGCTATGGAAATCCCGGGGTTCGCAAGACTTGTCTTAGATAAAATAGACGAACCTCGGGGAATGGAAAAATATATGGCAAGCGCTGACAGGCCGCGATTTTAGCCCATTGGTGACAGACAGCTTGTGCGATCAGGCTGGAGGACGAAATGCCACCGTTGCGTGTTTTTATTTTGACTTCGCAACCCAAAAGGAGCAATCACCTATGAGCATGCTAGGCACCCAGCTGAAACAGCTGATTTTCGGACTGGAGGAGGCCCCAGAGGAGATATTGCGGGCATACTGAGACCAAAAGAATGCCGTTGGCGGTCGGGGGCCGCACCTTTCTGATATTGTGAGGATGGTGCAGTCTACCTCTTCTAAAAAACGCACGTTCATATGTATCGACGCTCTGGATGGATGTTCGGCAGGGCATCGGGCCAAGGCTCTCAATTCGCTAAATGAAATTCTCCAAAAATCTTGAGGCGCTCGAATATTCCTGACCGGAAGACCTCACATTCGACTTGAGGTCGGGAGGCGTCCTTCTGGAAGAGTAACTGGTGTATCCATAAGCCCCAAGAGGGGCGATATTATAAGATGCCTCCATTCTAGACTGGACGGGGACATAACCTCGGATGCTATGGACAGTGGTCTGGGGGCGGGCATCCTGATGAAAATTCTTGAAGATGTTTCCGAAATGTAAGTAGAAGCGACAACACTGGAGAAGCTACTCCGAGTTGTCCACTGACCGAAGAATATCTACAGTAGCTTCCTGCTTGTCTCCCTGAATATCGATGCAATCCTACAAGGAGCAACAGTCCATCGCAGGCGACAGAAGCTCGGGGCGATAGTTGATGACTTCGAGTTGGGAGATGCTTATGGTGCGATGCTGGGTCGGGCAAAAGGGCGGGATGGGGAGAAATCGAGGCTCGGAATGGCTGCTTTGATGTGGATCTCTCACTCGGAGCGGCTTGGAGGTCGATGGACTGTGCTGCTCATTAGCAGTCGGGATTGGGTCGCCCAATCTCAAGACTGACAACGCTCCCTCAACCGGGACATTCTTAACCTGCTGTCAAGGGCTCGCCCCTGTGGACAAGGAGGCTTTCACAGTCCGACCAATTCACTTTACCTTGCAAGAATACCTGCGAACCCATCCTGACCTCTTTTGTACTGCTCATTCGATAATGGTGGAAACATGGTTGAGTTATCTGAATTCCCAGCAGGTCAAGGCTCTTCTGACCCACCCCTTTCCTGATCTCCAAGACACATCCTTTCTCGAATAATCTTCTCTATACTGGGGAATCCACGAAAAAGGGGCCTTTTGGATTGCGCAAAATTGCTTGCGCTGCAGCTGTTTAAAGGCGACAGCCACCACATATCCACGAGGATCCTCTTGGAAGCGCAGAAATAGCTGCGCCACCTTATTGATCTCAATAGGCTTTCCCTGTTCACTGGCCTGCACTGTGCGCCCATCTTCCGGATCTTTGAGATTGTGGCTGCTTTGATAGAGGTGGATGGCTGTGATATCAACCAAATAGACTATGTGGGTAATACACCTCTCTTATAAGCTACATGGAATAAGGACGAGGTGTCGTAGAAATACTGCTCGATCACGACGACATTAGCCCTGGCAAACCAGGTATTTGCTACCGAACGCCACTATCTTCCTGGTGACAATGGGCACAAGGGAGTGGTGAAAATGCTACTCGAAAGGGACGATGTCGACCCTAACAAGCCGGATATATTTGGTGAAGCGCCCCTCGGGTGGGCTATTCGGCATGGCCATGCAGGTGCAGTAGCCCTATTACAGCCAGAATCTGCCACCTCCAACAAGGCCTAGGATTTACCGCCCTCCTTCGAGTGCGGATGACCTGTGCGCCATTTCCGAAGGGATCGCACAGCTCTCTGAACATGTCTGGGCCGCCAGTCCCCTCCCGCCCCTGCCCCCCCGTAGTTTAAGATGCCGCCTTGGGGTAATTGCCCTCTCCTATTTCCTTCGGGAGTGGACCCGCCACGGAAACCCCCTGAATATTCCTCATTTTTGCCGAATGAGATCATATGAGATGGGAATGCACATATCTATTGCATAAGCTACTTGCCAAAACTTTATACTCATTTTCCTGTGTAGTCTGGCAGATTTTTCTTTGTTGGTTTCTGCTTTATAATCTAGAGTTTAGCGTTGGTGGAGGGCTGTTTAGTCTGTAGAGAGGTGAGCCAGAATGGATTGGGATTTCCACCGATGTACTTTTATTGTTATTTTCCGGCCGTAAATTCTCTTTGTTCATTTATTGGTTCGTTATTTATCTTCCCCACAACTACCTTTCCTCCATTCCCCCGACCTCTAAAGTACAGACCTGAGAGTTGTTTAACTATAGAGGAGGAAATACAGAATGCAAGTATTTCTCACACTCATGAAAGGCAACGTAAAAGCTAGCTGTTGACTAAGGTACTCGTATGATGGTGACTAGTTTCTACTATGGACATGGTTTAATGAATATCGTGCTTACATCCTGCCCCCGTAAAGCTCTAGCCTAGGGCTCAGGATAGCAGGTTATCCCTTCGCTCGTCCGGGGTTTCACACACCTTTAGGCCCTGTTTGGCATGCCAGGGTTGCACTAGGATTTGGACTTAAAGTCCGGACTTGAAAACCAAAGTCCAGAAACTTGAAAGTCCGGACTTTGTAAGCCGGCCGTACCAAACATGATAGGATTCGGGTTTGGGCTTTGGAAAATTAGTAGCAGTTTGTGTATCTGATATAAAATAATAAAGATAAGATCCAGGTATATGATTTGTTTAGGCTCAGAAAAACCGAGAAAGTGGCTAGGGTTAACATCTTGTAGAGCCTGCTCTCCGGATTTTAAGTCCAAATCCTGGCATGCCAAATAGGCCCTTAGTGATTTTGGTACTCGGGTATGGTGATTAAGGGCGGAAAAGTTCGGGTGGCAAAACAAGGATACAAGTGTTGATCAGGGTGGGTGGAAGGTAACGAGGGGCCACAGGACATCTAGGACATCTAGGACCAAGGATTGTTGCACCGAGTGATCAACAATGATGGCGATTTTCCTAAGTAATCTTTCCCATACTTTCTATACTCCTTTATAGCAATAAGTCAGGCCTCTATTGGATAGCCAACACTTGGGGAAACGTACTCATCGCATCCACTACGGAGGTACAGCGCCTAAGTTTTGTATGTTCCACAAGCGAGGTTTGCTGCCCTTACCCCCTGTGGAACATACAAAACTTAGGTGCTGTATCTCCGTATGCCTCCGGCCACCTCCCTGGAAGCCTTTGGATTTGATTATAATCTGGTGATCCTGTATTGAGATTCTGAAACTCACACTCAAAGTGCATATTCTATAGTCCCGCACTCCATCCTCCTAGAATGCGGCCAGGTGTTCTAATGCCAGTCAAGGTAGCCACTATTGATTTATCAAGAGTAATAATACGCAGAGCACAAAAATATATCAGACCTGAAATCTTACATCAAAGTAAGTTGCCTGCGAAAATATATACCCGTAGAGCTATTAGCGAGTCGTGTGAAAAAAACGGGAGCGACACAAAACGCGGAGAAATTCGTTCGTGGATGTGGTTGTGGAGGGAGATGGCTGTTGCCGAGAAAGGGGAGAAAGGAGAAGGAAAGGTCCTTTATATAGGCGGGTAGGGAAGCCGAAAAGTGTTTTCACATGCTGCGGAGAGGGAAATAGGGTTCGGAGTCAAGGGGGGTATTTGAGGATGTGGGGCCAGGGAGCGGTCATACAGTGTGCAGATCGGGTGGGATCGATGGGGACATCATGGGATATCACTCGAGGAGACTTATGGCTCGAGAGGTAGGTTTGGATAGTATAATATGATAGGATAGGATACGATGAAATATGGGTGCGGCGCAGTACGGCAGCTTACTGTAAACTTGCTGGCCCTGTTAGTTAGGCCAGTGTAAAAAAAGAGTTTGGATCTCAATGGAGATGCAAGAGAAGGGAGCGGTTAGACATGGCGTTCTGAGGAGGAAAAGGAAATCCAGCTTATGTTTTTGAATGAGCAATTAGCCCCCAGCGTTGCAGACCGGAACATTATGGATACAATGGATACAAATTAGCCCCTCCTCAGGTGCACCCTCCTGCACACACAATCCTCCTCACATGCTACCGGGGCCTCATTCATAAGACTCTTGTCTAACCACCCTCCAGTCTCCGCACGTTAGTTATCCAAAATCCACTTGCTCTAACGGAGGTTAACTCGCCAGCACCCCTGCGACGTAGGTCCCCATTGGAAAAGACGCCATTACTCGGCATCAAATCCCGAAGTGAGAGACACCATTTCCCAGTACAGTAGGTTTCAGCTGTAATTTACGGTACGGTATCAGTAGCACATGAGACGGCGCTGTGCCATGCTGTTAGGGCACTAAGAAGGACGAGGTTTGCATTGTGGAATCCAGGCCTGCGGAGCATACGATACTCAAAGCTACCGCAAATGTAGGCGAGGGAGAAGGCCAGGACGGAAGGGGAAAAGGTATCCGGTAATATCTTGAGACGAACTGTACACTGCGACATTGTGAAATATGAGATGAATTCGAAATTTTCATGTTGCACCTTGTGCTATGGGCTCCACCCTAATTCTACCTTTCCCACTTTTACCCCTTTTTAGGTGTGACATCGATCACCTCTTTGAGCGCCTGGACAAAATTCCACACCTCCTCAAAGGTATTATAAAGTGGTAACGGCGCAGCTCTAATAACGTCCGGCTTCCTTTCATCAACAATGATCCCCCGCTCCTGCAGGCCATCAAATACCTGCATCATAAGTCCTTCTCTAAAAAGTAATGACAATTGTGCCCCACGTGCGGCTGGATTCTGTGGGGTGATGACTTCGAAAGGCTTTGGGTTGTAGGATTCGAATTGGGAGTGGAGGAGGTAGTCGAGGTAGCCGGTCATCCGGATGGATTTGGTCCTTATGGCGGCCATTGTGGCATTTGAGTAGAGGGATAGGGAAGAGAGGAGGGCAGTTAGGTCGAGGATTGAGGGATTGGACAATTGGTAGCCTGCTGCGCCGGACATGGGACGGAAAACTAGTTGATTATTAGCAGCAGTGCTTAATGGTAAATGGAGAAGGATAAACCAGTATCCATTGTGAACCGTGAAGCCTTGTCATGGCCCCACCAACCGGCAAGTCGGTGTCTTGCGGGTGATGCATGTTTCTCGTGTACGAAGATCCCGGCAATTCCACCAGGCCCGCTCGAGAGATACTTGTAGGTACACCATGCAGCCTATGATTATTAGAACAAGGGGAACAAACAGCCACTCGGCAGGGCTCTTGGTGAAACGGAGTTTCCCTTTGGTGGAGGCAACGGCGGGCTAATGGAGAGATATTGCGAAATCGGTATCTGAGCGGCCTGTTTCACGGGCAAAAAGAAATTCCGTTTCACGAAGACCTTTGCCAAGCGGCTCAATGTATCCGAAAAAAGCACTCACAAAGTCAATGCCCCATTCGTGAAGCTCTAGCAAAATATTCCCAGCAGCATGTGCCAAATCCCAACCAACTAGAATGCCCTTATTCTGAGCATGTCTCGTGATAGCCTTAAGGTCGAATACCTGGCCAGTGTAGTACTGAACACCAGCGAGCCAAAGAACAGCAGTGGTGGAAGCGTTTTCATCGATTACACGGCATATCTGATCGGTGGTCAAAACCTTCCTATCCCCTTCTGGAAATATGGTGACAAGGGCGTCTTTTGGGCTCAGCCCGTGCCATTCAATCTGTGACTCAACAGCGTACTGTTTTGCACTAGTCAGCATATGGGAATCCGTGGAAAAAAGGAATAATGTCTTACATGGTCACTTGGAAAGGCCTTCCCTTCAATGATAATCTTGTATCGGCCTTGCTTCGTGACGTCCGGCTTGTAGAAGCTCGCGAGCAAGGTATGAATGTTTGCAGTTAGGGTTCCCATAGTAGATACCTCCTCGGGGAGAGCTCCGACGACATTCGCCATATGCCTGTTGACCTCCTCCTCGGCAGAGACCCAGGGCCGGGAAAGTGGGTGGTCGAAATGCCCCTGCACACCACGAGTAGCCCAAATTCTAAGCTCTTCTGCGATCAGTGCTTGCGTATTCTTCGGTTGGAGGCCCAAAGAGTTTCCACAAAAGTAGATGCATGGATCTGAGGGATCTATAGCTGGTTAATATTTGTTTCCTCTCCGCAAGAGTTGCTGCTCCTACCATTACAATGGTCCACGGGCTTTATTTCGGGATGAGGGTCTCTAAGGTCCGCTTTAGAGGGAATAAGGAACTCTTTTCGAAAACTGGCTAGCGGATCACTCGCATCCAGGTGGCGAGCAAACTCTCTGGCACTGGATTTAGAGTCCTCGAAGGTGATTCTCTTGCCGTGAATGAATCGATCTAGCTGGGCGGAATCCATGTCTGGAGAGGCGAAGTTCTAGTTAGAGCCGAAGGCGATAGTCGGCTTCGACAGAATGAAACCAGAGGGTACCTCGCAGTAAATTGGACTCACTTTTTGCGGAAATTTCTAGGTAGCTATAGGTGGGAGCAGGAGAGAAAATAGTTGTTGGAATTGAGCCCAAGGTTCGCTATCGTAGTTTGTATCAAACTGGACTCGTCTATTTGTTGCTGTGTTGGGTGGGGGGTATGAGTGCGGAGGGAAAAGAAAGTCAAGATTTCAAACTCGGAGTGTTCACAAGCAAAGAGCCCTGCCAATCCCTAATCACCCCCAGCAGACCAGTTTGTGTATCTCCCTTTCCTTACGTGCCCGTACCCGTTTGTGACTGTGCCTCTCCTCCACGATTCGACTCTGACAACCACCTGACAAAGGCAGGAGAGGTGGAGGCAATCAGTATATTCACGAGTTAGTGCTCGAGTACTGTGCGACAAAAGTCACCCCTCACGATGGGCAAGAGAGCCCCCCCATCCCCTCTAATCTAATCCGGCAGGAGAACGGTGTCTAACCCGTGCACGGTAATCTGTCCCTCAATGTAGTCTGGCGTAACAGAAAAAAGTAAGCGTAAGAGCCTCATCATAATACCGGTAGAGTAGAGGAGGATCGCCAATCGGGTAGACCTCAAGGTAGCATAAGCACTTGTGGTTCGAGTTGGGCGCATTTCTGGGAAATTTTCCCCGATCAGATCACTGGTAGCCCCGTGCATGTTATGATAATATTATCAGATTCATCGATCAGCAACGGCATCTACTCGAGTACTCGAGTACGTACTCAAGTAACTTATGATACTGTACCACTCGTATTGTAATTGCTAGTGTTTATACAGGTAAAAGGACTCTTACTGCATACCTCCAAAATTCTGAGCTGGCCAATTTTTGGCCTGCACAGGTGTAACTTATGTAATATCATAGCTGTAGTGTATCGAGGTTAGCGATGAGCCCCTGGCGATGCTGTGCTGCAGCCTGGATTCATGGCATCTCGCTGGTCGCCACGCCAATTAATAGAGTTGGAAATCAAAGGTCCGGCCCTGGTAACCTGCAACGACAGCTACCCTACTGTACTTGTACAACTACTCGAGTGCTCTCATCCACTCCCGTGAGGACGTCATTAATCCCTACAAGCCTCCCCCCCCAACTTCCATATATCCAAAACAAAGACGCCCCACCACCACTTATCAACCATGAACGCCAGTTTACGAATAGCTTCAAAGTTTGCTACTGTACAACCATGTCTTTCAGTCACTCCAGGAACCCTCCCTCGAGTCACCACCACTACAGCTAGAACTATCTTTCCCATCACCCGTGTGGGAAACGTTCGGATGGCGAGGCTATCTACTTCGATGCCTGCCCATGCCTCAATTGTTATGAATCCACGCCCCGATAAATCTGGCTCTTTGATGAAGATCGATATATCCCAGCGCGCAGTGAAAGTATATATATATATTTCTCTCGCCCCCCCCTCCTTTCCCCTTCTCCTGCGACCACTATGCTATGAAATAATGATATTGACATTCACAGCGCCTCAAGGAGATCCAACTCAAGGATTCCAACGCCAACCTCGCTTTACGCATAACTGTGGAATCTGGGGGATGTCATGGGTTCAAGTACACTATTTCGTTGTCGGATACATTTGACGAGGAGGAGGATACGTTGGTCACCCCTTTCTCATTCAAACATATAACAGTGTCCCTAATCTGAGATACAGTGTATTCGAGGAGGATGGTGCGAAAGTTGTCATGGACGAACCCTCCTTGGGTCTTCTGAAGGACAGCACTGTCGACTACACCACCGAGCTTATCGGTAGCCAATTCAAGATTGTCAACAACCCTCACGCCACCAGCTCTTGTGGTTGCGGAACCAGTTTCGACATCAAATCCTTATAAAACTCGATCAGGTTGGGATTAGGAATGGCATTCACGGCAGTAGCAGTACTAATAATAATACACGGATGGAGTTTGTGGTTTCTGTCAACTCTTTTTTTATTTCTATTTTTCCTTAATTCACTCCTCATACTTCCATCTCCTTTCAAATATACCATTACATACACCGAGGTTCCGGCGTTGAGTCCTATTCTGTTCTGCACTTATCAATAGACGACTGCTTAATTTCTTGGCGCCCTATCGCGGCTTAAAAAGTCTCTTATCAAAAAATAACCCCACCTCATCTCACGTTTTAACCAAACGGTCGATCCCACTATATACTCCACCACCACCACAACCCAAAAAATGTTGACGGAAGACCAAATTCCAATCGACGCTCTCGTCATAGATGCCGGCCCTCTTATCAGAAACGATTTCACAACCAGCATCCTCAACAGAGTGGGGAAATTGTATTCCACCCCCGCCGTCATTGCCGAAATTCGAGACGCCGCTACAAGGTCTCGCTTAGAGACTACGTGGCTTCCCCTACTCACCCTGCGCGCTCCGAAGCCCGAGAGCATCAAGGTTGTCGGTGACTTTGCGAAGAAGACCGGAGACTTCTCTGTGCTTTCAGTGACAGATTTACAGTTGCTCGCTCTGACATATGAACTGGAGGTGGAGTTGAATGCAGGCAATTGGAGATTGAAAAGTGTGCCCGGGCAGAAGAAGGTTAATGGACCTATCCCCAAGGCTGTGGGGGGAGATGAGGAGAAGGAGGGGGAAGGGTTGGTCAAAGTTGATGGCGAGAAGACTGAGGACGGTGGTGATGCAGAGCCTACTATCGGAAAAGATACAGCGGCTGCTCCGACCGAAGGTTCCCTGTCCCAGAAGCTGGGCCATACTCACATCTCTGCCAATCAAGCAACACCAATGACGTCTACTGAATCTTCGGGATCCACGGAGCAACCTTCATCCTCACCCCCAGAACCCACCATGAACGAGGATTCTAACCCCCCACCAGACACGAACCCCACTGAAAATGCTCCAACCCCAACCTTCGGCTCCGCGACCCCTCCCTCTGCCTCCGCCTCTGAAGATTCCGACTCTGAAGGCTGGATAACCCCCTCAAACCTGCACAAACACCAATCCAAATCTTCCTCCTCCTCCCCCTCTCCCTCAACGAACCCCAAAGCCTCTTGGCCCATCCGCGCCGCTCTCGCAACCACCGACTTCGCCCTTCAATCCGTAACTCTCCAAATGAACCTCCACCTCCTCTCCACCAAAACCCTGCAGCGTATCCACACCATCCGCTCACACATCCTGCGCTGCCATGCGTGCTTCAAACTGACACGCGACATGGCAAAGCAGTTCTGCCCAGTGTGCGGCGGGCCGACGCTGCAGCGAGTGTCCTGCTCCACCGACTCGAAGGGCGCATTCAAGATCTACCTGAAGTGCAACTACCAATGGAATAACCGCGGGAACGTGTTCTCGCTGCCGAAGCCCACGCATGGGAGTGCCAATGGGAAGGGCGATAGGGAGGTGCTGATTCTCCGGGAGGATCAGAAGGAGTACGAGAGGGAGGTGGCTCGGGGCGAGAGGAGAAAAGAGAGGGATTTGCTAGATCCGGATTACCTGCCCGGGATATTGACGGGTGAGAGGAGGGACACTGGGGGGCGGCCCAAGATTGGATATGGTAGGAGGAATCCCAATGTTGCGAGGAAGGGGGGGAAGAAAAAGTGATGATCTCTCTTTATCTCCCCCCCCTTGCTTTGTTGTGCTTTCCAATTGCTTGAATAAAAGGGTCTGGTTTCCCAAGCTCTTGTTTGTCTTTGCTTTTTTTCATCATGTAAAAGTTTACATCAGATTCTGTATTGTTTTATGAATCATCTAAAACAGCCGTTCTCCCTCCAAGTATAACTTTCCACCTCACATATAGCCCAAAGTCTACAACACAGGTCAAGTCTTCCTTCTCAACAGCCCCTTAAAAAAGTCAAAACTATTGTTGTCACTCTGCAGCGCAATTGACCGTCCCGTAGGCCTACCGCCCTCATCCAACTCATCCGCCGTCAAAAGCCCGTAATCCGTGGTAATCCCACGAATCCTAGCCTTCCTCCCCCCCTCCATTTCCAATCGAACAACCTGCCCACTAAAACTCACCATCCCATAATCAGTCAACACATGCCTCTTTTTTGGTTCGTTCTTTTTTTATAAAAGAAAATCGCAAAATAAAAACGCACAACCCAATCATAGCACAGACCTATGCAGCCAATGCTTGTAATACAACTCCTCGAACGGAGCGAACCCGCTACGACAGAACTGGTAATACATCTCCTCGAAAACGACCAGGATCTTGGCCAGGAGGCGTTCCTGTTCGAAGGCTGGCAGGCGGGATAGACCCTTGGATTTACGGATTCTGTTGAGTTTGTCTAGGATGTGATTGAGGGAGGTTGTTGGAGCGTTGTTTGTTGTGTTTATGCCGCAGCCGACGACTAGGAGGAATTGGTTGTTAGCGTAGCTAGAGTTCACGAGAATGCCGGCTATCTTGAGGAACTCTTTTTCGTTTTGGGGATTTGAAGCGTCTGGGGGTTTTGGGAAAATATTAGTTTGATGGTTATAAGGGAGGGAGGGAGCAAAAGAGGGCGGTCACAGATGTCGTTGGGCCATTTAAGGCGGACAGGCATGTCTCCGAAACCTATATCGTAGCCCTTAATTGCTTCGACGATGGCGAGGGCGACTAGGTATTGAACGAAGACTACTGGTGCTTGAACACTTAGTTCTCTAGGGTGCCGGATGCAAGTTGAGAATACGAGTGCTCCCATGGGAGATACCCAGACGTTGGATCCGCGACCTCTCCCAGCAACTTGGAGCGTGGCTACCGCCGTCAAACCGCTTGGGAGGCGTTGGAGGAGCTCAAAGTTCCTGATCATCTAGGTCAGATATAACTCAGGCTTCGATACTCGAGGAGGACATACTTGTCCAACATGGTGTTTGTGCTAGTAACAACCTCTCCATAAAGAAGGAAGGATCCGAAGATTTCAGGGGAAGAGCGAGATTGGGATCTGTAACGCTCGAGATGCTTAAAATAGGCGGTATGATCGAAGTATGGCGTTTCTTTAGGAGGTGGATGCCCGGAGTCATGAATTTGTACATGCTTCTCTACCTTGTTGTAGTCAATGATTTTATGGGGGGAATCTTGTTCTCCAGTCAGCGCGCCTGCGAGGGATCCCACTGAGAATGGCTCCGGGTTTCTTTCTAATATAAATGTGTCGTTCTCTCCGAATATCTTTTGCTTGTCTCCGTCGGCGACCGATATTTCCCTCAATCTATTTACTAAATGTCCGACATCTGCCGGGTTTGTGGAAGAGAGGTGGAGGAGCGATAAAGTTGGGATGGCGCTAGCCTCGCCTGAGGCACGAAGCCCCAGTTTTATTAGACAGGCCCTCAGGAAGGCTTCGCGCTGGATGTCAGTTTGCTCTATCAACTCTATTCTCTCGCGGTACTCGCTGTCTCCGGAATTCTTGTCCAGGTTTATAGCGGCAAACCTATAAAATTGGTACATGTCAGTTAACCTCCAGAGGGGGAAGGGGAATCCTACTCAGGGTGTGGGCCAGTTAGAATGACACCCCCGTTACCAATTTTGCAATATACCACCGCAGCATCTCCGCCCTCCACGCTTAACTTCTCTTTCTCCTCATAGCGTGCGAGAACCTCCACACCTCTATCAGCATACTTACCTGCATCAACAAACAATCCTCCACCATTGTAGTAGGAGTTAAATCCCTCCAATTCGTTGTCTCCGAGAGCTTCCCTCTCAATCTTAATCTTAGGAGCCCTAGCTCCCTTCTCACTCGCATACTGGAACCCAGCAAACGCAGCACCTCTGCAAGCCCCTGGGAAGAATTGGAGCTCTCTACTGCCCACAACTTCCATCTTTCCATTGCCGACTTCAAACTCCACCATCTTGCACCCGTAGTAGCCCCCAGCACAAAACCCAATGAATGCCCCACCCTTACGAACGAATTGAGCTATCTTCCTATTTCCCTCGCCATTGAGCACTCGACAGTACCCAAGGTCTGCACCACCAGGTATAACGAGGAGCGCACAAGACGTTTCCCATGGCTCTTTGAGAAGCGTGTCGGCGGCTGCTGGGATGACAGCATAGTGCGGTGATAGAAGTCTGCGGAGGGAATAGAGGCAGTGCCTAACTGACTCAACCGTTGTCCCTGTGCCTATTGCCTGTGTGAGCCTTTTATCACAGCCGATGGTTTAGTTAATCCAGAGAGAAGGTACGATACCAGAGTACACTAGCACATTCATTCGACCCATCTTTAGCGCGATCAGTAGATCTAAACTTGAAGCTGAAAATTGCGGGGCCCAACGAGCCAAAAAGAGTCTAAGGTGACAGACATGATATCAGCATCGGTAAACACAGGCAACGCAACCTTTGGCACTTAAGTTATCTCACCCTCTCGCTTTCACGCTCCTTCTTGGAGATTTTCTCAGTCCTCTATTACCGGGTAAACAAGCGCAGTACGAGTACAGTACAACACAGACCGGATGCCGAGTAACGATAAACCACCGCAGAATGCCCCGCCGAGGGAGCAAGATGAGGATGATGAGTCCGATGCTTGGTAAGTCTAGCTTTACGAGAAAGCCTTAAGAAAAAGAGTAATCTACTTTTTGCTCCTTTTCTGACGGGTCAACAATTGGTTCAGGGACAAAAGAATATCTGATACTGGATGTGCAGGTAAGATTCCCTCACCGTCCATAGTGAGGGGGGCGGTAGGGTAGGTTTAATAACATAATCACAGCGGAAAATACGAGGCTTAACGATTGTTTTTTCGAAAGGAGGGATTGGCGAAAGTGCCAGAAAGAGGTTCGCAACCCTACCCGTGTTCCCCGTTTGCTTTGCTTCTTGATCACGGGCAGTTGGTGGCGGGATTGAGACTAAGGCACTCATGCTTGTACAGATGGAAGCCTTTAAAGAATGTTGGAGGCTGAAGGGAAACACAGATAGAACAGACTCTAGAGACAACTGAGGGTAAATGATTGCCTTTTTTTTCATTGCATGTAAACCGTTGTAAAAAATAAATAAAAATGGCCCAGTGGATAGCAGAACTTCTGCTGCAGTACTGTACTGTACGTATGACAAGCAGACGATCCAGTACCCCTAATTGCCTGACGTTTGTAAAAACGACTGCTATTGCATATGGGCAAAAAATGGACCAGAGCCTCAGGTTTTTGGTGGTATGCAATAGCAGTCGTTCCCACAAACGTCAGGCAATTGGGAGTAGTGGGGCGTCCTCCAATGCCATAACCCTCTGAGGAAGCCCACCATTGCAACGAATCTTGGCATTTTTAGTTTGACCATCCCTTCTTCCCCCGCCAAAAAGGAAAAATCCTCTTTCCAAACCTCAATCTCAACACCCAACAACTCCAAGAGGAACCTTTGGTGCTCTATTTTTACATCCCCCGCTCTCGAAAATGTTCTCCGTCTCTAGGAGAGTTCTTGGGGGGCGTCTCGCCTTGAAGTCGTCGGCGAGATTGATCTCCCCTCCGACCTCCAGCGCACTCGCAGTCCGCTACCTGACAGTCAATGCCAGGCCCGACCCCATGGGCAAGCCTCAAAATGTCTCCATCTCTAAGTCTGGCTTTAACGATGCCCCAGAGGTCATTCTTAACGAGGGCACGGGCGAGAAAGTCGATTGGGCTAGATCTTTCCACGGATTGTCCACAGAACCGTTCTCTAAGGATGCAGCCGATGTTTTGCTTGCTCCTGTTGACCCCGAGGATGTGGAAATCAAACCTGGTATCCCCCCCCCCTGGCAGAAAAATCTAGCATGAAATACTAACCAGTCATGCACTAGATGGAATCATCTATCTTCCTGAAATCAAGTATCGCAGAATTCTCAACAAGGCTTTTGGCCCCGGCGGTTGGGGTCTAGCACCTAGGGGTGAGACCATCGTGACCGAGAGGACGGTTACAAGAGAATATGCTCTTGTTTGCAATGGCCGGTGTGTAGTTTCAGATCCTGGTTTGTGTCTCAGTGCTAATATACCTTAGCCTCGTTTCTGTTGCTCGTGGCGAACAAGACTACTTCGACCCAAGCGGTATCCCCACTGCAACTGAAGGCTGCAAATCGAATGCCTTGATGCGCACCTGCAAGGATCTCGGAATCGTCAGCGAGCTCTGGGACCCACGCTTCATCAGGAGCTTCAAGAAAAAGTACTGTGATGAGAAGTTTGTTGAGCATGCCGTATCAAAGAAGAAGGTGAAGCGCTGGATCAAGAAGGGAGACTCGATAGATTACCCCTTCAAGGTAGTTTCCTACAGTTAGAGAATTGGGCACAATTTTTCCTTGTTGCTTTCATTCACTATCTGGCTATGCCAACGAGCAATTGAGAATCCCGAGGATCAGGTATAAAAATCATGTATACTAGCGCTTCTCCTCTACCTGTGCCGATCAAGTTTTTCATTTTATGTTGTTCACAAACGGATAGCTTTTCGCCCCTCAATTGCCACACGTACTCTCTTTCCAATTGCTCGCTAGCTCAAATCTTTGCGTATACAGGATAATGGAAATCCGGTCTGGAGATGTCCTCTCGCACCTTATAACTCTCCTCCGCATCCTGAAGAATTTCCATATCCACCTCTCCAATAACCATCTGTTCGTGAGCACCCTCAGCCTTTGCAATATCCCCCATGATAGGCATTGTTATTTGTGATAACCCAGCAAAACCAGACTCCTCTGGTCCGCCAGCGTTTGCGAAAGCAATACATGAGGTGTTCTCAAAAGCGCGTGATACTACAACCGATTCAAGATATATAGCCTCGGACCTAGGATTCCGCTGAAATGCAGGCTCCGTCAGGTCCAGCAATGTCCCTTCCCATACTCAGCTGCGGAACCATCATCAGAGGTACTATACGAAGCAGAAAATATCTTACAGAACGAGGGAATTATAATGATTTTTGCGCCCTGGATTATAAGTGCGCGAAATGCTTCAGGGACTGTGCCATAGGTCAATTCCTCTGCACGCAATTGTCTCGCCGAGGGAAGGAAGAAGTGGTGATATACATGCCAAGTCCCAGCATATCAGAAGGCCAACTTTTCCAAGTGGAGTATCTATAACTGCATGCGGGTTGTTCCCAGCGGCTTCCAAGTGCGCCTTCTCGGTATGCCTATTCACATCTCAGTCGAGTTCATAGCCACTGGGGTAAAGGAAACTAAAAACCAAAGATTCTTCTTGGTATACGAGCCCAATATCTTCCCCTCATTCGATATGAAGTAGGCGACGTTATACAACATATCCTTTCCATCGTCAACATGTTTCTCAACAAATGTCCCTGGGACAATATTGATACTACATTCCTTCGCTAGTTCCTGCTCCCTCCCCCAAGACACTTTAGCCCCAGAACAACTAAACGGCAAGTTGCAAGCATTACATACGCAGAACTTAGAAAGGTACTCTCCATCGACATGGGCATCCGCAAATCCAGGGTCATTTGGGACCCACGAGGTGAGAAAATACTCGGGCAGGACCGCTAGTCGAGCTCCCGCCTTAGCAGCCTTCCGGATGAAGTCCTGGGCACGATTAAAGTTATCCTCCACCTGCATTGGCTTGGGGTGGAGTTGGATTACGGCGCACTTCCATTTCGACGGTATTTCAGACATATTTGACAGAGGGCTCGTCTCAAGCGTGGCTCAGGTTGTGTATGTGGGCCATCGAAAGAGTAGCCCACCGGTATTTCTGCGAGGGGCTCGGTTTTCAACGGGTTCCACAGGCCAATGTCATTGTATGAGATAAAATTGCCGTAAGGTTATCATGGGAAAGACTCGCGACATTCAATCATCAAAGTACGGTAGGGAGTACCGGTATTTCCTCCCTAATATACAGTAGGGTACGTACCAGTATATATTTCTTACGACTTAATGAGGAGGCACGATACGTAGCGTTTCCAGGAGCCAAATTAAGCTTATGGGAGTCGACCTCTTCAAAAAAAAATCATAGGGTGAGTGATTCACTGTGAGCCGAAGGAGGGCAAACCCTAGTGTAATCTTCGATCCACAGCAACCACCACAGAGGGCGCAACTTCGGTTTGGGGATTCTGGATGCTGCGGCGTTGATTGGCAACGGATTGAAAAAAGTTAATTACCTTATCACAACCTCACCCCTCCATCCCCGCCACAGAAAACCAGCCAAAAATGTTGCCGAGCCAAAATTTCAATGGTACAACTCGCCATCCCCGTGAGGATTCAGATACCGACGATGAGGTTCTTGCTTCAACTTTAGTCGACGCACTTCGAGATGACGGCGACTACGATGACATGGAATCGGCGGGTGGGAATCTCCAAATATCTGGTGAAAATATCCAGCAGCGATTAGCTGCAGCAGCTACCCCTCTGGACTTCCAAGCCCCTCTACAAAATCGGTTTGACAGCTACGACAATTACTGCACGCTTTTTCACTTCATCCTCAATTCGGACGGGCCAGTGGATCTAGAGCTACCGACTGTAGGTTCATTTTCACATTACGTTGATACTCCTATGGGACCAGTGGACGCAACAACGGTAGCATCCTGCGGATTGAATCTTTTTGTTTTCGTTCCCGTGCTTCCCTGGAGGGAGACATGGTTAAGGATGAGTTAGCTAATGACAGTTTGCTGTTAGTACTACTGGGCCTGGGATGTCATCGATGAGTTTATCTATCAGTTTAACAGCTTCTGTAGTCATCGCAATGCTGTGGCTCGAAAAGATGGCGGTGGTAGTGAGGAAGAGAGAAAGCTATTGTGTGATAACCCGCAAACTTGGGGGTGCTACAGTGTACTTAACGTTCTCTACTCCTTGATCCAACGTTCTCAGATGAATGAGCAGCTCGCGGCTATTAAGAAAGGAAAAGACCCAAAGTAAGTGGCCTCTTCCGATATTGTGATCAGGCTGAGTTTGATACTGATCCGAGCGCTATAGTGAGGTTGCTGGTGAATATGGGTCTCGCCCGTTGTACCGGATGTTGGGCTACTTCAGTATCATTGGGCTACTCCGGGTTCATTGCCTGCTCGGTGACTTTACGCTAGCGCTCAAAACCTTGGATGACATAGAGTTGAACAAGAAGGCTGTCTTCGCTCGAGTAATGGCAGCTCATTTCACTACGTAAGCCCTTGCTCCCATGACCACTGTCCCTCGGATACCGTCGATGCTAACCCTCACACAGATACTACTATGTTGGGTTCAGCTACATGATGATGAGAAGATATGCAGATGCCATCAAGGCCTTTTCACATATCCTTGTCTACGTCTCACGAACTAAGAACTTTCAGAAGAATGCCCAGTTCGACTCCGTATGCCACTCATCGATCGCTTCTATTAGTGCATTTGCTAATACTGTACTTGCAGGTTACTAAGAAGAACGACCAGATGTATGCTCTCATCGCTATTTGTGTAGCCCTCTGCCCTACTCGCCTCGATGACACCATCCATGCTTCTTTGCGTGAGAAATACGGTGAGCAATTTACCAAGATGCAACGTGGAGGCTCCGATGCCCTACAGATCTACGAGCACCTGTTCATGTCTGCTTGCCCTAAATTCATCTCTCCCATCCCCCCAGATTTCGATAATCCAGAGAACAATGTCGACCCCTCGAAGCACCACCTCCAGATTTTTATGGCAGATGTGCGGAACTCTATGCTGGCGCCTACACTGAAGAGCTACCTTAAGCTATACACTACCATGGATCTGAAGAAGCTCGCGGCGTTTATCGAAGTCGATCCTGAGGTACTGAGGACTCAGCTACTGGTTTACAAACAAAGGAGTAGGCAGACTAGGTGGATTGAGAGTGGCTTGTTGGAAGGGGAGACCATTAATACCTCTGATTTGGATTTTGCCTTGCAAGGAGTAAGCCTTTCTACACATGTCCCACAAGGGCCCTGCTAACTAGAACACCGCAGGACCTAATTCACATCTCGGAAGCTAAGGTCGGAAGAAGACTTGTGGACTGGTACCTCCGCAACCTTGCAAAGACCTATTAAGCAATGTGCGGGCGGAGGCATGAGATTGGTCTCTAGGGTGAAAGATAAAGGAGGTTCTTATAATGGTGTCTCTGGGTTCTATTTCTTTCACGCGTGGGAAAAAGTTATAAAGATCAATGTGAACATCGGTGGGCCTAGGCGATGTTTTATGGCCTCCTTGTGTATATTCATATTCCTTTAGCAAGTATGATATTTCATGCGGAGTTTTTTTCTCTCCAACCTTCCCCTTTTCGGTCGGTGTAGGCCACGAGTGATACATGATGATGATGATGATGATGATGATGATGGAATATTCCAAAGTGTGCACGGAGGTACGACGCATTCTCAGCCTTCGTATGATACTTGTATTCATTTGAAAAACACACCCCCTACACTATCCCACCCTAAACCCCTGTTCAATCATAAATCATAAAAAACTCCTAGCAGACAAAAAACAAAAGGAAAAAAAGGCGGTATCAAACTCGGGTCGCAGAAGTGGAGGAAAACGGAGAGAAACAGCGAAAATCAAACATAAAAAGAACCTCCCTCTCACGACAGAACCGGCGCCCTATCCCTGTCCCTATCCCTATGCGGCGGGCTCACCGGCGTTGCTCCAGGCGGTAACCTCCTGGGTGGGGGAGTATGCGCCATGCCCCTCTTCTGCTTCTTCCTCTCTGGGCTATTGCCGAGCCTATCTATCACCGGTTGCGGTGGTGGTAGCGGAACTCTCGCCCTACGTTTGCTGGGTTCTGGCCTGTCTTCGCCTTCGCTTGCAGATATGGTGGAGTCACGGGAACGGGAGCGGCGGCGTTTTTGGTGGGCTGATGAAGAAGTGAAGGCTAAGGGGGATAGGAGGCTTGGTCGGGTGTTTTGTGAGGAGTTTGTGGAGGAGGGGAGGGTGGTCGTTATCGATGGGAGGTGATGCTGTTTGCGGGGCTTTCTCAGACGGGGGTGAGAGTTTTGCTGATTGGGACTATCATCGTGGTGATGGTGATGGTGGTGGTGGCGGTGGTGGTCGGAGTGGTCTTCTTCGACTATTTCCTGTGAGAGGACTTGTGATGCTAGGAGGCCCAAGGCTGCTAGTCCGTCATCTTCATTGTTAGTGTCGGATTCTGGAGCATTGCGTAGTCCCGGTACCCGTGATGGACCTCTGTGACCGTCATCCCGGCTGGTTGTGAGCTGCTGGTGGTCTGCGGTGGCGGAGGAGGAAGTAGGGCAACCCGGAGACCGAGAGACCTCTAATTGGTGCTGGTGCTGTCGGTTGTCCCGAATCCGCTTTTTCAACTTCTCGTTCTCGTCCCTCAGCTCACTGAGATCCTCGCGGTACTCTCGGAGACTGCGCTTAGCACGCCTTAATCGTCGCTTGTACAATTCGTTCTCCTCCGCGAGTGCGGCTTGTTGGTTGGTGTTCCAGGAGCCCTGGTCGAGACGGAGTACCTCCACTTCGCGGCGAGTGATATCTGACTCTACTTGGTGACGGGCGGCTGCTTCTGAATTCTCCAGCATGAGGAGTTTGTGCTGGAGGGTGTAATGCGTTGCCGTGGTGCGTAGTGAGGATAGCGACGACGAGAGGGTCCTGATCAGCTGGTTGGCTAGGCTCAACTTCGATCGCAAGGTACCCAAATCGAGGGATTCAATAGCGGACGGGCTAAGGTCACCCCATGTTTCCGTCTCAAGTGGGGGCACTGGTAGCCCCGGGAGTTCAATGGGAGTTGGGACAGCGGTAGTAGAAGTTGTAGACGAGGGGCCGAAGGATGTGGAGGCGAAGGATGGGGTCGCTGCGCGGTTGTAGAAAGATTTCGCTGGGGCAAGATGAGCATTCGGTGTCAAGGGCTGCTGGTGGAACTGCGAGTGAGAGTTCGAGGAAGGAGTCACTTGGATCGCAACTGGCGAGAGCGGTGGTGTAGGCGTGCGTACGATAGACCGCGAAAGATGTCGTTGGTGGTCTTCCTGGGCGGCCATTGGCGTACCAATGGGATGGGGCGAGAAGCGGGCAACGTCTATGGATAAAAATACAGTACGAGCAGGGCTGCGATAGAAAAAGAGAGAGAGTGTGTGTGTGGTCCGAAGAACGATGGGCTAGAAGTGCGAGAGGGGCGAGGAGGAAGAGGGGGCCTCCTCTGTGGGGGAAGGGGAGCGAGAGGCACAGTGGATCGCTGAACTACCGGGGGGACTTTGAGTGTGACTGACGATCCAAACGTCACGTACGGTACTAGTATGATACTGCACATTGTAAACAAGAGATGAGGTTGGGTGTGACAATGGAATTGTTTTACATAAGCAGAGTCACAACGAAACCACATGCCAACGGTCACCAGTAGCAACCATGCTGTGCAGCCACTTTTTAATGCTTGGCTCGACTCGCTTGTCTCATTGCGAGGCTGTCACGGCAACCTGACCCATCTCACCCCTTGCAGTTCTGCTCGCACAGACCGATCTCTGGTTTTCCTCCCCCAGAACGAACTCAGGGACACCCTTGTCTTCTCTCGTCCCGCTCGAGAGCGGTCAGGGGGTTGTCTACCTTTGTCACGCTTGATTTTAACATCGTGGCTCTCCCATAACAATCCTGTGACAAGAACAATTGTAACGGTACCAACATTCGAGCTGCTCCCTGTTCTCTAAATTGTTTATGATACCAGTGTGATGCTTTGCTGTGGTCACGCTCAGTCACTCGCGGCTCAAGAAAGTCAATTTTGAGCCTGTTTCAACGCGTCCACTTTGAATTAATTAGTTACGCTCAGACAACACGGGAACCAACCAGAGCAGCTAACTACTAGTAGGCTTCGGCAGCCAGATTATGAAAGTCACTCTCCCTTTCCACTCCTTTCGCTAATATGCCACCCATCAGTTCCTTTTTCCACTTCTGCTCCCTCTTCTTTCTTTTCCTCCCTCCCTACCCCTGATCTTATCAGCCGGATTGTTTGCATGCTTCCACAATGAGTGAGGGTCGTGAAGTCGACAGTCCTATCACGGAAGCTCCTACTAATGGAGAAGAGAGTGAGGTGGGTGAGGTAGTGAGCGAGGTTAGAGAAGCGGAATCTTCTCGGCCCGTGACTGCTTCTTCTATTCATGCCACTAGCGCTCCTGCTCCAGCAGGTTTCCTCCGACGCACATTGCCCTCTAGGCTACCAAGGCCGCGGAAAGTGTCACCGACTATTCCACATCCAATCACTGTTGGTTCTCTGAGACCCTCTGTTCCTGAAGGAAATTTCCAATTGGCAACATCTCCCAGGGGACCCCCTACTATTCCCAGGCGAGGCCAGACAACTGGTAATGCTGCAGGTGCGTTGTGCCAATTATCAAGCAAACCTAACCTCATCTAATCCTGTATTTTGCACCATAGTTTGTCCAACAGATCCACCAGGTTCTCCAGTCATCAGGACCCCAAGGAGATCCAATTTTGGAACACTTGACCATGCCTCACCTACAACAGCATCTCTTGCAAAAAGAGCTTCGATACCCTCTCTTAATAGAAAGCCGTCGGTCTCGTCGCTGTCAAGAAAAGCTTCCTCATCCCAGCTGCAAAACTCCACTGTTTCGACGCCGCCCGGAAGAAGAACCTCGGATATCAATGGAAATGCAGCACCGCGGCTAGCCAAGAAGCCCTCGGCTTCCCAACTTGCCATATCAAAACGTCCTTCTAATCCGCAGTTGTCTAAAAAGCCATCAGCAGCCCAATTGAATAGCTCAACAGTTGCTGCCTCGCCCAGCCCTACGCCACTCCGGCGTGCGGCATCGGCGTATCTACCGTCTCAGCAGGGTCCCACGGTAGCTAAAATTCCTCACCGTCCGTCGTTGACCCAACTCCGTCAGGCCTCGGCTGGGAGCAATGGAGCCCCGGCTCCACGGTTACAGAAGATCCAAAAGCCGGCTGCGCCAAATTCACCCAGCCCAGAATCTCCTTCTCCGAAAAAGGCCCCTAGAGCCGCATCCCAATCTCTTCGTGATACTATTGCCAAAGCCCGGGCTGCTCATCGGGCAATGTCAAACGCAACCGGGCCTCCAGCCTCTCTAGTCAGTGCTGTGGCTGCTGAAGTTGCTAATAACGACTTGAACGGGTTCAACTTTTCGAGCGAAGACCCCTTCAATCAAGCCGTTTTTGGTGAGGGTGGGTCCACCAAGGTCCTGAAACAACGGATCAAGACTGCCAGAGTGGAAGGCCGTCTCAACATCTCGAATCTCCAACTCAATGAGATCCCGGAGGATGTTTATAAAATGTATGAGACCACGGAGGAGGATTTAGCGTCCAATGAAGCCAACGATGGCCCGAAGTGGTACGAAAGCGTGGATTTAGTCCGATTTGTGGGTGCAGACAACGAGATCGGGGCGATAAGTGAAGATTTGGTAAAGCATTTTGGAGGATTGGCCAGTATTGATGTATGTGGAAAACGTCTGCCTACTGGCGCTTCCTTTCTTTTTAGTCTTGCTAGAATTTTCCGCGGTACAAGGAATGCAAAGGCTGATCAGCGGGGTAAATTAGATGCACAACAATCTGCTAACGGCGTTGCCACATAACTTTGGAGAGTTGACTGAACTGACAGTTCTCAATCTGGTGCGTAGCATACCTGCATACCTTAGCTCAAGTGTGGATGCAGCTACTTTTTAAAGCTTTACTGACTTCAAACATGGTGATCAGACCAATAACAAGCTCGACAATGGCGCCCTTGGTATTATTTGCCAAATCTCTAGTTTGGTAGATCTCAAGCTCGCTAAGAACGGTCTTGAAGGAGAGCTTGATTCATCAATCTCCAAGCTCACAAACCTTGAGATCCTAGAGTTGCAGGAGAACAAGCTCCAGTCTTTGCCTTCTTCGCTCGGGCAATTATCGAAACTTCATATTCTCAATATTTCTCATAATATCATTCAGACCATTCCGTTTGAGTCTCTACTCGGTTGCCAGTTGCACGAGTTGACCGCCTCAAACAATAAGATAAAAGGAACTTTATTTCCCCGCGAGGTTACTCGATTCGACTCCTTGCACTCTCTGGATATCCGAAACAACCATATCTCTATCTTCAGCGAGGATGATATTGTTCTCTCCTCTCTCCAACAGCTCCTTGCCACCAATAATGGTCTCTTATCATTCCCTTCTGTTACAGGATGGGAGGAATTGTTGGTATTTCTTGTTGATTCCAACCACCTTGACTCACTGCCCGATGGTTTAGTTGGTCTGCATCGAGTTCGGACCGTTGATGTTTCTGCAAATGACATTAAGACATTGGATGCAAGAGTTGGAATCATGGAGGGGCTGGAGGTGCTAAAATTTGATGGAAATCCTCTGAGAGAGAGACAGCTTTTGGGGATGAGCATCGCCGATTTGAAGCGAACTCTCAAAGGACGTTTAGCTCCGCCCGAGATTATCATCGCGGAAGCAGAAGATGATGATCCGGGCAGCTTCGACGATCCGGTTGACAGCAGACCCCAGGCCATATCTAAGAACTCGAAAATCTTAGAAGTTGGGAGAGGTGGCGCGCTAGACCTAATTTCTAAGAATTATGAAGATATTCCCAAGGAGTTAATGGATACTGTCAAGGGAACTCCTAGCAGTGTTTCTCTACTTCATAACAGGCTTACCTCATTCCCATTGAGCCTAGAGATATTCGCGCTTGGGTTGACTAGTCTCAACATCGGTCATAACAAACTTTCTGGGAGTTCATATTTCCCGAATAAAATGTCTTTGACATCGCTTACCACCCTCATCATCCAAGCCAATAACATCACTTCTCTACAGCCATTGATAGAGAACTTGGATGCGCCAAAGCTCGATACATTGGATGTTTCGGCCAACCGCCTCAGTTCTATCGAAGGGATCAGGCCAACTTTCCCGTACCTGATTGCTTTTTATGCGAGAGATAATCAGATTACCGAGATTCCGGTAGATTCTGTTGATGGAATAAGAATACTTGACCTCAGCAGCAATGCAATTACCAGCTTGCCGCCTAAGCTAGGAACAGTCAGCAGCATTCGTGAGTTGAGAGTTGGTGGCAATCTTTTTAGGGTTCCGCGCTGGCAGGTTTTGGAGAAGGGGACGGAAAGTGTGATGGAATGGCTTCGGGGAAGATTACCCGTTGATGAGCAAGCAGAGTAGTTTTTCTGTACGGGTCGCGAACCATATCAGATAAGAGGCGTAGGTTGGGGTGAATTATAGAAAAAGTGTTACAATGGGGTTTGGGAGAAAGGTTATTAGAAATAGATATAGTATTATCATTGTAATTGTAGTATTAATACTTTAATTCAGTGTATACCGTCATTCCCCGAGAATGCTCGATAATCTCACAGGTCCTCACTCGGTGGTTCTCGGGCAAGAAATTATAACCATAGTTACCCTCTTGAATGGAGGACGCAATTTCGGGGGTTTCGCGGCCCGTCCCCTGAACGTCATTAAACCTTATCCCACAGTTAACCCTCTTGTTTGCTCCCTACCAGTCGCTCGTTTCCCGAGCAATCAGAAAATGGTATCAATCTCCTCCTTCACCACCCCTAACTACACAGCAAAGTAATAATAATAATATGGCGGCCCTCCAGTCTCGCTACGAAATCCTCTCACCAGAAGGCCTCCGTACCGATGGCCGCCGCTGGAATGAAATGCGCCGCTTCTCAGCCAAAATGGCTACCACCACAGCCGCGGATGGCAGCTCATACGTGGAGCATGGTAACACGAAGGTGATATGCTCCGTCAACGGTCCAATCGAGCCCCGCGCCACCGGCTCTCGCAATTCCGAGCGTGCAACGATCACAGTGGACGTCTGCTTCGCAGCGTTCAGCGGGACGGATAGGAAGAAGAGAGGAAAGGGCGACAAGTACTTTGCCCGCCCTCAAATCACCAAACTTATTTCACTTACCAAGGGGGGGGATACTTTGCTAACAGATTGAGCGCAATCAAAAAAGACGAGTCCTAGAAATGCAATCCGCCCTCTCCCACACCTTCGCTTCCACACTCTTGACCGTCCTGCACCCACGCTCCGAGGTGCACATCAGTTTACACATCCTCTCCCAGGACGGCTCGATCTTAGCCACTTGCGTTAACGCTGCCACACTCGCGCTCGTCGACGCTGGCGTGCCCATGACTGACTACGTGACCGCATGCACCGTTGCATCCTATACCAACCCGGACGAGTCGGACGAACCCCTGCTCGACATGAATTCCGCTGAGGAGATGGATTTGCCGGGGGTCACGCTCGCGACTGTGGGCAGGAACGACAAGATTTCCCTACTACAATTGGAGACTAAAGTGCGCTTGGAGAGGCTTGAGGGCATGATGGCTGTTGGCATTGACGGGTGCGCGAAGATTAGGCAGTTGTTGGATCGGGTTGTTCGCGAGCATGGGAATGAGATGGCGAGGATGGGGGCGCTGTGATAGACTCGGGACAGGTCTTTTCTTTTCTCGAGTATTAGATTTGGTTTCAATTGATTTGGGGGGGGGGGGGGTTGTTTTCCCCTGTTTCTTTCTTTTTTCTGCTAGGGTATATTAATCTATGGGGCTGGGAGTTTTTGTTTTTAGCTCTTTTGTGGCTCGTCATGCAATAAAGAGCTACTGTTGTATCCTCCCCCAGAACCAAGAAAGAAAAAGTCCCAAATCCCAGTGGTATGCAGACACATAACAGAAGCACGGTACAACACAGCTTTTCCAAGCCTCTGCATTTACAGTACATCACATATATATTAGAATAGTAGATGCCCGATCCGAGCAGATGAAGTTGCTTGACTAGTTGCAATGTCAAATACAAGTATCTTTCCCGCGTAAGGTCCACCAGCCATCTTGATATCATATATAAAAGACACTAGGAAAATTTCCAACCTAATCCACCATCCTGTAAAAATGTTTAGAAGGGGGTTCATGAGCCTCTCTATTGTACTGTACTCGAGTGCATATTATAATACAACTTATAGGAAGAAGAAGAAGAAAAAAGTGCGGACCAATCATCTAATATCCCATCTAATCAAAAGTCTCCCCCTTCTACCGTTATCCACACCTGACCAAGGACGAGACTCCTTGGAAAGCCAGGAAAAGACTTGAAGCTCTCACAAACCAGCCATAAATGGAGAAAATAATTTCCAACTCCTCTCAGCCTTGTAAGCAGCCGCGTTTTGTACAGTACCTATAGTACCGTCCAATCATGAGCCGTGTGCTGTATACTTAAATCACTGCATCGGGCCACTTGCTGCCCCGCCCACAACTTGTGATACCTCCTCCCCTAACGTTACCCTTCCTGCGCAGTGCCGAGGTTCCAAGTGAATCCTCTCACTCTACTGTACTACTGCCGGTATACCGTCTAGCTATCTCCTTTCTCACTTTGATATAATGAAAAACGCCAAGGCGAGCAAAAAGCGTTACTGTGGACTAACGCTTAAAGGGGTAAATGTCAATGCTCGAGGTCTTGAGAGAAGGCGGGGCTTGCTTTTAGTTTGGTATGATACTGTAGAGAGCTCGCAAGCCATAGAATTATAAAGTTCCTCACACCCCGTTCCCACTCAAGTTTCACCTTTATCTGTCGCTGAACCACCTGTGCTGTGAAAGTTGACGGGTGAGATATTGTATACTCGTGAAAGTGTCATGTCTCGAAAGGAAATTTCCCAAATAAGATGCTACAGCCAAAAGAAACAAACTAACTGGCAAACCAGCCTTCTCTAACTTGGACCATATAATTGAAAATCGCAACGAACATTTCATACCGCAGAACACGGATTTCCATTTTTCCTTGTACGCATGCACCAATGAATGGATGCCTAAATACATGGCTTAGGATAATGTATATTCCGTGGCTTAGAAAAAAAACTTTTGAGAGAAGAAGAAAGTAAATCCAAGGGTAGAAGAAGGTTTGGGGGGGAGAGGGAGGTAAAGAAGTAAGGAAACCAGATACAAAAGAGGAACTAGGTCTTCATAGCTCCCCCATGGAAGCCGGACTGTTGATTAAATTGAACGTTTTTCTGCGTTCGAGGACCCTTGTGGCCGCCCCTCCCGCCCCTCCCGCCTGAATGATCGCCCCTCTGGCCGCCTCTTCCGCCTCTACCTCCTCCACCTCCACGCTGCTGACCGCCTTCGAAACCACCTTGGCCTTGCGTCTTCTGCTCCAAGACCCGCTCGTTTTGCTCCATCAGGCCGCTGGCTTTATCGCTGAGCGTCAAGGCAAGAGTTTGCAGACGTGAGAGCTCGACGCCCTTTCTGAAGATGATGGCGTTGTTGACCTGATCCAACGCCGCCGCGATCTCTTCGTGGGCGATCATCTTGCTGACCAATGCCGAAACCTTACGCTCGCTGAGATCGAACATCTCAACTAGGCGGCCGAGTGATAGGGTATCGTAGAAGGGAGCATAGGTGAAAAGATAAGTCCTGAGGCCCTCCTCCTGGATCTTCTCAGAAAGCATCTCCTTAATCTTCTGTGGTTCGGGGAGAAGATCCCAAATCTTTATGGCGTGGATGAGTTCGCTTGATCTCTTCCATTCTCCGGCGGCGAGGGCCTTAGCGGATTGCATTACGTGATCTCGGGTATTCTCCGGAGGGCCGGTGAAGATCTGGCGTTCATGGTATTCAAGCATACGCCGGAAAGTCTTGCTGATAACACGCTTCTTCATATCCGGCGAGGAGCCACTTGCGGCTAATGCCGGGATCTCAAGTAGCATTGAGCAAGTGAGGTATGCGCACTCCAAGAGTTCAAGATTAATATGCTGGTGGAAGGGAAGTTGCCGTTGCCTCTCAAGACGCTCCTGTTCAGGAGTGACTTGTGAGTAGCGCTGGATCTGTACACCCTGGGCTAAGAGCTCCTTAAGTCTGCCAGTACCGCAGATTTCCTGTAGCGATGTCTGGGCTTCGTAGATCAATCCGGCCCTGAAAGCGCAAAGTCCAACTTGAACCAAGGTTCTGTTGTACAAGATTTGGGTGCTAACGTCGGCGACATGAATATTCTCTTGGAGATGTGACATGAGAAGCATATCGCGGGCCTTGTAGAACTGGTTGTGAAGAGCATAATGGTAGATGTGGCAAAGCATAGCCCGTGTCCGGATAACAGTGGCATCGTGTTTGTAGAGGTAGGTGGCCAATACGTGGAGGAGATCAGTCGCATCCGTATGAGCGATGGTTCTAGGAGAAATCGCAGAGTTAAGTTGGGTAGGAATCAGCTTCCAAGCGTTCTCCTCGGCGGTAATAATGACTTGCTCAGGCTAGCAACAAGGGTTAGCGAAATGCATGACAGGGCTTTCGTAGGAACTACCTTAAAGTACAAATGCTCAAGTCTTCGCATGATAACACGGTTCAGCGACTCGTCCGTGGGAATATTCTGGTTTCTCTGGAGCCTCTCCAAATACAGCTGATTTCTTAGGATGGTTGTGTATAGAGCACCTTCATCACTTAACCTATCGATGTATTCAGTTGTATGGGGGTCAATGTGTTGTAGTGATCGAGTAAGTTCGTCATCGAGCCTGTCAACAAAGGAAACAATGCTCCCCGGGATCTTAAGAATCTCGCCGGGGGCTGCCAGAGGTGGCTTTTCATCATCGTCCCATTCCTCAGCGGTCTCAATCACAACATAATCGGGATTAGCCTCCAAAACCTCCAGTAATGTATTGAATTCTTTTTCAGCACTGGGAATGGTAGATTAGTCAGCAGCTTGGTTAGGGTTGAAGATCCCGGTGCAGTACTCACCATTTCCATTGATCAGTTGCCATGTAGGAGAGAGCACCGGTGGTGAGATCGAATCGCGTGGAAATGAGAGCCAGAAGAACCTTGATTCTCTGATAGGGTGTGTGGGCCACTTCATACAGTTTTTCCATAACCTTAATCTGTTCTCCCTTGTCCGTATTCTTCTTCCCTCTTGCCTCGATAATGACTCGCAGATGTTTGAAAATACTCTCAGGAGTATACACCAGGGTCCTTCCACCCCGCCCAACCAAAGAGAACCCTTCGTCGTCGCCAGCCTCGAAGATACCTGAGGTCTGAGCACGTGGCGCTCTAGGAGTTGGAACAGCTTCCTCCCTCTCCTCGACCATGAAACCCTCCCTGTCTTTCCTATACGCCTCGACTTGCGACTCATACGAACGGTTGTTACGCTTTACACGTTGCTTGATTGTATTCAGAGCACGAGCATTGGTAGCGTTCATCTTCTTAGCCGTAGCCTTATCCTTGAGGGTCTCATTCATAAAATCCTCCAACTCGGCAATAGCTCGGATGTAAACCTTCGGTATCTCGGGACTTTTTGATATAACCTTGTTGAGCTTATCAAATTCTATAAAACCAAAAAATGTTATCTTAATGCCCCACTAAACAACCCCGCCTGCCCCGCTCCCACACCAAACCAAATCAAATGAACATCGTGAAGTAAAGCCGGAATTGTACCCACCTACTGATATAAGCACCCAGTCATTGATCTTCTCCCCATTCTCAATAAGCTTGATAGAGCCCTCGATTTCCTCCAACCGTTTGTCCTTCGCGCTCTTGACGATGCGTTTGCTGTCCTCTTCATCGCTGCTGTCATCACCCCCTCCCCCGCGAGACAAGAATTGTAGCCCGGCATCATCATTGCCATCTTCGTCGACTCCATCCGACTCGTCTTCGGAACCGGACTCGTCGGCACTAGCCTCCTCCTCCTCCTCCTCTTCCGAATATAAGTCCTCGTCAGAGGAGCTTGTATCGCTGTCGCTTAGACCCCCGTGAAAGAACCGAGACATGATTGTTGAACTTCAACGACAGTGCGTGGCTGGGTGATCTGCGGTTTAGGGAGATTCCTGTATCGGCAAAGGATGGAGGAGGTTTGGGTGTGGTTGTAGTCGCAGTTGTGGTGGGAGGCTTGTCTTGGTAGTATTTCGCCTATTCAAGGTAAACGCTGGAGTGGGATAAAAAATTAAAAAATAAAGAAACACCCTTGTGTGGTTGAGGGCTATTCATCGAATTGCCCTAAAGCGGCCCACCTGTCACGCCTGGGGCCCTGACTTCCCCGCCATCTTGCACGTGGGACGCAAAAACCACTGAGAACAGCCTGAGTAAGGACATCATTTTCTATGTACAAATGTCCACTCAATTCCCAACTCCTCACGAGTCGTATCAGGTTTCAATAAAGGCCAAGTAACCTACATCCTTTCCGAAAACTCTATGCACCTATTTTTAATTCAGGTATTGGTGCCGAGTAAGTGTGCAAAATAGGCCATTTTCGACGCAAAACCGCCTGTGTCCACTCACTTTTTGTGTCCCATTGGTGTCAAACCGGTGAAATATGGCACTTTAACGGGCGCCCAAACGCCCCGACTTCATTCCTCTATACCCACCGGAGCCGAGTCCCACCAATAGCAAAGAGAAAAGCTCCACTTGTATAAAAACAGAAGATACAACAATTAGGGAGCGGTAGGTTTACTTTGTGGACATCGGTACAGCACATCTTACAGTACGAGACATTCAAGTCCCCGGATTAGGATCGAGTCTTTTGGTTTTTTTCCTGTTCCTTTTGGTGGTGATGTTGCGAAAGAGCCGCGACCCCGGCCCGGCAATATGAGCACCGTGCCGTACAGCATCATCGAAACACCCCGATCCAGGCGTCTGTATGATATGATACCTCGATTTTTGCATCCAATGAGCGTATTGGATCTAGGTTAGGGATAACAGAGTATATAACCACACAGAAATACATCTTCACAGTACTGCACTAACCCTGATATTTCCTTTTTATGACACCACCGGTATGGCTCAAGCTCAAGCCGTCCACCAGCTTAATCCGCTAGGACTCGTTTTATGTATTTCATACATATATTTGCGTGCATAAGTGCTTTAAAAATTCGGATCCCTCAACATCACGAGAGAAAATGAAAGAAAAACGTGAAAGAAAAACGTGAAAGATGGAATCCGCCTATCGTACAACCCCCTCACAACAATCGTGGACAGCACTGCGGTCACTTTATCTGATCACAACATCACCATCTTAACTCACAAATAATCACTCGCAACGACTCAAGCACCTGGGCCATAGGCCATCCACCCCATCCAAAACAAACCGTTTTCAGCAGCTAGAAGGAAAAAGAAAAAATGCCTCCTCAAATTCGTTAAAACTGGAAATTGGGAAATAAAAGAGTGCATAAAACAATACAACGAGAAACCGGTTAGTCGTGAGCATAGGATAATCGTAAACATAAAAGGAAAACCAATTTTCTGAAGGAACCAAAGAGGCCCTTGTTACAAATCATGTTTCCACGCCCTCCCCTTTGATCCACCTTCACCTCCATTAATTCCCATTCATTCGGATACGTGTGGTTGCCCCACCCCTGCCCCCCCTTCTCGTTAGGAACACGTTTTAATGTGAACCTAAAGCGTTCTCTTGTTGTGAACTCGCCATCCGTACGCCCACGGCTGGGCTGGGAAAAAAAACGTACGCTTACGCATGCAAAACAGATTCACTAACCACCCAAGACAACCAACAAAACCAACAGCAACAAATGAAACCAGGAGATGTGCTACCCAGTCGAGAGAGTTATCACCAATGTTGTTGATTGAAAAGCCCATCCTCTAAGGTGCGGTCTTCCAAAGTCCTTATCACATCGCGGTTCCTATACTGCCCTCCACGGTTCTGCCGCCGTCCCCTCCCGTTACCAGGTTCGTCCGGAATACCTCCGGGCGGAGGCGGGAAGTATGCTGGACTAGGTTGCAGACGAATGGGCTGTGTAGGATCCATCATTGAGGCAGCTCTTTGAATCTGGGGAGGAACTCCGTCGACCATCGTGGCTGAGCGCTGGCGAGCCGCCCTGTTGGGGTTTTGGGGATAGAGTGCTTGGTGAGCAGCCTGGCCATAGCTTGAAGGAATTTGCCCTCCTTGGTGCTGGTGCTGCTGCTGTGGTTGCTGCTGTTGTTGCTGTATGATACCAAGTTGACTCCCATACTGGGTACTACTTGTTGTATAGGCTGGCGGTGCCTGCTGTTGAGGTTGGTTAGGCTGTTGTGTTGAGCCGTAGGCATTATTGTAGACAGTAGGGGGCTGTGGATGTCCTGAGGAGGCCGAATAATTTCCAAGAGAAACGCCGGAATAGTTGGACTGCGATGGAGCCACATGGGCGGCTTGCTGGGCCTGTTGAACGCGTTGCTGGGCTTGAATCTGAGCTTGTGCTTGTGCTTGCATCGCTGCTTGCTGCTTTTGGATCATTGCTTGCTCTGCCCTCTGCTGTTGCTCAGCGCCAGACATGGGGGACTTCGGTGGCGGTGATTTAAGGTTCATAGGAGGTATAAAAGGTCCCGTGTACTTCTGTTGAGTAATGAAGGGATGCAGCTTTGCTTGCTGTGGGGACCATCGCTCTACAGGATTGATATTCAGTAAACCCCGAACGAAGTCAATGAAGGCGATTCGATTGTTCATTTCTATACCAAACCCATGTCAGAGCGTTCATATCATGAATATACTGAATAAACCATACCTCTCTCTATCTCAATTGGCTTCATATTTTTTCGAGGCATTGCATACTGGCGGATTATCTCAGGCAATGTGGTTGCCTGGAAGTATTTCTTGCTTGGCTGCTCCTTCGTCCCATGCTCTCGAGAGTATTTCTCCATGGTCTTGAGTTGGTAAGTCTTCCTCCCGAACTCATCATGCACCTTTTCAAAGAATTCGCCAGCTTGTTTTCCCATCTCGAGCATCCAGACTGGGGGCATTCCAAGCATTTCATTGATTCTCGCCACCTGATTGTACTCAGAGCTACCTGGGAAAAGTGGGAGACCCAAAAATAACTCCACGACAATACACCCAAGCGACCACATATCAATTGACGAAGAGTACCTGCACAGTGTTAATCTATATACCTTAGAGTAAAGAATTTACTTACGGTAATCCTAACAAAACTTCAGGTGACCGATAGAAGCGGGATTGGATATAGGTATAAACTGTTTGTCTCTCATCACATGCAGAGCCAAAATCTATGACCTTTATGATTGGGCTCTCCAGACTAGGGAATGGCAGCAAGAATCAGATCCTAACTTCCCTAGATAACAGCAGGTAATGATAAGTGGGACCTACTTTTTCAACAATATATTCTCTGGCTTGAGGTCGCAATGGATGAGCCTCGCTTTATTAAGGAGACATAAAGCATTTAACAGCTGCTGGGCGAAAACTCTAACAAGGGTTGTGCTTAAGCCTCTAAATTGGTTCTGTTTGATCAGCTCATATAAGTTGACACTGAGCAGCTCGAAAACAAGGCAAAGATGCTGGCGATGGATGAAGGTATCCTTTAGGCGGAGGATGTGATGGTCGTCATTTTTATCTAATTTGCTATTAAGCTAGTGTTGTCATCTAGTCAGTATATCTGCCCAACAAAAGAACTTATTAAACGCCCCCCTTACCAAATCAAGGACAGAGACTTCCATCATGCTCTGATTAAAGTACGCTGTCCGGTTCTTCACAACTTTTACGGCCACAACCTCCTGTGTTTTAAGGTTCTGACATTTCACAACTTGACCGAACGTTCCTTGTCCAAGGACATCCAGAATAAGATAACGATTCCTATAACAAATGCATTAGCCGATCTTCCACACCATTGAAAATGGGCACCATCTGGGCGTACTTCGTTTCTTCTGATCCAAGAATGTCGTTTACGTATAGTATGTAGTCGCTGTCTTCATTATCATACCCATCATTCTTCACACCCTTGCTTGGTTTGGTCAGAACTCGCCGGGGATTCCTTGAGGATTCGTATTTGAAAGTAGGATTGCATATGCGGTACGTGGCGGGAAGATGAGTCGTCAGCGCTTGCAATGGCTACATTTCCATGTCAGCCGAATTATTAAGGGCGCTATAATACAAGTCTACATACGCTAATAAACCCACCCTCAGGGTGAGCTCTTCTGAAAGCGGGTTGGGAATTCGTCTGTGGTTTCAAGTCACCCAGCGCAGTGACTCTGGAAAATCTCGGTGGAGGTTCCCGGGGGGTAGATTGGTGATGTCCAGTGTGCATTTGGTCATACATAGACGCCGAAGAACCAGATGAAGGAAAATAACGCCCGTTATTTGGATCAGAGCCTAGCACCAGAGGTTAGTGAAATGGGGGCATAACTTGGGAGACTATTGCGCAAACCTGAGGAGCCTGAGCCCGACTGTTGTAAATGATGTTGATATGACTGCATGCTCGGGGGTGCACTTGTACGGGGGGATGCAGCAGGTGGCTGCTGTTGTTGGGCGTAGTAAGACTGAGAACTGCTGGTATAATTCAACCGTGAGGGAGATTGTCGTTGCTGATAGGATGAGGAAGATGCAGACGCGGCCATTTGAGGTGGGTAGTTGACCTGGGGCAGTGAATGGGTTGATGCAGAAGAGCTATAGCCAGCTTGAGGATTAGGGTTTGAACCAATCCCAGTATACCTTTGAGGTGCGGATTCCTCAGGGGAGACATAGGGTTGCCGAGAGCTTTGAGGCTGTTGATATTTGGCCCGACTATAAGGATCAGCGTCAGGCATTTGTACGTCCATATAATCCGAGGAACTATCTAGGCGTGTAGTAGAGGCTGCTTGTGCAGGCGAGGGACCTGTTCCCGTGCCATGATAGGCCTGGTAGGGCTGTTGTGTTGTGCCCGGCCCGGACGCCGCAGCCATACCTGAAGGGGGAGGTTGTTGAGGGGGGTTGTGATCTCGGGGGTGCTGCGGGGAAGGATTTTGCTGGAGAACGTTGTTCGCGTATCGTGGCTGTCGGTTCGCCGTAGAATCGGTCGAGTAGGAGGGCCAGGGGTCCATTGGTATCGTATTGGTGAGTCCTCACAAAAAATCAAGTGTCGTACTTGAGTCGAATGATTAGTTACCCAATACTATTGTTGCGTGGAGCACGAAAACGTTGAAAGACGTTACTGAAACCAGCGACACACCGGACCTCGTCAGCAGCCGCTGCAAAGATCGCAGCCCGCCAAGCTGCAAGAAAATGGAGAAAATGTTCAAGCCTCCAGATTGCCCGGTTATAAAGGTGAGTGAGGGCACGCAGGGAAAGGGACGGAACAGTGAGGGAAATATTTTTCTCTTCTGGCTATGAGTACCGGTAACTCTCAGGATGGGGGGGGGGTTCCTGAAGCTGAGTGTGCGGTCGTGGTTGTCGTTGTCAGCAGCGGGGGGGGGGGGTCCCTATGTCGCAAGGTGTGGCGGTCGCAACCACTGCTTCCTCTAAACGGAGGAAAGAGGGGAATATCGTAATTCTCCAGCAAGATGTAAGGGAGACACCTTACCAAAAGGAAATGAGAAGGTGAAAAGAAAAAATAAAAATAAAGGTGTGGACCCGAAGGAAAAAGAAAAGGAAGTATGTACCAGTGCAGTATGATACAAGTAAATCAGAGATCTGGGCAGTGGGCTAGGTCTCAAGACCTTGCCTATGCCATGGTAACCCCAATAAAAACTCTGTTCGGCCAATCAAACGAAACGTATGAGACTAGATTGTGGGCCAGTAAATTGTCTGAAATACGGTATTTGAAGAGTAGAGTAGTATTCATCGTGCTGCAGAATCGGGGAAAGGCGGCCGTAGACTAACTCACCTACAATCCCTAGATTAGAGAACTGATCGCTGGAAGTTGCTTCAACCGTCACTCAAGATATCCGTGTTGCCATGTCAGCTTTTGCAAGTAAGTAAGCACTGCTATGACCTACTATGTCACCCGCCGTGCATCACAGAACACTGACTCGAAAGCCTCTTGAAAATCGGAGAATCAGAAGAGTGCAATTGAGCCTCCACTTCTAACTTAATGCACTCTACTATCCGAAATAGGTGTAGTATGGGGGACTGGGAACTGGGAGGGAGGGGTTCTACGAGAGGAAATAATCCATCTTTTGGCCAAAGTCTGGCTCATAGTCACAGTTTATAACAAATCCACCATAGAATCGGAGACATTGTGGTCCCTGTGCGTGGAATTATTATGTTTGGTGAGACTTTAATATTGAAGTATAGCGAGCACAAGTTACCTAATATTTCACGAGCCCTGGCGCTCTATCTCAAAGTACGGTAGAGTGGAACATGGGAGCTGGTGAGAACACAGTGCAGTAGCGTACCATACACTCGCCAATGCCAGCGACCCATACCCGGACCATGGGACGGTTTAGAAGTGTTATTATTTAGCACAGTCTTAAACTACAATTCCTTTGTTACCTCAATATATACATTAGTTCTCATGTACAAACACTTGATTTAAAGTACCCCATCTGATCTGGGATATTCCACCAGGGGTCAATTCTTCACCTAACCGCAATCCGGTACTTATAGGAAATGAATATTCACACAAACATACTATCATAGGCCACCCATATCATGCTATTCCCGTTCGTTTGGAATGAGTGATTGGAAGGCATGGAGTTGGGATTACCTAAAGTATAATAGGTTGAGATATTTTGTGAGTAGTTGAGTACAGCCCCGTTCCAAAAGTTCTCGCACCCTGGTTGGTACTGTGACAAATTTCCATACCAGATGTATTATAGCCCTTCTTGTCACAGTACCAGCCAAGGCGCGAGAACTTTTAGAACGAAGCTGTACCTAATTTTTTTCGCCAACAGGGACCGTATGTGGCTTGGTGAGCTCGAGAGCCTTTATTGAAAGTTTCCCGGATGGCTATCATAAATTCCCGAGTTCTTCTCCAAGCAGGGTTGCAACTAGGTATTAGCATTAATATAGGCAGGGGGGGCGGAGATATAGAACAAGGTCTTGCGAAAGTCCTGCCAGATGCGCCGGCCTGGGAGGAATGGCCACTTGTGTATCTCCCACGATCCGATCATGTGAATAGAACAGCTTACCCAAGGTCCCTAAGAAGGCTCTGTACAGTGCACTCTTCTCCATCGGTACCAGCGGTGGATAGGCCCCAGGAAACCGTTGGTGAGAAAGAGCGTTCGCCATGAGATGGAGGATTATGGTGAAAGGTATAATAGTATAACAATACTCGTATTTTTACCCTGGGAGGAAATATCGGAGCTTTGAATGGGAGCAACACAAAACCAAGTCATTGGACTTAAAGGCCTAAGGCTCCCTAACTTACGGTATGTATGATATATGAATCTTCCTAGCCCACCCGATTACCTTAGCTGGAAGTTGATAAGTGAGGTAGGCTTCTGTTTTAACAACCCCCCCTCCCCCTTTACGCACCACTAGGCTCAAGGTGGCCATCTTAGAATCGACAACGCTTCACAGTACCGTAAGTGAATCTACTAAGCCCCTCCCAGTCCCGCATGACACTACTGTCTCACAGCTAGAAGTGCACATTTACCCAAGCACTCGGAATACTCGAGTAGTGATAAAAAACTTACCTTTATTGGTATCAGCCGATAGGAGGTCTGATGCACCAAGACAGCTGCGAGAGCAATAGATTGAGGGGGTTGTAAAGGCTACTGATGATTTGTAAAATTTTCTGGCACAATAAGTAGGACACCCGTACTCGAGTACTGTACTTTCGCCCTTTGTACTGCCTATTGGAAGTATCATACCCATACAGATTGAGTACGATACAGTAAGAGCTCTTGAAGTCCACTATCCCGCTACCGTAGCCCTATACCGGTATCTCCGGGTTCAGAAACAAAAGCTCCTGAGGAGGATCAATGTTTTTCCGACACCGTTATAGATGGACCCGCCGGACATGCTGGGTCCCATTAACTCGTTTTCGCAACTCTCTTAACCTGTGAAAATAAACTCACCCTAGGCTAACACACCGATTCTTATTATGATCGGACAGTAGACTTCAAGGGAATTTACGGTATTGTATTGTGCAGTACAAGTAGGGTACCAACCAGCACAAACAGCGATCTCTGGCCTCTGTCAGCAGGAACTGCACTGGTGCAAAACAACCGGTTTTTGCCGGTTTGGGACTTATCAGTACGAGTAGTTCGGCCATAAAAAGTGTGGGCCAAAGTTCATCCAGTCTAATGCGAGCACAAGCACTCGAGTATGGTAGAGTAATAGCGGTAGAAGAGATGCCTTTCTCTAGGCCCGTCCAGGGATTTTTTTTCCTCATACAACTTCTGATTCCGGAAGTGTTGTGTCGCAGGACTGATTTTTGGGCTCAACGTTGGATCAAGTACCGGTACCGGCACACGGCGGGGGGGGGGGAGAGGAGAAATCAGGGAATACTATAATACACCCACTCCAGAAAAGTTCCCATGCCCTCCTTGCACCTCAAGAACAATACTTATTAACAGCAATAGAACAGCAGGAGTCTTATAGATAGCTGTTTTCGGATATGCCTCTAGTGACATTGCAAACCTTTATCACGGTTCGCCTCATTAAATGGTGGAAAGAGAGGGCAAGCGAAACGTCTCCAAGGCCTGGCAGCACTTGGAGGGGTGTAGCACGGGAGCTTCGCGAACGCGGCTGTACTTGTAGATGGTCGCTCGCAAACTTAGGGATATCGTCCGGGATCTACGAACGAAGTAAACTCCAGAGCGAAGAGATGCGGTGTCCACTCAGATAGAGTAAGTTAAGTGCTGTCAGCTGAAGGGTCAAGTGGGGAATTGACGGAGGAGTTGAGTTCAGAATATTCCAAATTTAGAAATAGTTGGAGAGGGACGGCAGCCTACCCCTGGCGGAAAAATTGGCTCAAACTGATTTTCCCTTTCCCACTTCGCCCAGCTGCGTTGCTCCCGCAATAGTTCAAAACAACCATCAAATGCTCCTCCCATTCATTCGTCTGTCAACCATTTTTCTACTTTTGAGCCAGGCGGCCTTTGTGTTTTCCAGCCCGTCCTCCCTAACCCTCTTTCACTTATTTTCCGCTCGTTTACATCTCATCTAAGGGTGTTCTGGTGTTCTTCATTCACCTGCCATTTGTCATCTTCACTGCTCCCTCCATTCTTGACACGCAGGGGGTAAGCTGATCACTGTTAAACTCCACCTCCCTTGCCGTGGCACCCTCGTCGCTCGTTCTCTCGGGATTTCCTACGATTCTCGACCCAGGCACGACAAAAAACAAACAAACCTGAACCCAGAGCCCACCACGAGAACATCATTGAATATGAGGAACGCACACATTTTGTTCTCCCTTCTTCTTTCGGTTGCTGCTTTCTTGGCCAGTGCCGACCCAGCAGCGGCCGTCCTGCACGCAGGTCTCGTACGTCGGGCGGATGGTTGGTATCCTCCATCGTGAATATTTTTACCTACATTAACAAATATTGACATTTTGTTTCCAGCAGAGCCAAGCAAAACTGCTAGTGGATCAAATGGTGCACCAACTTCTGGCGAAGGTGACCCGATAGAAGGTGATGCAAAACCAACAGACGACCCAAAGGATCAAAAGACTCAAGAGAGTGGGAGCGCAAAACCATCTTCGACGAGAAGTAAGAAGATATCGTCTGATGCCCAGCCTGGTGGAGTCGTAATGCAGACCCCGGCACTAACCGATGGCTATCAAATCTATAAAATTGGCCAACCCGTTACATTCAAATGGAATTACACCAGTATCCAGGCTTCGCCTACTGCTCTCAATGTTGAAGCATATTGTACCGACGGTGCCACCTATTTCAATATTGCCGGAAATGTTTCTGCGGATACTACTGAGGTCGTTTGGGACACTGGGGATTATCAGCAAAGTGCTACGGCGAAGTTGCCAGTGTAAGTGGTTTGCATTCAATTCACGCCCGGGGAATTGCTGACATTAAGTAATAGTGCCACATATACCCTTTGGATCTATGATGCTTCAAAGGATAGGACGGCAGTTCCATCGCCAGGTTACCTTTATAGTTACAACTCGCTGCAATTTGGGATGTACTCGCCCAAGCCTGCTGTTCCTCTCAAAGGTAACACTCGCATTATCCCTTATTATTTCTGGGATGAGACTAATATGAGATCGCATAGACTTCCAATGCTCGGCTTGTGATTTCAATGGTGCTGGGCTTAATGACCCCCGCACTGTTCGCGCATTACTTGGTATGGGTTTGGTGACCGCTTTAACCTTTGTATGGTTCGTTGCGGGCGTGCTATAGTTGTTGCAGAATTTCTCGATATTCTCTAGGTTCATGAGCGATGATTTCGGCCAGCCCAAGCGTTGTTTTCACTGATACCCTTCTGTCCATCGTTGTGCTGAGCGATACCAATGGGTTGTCAGGTTTTTTCTTTGGGTCTTTTTTTGCATTGCATCGGCATTGGGTACCAATGAATTTCTGTCCTTTCCCGTCGACAAATGTTACTATACTTAATTTTTTTAGTGAATTTGTTTCAAGTGGCCAGGGCGACCTTTGAAATGAAGGGGAAAAAATGGTATTGAGATTGGGGCGTCTTTATAAACTTTACTATCTCTATAATGCTGGTTTGGGTGGTGGGAGTTCCCTTGTTTCTATCTGTTTACTTTTTTCTGATGCTGTATGTTCAGATCAAGGAGAGTTTGTGTCTTCCCCTTTTTCACTGCCACTATTTTCCTTTCCCTTTTTATATTTATTTTTGTTGTTAAATATATCATTTATTAGGTTTGTTTGTTTTTCTTGGTGGAATGAATAATCAAGACAATTGCAACTGCCACTTTGAACCAATAGTCGGGACAAGGCGGATGAGTGATTGAACTTGCTTGACGGAAACGGGAGCTTTGGCGTAGCCTGTGCCCGTTGCTTGTACTCGAGTACTCGTACCTGTACCGGTAGCGTAGGCTGTGGTGTCATTGGACTACAGTATCACGTCGCAAGTGAGCGAAAACAAACCTTTATCTTATCGGATAAAGATTGTTCAAGTCTTGGCAATATTTGTCAACTCGTGTTTTCGAGACCCTGGCCCCTGGACGCGTCAAAGTGGTCTAAATTCGACGCGAGCTCTGAGGTGCTTCAGTTGAAAATCCTCGCCCCACTGTGCTGCCAGATCTTCGGGAGTTATCACATCGACCACCAATTGCAGAGTAACGTACGTACAATATCCCGATATCCATCGGGCGTTCCCAAGAGTCCCCCCGTAACATTCACTCGCCACAGCAATTATGGAAAGATCACGTCGTGTTGGTACAAAAAGGACCCCTCATGAAAAATTCAAAGAGCTTCGTGAGCTTAAAGCTTCCGGGAAGACGCGTTTGTCTAAGTTTGAAGTCGAGGAAGAGGTGGACCTTTATGATGTCGTGGGCGATGAGGATTACAAGAAGGTTGTGCGTCAGCGACTTGACCAAGACGATTTTGTGGTAGATGACCAGGGGGAGGGCTACGCAGACAATGGGATGGATGATTGGGATGACGACCGCCACCGGGAAGGAAGCTGGGAGGAGAGTGAAGACGAGAAATCAAAGAAGGGGGGCAAGTCAGCAAAGGCGAGAAAGGCGGAAGAGCAGAAACGGAAGGGAGAGCAAGAAGGAAATATCCGAAAATTCCTCAATTCAAATACCGCACTCACCGCCAAACCGAAGGTTTGTTGATTTTCTCCTTATCGCCTATAATTGCTCCCCGAATTAATGCTGATACGCTGAATGGTAGCCCAAGGTGAAGGAAGAGAACCTCGACTTTATGAATGACCTTCTGGGAGAATTCGATGACAACTCTCCGGCTGAGCCAATACCGCTAATGAGCAGAAAGCCTAGGGGAGAGCCTGTCAGAAAAGTGCGCCGGCTTTCACCTCCCCTCAAGGACTCAAAACCTGTCAAGATGGACCAAACTCGTCAGGCCGGGAAGGGAGGCGGTGAACCGAGTTTTGCAAGCTCTCCACCCCCCATAGCCGGAAATACAGAGAGTGATGACCAAGATTATGGTTCTTTTGATGAAGATGTGGATATGGGTGACGCCCCGGTAGCACCATCTTCTCCAGTCGCAGATGCCCTCAAGAGGAAGCATTGGAAAGATGAGGATGAGGATGGCGAGGAAGATCTTGTGGTCGCACAGATTCAAGGGAGTAAATCTATCAAGACACAAGCTGTCAATATCGTTGCTTCGAGGCCGGCGCCCAAGAGTGAGACTGTGAAACAAGAGGCAGCTGCACCTAATAAGCCAGTTGCAGCGATTGACTCTACAGCCTGGGCATCGTTTGCTGGAGGGGATAATGTTACCAGTTCTCCTGCTTTAGATAACTTTGAACTTGGAAAGCTAGGGCCCGGGGACGTTGTTGAGGAAGATGGATCCATTAAAATGTTTTGGCTAGACTATACTGAAGTCCACGGGAGCCTCTGTCTCTTTGGCAAAGTTCAAGAAAAAAAATCGGGGAAATATGTCAGTGCATTCCTAAAAATTGATGGAATAGATAGAAATCTATATTTCTTGCCAAGGGAAACGAGATACAGTAAGTGGCCTGTGCGGTTTGGCTGACTGAATGGAGCTAACTAGCCCTAGGGGATAAACGGGACACTGATGAGGTGGTAGCAATGGGAGATGTCTGCGAAGAGGTCACGGGGATCATGGAACACAGTGGAGTAGATGTTTTTAAGGCCAAGTCATCCCGGAGAAAGTATGCATTTGAACTTCCTGGTATTCCCAAAGAAGGCGATTACTTGAAGGTTCTATATCCATATACTAGTATGTATCGCCAGCCACAGTATCCAACAATATCTAATGGGGCACAGAGCCACAGTTATCCCATGAACTTACAGGGCAGACATTCTCATGTGTTTTTGGAACAAGCACAGCTCTTTTCGAGCAATTTGTACTTTGCAGAAGCATTATGGGTCCTTGTTGGTTGAAAATTGAAGGGGCCGATTTTACCGCAGTACAGAACGTAAAGCCTCTTCCTTTGTCACTCGGGATTTAATAGCTAATACAAGGATATTACAGTCATCGTGGTGCAAATTAGAGATCCAAGTCGACAAACCGCAACGGATTACTACTGTCGGTGATGCAGATTCATCGGAGCCCCCTCCTTTAACGTTGATGAGTATTGCATTACGCACGCACATGAATGTCAAGGATAACAAACAAGAAATTCTTGCTATTAGTTGCAGGACATACGAGAACATATCACTAAATGATGCAAATGCACCAGAGAAACTATCATGTCAAATGTTCTCCGTGGTTAGACCGATTGGTCCGATGTACCCTGCTGGCTTCGAAAGGCTTGTTCAAAACCGTAGAGGAACCATCAGCCCCCAGAGAACAGAGAGCATGCTTTTGAGCACATTCCTCGCCAAACTTCATCAAATAGATCCCGATGTTCTCATCGGGCATCAGTTGGAGGGTGTCGACTATGAGATCTTGCTGCATAGAATGAAAGAGCGCAAGACTACCTATTGGCACCGACTCGGAAGGATGAAGAGAAGTGTATGGCCTCAGTACGGCGGCCGAATGTCAGGGAGCTTCTTTGCTGAGAGACAACTGGTCTCTGGGAGACTTATTTGTGATCTTGCCAACGATCTTGGAAAGGTCCATACTCTTTACTCATATCTCAGCTTACGGTTGATTTAGCTGACCTAAGTAATATAGTCCCTTACGACGCAATGCCAATCTTGGAGTCTCACAGAAATGTGTGACCTAATATTAGGGGATAGGCGGCAAGACTTAGATAACGCTGAAGCTTTGAGGACTTGGGCAGCCACTGATAAAGGTTTGCTTGATTACGTACAGCATTGCGAAGCCGATACATATTTCATCGCGGCCATTGCCCTCAAGATTCAGATAGTGCCTCTTGCTAAACAGCTCACTAATCTTGCTGGTAATTCATGGGCCAGAACTATGAGCGGTACGAGAGCTGAGCGCAACGAATACATTTTACTTCATGAATTCTACCGCAATAAGTATATTTGCCCCGACAAGGTGTACGGGAAGGGTAATGTTACTCAGAAAGCAGACGGAGCCGGGAATGGGCAGAAAAATGAGGGCGGTAAGGTCAAGCAGAAAGAGAAGTACAAGGGTGGTTTAGTCTTTGAGCCAGAGAAAGGCCTCTACGACAAATTCATTCTTGTCATGGACTTCAACTCCCTATACCCCAGTATCATCCAAGAGTTTAATATCTGTTTTACGACCGTCGAGAGGGATGATTCGGTAAGCTACCTTAGAATATTTCCTAGGCCTGACCCTTCAGCGGCGTCTGTCCTAACATTCGGCGTGATGTGCTTCTTACTGACCTGAATTATTCTGAAGGCTGAAGAGAAGGTTCCCGATGTGCCCGAAGCACAGGCGTTAGGGATATTGCCCAGACTTATCTCAACGCTTGTCCAACGCAGAAAGATCGTCAAGAATCTCATGAAAGACAGGACGGCTACTGATATCCAAAAATCACAGGTGACCCTTTACTCAGGCGTTCTAGGGATTTAGGCTAACTGTTTTTGAAGTGGGACATCAAACAGCAAGCCCTGAAACTTACAGCGAATTCTATGTACGGATGTCTTGGGTATACTCGCTCGAGGTTCTACGCTCGCCCCCTGGCAATGCTTACAACTCATAAAGGACGTGAGATTTTGAGGAGCACCAAAGAACTTGCAGAGAGTATCAACCTGCAAGTCATCTATGGTGACACTGACTCGGTCATGATCAGTACTGGCGTGGACAACTATGCCGATGCAATCAAAATCGGGAATGATTTCAAGAGAAAAGTCAATGAGCAATACAAACTCCTCGAGATTGACATCGATAATGTGTTCCAACGACTACTGTTACACGCAAAGAAGAAATATGCAGCAATAAATTATGTTGAGATCAATGGAAAGCTAACCACGAAGTTAGAGGTGAAAGGTTTGGATATGAAGCGAAGGGAGTATTGTCAGCTATCGAAAGATGCCTCGTCGTAAGTTGATTTACCGTCGAGAGTCGTCGTTCTTGGTACTGATTATTTTGTCAGACATATATTGGCTGAGATCTTCTCGGGAGATGACACCGAGGTTGTTGTCGAGAGGATCCATGAATACCTCCGTGGTCTGGCTGAAAAGGTTCGAGAGAATGCATTTCCTTTGATGAAATATATTATATATACCGTAAGTTTCTGCCCCTCCCGGTGCCTCAAAAGGCTAGGCTAACGACAGCTTAGAGACTCGGGAAAAATCTTGACGAGTACGGCACTAGTCTGCAAACCATGCCACAGGTTCAAGTAGCTTTGCGGAAAAAGGCCCGTGGGGAGCCCGTAAAAAGTGGCGATGTTGTTTCATATGTTATCACGGGTGATGAAGGGAGTGAAGCGACAGACAATGTTTCCGACCGAGCTTATGCACCTCAAGACATCATGAAAGTTGATTCCGGCTTGAAGCCTGGTTTGTTTCAATCCTTTAAACAATATCACGTATATCAATTAACCTCTAGTAGATGCGGAATGGTATCTTATCAAGCAGATATTCCCACCTATTGAACGTCTTTGTGGGCGCATCGAAGGAACAGACGCTATGAGGTTGGCAGAGTGCCTTGGGCTTGATACACGCAAATACCAGATTACCAATGCCCCAGATCAAGAAGACCGCTCCATCCATCCCTTGGAATCCACCATTCCAGATGAGGAGAGGTTCAAGGATGCCGTTAGGCTTCAACTGCAATGCCGGGCTTGTGGAGAATCATTCCATTTTGAAGGGCCAATTTTGTCTTATGAGTGCTGCTCTCACGAAGGGATCGTTTGTAAAAATGCGTCTTGCAACAAGGTGTTCAGCGTCCCATCGATTGTGGCGCAAATTGAGTGCCAAATCCGCCAATTAACATCAAAATATTATGAAGCCTGGCTAGTCTGCGATGATGCTGCCTGTGGAAACAGAACACGGCAAATGAACGTCTATGGGAAACGTTGTCTTGGGCCTAACAGACTTGCAGATGGTTGTCGGGGCGTCATGCGATATGAGTACACAGATAAGATGTTGTACACCCAACTCTTATATTTCTCCAGCCTCTTCAACGTTGGGAAGGCAATAGCGAAGTCCGGAGGTGGTTCAGAGAAGCAAGGTTGGTTTTACCCCCTCTGTGTTTCACCTACATTACGGTGTGCGGCTACTAACACGCTGCTATGGGGTTTTGCAGATGCCGTCAAGGCATTGGCTCTGCGGAATCAAGTGTTGTTTGACGTGATCGCGAACGTCGTCCAGAGATACCTTGATAAGTGCGGGAGGCAATGGGTTTCAATGGATAGTATATTCACTTTCAGTGTTGGTATCTAGCTTCTAGCCCCCATCCACCGCTTTCCCGAAATTTTAGAGATCTACTTGTACACTACGATAGACTACTTTTGAATAGCCATTTTCTTCATAGATACCTGGTTTAACCTAACCTCTGAGTCCTTGCGTTTGGAAGGAATGATACTGTGGTTGTCAAAATTAACCGTGCTGTATACCTGAGCAGAAAAACGAAGGCCCAAACCCACCAGCCAACACCACTACCACAAATTTGAAACCAGAAGAAGCGTGTACACCTACGCCATCGACAAATCGGGACTTCATAGAATAGATGATAGCTTGATAGTTTAGTAGGTCTTTGAGGTTTGTATGTATTTGTTATGTCATGTGTAATATCATACTAGTACTGTACAGTTAATTCAAGCAACCCACATTACCTAAAGTATGCCTTGTGTATTTTAAACCCCAGTCAAATATCGCATTGAAATAAACTTGGAATGCTGGTATCCTAATGTATTAACAGCGTTTAATTTTTGTAAGTTGATGGCCTGAAGTGATAACCTTGAATTTTTCTCGCCATTTAACCTGATAAGAGGGGCTTTTAGCACAGATGCGGCTGTCGCCGCTGCCAAGGCCCTGCAAAGGGCTAGGGCAGCGCTACTGATGGTAGAAAAAAAGAGAAGGGGAGAAAAAAAATGGGGATGATGGACAATATTCCGGCAAACCTTTACAACACTCTCCCACTTTCTACTTTGCACCTCCCAGCTGTGCTGAGAATTCTCTGTTGTACACAATTCCTCTCATCCACAGTTATTCCGACAAGTATTTTGTCACGGAAAGGCGGTTGAGAATACAGAAGTTCAATTGGGGCTCCAGTTCTCTCGCGACATGAGGCGTTTCCCGGTAGGTCTACGCCCACGCCCACGTCCACACCCACGCCCCTACCATCATCTCTTACCACCCCGGTTTTCCTCTCTTTCTTTCTCTCTGTTCATTGTCTTGTATTTTACATCTGACACGAAAACTCTTCCTTTACTTTCTCTTTTGGCATATACCCTCGTCTTTATATTTTCCTTTATTACGCTCTATTTTACTTGCTCACCTTTTAGAAGAACTTTTTAACCGCTAATACTACCACCAAACTTACAGCTTTCACATTTGCGACTGATAATGCAGCATCAATCCCCAGGCAAAGGTTTTGCCGCACACTCATTATCAAGCACATGGCGTCCCTCTTTGAATAGGACTTCAGTACCCGATAGCCAGGACCGCTGGGCGTCCGCCCACGCCGCACAAGAGGAGGCATGGACACAGTACGATGGGCTTGGTCCAGTCAATCCTGTTAGGGATTTGTCGCGGGATTGGAGATCTAAAGGCGAAGGAGGACAGCAATCAATGTCGCACGGATCACAGAGGGGAAGGAACGCAGAAGTTAAAAATCCCCCCGCCAAAGGGGCGAACAAAGGTCGGAGTGGCGGTGGATATCGGGAGACTTCCAGAGACGGCCGATCACCTCCATCAAAGCGCGGGCGACAAACGCAACCCTTACGCGGATCGCAGAGTCTTAAGACCGAAACCGTGGACGACATTTGGTTGACCAAAAACTTTGAGCAACCGCAGCCCGATGACTACAAGAACGCCCCTGAAACTCTTTTCACAAACCCGAAAGCGTTTTTATGGGATTTCAAGGGAATTGCAGCCAAGTCTTCTTTTGCTTCGCACAAGGGCGGCATATACAGGTGTACTGTTATCACCACCCTCCCGGATCGGACAAAGATGGAAGCTTGTGGTGATGCCAAGAATAAGGTATGGTGTGCTGTTCTACCACAATCAGGCAGCTCGGTTTGCTGATCTGAAGTGAAGAAAGTAGCTGAGAAGTCGGCGTGCCGACACCTAATTTTGAAACTTCATCAGAAGGGCATGCTTCACGAACTTATTAATAATACAGAGAGCGCAGGTGCCCATGATAAAGAATTGCTGAACGATGAAGCCGACGCTAAAATGGACATCTACGATTATTGCGCGAGATTTGATGCTGTGCCAACAGTCAATGTTCGAGAGACCAGAAGACCAGGCACCCGGAAGGGGTTGTTTGAGGTTACTATAGGATTTCTACAGCAAAATATTCTAGCCACAGCCCGTGCGTCCGAGCTCAAAAATGCTGAAATTGTTGCCTCCGTGGAGTTTAAACGACAAGCTGAAGAATTTCACTCTAAACAAGGAGGCTCTACAATCATAGTGAAGGATATATCGAGCATCAACAGCCGAAATGCGCGAAAATATTTCGAATTCTTCAAGATGTTCGATAAACAAGCGCGCTATGATGTCGTCCTTAAACAAACCTCCGGAAGGAAGGGCTCAGGTGGATCATTTAGAGCTCAGATGGTTCTTAACGAGGAGCCTCTTGGGGAACCTGTAGAGTTCGTCGGTAAGAAGTACGCCGAAACTGCGGCATACCTTACAGGCGCAATTGGATTGAAGCAGATACGCCCCGAATTATTTCCGAAATTTATAGAAGCTCTAAGACTCGGAAACGGGGAACTCCTAAAACCATTGCTCCCTTCCTGGATTAGCATTGATAGGGACTGTATAAGTACCATGACGGACACGCTACACGCCGTGAAGTGTATTGGCTTGCCCCGGAGTCGAGACGAAGAAGATCGAATGGAGGAGGAAGAACGAAACGCTTGGCGTTCCGGACCCCGCAAGGCACTGGACCCGGCCTTTGTGGGGGTAAAGAGCAAAAGATTACTAGAATCATATGAAGAGTACTTGAAGGACCCTAAATTGGAGACTTTGAGGAGCAAGCGTGAGGAGCTGCCAATGAATCAGTATCGAGCAAAGGTTTTAGATATTGTCACCAGTAATGCTGTGAGTATTATTGTAGGTGCAACTGGCAGCGGTAAAACCAGTAAGTTCTCACCCCTTATACAATTTGGATTCGGAGCTTTTTACTTACTATTTTTAGCCCAGGTACCCCAAATTTTGTTAGAGGAGGCGATCAAAAATGGGACGGGTGCGAGCTGTAATATTATTTGCACCCAGCCTAGACGTATCGCCGCCACCTCTGTAGCTGCACGAGTAGCTGTAGAACGAAACGAACCGCTACAGAAATCTATTGGTTACCAAGTTCGATTTGATGCCAAATTACCTATTGCAGGTGGCAGTGTCACCTACTGTACTACTGGTATATTGCTGCAACAGCTCCGCAACTCTGCGGATGAAGCGTTGGACGGAATCACGCACCTTGTTATCGACGAGGTCCACGAACGCGATATACTTATCGATTTTCTACTAATTATTCTTAAACGAGTCATGTCTGACAGGATAGAGAGAGGTCTACCCGAGGTGAAGGTTGTACTAATGAGCGCTACCATGGACACAGAACTCTTTGCGAATTACTTCCAACATACGAACGCCGATGGCAAATATGTTCCATGCCCCAATCTAAGTGTGCCCGGGCGCACATTTCCAGTAAAGGAGGTCTATTTGGAAGAAATCCAGGATACTTTGCGTGGCACATATTCACCCCATCAACTTTCCCCACTTCGCGAAGAAGATACCCGCCTCTATCTTGGTGTGGAGCAGTCAATATCTAGAGATGTCTCCCGAGTTCCGTCAAGGGTTCCGTCAAGGGCCGCATCTGCTCGAGGCGAGATGGAAGATGATGCTGTTGATGCCACGATTAATTGGAAGCAGGAAATCAAACTTGGTTCCGATGGTCAAGCCGTAGTTTCCAGCGAGAAGGAAGACGCCCTCGTTCCTATTGGACTTATTGCACTTACTGTAGCGCATATCACCCGGATCAGTGATGATGGCGCTATCTTGGTCTTCTTACCTGGGCTCGAGGAGATACAAGCAGTGGATGAGGTTCTTCGAACACAAAGGCCCTTAGATGTCGATTTCAAGGACGAATCAAAATTTAAGCTCAGCATGCTCCATTCTTCTATTCCGAACCAGAATGAAGTATTCGAAGACGTACCGGAAGGTTGCCGGAAGGTCATTCTTTCGACCAATATTGCAGAAACCTCCGTCACTATTCCTGACGTCAAATACGTCGTAGATAGTGGAAAGTTGCGAGAGAAACAATATGAGCAAGCACGGAGAATTACCCAACTTGTGTGTACCTGGATCAGTAAATCAAATTCCAAGCAGCGGGCTGGCAGAGCAGGTCGTGTCCAAAACGGAAATTACTACGCCTTGTTCAGCAAATCACGATTTGATTCTTTACGTGGTACTGGGCTCCCGGAGATGCTTCGATCAGACCTTCAGGAGATTTGCTTGGATATCAAGGCCCAAGGCTTTAAGGATTCGGTCGCCCAGTTTTTGTCGGAGGCCATCGAACCCCCTTCACGCAATGCAATTGAAGCCTCACTGACCCAGCTTCGTTTGTTGGGAGCTCTCACAGAAGATGAGGGATTAACCCAGCTCGGACGCGTCCTTGCAACCATGTAAGTTATGCACGATCGACTTATAGGAATTTGTTCCACTGACTTTGATAGGCCCGTTGAGCCCGCTCTTGGCAAGATGATCCTCCTTGCCGTCATCTTCCGTTGCTTAGATCCAATAATGATCTTGGGATCATCATCTGGTGTTCGCGATATATTTGTCGCCCCCCCCGAGCGCAGAGCAGAGGCCAACCGTGTAAGGAATTCCTTCGTCAGAAACACCGGCAGCGATCACATGGCATTAGTGAATGCCTTCCGTGAATGGCGGACGATTCGTGATCGTGACGGAATGCATGCAGCCCATCGCTTCGCTGAGGAGAACTTCCTTCACCGAGGTGCGCTGAGGACTTTGGACGCAACCACCCTCCAGATCGAAGAGCTCCTTGTCAAAGCAGGTATAATACCACAGGTACGCAGGCACGAGAGGAACCGATCCGAAATTGGGCATCCCTCTTCAAATGAGTTCTCGGATCATGTCCCACTCGTCAAGGCGCTTACGCTTGCGGGAATGTACCCCAATATTGCCGTTGCTTCTGGGGGCAGAGGATTCCGTACACCGAACGAGAGCTTTTCTATGATTCACCCAACATCTATCCACTATACTAATCGGAGCGACTCCGGCATGCCTTTCGGGACCCTCGTAACCTTCACAACCAAAGCAAAAAGTAATGATGGTGGAACCCTTCTTTTGCGGACTGTTACGGAAGCTAGGCCCCTCATGGCTATCCTTTTTGGTGGAAAGCTGGAGTCCAGCGGTACCATCATAGAGATCGACGGTTGGCTACCTTTCCAAGTGCCCCCACAAGCCGTGAAGACGACAAAGGATTTTAGAATATGCCTCGATAGAGTATGCATTCCCTCTATGCTCGTTATAGACGCACGCTAATGAGATTTTAGTTGCTTGGCCATGCCTTCCGCGGCCTCTGGAGGAGGAGCTCGCGGGACAATAGCTTTTTGGCCGATGATAGGGCTCGCGAAGCTTTCGCCGAGGGCTTAGTAGAAGTATGTTCTACCAACCCCTATTCTTTAATCGCGTCCTGACTAATGAAAAAATTGTAGCTTTTGAAAATTGATCATCAGCAAGCCGCCAGGAGAGCAGCCTCCACTGAACGGGGATCTGCATCTGGACACGGCCGTAACCAGCCCTGGGATACAGCCAAGCAATCATTTGGCGGCAGTCGAAACCAATCCTACGACCGCGGCAATACCAACGAGAGATTCGGCCAAAGGGACCAATCCCACAGCCGCGGAAACAGTGGTATCGGATTCGCCAGAAGGGACCAATCCTATGACCGCGGCAACAGCAACGAAAGGTTTGACAGCCAGAGCTCCATGCGCCGCGATCGCTCCTTCGATAGAGGCAGCTTCGGCCAAGGCCCAGCTCCCCAACGCGGTGACGGCAACAGTGGATCCTCCTTCCAACGTGGCAGTGACTTCGGTGCTCAGAGCGGCCTCAGAAGAGAGCTCTCAGCCGGCGGACGCAACGATTGGGGATTCAATTCTGGCGGCAGTCGAAGATTTTAAGTGAAATAAGACGGTTCTCGTCTGTTCTGTTTATTTTTCTCACATATCTCCTTTCTATCAAATCAATTCTCACCTCAGTGACCTGGTGTGGTGATCGGGGGCGTTTTTTTGTTTTTTGTTTTGCTTTTTACCATGTTTTATAAAAGCTTCTCTTCGTTCCTTCCTTTCTTCCTTCCTATCGGTATCATACTCATAAAGGCTTTCTTCCTCTATTTGCCTCAGCACCTATGATACAACCCGGGCCTTGTCTACTTACACTACCTAACCTACACTACCCCGCATCCCTGTGCAATCTATAAAACCTGCCCACCTACTTGCCTACCCCATCCCGCATTTCATCATCCATCTGCCCGTATTCCTCTTTTCCTTTCCCCCCCGTTTTCCCTTTTCGTCCCTTATAAATTGTGCTCCAGGGTTTCTTCCTTCCAGAATTCGGTATTGGCATGTGGGTACGGGGGTTTAAAATGGGAACAGAGCTTTTTCATGTTACGTTTTGCATTTTTCTTCCTCTCTTTTTCTTTCTTATTTAGATGGGCTGGGTGGTTCGGTTGGTACGGTATCATATGGTTAGGTATGGGGGATTATCATAAGGTGGAAGGAAGATATTGTTACGGGAATTCCCTGAATAAAAGCATTTGTATGATTATTGGCCTCCGCTAATAGAGGAAAAATCTCCCTTTCTCGGAAATCTTAGCTTGGGGAAAGCGGGTCCAAATACCATAACTAGTTCCTATGCAAGTATTATGTTCGCGAGACAATGATGTTCGCGAGACAATGGTCTACCAATAGCGCTACACGTTTAGGCGAAGGTTACTTCACAAGTTCACAAAGAATCCCGCAGTTATTGGGGGGGGAGTAGAGCCATACTTTGAATTTTATAGTAATATCAAAGTTTCATTCATTGACCTACTTTACCTCTACTGCCACTGCTATTGCCACTACCACCACTACTACTACCGGTAGGTCTCCCCCCACCGCCGTCACCATAACCAACACTTTCCATCTACACAAAAATACCGCATGTAGTGCTTTAACCAGCCCCCCTAAACAGACCTGAGTCCGGTCCGTCCAAAAGACCAATCCTCGTCGCCGAGAAATCACACATCAATATAAGCACATTTTCGGCACAACCGCAACCAGTGAAAAATGTTGCATTGTAATTTGACATATGTGCTATATATCACATTAAATCACATCGTATCTTGACGGGAAAAGGAGAATAACAAAACAAGGGTTATCCCGTATATTACCATCAAACACCCCGACCCATTCATTCAACCCGGCCCAACCGTGGACGGGCACATACCACGGGAGCAGGAGGTACATCAAACAAAACGCAGCGACCGGCGCCAATACCACCTTTCCCAAATTCTTGTAAAGCAAAGGAAGAGGGGTCCCACAGCGCCGCAAACAAAAAGGGAGGTGGTATACATCACCGGTTAACCTTGCGAAAAAGAGCCGTCGCGTTTGGGAAAAAAACAAAAACAGATTGAGCGTCAAATGGTCGATGAAAGGAAGTATGCATAACGCCTCTATCATTTCACTAGTTCTCCAAAGATATCCTGACGTGATTAAGAGGAAAAGAAGAAAAGGCAGTATATCGGAATAGATTGGAGTGGATGAATTAGAGTTCGCCGTGAGGAGCATCGGCAACTGGGTTGTAGTGTGGGGGTCTGAAGCTACCCTTCCGGAGCTCCTGGAAAGCAAGGTCGAAGCGGGCTCCCATCAGCCAGGCAACGAAGATCTCGGGTTCCAATTAGCACATTTTTAGGGGAAATAGGATACTCGCATATGGCCTTACCATTATTCCAGAGATTACGCTCAAGGTCGCAACAATGGCACCAATCAAGAACATCGTCTCCTTCTTTGCTGCCGCCGCTTGCTCTGGTGTCTCGCCCGTAGCTCGCATCTGCGCACGCTCCGCAATGGCCTTGGGCCCAACCGGGGTTGGGAAGATGGACTCGATGAATTGTTCAACCTGTATTCACAGTAAGCAACGGGGACCAGACCTAAATCAATACGGCAGAACAGACCTTGCCGATAGTGACGCTGATGTTAAGGTAGTTGGGATCTTTAGGAGTGTTCTTCTCGTGAATGATCTTCATATACTTCCGGAAGATATCACAAGTAGATCGCAGGTTTCCAACCTCAATCATGAGCTCGCAGGCCTCACCCTTAGGAATTTTCACGTTCTTGTGGAAGACTTCTTTATTCCGGAATACCAAGGCCAAGGTAGCAATAGCCATGACCTGGGGAATAGCGGTAAAATTGAACACGCTCTGGTCCTTGATTCCAGCAAGATAGAACAAGCACTCATCAGCATGTTGAAGAGAGTTCAAACACATCTCAGAGATACAATTCAAGGCCGCCTCCTCATTCTCCGGTAAGGGCAATTCCTCATATTTTTCAATATGCTTCGTCCAGATCTCTTTAGGCCAGAATCGTCGTTTATCATCGAGATCCTCCCTGTAATCACGAATAATGTTGGTCTTTTGGAGGAAAAGACCCATCGAGTTGATCAGGTGAGGTCTCTCAAGGAGAGCCGGGTTGGCTTTCCCAGTGTCAACGAAAAGGCGTGTCAGCCCGTCACCAACTAAGCCGGCAACGTAATGGCAATACAGGTCGTAATCAGCAATTGTGTTGACCCCGTTAACATTATGCTCGGCATTGTTGGCGTAGTCGGCCATCCCGTTCCCCATCTTCTTAGTAATGTCCTTGATAATCACCCGATGGCTCTCGGGCAATACCGCAAACTCCTTGATGACTGTGCTAAACTCGACGAGGAGCTGTCTATCTTTCTCCTTGGGCCCATTGCCATCAAAAGTCCAACCCTCTTTGTCGAGAATCTCATCAAAAGAGCGCAAAAGGGGCTCCTTGGTTTCTAGTGGAATGGTCATGTCATCCTCGATGGTGTCGAGACCACGTAAGATAAGATAGAAGAGCGCCACTGAGACGCAAAGCTCAGGGCACAGCTCCTGAATAACAGCGCTGAAAGAGCGTGAGGTGAGGTCCAGGAACTCAAAACATCTCTGCAAGGTGAGAGACTCGTTCTCAATGTTCCGCTGGTGAAGTGGGTTGTGCCAGATTTTCCTGTACAAGTTATCAAGAAGAGAGGTTTAGCTTACGCATACCTTGTGCACGAAAAGCAAAAACAGGGGCCAAGAAAGTAAGGGATGAGTGGAAAGCTTGCCATTGAATGATCGCCCTCAATTGATTAGGATGAGCAAGCAAGTAGAGAATATCGGATGTCTTCATAATTGTGTAATGAGGGGGTGAAGGAGCATAGGATTGGGGGAGGATGAGGGAAGGGAGAGAAGGAATGAGAAAGATTAAAGGTGGTAGGAAGGAGCAAGAAGGGAAGGGGAGTTAAGGGGAAACTTGGGGGCCAGGCAGGATGAGAAGAGGAGAAGCGAAGAGTTGGCCCCTGGGTGGAAAAGGTCTGTCCGGGGAGCAGGGAGAGCCAAGGCCAAGGCTCAGCATCAGACTGGACCCGTTGCAACAAAGGTTACCTTAGGTTAGATTGGAGGTTAATCTACCGGTACTCGTATCATACCAAACCTCGCACACACATCGCGCGCCACTGCTGAACCTCGAGTGCACCAACCAAGCAAGTCATCATAATATTATGATACACAACCAATTCACTGGGGAAAAGGAATACAAAAAGAATTACAGCCGCACCTCGTTATGATGAAACTCTTGATAGGGGGAACCCCGCCACTACGAACGAACCCTTTGGGAATCTCCACCCCTTTTTCCATACAGACAGACGGACCTCTCCACAAGGAATTTCTCCCAAAACCTCGCTATAACGAACCAAAAATCCAGAATTCTTGGCGTTCCCCATAACCGGGCGAGAAAGTGTACCGTACGGTACGAGTACTCGAGTATTACAGTGGGAGGGGCAGGATAAACATGCAAATCCCCTTTTCACTGGTCGAGATGGCCACCCCTCATGGTTCTCAGTAAATTAGGATAGCAAGAATGGAAGGAAGAGTGCAAACCAGGTGCGGCCACGAAAGCAACCACCAGTAAAGGACTTCGAATGATAGCCTGTGGCGCGGCCCAGGGCAACTTGTGTTGTGTGGTGCATTACGCTGCCAAGACCTCCGAATCCACAGCAACTCGAGTCTCGAGATAATACAAGTAACTCCCCTCCTACCCAGGGCAACGGATTTAAAAATAAAAATAAAAACTTGCTGTACTCGAGTATGTTTTTATTCTCCCTTCCATTTTGCCTACCTTCCGTTTTTCTTTTCGGCTTGGGTCGACATTGGGCTGGTTGTTCCGTGTTCGGGACCTCACATTAGTCCAGTTGACACTTATTGGTTCTTGCACTAACGTATCGTACTAGTACCTTACCACTCTCCAAGATAATCTAGAGTAGGTGCGTCTCCAGATTGCAGCATCTCGAACAGCACCCTCACCTCACAGAGGAAACATCCCAACCCAGCAGCCCAGCAGGCAGCACTACCATAACATATCCCACCTCCGCTATGTCTGAACCCCTACAACAAATATACCGTAAAAGATCACAATAATAATGCAAGTACCCGTGGATATCATACGTTTTCGTACTGCACAAGACAGGGATTGTTATTCTAGTCGACCATCCCTATCTCGTACGAAAACATTTTCCCGGGTACTCGTCCCGGCAAACCTACCTTTCACCCTTCCTAGCATCAATGCTGCGACTACCTATCCACTACCACCACCGGTAGAATTCCCGACGAGCGTAAAACATTAGTTCCCCCAGGTTCTTTGCATATCCCAGCCGGTTCGTAGGCAAACCATACAGTGCTCTGCAGTATTATACATACCGGTATGGTAGGTTCTTCGCCGGGGACGGAAAACATCTTCCTCACCGTCCATCCATCCATCCATCAATCAATCAATCAATCAATCACACGGTTAAGCGCTCTCTGCCCGATCAAGTCCCACAGCACACCCCAGAGAAGATGAGAAAGAAGCTTTCCCCCCCACCCATTCACTCACCAGGCTCACATGTACCGTACTGCAGGTTCCTATTATATCATACTCACAACTTCCTTACTAGCAGCCGCCCCAGCCGGTTAAATCTCATACATTCATACCATATAGTACACACCCTTCGACGGGGCCGCCCTACCCGCCGCTGGCCGGGCCCATCCCCGAGCGAGACTTTATGTAAACTTTATCAATTGTATCCAAAGAAGCCACCCTCGCCATCATAAAACCAGAACGACCCAACGGGGCCCCCCCCCCCATCACCACTGATAGACAGACAACGTGACCAAAAATTCCATACTGATCCATTCCCATTCCTCCTTCCGTATCATACCAATTTACCCTATGCCCGAAAAAGCAACCCTCGAGCCTAAGGCCAAGCTGGATATGATAAAAACTCCGACGCGGGGTCTAATCTCCGCACACTCAGCCAACCGACCAACCTACCGTACCGTACCCCACAAACCCAACAACTCAGACCCATCACGGAAGGTATGATGCCATCACAACGGCAGGTAGATGCGGGGGGGCACACTTCCATCGGCCGTCCTGAAAAAAGTGTCGAAATGACGCAAGAGCAGGTATCATACCGTATTATAACTATTTCTGGTGAATGTGGGGCTAGGTGGGCATTTTCGAGTGATAGTGTGTGACAGCGACGCCTCGAATATTGAAAGCCAGACACAATACGGTAAGTTGGACCGGCCCCCCTTCCGGGAGTAGCCTGCCGGCACTGCGCTGCGGTGGCGCTATTTGGATACTGGCTCAGCTGCGGCGGGATAAAATATACAGAATTACTGGGTAACTTACTCCATCGCTGATCCTGAGTTGCGGTTAACTTGCTTACTCCTCAGGATCAGAAAACTTGGGGGCGCAAATTAATGCTTCGGACGGTGTGACAAACAAAATGGGTGGTTGCAACATAGATATTATCAATGTCACTCCGTCCGAATCTTTAATTTTGTGTTAAAGTACCGATACACATCTGGCCCAGCCTGGGGGGGGGGGGGGGGGGGGGGGGGGGGGGGGGGGGGGGGGGGGGGGGGGGGGGGGGGGGGGGGGGGGGGGGGGGGGGGGGGGGGGGGGGGGGGGGGGGGGGGGGGGGGGGGGGGGGGGGGGGG
>Ga0307517_10000367_pt1 | contig 77816 bp, 104 predicted proteins | sample 23_EM_MG_FD_194515 | JGI IMG/M metagenome (GOLD analysis project Ga0307517, IMG submission 194515) | Populus trichocarpa ectomycorrhiza microbial communities from riparian zone in the Pacific Northwest, United States - 23_EM | ecosystem: Host-associated > Plants > Roots > Unclassified | place... | reverse complement strand
GCGGCTTACCGGCCAATGGATCAAGTAGAGATCGACGTAATCAACACCGAGGTTCTTCAGAGTGGAATCAAGGCACTCTTGAACGCGTTGATGAAAGGTACCCGAGACCTTACTCGTGATCTATGTATATCCCCAAACCAAAATAAAACACCCACACACACGCATAAGCCATCGATGTGACGATCCGAGACGGATCTAAGTGCGTGCGGCTTCAATCTCACTTACGAAGATCTCGGATCGTGGTACTCCAGACTGACGTATCCCCTCTCCAACGTATTCCTCGTTGTGGTACAACCTGAACGGTATTCTGGTTATCTTCCCCCGGCTTTCGATTACGCGAAACGATGGAGCAGGGTCCTCACCAAGCGCAATCGATGTGTCTATACCCGTTCTTTAGTGCATGCGCAACGGCGTTAATGACCTCATCAGGCTTGGATTGCCAGGTACCTGCATCAGGCGACCGAGAGCCCGGGCGTTTCGAAGTTCAATGTACGGAGGTAAGTGGAAGCGATGGAAGGTGACTGACCCAATCCCAAGGCAGGGATTTTGTTCCCGTTGTTGAGGGTGATGAGAGGGGCAGACATGGCGGTTTGAAAAAGAGATAGAAGCAGTAAACCTGTCGAGGGCGAGCGCTTGAGGACTTGAATCCCTGCACCCTTAAAGTTGGCCGGTCTTCCGGTCCGCCGGGCCGCGGGGACAGAGGATCACCAGGACATCCCAATTGCAATGAAGTTACAGGTTACGGCGAAACAAACGAAAGGCGGTGTGGAGGTATACGGAAAAGTAATTAATACATATAAATCAGAAATCGTTGTGCATATGGTGACTATTCCTTTCCTGAAGATGAAATTTGTGTGGTGGTATCTGGTCGTGTCCGTGGGCAATAAACCCTAATGATATGCATAGGCAATGAGTTCCATAAGTGGTATAGGGTGGTATGATTCCAGGTTGTCGCTGTGTTGATAAGCGTGGGCAGTGAGGGGCTGAGTGGGTCGAACGTCAGAGCATGAAAAGGCGGTCCATGTCCTACCAGAAAACAGTTAGGTCGGAAGAAATCGGAGCGAATTGGTTTCACAACGTACGACCGGCGTTATACTTCCCAACTGGAGGTCTTGGAAGTTGTTCATCTCGCCCTTGGGTTCTTCCTCCGATGCGGTATCTTCAGAATCCGTGGCCATCCCATCAGCTCTACGACGAGCACGGCTCTCTCTCTTGACATAATCGTGCATTTTGCTCGTGAAGGAATGCATCGAATGACTGTCGAAGCGGAGGTGATCCCTCAGAACCTGATCATCGACTCGGAGTTGTAGGGAAACTTACTTAAGACGGATCATTAATTCAGAGTAAGTTATTTGCGGGTGTTGTTCTGATATGGTTTATTTAGTGGGTATGTCGATTCGAAATGGTGAAAATAACCCACTGAGAATAGTAATTAGATGCTGTGGAACGAATTGTCAGTGATCATCGAATAACAACGGGCAGATATGACCAACTCACAGTTGTCATCGAGATGCTGTCCCCGCTACGCGTACTTGCATCCCAAGAGAATTGCCCGTCATTAGAAGACGAGATGGACACCTACGAAAAAAAATAGGGGAGTAAGTATGAAGGAATCGAGAGAGGACTGAAAGTCCAACACACCACATCGGGGTGTTCAAGGGATGCCTCGCTCGGTATCTCGTCACGACACCACCCCTCGCATTTAAACTGGCGTTCTGGGGACGTGGCCCTTTGCCCAAGGTGTCTATCGGGATCCTCGACAAATGACGCCAGCACAGAGGTTGGACACGTGTCCCCTGTCTCGGACATGAGTTGGAGGAGGCTGGAGAAGTGGACATTCAATTCGCCGCTCCCCCTCCTATATGTGGAGAGGCGTCGGCTTGGGGGCAGAGATCGGGTGTCCCCGCCGTCCCTCCTAACTTTACCAGAAGATAAGCCGACAAGCAATGACAGTGAGGGATATACGGTGTTCACGTACCGACGCCGTTTCGAAGGGTATTGCTCATACGTTCTCCTTTGTTGACCCACGGCCGCCATACAGTATTGCACTTATGGTGTTCGAGGTCTTTCTGAGTGTAAGTGACACCGGATGACGGATGTGTATGGGGAAGACACTACCCAACAAGGTACCAGAGGTACAACAATCAAATATCGCAGTGAGCGCGGAACCTTTGGGGAGGCCCTTGACCAACAAATCATTAAGTGTCTGGAAGAAACGGTCAATGTCAATGCTGGGACGGGCGGAGTGGCACAAGAGACGGACGTTGTCCCTGATTCTGCTCCCATTGGCTGCGACAAGGGCTGACATGAGAGAGCGCTCAGCGTTAGTACGTAAACAAGTGTGGGGGGCGGGGGCGGGGCGGCTGAGGGCACATACCTTCGTCCATTCCGTCCTCTTCGCTGCCCGTCCTGCAGGGCATCTGGTCTGAATGACCGGCGACTGGTTATTGGGGGCAGCATTAGCGTCAGTGATAGTGGGTGGCGGGACGGAAGGTTCATACAGTAGAAGACGCGGCGGTCTCCTGGTTCAACGCCGCGACAGAGGGCCCTCATTTCGCGTTCCTGAAGGAAAGGATCGTTAGGGTACGTGGATCCAGGTGAGATTGGGGGAAGGGGCGAACCAGATTGGTGTGCGTCGGTCGATACCTTTCTTCGACTTCGTCCTCGTCTGTCATCACAACAATGTCCTCGTCCTCATATTCGTAAGACTCTGGCACACATGAAGCGGTTGTGTGAGTGAAGGGGAATCGAGGACGAGAGGGAGCGTTTACCTCTGAGGAACGTCTCGAACTTCTTAACGTTGGGAATCGATGTGCGGATCTGGTCCCATTGTTCTAGTTCAGAGCGATAACCGATTCCAATGAGCAAGGCCTTCTTCGTGGTCGAGCGGCCGCGGGTAGGTATGTTGCAATCGGCAGACATCGTAGGGAGGGGAACCATAGAAGGGCGACGGGTGTGGGAGAGGAGGGGGGGGATTGAAATCAGTTGGACCTGGGCTGGACACCGCCCAGGTTATATACGCGCCCTACATGTCCCATTCCCTCAAAAGGAAGACCCTGGAATGTGCGGAGGACGTGAGAACGTGCATTTGGAAGGGCGGGGTGGTGGGGAGGGACGTCCGGTCATGGGATGGATGCAGTGCAGACAAAGTGGGCGCGAGCAAGTGGCGAGTGACAGGGCTTCAAACCGTCTTCACTGTTCACTGAATTGATCATGAGGTTGGATGGACTTGAGGAGGAATACAGGAAGGGGTACGGGCAGTGCGAGATGGCGGACAGATGGACCTTCCAGCAGAACACACGCCCCCTGTTGGCAGTCATCCTGTGTCGTCTCGCGTCCGAGATCCACGGATTGTCGACTCAGGATCTTCTCCGAAGCGTTCGCCACTAAGCTTCATTCTGCATTCGATCCAGGCGGGGGCATTTTCGAACTGGCCACAGCCGATACGGGACGGTTGCTTGGACTATCGATGGGGTCGTTTCTGAGGCTCGGAGGCGATGAGATGTTCCGTCAGAGGGCGGATCAAATCGCCTTGGACGTTTTCTGGGATCCAACAAACCGTCCGACAGGCTGAGCAAAGGACGTGGCTGCCCCGTTCTTCGGCTCAGGACATGATATCAGAAACAAAGAGGGGACGGTTTGTCTGGGTGATCCCGGACGTAACAATGCACGGGGGTGGTCTAAACCCAACAACAGTGTCTTGCCAACCAATCTCAGATATCTGCGTCAACTACGTCCGATGCCAACACCTGTCAGGGTTTTTTTCTACAGAACGCTGCGGGGCAACCGGAACACCGTACGTGACGAGGGCACATGGGCACAGAAAATGCACTACTGCAGATAGTAGTGTCTGTGTGAATTGGGACAGCCCCCATCACAAAGCATACAAAGTGTTGCGAAAGCTGGGCGTGAAGTGATCCGGGTTTCATCTCCAGGCAACGTTGCGGCGGACGTGCAGGAACAGGGAGAGAATGGGGTGCATACATCTCGTCGACAGCACGCGAGACCCGGGTAAGACACGCCGCGTAAACCGCGTTTTCTCGTGTCGCGGAGGGAACTTCGGACAGCGGTCGCAACGTCCGACCACGTCCCATCTTGTTCTGCGGTCAAAGCAGATGTCACAGTGATGTCGGATGTATGCCGCCGGATGTCCGGGCGAGGGGCCTGCTGGGTGGCCAGGAGCGCGTGCCTCCCCCTCCCGCAGCCCCGACGCCAGTTTTCGCGAGGGTTACCCCGACCCTGGGTTCAGCGTACGACTCTTGCTTTTTATTTCGTGTCTCCGAGGCGAACTGGGGTAGAATGGCGTGACGATTAGGTAAGCCTACCCAAGCTCTGACCAGAGTCCCGCCTCTCAAAAAGCCTCGAGCCCAGCGTCGGTTCTGCACCAAACCCTCCCCTTCTCCCCCCAGCCTACTCCAGAATGTCTGCCAACGGAAACGCCCTCACCCGCCCGGCCCTCGCCCCGGGCCACTTCCTGTTTACCTCCGAATCAGTTGGCGAAGGCCACCCGGACAAGATTTGCGATCAAGTCTCTGACGCCATCGTTCGTATCTCCGGTACCCTCGCCTCGCCAATCTCTCTGACACATATTGCATAGCTCGATGCTTGCCTGGAACAGGACCCATTCTCCAAAGTCGCGTGTGAGACGGCTACCAAGACCGGGATGATCATGGTCTTCGGCGAAATTTCCACAAAGGCCCAGATCGACTACCAAAAGGTCATCCGAGAAACCATCAAGGACATTGGATACGATGACTCTGAAAAGGGTTTCGACTACAAAACCTGTAACATCCTCGTCGCCATTGAGCAGCAGTCTCCCGATATAGCCCAAGGTCTCGACAAGGGCTCTCTCGAGAGCCTCGGTGCCGGCGATCAAGGTCTCATGTTCGGATATGCAACATCGGAGACCCCAGAATTAATGCCGCTTACCATCGTCCTCGCCCACAAACTCAACAAGGCCCTGTCCGTGGCCCGACGTACCGGTGCCCTCCCTTGGCTCCGTCCAGACACCAAGACCCAGGTGACGATCGAGTACAAGCGCAATGGCGGTGCCGTTATCCCCTTGCGAGTCGACACCGTCGTCGTTTCAACCCAGCACTCCGACGATATCTCTACCGAGGACCTGAGGAGGGAAATCTTGCAAAAGATCGTGAAACAAGTCATCCCTTCGGACCTCCTCGACGAACACACCGTCTATCACGTCAGTGATAACCGATGTCCGACTCTCTAGTCTTTGTTTGCCGGATTGCTGACAATCATCCAACTCCCGACAGATCCAACCATCCGGCCGCTTCGTTATTGGCGGACCCCAGGGCGATGCCGGTCTCACCGGTCGCAAGATCATCGTCGACACCTATGGCGGATGGGGAGCACATGGCGGAGGTGCTTTCTCTGGGAAGGACTTTTCAAAGGTTGACAGGTCCGCCGCATACACCGCTCGTTGGATCGGCAAGTCGAATTCAGTTTGGGATTTTTTGATTAAACGGCTGATCGGCCTTCACACCTCAATCATTAGCCAAGTCCCTCGTCTCCGCAGGACTCGCTCAGCGTGCTCTTGTTCAGCTGTCCTATGCCATCGGTGTTGCTGAGCCGCTATCCATCTTCGTCGACTCGTACGGAACCGGAACGAGGAGTGACGAGCAACTTGTCGAGGTTATCCGCAAGAACTTCGATCTCCGACCTGGTGTAATTGGTGTGTTTGTCCTGCGAATGCATGCCTTGTTGGGATTTGCTCAAGGTGTTATCCCTCTAGTTCGTCAACTTGATCTGCAGAAGCCCATCTACCGTAAGACTGCTTCGTACGGTCACTTTGGTATGACCCTCTACCTGCATCCCACGACGGGAATTAACCATCCTACCCGGTTTAGGAAACCCCGAATACACGTGGGAGAAGCCCAAGCAGCTCGTGCTCTAAAAGCCCCAACATGCTCGTCGTTTCCTCCCTGTATCGGTGGTGATCTTCCGCGTTTCCGGGATTCTTGCTTTTCGCACCCTGGAAGCGCACACCACAATTCTCTCAGACTGCCGCCTGCTGTGTTTACATTGTAATCTTAATACCCGCAATTTGATCTTGAATCCTTAGAGCCGTCGAGCGGCACGTTTGGACCGGGGCCCAGTCGAGTGAATGGACCAGTCGAGAGTTCCGAGCTTTCCGTTGGGCTAGACGACCGCTACAGCCGCACCCTCGAGTCGTCCGTACGGTCCGAAACAGAATTGTTGGCAAAATTAGTTATCCAACGCTCGTCCCAGACCGTCAGCGTCTCCCATCATCCATCGGTGATTTCGAGGCCCCCAAGCGCAGAGGGTCCTCCCGTCCTGAAACAGCACACATCCCTCCGTCCCCTCCCCTTTTGGCCCATCCTCACCGGATGTTGGCCGGACTCCCCCGGACTTTTTGATCATCAGCGAATTGGAAATCGATAACGGTCAAACGGTGGCCTTCGAATCTCATCCTTCTCCTAATGATATCTTGCACCTTCCCAGGCTTACCACGCAACACCCTGCGGCCCAATCCCGTTTCCAAGCCCTTATATAAGGACCCCCATGGCTGCGTTACAGTGTTCTCCTCAACCGGCCCACTCTCAGTGAAGCTTGCCCTCCCCCCTTCCCCCTCTCTCACACACACAACTAGCTCTCTCGTCTCTTCTCCGTTTGCAAATGCCTTCTGTCGCCGAGGCCAAAGCTTTCGATGTCGTCTCCGACGCTGTCGACGAAGGTATACACATTAAACTTCGCGACCTGAACGCGTCCCTGTGGCTGTGGTTTCTGATGCCCCTTCGTTTGTTTCGCGTGCAGTCAACGTTTTGAAGGGCAAAGTTCGAAACACTGGTGCCCAGGTCCAGACACCGGTTCCTTCTTGGGACGAGGACTCCGTCTTCGACCAGGATAAGGAAAAGAACAATTTTCGTCAATATGACGATGCTTGTGACCGCGTTAGAGAGTTCTATCGTGAACAGCATGGTACGCAGCTACGGCTATCTGGGCAACTGTATCTTCTGTCCCAGTGACTGACTTTCCCGCGTTTGGGTGGATGATGAACAGAGAAACAAACCGTCGCGTATAACCTTCGTGTCCGCGAGGAGTTCAAGCGATCCGTCAGAGCCCGCATGGGCATCTGGGAGGCTATGGAGAAGCTTAGCGAGCTCGTCGATGATTCAGATCCTGATGTAGGTGTTTCCCGACTTTTGCATTGCATTCCGCCCTCCCTTCGGTCTCCTTCATGATCTCCTTGCAATGTGCCCTTTCAATGTTACATGCGGTTATTGCGCTCGGCCATGCCGCATCTCCCACCTCCCCCTATTTTTTTTTCTCTCGAAACGTCTCTGTCGCATCAGCGCACTTGATATTTCTTGGAAACCTTTATCGGGCGGTTCCGTCCCCCATCTCCGTTCGGGTCGGGATTTGATCTCACACGCTCTCTCCCGCTCTCCCACAGACGACCGTTTCTCAGATCGAACACTTGTTGCAAACTGCGGAAGCCATCCGACGAGACGGAAAGCCCGAATGGATGCAAGTCACCGGACTCGTTCACGACCTCGGCAAACTCTTGTTCTTCTTTGGCTCCCAGGGTCAATGGGATGTTGTCGGTGATACCTTCGTGGTGGGATGCAAGTTCTCGGACAAGATCATCTACCCGGATACGTTCGGGGGCAACCCAGACTCAGAAGACCCCGTGTACTCGACAGAGTACGGAGTCTACAAGCCAAACTGTGGATTGGACAACGTTCTGTTAAGTTGGGGACATGACGAAGTGAGTAGATAAACATCCATATCTCCTTTTTTTCTTTTTCCTCTTGGATATCACCGATCCACACCCATGGTTTGGTGTGATAAGTGTGTCTAGAGCACAATACACCCCTTCCAACTTGCACCCCTGATCGTCGATTGTTCAATGCTGTGATGCTGATCGGTTGCGCTTTCTCCCCTTGCCTTTTTCATTCACAGTACCTATACAGCGTGTTGAAGAACCAGTGCAGCCTTCCCGAGGCTGGCCTTCATATGATTCGTTACCACAGCTTCTACCCGTGCGTCTTTCTATCTCCACGTTTTCCTTGTGATACCATTCCTCATGTCGTCGGTTTTTCCAGATGGCACAGGGAAGGCGCTTACGACCATTTGACCACCGAGGCAGACAAGAAAGCGTTAGCTGCCGTCAGGGCCTTCAACCCTTACGACCTCTACTCCAAATCCGACGAGCCCGTGGATCCAAAGAAGCTCAAGCCCTATTACCAAGGGTTGATCGCGAAGTTCTTCCCTCCTGTCCTCGACTGGTAATCCCGTCTTGCGTGACGCCCAGGCACATCCCACGTCCTTGCTCCCCATTTTCCACACCCGCTCCCACGACCCGCTAGAAACAAAACCCAGGCGCGTGCGTTCAAGGACACTTCTTAGAATTAATTTATTATTTCTCATATGGACGATGGACTGACCCGCCCACCCCGTGTGCCATCTTACCATCTGCTATTTTCCGAACAATTCCATACATAGATCTGTAGCATTTCCGACTCCGCCGTTTCCTTGCATAGTAGATAGTATTTATCCTCTACACATGTTCTGTGGCCTGTCCCTGTAATCCCTAATACTAATTCCATTTTCGGTCTCCTCTGATCACTGTCCACATTCGAAGCAGCCTGAGGAGCCCCGGCCTCGGACATGACGCGATGAACGTGCAGACTTTGTAAGCGTGGAGTGTTCGCAAGCAGGGGGCTGACTCAATGCTCCGAAACGAATCTGGAGATGAATGGAGGCATTTCGCACGCAGTACAACAACATACAATGGTCGCTGAGAACACAAGAACGCAAAAGGAATAAAGGAATCCACCACAAGCCCCCAGGAACGGGTGCCCGAATAATTAAACGCAAGGGGGATTGTTAGATAGTGAGGTTGTACTCGTACTCTCCACTGCTGCTCTGGGATATCCAAAGTACGACCGCCGAGAGCATCAACCCAACGTTCTGCGAAACGTTGCAGTAGCCGTAGTACTTGTACATTTCGGGATAGTTGTTCAAGATGTACTTGAGGATCAAGACGCTCTGTCGAGGGAAAAGAGATTTGGGAGGGCGGGCCACGCGTTAGACACATGTATTGAACACGAGGCGGGAAGGGAGATTTCAACGAAACAAAATGAGAAACACTCACAATGCTTCCGGCGAGACCGCCTGCCATCAATGCGAAACTGATAAACAAGAAGAGTCTAGCCCTCCACACCGCTCTGGAATCGCCGAATCCTTCCTCCCCACGCACCCGGTCCTTGTCGATCAGGTTGACGATTACCATGCCGAGGAGAGAACAAATCCCCGGGATCCAGTCGACGAACGTGACGTGCACCAAAACCGGTTCCGTCTCGTGCGGAGGTTGGGCGTGCGCCGAGAGGATTGCAGCGTCAAGGAAGGTCCAATTGGCCATGGCGAACTGCGCGTGCGGGCGCAGGTGCAGATACGAGAGATCCATCCGACGAGATCACCCACGGACATACGCATAAGGAGAGATATGCGATTAGTTTAAGGTTCGGAATCCATTTGCAGATCGAAAAGGGATGAAGACGTACCAATGCACCAGCGAGGTAAACACCGACTGTACGTTTCTGCTTTCCGAGTCCGAACGTAAAACCAGGGCATGGGTTCACGCACACCCTACGTGGGTCGTAGTCGGCTCGTGGTAAGGACATCGTCTTCGGTTGTGGTCGAAAGCTGAAGGTTGGCGGACGAAGTGGGGGATCGCAAGGGCTGCGCTACCGCCCTGATCCATCGTAACCCAGATCACGTGGGTACCAGCTTGTTCAAACACGTTGTTCGCGACAGGTTTGTGGGGCAAAGCCTCGAGGGTATGAGTAAAAACTGATGTCATCTCAAGAAATATCTAGATACAGAGCGTAATGTACACGTGAATTACTCGTCATATTGGGTCAGCTATGAAGGTAAGAACAGCGAGGTCAGTGCGTGTTCCCGGACGGACCAAGCATGGAGGGATTAACCGACGAACGGGGGACTTACATCAAGGGTTAACGTCTGAGAACTGTTCACGTCCTGGTCACGGTAAATCCCAACAAGGGAGTTGCTGCGTTCGTACAGCGATCCCTTCAAGCTGATCACAATGAACTGGAAGGTATCTGACGCGTGCGACCGGATGTAGTTTGCGATCTTCGCGACGTTGGTATTATCTAGTGCAGCATCAACCTCATCCAATACGAAGAACGGCGATGGCTGGAAACTTGAGGCCGCTTAGAGTCAGGAATGTGGTTCTGGGCGTAGGGGTATAGAAGACGTTTCGTACCTATGAATAGCGAAAAGAAGAGCCAACGCCGCGATTGTCTTCTCACCGCCAGATAACTGCTCCATGTCACGGAAACGTTTCATCGGCGGCATAGCATGATACTTGATGCCTGCGATGTAGGGTTCCTGTCGGCGGCGTCAATCCCGTCGGTTACCGAAATGAAAAGAAGGAAACAGGCTGGCACCGTCCACACACCTCGCTGTCTTCCAAACTGAGATACGCCACTCCTCCCATTGGTGCTGCTTTTCCGCGGGTGAGATCCTTGTATACAGCGTCAATCCTCTCCGAGACGTGGTTGTAGGCCTTCATAAAGAGCTCATATCTAAAGGGGGAAGGAGATCGCCCACGTTAGACTTAGACTAATTGAGCATGCAAGCATGTGGGAGCGTCACCTTCTCTGTTTCACATCATTGAATTGATCACGAGCGTTCTTGGAATCCTTTCGGGCCTTCTCGGCCTCCTTCTCGGTCTCCACGAGCTTGGCTTCGACATCATCCAACCGCTCGACGGCCTTGAGGTTTGGGGCCATGCGTTCGATCTCCGCGGTGACCTTTGTTATCTCTTCGTCAAAGCGGGTTGCAGCTTCCTGCGAGGAATCCTCCATTTCTTCGTCCTCGAGGTCCGAATAATCAACCTCGATCCCGTAGTCGTGAACTTTCTGAGGGCTTTCGCTTTCATCTTCATCTCCGTCCACTTGCATAGCTACCTCAGTACGAAGGCTTTCATCCATGGGAACGTTTTTGAGGTTCCCCTTTGTCAAGGGAATCCTGATTTCGTCCACTCTGCAACGTCTGTAGATGGACGAACGCTCCAAGCCGAGCTTCTCGATCTCACCGTTCTAAATGGGGAACGGTGAGCGTGTTTATGAAACGCTTCAGCAACTTTTCACATACCTTGGTTACTATGTCTTTGAGAACCTGGTCGACTGCTTTGGCAGCTTTGTTGAAGGCCTTCTTAGCCTGTTCGACTTGGGTGGTGCGGTTCTCCAGATCTTCATTCGCTTTAGCAAGATCCTCCTTTAGTTCTTCGATGTCGGCTTCGGCGTCCCGAATTTCCGCCTCGACCTGTTGTTTCGTTTGCTCGTGGCGAACCAATGCTTCGTCCTCAGCTTGCATAACATTGTCAAGGTCGGCCAATCTCGCCTGGGCAGCTCGGAGTTGTTCCTCCTCAAACTTCATCCTATGGTGGGTCAGCCGACAAACCGGCCATTAGGCGCAACACGTACTGCGTTGTGAGGCGAGCAATTTGGGTGTCGAATCGGTGTCGTGCTTCACTTATTACTTGGGCGACCTTTAGCTGGCGCTCCTCGTAGTCGCGAATGCTACCGACCCCGATCCTCCGGCAGAAATCCCCGAATACACTATCGTCAGCTTCGCTAATGACTGCCTGGAGCGTTTCAACCTGTTCGTGTAATTGATCATGTGTAGCGGCGGCAGTGTTGACTTGAGGTGCCAGCCCATTAAGTTGAGCCCTGACGTGCTCCAGTTCCTGCAGGATGCCAGTCCTGCGGAGTCGAGCAGCGTTCTGAGGGAGGATCAAAACCACAAACATTTACATGGGTCCCGACCACCTACCAGATCGTCTCTAGCGACAACCAGGGAGGATTCTAGGCGCTCGATTTCGAGGATGAGAGCTTCATCCACTTTCCCTCTTGGCTTTTTACTCCGAAGATCAGCCAGTTGGGCATGGAGGTTTTCCTTAACACGATCCAAGCCTTGGACGATCCGTTTCAGGCGGAGCCCTCGAATGGACCAAGGTGAACATACCTTTGACATCCGTCTCATCCCACTTCTTCGTACTGTCACGAGTACTGCGACCGCCGGTAATCAGACCACTCTTGTGGATTACTGTCCCGTCCAAAGTGACAGCTGTGCCAAAATAAGTATATACTGAGATAGATCATAGCGATTCACGTACATTTTACCTCCTGTCCTTTGTCAAACACGACATAGCGGGCGACATCCATGGTATCACAAACGAGGGCATTACCGCAGGCGTGGTGAATGGCACGCTCAACAGCGGGCTCGTACTGAATCACATCCACTGCAAGCCTTGCCCCCTTGGCGAAAGACCGGTACTTATCGTTGATGGGTTTTACTTGGATACTATCAAGAGGGATGAACGTGGCATGACCCGCACGGTGATTGCGCATGTACTGTATACGACTCCCCTCAGCACTCGTAGCCCGATGGATAGGCTCAACTTACCTCAATACAGTCGATAGCTGTTTTTTCCTCATCTACAACAACCGCATCCATGTTTCTACCGAGGACGACTGCAACTGCCAACTCATACTTCCGCTGGGTCGGTTTGCATAGATCGACAACACGTCCGCGGACGCCTGTGACCAGGATCAACAACAGAATCACGAGCCAGAGAGAGGTCTCTACCAGGAAAGATTCTTGATAAATTGGTTAATGTTTCCTTGAGTTTGGCCTCTTTTTCAGATTCTCGCCGATCGACACTGGCCTGCAAGAGTTGGTGGTAGATCTCACCCAGCTTCTCGTTTATCTCCTTCTCGAGTTGGCTGTGGGAAATAAGATCGGTGTGAATGATATGTACCAATGTGAAACGTACTTGACTCGCGCACACTCGGAATGGTGCTTTTCCAACTCCTGTTTCGTCTCCTTAAGATCCGCCTCCAGTTTCCCAACTTTCTTTCCCAGCTACAGGGAACGGTGAGTCGGGTATATGCACATTGAGCTGTATATCTCACATCATCGGACTTCTGCTGAACCTCATCTGCGTCTCGGTCGAGCTTGTCCCTCTGCTCTTCGAACGTATTGACCCTCTCCTGCAGTTGGTCCAAGGAACGGCTTGCGGTCTTGAATTCACGATCCAATGTCTTCAAAGACTGCCGCTCATCAACGGCGAGAACACTGGCATTAGCTTTGCTGTGGTAGAATTAGGTGGGAGCTGAAACGTTGAGCCATCAAACCCACAGTCTCCGGTATTCCTCCAGATTCTCCTCACTAAGTGAGGCGGTACCCTCTGTAGCCCTACGCTGTTCATCTAGCATGGAGTTAACGAGAGAATGAAACAACAAAGAAGGAAAGTTCACCTTGCACCCTATCCGCTTCTTGGCGCACCACAGCCAGATCCCTATTGTAAGACGCGATCTTCTCCTGTTTCTTCTCGACATCCTTGGCGACTTGTTCCTTTAGCTTTGCGGAGTTGGTCTTCTTGCGAGTCGCATGCGAGATCTGGGCTTCCGCGGTGACAAGCTCCGGTCTCTGTTGCATGTTCGTTAACGAATGTCCAGGGTGGATCCGCGATGAAATACTGCGGATACCTTGGCTTCCAAAGTCTTCTCGGCACGCTTTAACTTTCTTTCTTCCCGAGACACTTCGGTTTTGGACTTTGCTTGCTCTGCGCGGGTACTATCGAGGGCCTGCTGTTGTCGGTGTTGGTCCTCCCGAAGGCCGTTGAGAGCCTGGCTCTGTTTTTGAATCTCGGACGCGTTCTCTCTCAGAGACTCTTCGATGTGATACAATTTGTATAGAGTGCGTCGCAAAATCAGCTCATCCTTCACGAAAAAATGAAACATGAGCAACGGGGTAGAATGCAGCCATAATCTTGGATCTCACCTTCTGTTGACACAATCTCTCATACCTATCGACTTCATTCTTCTGTTCCTTGTACTGTCTGATTTCGCCAGTAATACCTCGCCGTTTCGTGAAGTTGAAAGTCGCGTTCTCAGTAGCGCGTTCCTGAGCCTCCTTTGCCTTCTCGTATTCTGGGGCCAGTTCGAGGGAGCCGCTGATTTGTTCAATCAGCCGTGTGAGCTCTTTGGGGGACTGCGAGGCGACCGCTTCAACGTCTCCTTGGAAGACCAGGAAGTTCTTTGCCTTGACGAGGATGTTGTGGGAGACAAGGGCGGCATTATAAGAGGAATAAGTGACAGTTCTGCCATTGAGTTTGTACTCTGACGTTCCAGTGGTGGAAATTCTAGAAGGACGTGCTGATGAGTGGACCAAATGTCGAACACATCGCAGAGTTTCCCACATTCGTTGAAAAAGCCATTCCTTCTCTCCATCGTGGAACACAGCCAGTACCCACGCTTTCTTGGCTGACGATTCCGGCTCCTCATCCTCGTCGATTTGCTCGGACGGTTCGTCTGGAGGTGCGGCCAGTTTCCTCCCACGGTAGACGAGGTCCTTCAGTTGGCTGCTTCGCAATTGGGCGCTCTTGACTCCGAGAACGAAGGAGATGGCGTCCATAAGGTTGGACTTTCCAGCCCCATTGGGACCAATAACCGAGGTGAAGTTTCGGAAGGGTCCTATCGTCTGGTGGCCCCTTGTGGCATCGTCAGCCAGAAGACTCACGATGTAATCAGACGCTCTACCTGTAGGATTTGAAGTCGCACACTTCGATCCTCACTAAAGGCATGTTGAAAATAGCGAGATGTCGGCCGCGTTGTTATCTCGAACTCGACGCGTCGACGAGGGTTGGGTTAGAATCGGCGTGACGCGATCGGTGACCATCTCCTAATTATCCTTTCTTCCCACGGCTCCTCTGCTACGTTGGTCAACGTCGGACATTGCGCACCAACCCTCGGTTTGTGGCACACAGCTTGCCACCAACGCTTGCACATTGATGGAATTGGACATACGCGAGTCAGCGGTCAATGCGTGCCGCATGTCATTTGACCTTCAAGAACAAATCCGCTTCCAAGGGGATTTGGATAGCACCAGGGCCGCCGTCCGTCCGTCTGTACATCGTAAGGCGTCGGTCTCCGGATACCGTGAGCATGGAAAACAGTTGCCAAGTTACTCTCCATCCGATATCATTTACGAGGACTTTCTACCTTGAGAAACGTTTGGTTGAATCTCAGGATGCCCCGTCATGTCCCGACGGACCGGGCACCCCACATTCAACTGTTGCATTTTCTTTGGAAACGAACCGTCATCTGAAAGTATAAATTTGGCCCTCACCTGACGTCTACCCGCGCCGTCGCGTCTCTGACTGACTATAAGACGGACTCCCCTACTCAACCCCTTGTCGCGTTGTCCAGATCTTCGACCCTACGGAACTGCCGGGGACCGGCCCCGTAGAGCCAAACAGGCCCTATCTCGCCACCAGAATGTATACAACCTCCTAAGGTCCAATGAGCGGGCATATCTTGGCATTGGTCGAGTATGGTGCAACCTGGCCCATTTCCTCTCTACCGTTGAAGGTCGGCGGAGACATCCCAGGGCGAGGTGAGTGACATCGCGATCGTGTCAACACCCCATCATTTTGACCGGTTCCGACAGTGTCTCGCTGTTCGTCCAACGGAACCTGATACTCTACTTCGGTGCCGAGATTGGAAACGATCTTTGGAAGCCTACGGATTGCGGGAAGTCGTGGAGTAGACAAGAACTTTCAAAAGCGCTCGTGAGCCATTCATGACGTTCATCGGATCACGGTCTGTCGCGCGTTCGGGCGGGTATGTTTCCAATTCGAGTGACTCCTTGGGGTATAACATGTAAATTTTGACCGGTCTTCATCAGAATCCGGGCTTGCAATGTAAATGACGGTATGGGTAACTCCCTCTAACACCTTCGGAAGTCACAGTCAAAGCCATAGATTTGGAGTCTTGCGATCAATCACCAGAAATCGATACACTTCCGTTCAACTGGTGGTGGCGCGACCTGGACCCCGCTTCGGGATTGGGACAAACTGCAGGTCTCCACCAAAAAGTTCCATACATTGAACAATGCGGCAATCCCCTAGCCATGTCCGAACCATATGATCACTCCTCTGGAGCTGAGGCAGATCTGGTGAGGACATCACATGCCCTTCACTTATCGGGCACTTAATCTCTCCATCAACTGGTCCTCGTCTCACTTCCGGTATTAGTGGCATCGGCGGTACGTAGAATCCATTCCATATTTCTCCAACGACCGCAAACTTGCTCACAGAGCCCGCATGTAGGCGCCAAGTCTAATATTATCGCCAGGATCGGCCCTGATACGAGAGAGTACGCTTTGGTACAGACCCTCCAGATAAATGGCATCTGATAGCCCTAGCCTATCTTCGAAACAGCCGGCGCCATCTGTTATCAATCCCGGTGCTCCGGACGGTGTAGCAGGAAGAAAGGCGAACAGAACCTCTATTAAGAAGGAGAACCAACCGCATTCCATCTTTCGGAACTACCACACTATTTGCGGACGTCAGTAACCTTCCCAGCGGGCCTACCATTGTTGCCTAAAACAAGGATATGAGCGTTTTCATTCCACTCCCTCCAGACACCGGCCGAACACTCTCTAGTGGCGGGATTCCTGGTAGCTCCTCCGCATACGAGATTGTGATTCACCCGACAGTCGCCGGTGATGTCTGGGTTTCCACCGACCTGGGGCTCTTCGGCTCCACCAACTTTGGGGCAACCTTTGAGATCACCTTTAACGCTCTTGGGCATGGGACATAGTCCTTGACTGCTCCCTCCTGCTTTTATGATTATCCTACTATCTTCGCCGTCTTAAAGGCCTCTAGAACGGGAGGAAACTGTTGGCCCGACAACACCAAGGTTAGTACGCCTCCCACGAGGGTGACGTCCTCATCCACTCCTCAGTCTCCCTGAGTATCCGCGGATCAAATAAACACGTTAAACACGGTTTCTCGAGCGATAAGTCTCCCATTCTTCCTGCTGATCCAAGACAGCATGACCTGTCGGCTCAACCCAACCCCTCCCGCACGGCCGCCTTCCAATCAGAGTACGTAGAGTGTGGACCGATACCAATGAACTCTGGATTTCTACGATGACATCGGGTCTTAATTACTGCAGTTTCAACGCATCCAATATGCATTATATTGTCTGTACTCTCCGTTGAAAACATAGGCGCCAAAGAAGTGTTGCAACCGTGGGAATTAGGGACAAATGAGATCGTCATCAGCGCTGAAGCGGGGTGATCACTTCGACTATCGCTTTCTATCTTACAATCGCAACTATGGGCGAATCAAAGGGGCCGGATCCTATTTTGTTGACACTCTTTGCCAATCGGTTCATGAGTGTTGCGGAAGCCATGGGTCGTAGCCTCCAACAAACCTCTATCAGCACCAATATCAAAGAACGACTCGATTTTTCGTGTGCACTGTTTGGCCCCGATGGAGACTTGGTCGCGAATGCACCGTTCATTCCTATTCACTTGGGAGCAATGAGCTTGTGAGAGATTCCGCCGCAGGTTGTTTGTAATATATAACTAGCGACTTCCTGCAGCGCGGTGAAGTACCAGACGAAGCTACATGCGAAAACTTTGAAAGCCGGAGACGTCCTCATGTCTAACTCCCCTCAGGCGGGCGGATCGTGAGTATCGAACATTACCCCCCTCTCTGTGCCTAACCTCCCACCTAGACATCTCCCTGATATCACAATCATCTCCCCGGTGTTTGACACAAAAACCAACCAAATCATCTTCTTCACCGCTTCTCGTGGTCATCACGCAGATATCGGAGGGATACTTCCCGGATCTATGCCACCCACCTCAATCACAATCTTTGAGGAAGGAGCGAACGTCGAAAGTTTCAAGATCGTCAGTGATGGAATCTTCGACAAAAAAGGGCTAGACAGGTACATGATTGAAATCCCTGCCAGTTACCCCGGTAGCTCTGGGTGTAGGAATATCCGTGATGTGGAGAGCGACTTGAAGGCTGTGCGTCCTCCCACAAACTACGTCATACTTTAACTCATTTGTTCGGTAGCAAATCGCGGCGAACCATAAGGGGGTCCAGCTAATTCATGCAAGTCAGCATCGGGATTTCCTCGGTTTCGATTTTTCGCTGAGCCCCATTAGTTATCGACGATTATGGTCTAGAAAAGGTTCAAGAGTACATGCACCACATCCGCTCTAATGCCGAAACATCGGTACGTAACTTGCTTCGACAAGTGGTGCAGACAACAGGCAAGAGCGTACTCCATGCGATTGATTATCTGGACGACGGTTCCCCGGTAAGCGAGATGAGACTACCGCTCTCACACTGATATTGACAGTGATATAGATAGAGCTTAAAATTGATATCGACGGAAAGGAGGGATCTGCTGTTATGGATTTCACCGGGACCGGGTGCGAGATTCGCGGAAATCTTAACGCCCCCGAGTCGGTGGTCCATTCTGCCATCATCTACTGTATGAGATCGATGCTTGATACGGACATTCCGTTAAACGCGGGCTGCCTGGTTCCTCTCCAAAGTATGTTCTCACGCAATTTCTCGCGGACGAATAGCTGACACCCCGTTCAGTAAACATCCCCAAGGGGTCACTGCTTTCACCATCGAAGACAGCGGCAGTCTGTGGCGGGAACGTGTTGACTTCTCAGAGAATTGTTGACGTCGTCCTCAAGGCGTTCCACGCGTGTGCCGCCAGTCAAGGTTGCACCAAGTACGTTCCGGAAGTAGCGTGAATCTGAAACTACACTCACGAGAGTATTCATCCAGTAACCTCACGTTTGGCGTCGGGGGAAAAGACAAAGATGGAAAGACCATCGCTGGTTGGGGGTATTACGAAACGATCGCTGGGGGTTCTGGGGCGGGTCCAGGATGGCATGGGACATCTGGTGTACACACCCACATCACAAATACCAGAATCGGTGATGTGGAAATCCTGGAACGGAGATATCCCATCATGGTCCACCAATTCGGGATCAGGCCAGAGTCCGGAGGAAAGGGCCGGTGGAAGGGAGGGGACGGTGTGATACGAGAGATTGAAGTATTGCAACCACTACAGGTTTCCATGCTCTCCGAGGTAAGTACACCGCAATTGCCTACACAGTATCTCACACAGTGCATTCTGTAGAGGAGGACGAGACAACCATATGGTGTGGATGGGGGAGGACCCGGCGCGCTGGGTAGGAACACGTGGATTAAGGAAGCTCGGGAGGAAGACGGAGATTATCCAGAAGGCGTGCAAGGTGAGCCCGAACCCCGCAAGATCAACATAGGCGGAAAAGCTACGGTCTTCATGGGGAAGGGGGATCGGTTGTTGATTGAAACTCCGGGAGCCGGAGCGTGGGGGCACGCCGTCGACCCGGAACGCTTCGACGGCCCAGAAGACCTTTCCCATCTGAAAGCTTGGGAGCCCAGGGGAAGCTTGAGGAGTAAGTCACAACCCGAGTTTGGTGGGTTCTGAAGGTAGTAAATTGACCCATGCCGTAAACCATTGTACGGTAGCACACACAGTAGATAAACCCTCGTGGACACATGCTCATGTTACGGCGTGCTACCACTTCTGCGCCTGTCACCACGGTGCATGAACTCATAACACGACTTCCCAGGACCTACCCCGACAATTTCTTGGACCTGGGCTAGGTCGAGCTGACAAAACGCCTTGATGGATGGGACTTTGCTCATAACGTGCTTGGCGTTCTTGTCTGTGATCCCAGGAAGTGACCGCAACAGGTCTTCAGCTGCAGCATTTGCTCCACCGTCCACTTCAAAGTTGCCTTCTGTACCTAACAAGACAGCTCTTTCGGGGTCAGGTTCGGGGCTGTTCGACTTTAAATCGTTGAATATCTCGGCTGTTGCGTGTGGAGAGGACGACCAGATAATGCGTAGTCGTGGGAACGCCAGTGTCAGCATCGCAATTTTCTCCTGAAGAGTCGGGATGTAGTCTGGGGTACTGGTAGGAACCTTGGACGGGAACTTCCCTTTTCCCTTCACGTAGGATCTTGCTTCGGTGGCGTGAACCTAGAGAAGTTATTTGTATAACACTCTAACAGAGGAAAATCCCGCTTACCTCCAGTGAGAAAGACTTGTGTTCCTCGAATTCAATCAGCAAGAGCGGATTTTTGTAGTGCACAGACATCAGCTCGCACTGGGTGTATCTGTGGAGCTCAATGATTAGCAGCGTGGTCTCCCGTGATGTCAAAACTGATGCACAGTCGACCGCTATTGAAAGATGAAACGAGGTCTGGAATGCTCTTCCGTTCCACACAAATGTCTGGGGTCAGAACATAGTCGGCAACGGTTAATGTTGTGGGAACAAGCTGCAGCCCCGACGCATGTAGAATCGACGGAAGACTAGAACGGAACTCCCGCATGTCCACAATGACCTAAAAGGGGTAATGAGGTCACCATAATTGATTCACCGAGGTGTAATTTATCGAGTGGGTTACCCTGGATGGCACCTGACTTAACTCCCTCCTACCGCCCGCAAATCGGGTGCTAATGGTCTTGATCATAGCGTCTGTCGACGCCGATTCCGTGCGAGTATCGCCAAGGTATATCGGCATTTTCTATGGAATGGGCGTCAGGTGGTGGTCCCCTTCAGGCAAAGATTGGCGTACCGCATGCTCTTCAATTAGTCGTGTGAATGCATTCTTCTCTCTTCGCAATGCCAACAAGTACTTATGTTCTTCACTGCACTCCTCGTACATCAGGAAGTACATCCGCAGCGGCAGCCCAGGATTCGAACTTCGATAAACCTATAGAGGTCTTAGGAGGGATATGCGGGGCTAGAAGTCGGTCAAATACCTCCATTCTCCTCAGAAATTCCAGGCTGGGGTCAAACATTACCACAAAGCGGGGGCGAAGTTCCATCAGCATCATATCGTCAGAGTCGTCAGAGTAGGCGCGGACAATGACAGCTTCATCCGGCCGCACGAGGCCGTAATTCACATCGAAATCTTGGTCACGCGATAACAGTCCTATGAACTCGACATCCGGTATCACTTCATGGCTCTCCCCTGTGACAATTGGATCTCCGTCATCGCTAGCCATCTGTGTAGCAAGACTAGAAGCGATCAGGTCGGGGGAAATGGAGCGTGAATGGTTCTCACAACTCGGCTATGCTTGTCACTTCGTTCATAGCGTCACCCTCCGTAGTGACTACAGATGTCGCGTCTGTCCTGCCGGACCCGGATGCGTCAGGAACGCCCCCACGTACCCTTCGCCTGCTCGCCGCTCTCTTTGCCTTTTCTTGGTCCTTCTTCAGTAAGGCCGCACTGATAGTAGCTGTCCCTGGAGCGTCCTTGTTCGCATCCGTTCGGTCATTTTGTTTGTTGGAATCTTCTATCTCCGCGAGTTTTGCTCTCCACGACAAATATCCCCGGAGTTTCCGCTCCATCATGGCTCGACCCCGCTCACCAGGCTGAAGGTCTCGATCACAAATTGAAAGATATTCGCTGACAGTGGCGGCCGACTGAGAGGTAGCGGTCATGACCAATACCGTATTGGTTCCGGGGGTGTCTGGAGGTCATCTTTAGCAGGAACGTGGGAGGCGAATACGAGAGGTCTTACGTGCCCAGCTGCCGGAGATATCCTGGGACCGAATCTCCTCCTCGATCTCATTGAGAATGTCGACCAACCTAGCCCACTTAGGTTGTTCCTCCAGGGTAGGCTCCAGACCTTTAGGCCATGCTCGCTGCTTGTTCTTTTGACCAGCGATCCTACCACCGACAATGCCTTCAATCTCATCTAGGGCTTCCCAGGCCGCGTCATCTTCATCTAGCGGCGCGCTTTGAGGCTGCTCCGCCGTGGTCAGGGAATAACAGCGCCTTTTTCCCTCACGAAATATAACACCGGCTTGGTCTGTGAGAAGCCAAGGAGATTGATGATTTGCGGCACCTTTGGCCGTCGTTATCGAATTCACGGCTTGGATAGTGTCGAGGTACCCCAGGAACGCCACAGCGTCATAGGTCAGCAGGTATCTTGAGAGCACCATCAATCTGGGTTTTATTACACGATCGCCGCGCCGACTCACGTCAAGAGACGTCGAAGGGTTGCAAGGTCACCAACAAGCTGTTTTGTCCTTGGTCCGACCTTGTGCCACACCGGATCGAGTTGCCTGCGTACGATAGCATCAAAGGACCGGAAGTATGCGTTATCTACATTGAGATCATCAAGGTCGAGCTGTGATTGGATAGGTATGCTTCCGATATATACAGAGATCATGCTCACGTTCGTATGTGATCTCTTAAGCTCAGACATAGTCGAGTTGATGCACTGGATGATGGCACCGTGGATCTCCTTCATCGATTCTGTGAGGCCTTGTAGAAGCTGAATGATGTCGATACGTTTTTTCTCCAAGGTCTGCTTGACCTCATCGTGAAACCTGCCGGCCATGAGAAAAGGGATGTTTTCGGGGAGGAGGAAGTACCTGGGGTAGATATGCACGTGTTGTACTCTCAGCTCCCTGACGACGTTCCTTAATGGAGCCAATCCACTGGTCATGTGCTCCGGTTGATCAGAAAAGGCTTTCACAAAAGCCACCTCATTTTTTTCGCGCAACAAACGGACGATGAAAGCTTCTTGCGATAAAGCTGACACTCTAATATACTTAGGTTAGCTTGCCAACTGCCGCGAGGTAAACTGAATCCGGACCTCTCTGCATGTAATATCATGATCCCAGTCATCATTTCTGTAGGGAGCGTCGACTGCAGCATGTCGACTATTAAAATTTGTGACGTGACGGAGAAGATCCCGCCCCGGCAATATAGTTCCTGCCTTCCCGTTTGTTGGCGTTATTCATCAGGCCAAACGTCATGCTTACCTGGCCTTTTTATCTATCTCAAACCCGAGGATGACGAAACCGGGGTTCCGACATCCCAAGAGATTAAGCTCTTCTCCAATGCCATTCTCTTCCTCTGGGGAAGCATTTACGAGGCACACCAATGATTGGGAGGAATGATAGATCTGCAACAATTTACAGATGATCCGGCGTAAACCAAGCCCGTGTGCAAGTAAGAGGAGATCATTGTTCGCAGGGTCGCAGAGCTTATCCGTTATTGAAGCATGGAAGGGGAGCAGAGCTGACATCACACAACCAAGGTGGTGGTGGTGGTGGTTGTGGTTGTGGAGAAGCAAGGGAGTTGCCAACCGGTCACGTGCGAACCAGTCGCATGTTGAGCGCGTTTCAAGCTCGAAAAGTGCGGTTGGCGGCCACCCCCGGCGTGCAAGAGCCAACCTCCCCACCCCCGACGGCCGCCAGCACCGATATTCAGCCCCTTACACCGGATTTCATCCCCAGAAGGTCATCTCGTAAACGAAAACCAGAGTCTGTTACCGGAAATGGAACGGGCCAGCCGCAACGACGCAAAAAGACGGATGGCAGAAAAGTCGAGGGCAAAGCTCGATATTTCGACGCCCCACTCGATATACTAGAACCCGACTTGCTCTCGTTAACGGATGAGGACATTTCTTTATCGGACCAGGAAATTCTCTCCCAATCGCATGCACAGCCACAGAGGGCGTGGTCACCCAGCCAGCCTCTCCTCGACTCGTCAGACGAGGAAATGGAAATGGAAGGTAATGGCGTCCGACCCACTGACGTCCCCGATGTCGTGGGTGCTGCGCCATTCTCTGCGGAGCTTGACGTCAACACCTTTCGTCTAACTCCCAAAGAATGCTTCGCGCTGATCAGCCTCGAAGAACCAGCAACTGCCATGGTCCTCCCCGTTCACTCCAGTATTACGCTTACTGGAGTGTATCAACTGACGGTACTACAGGGGGCCGTTATCATTATGGGGGTGACTTTAACGGCTTCGGATGCGTCGTACCCCGTGTTCTCCCCGAGACTCTCCCCCCTCCCTCGTATTGAGTCGCTTGGGAACGCCGACCCTTCCCCTCCGCTGATCAGCCATGTGCCCGACAGGCTTCGGTCCTGGATTTCCCGAGAACATGCTGTAATTATAATCCGCGCTCACCTCACCGGAATAGAAGGTCTTGGACGTGTCATGCGGTCGTTTGAAGGCATGTTCCAACCCTCCCAGTCGAGCAGATCCATCGTTGATCTCGGGATTTCTGGCGTCCAAGTCCACATGGTATGTGCATTATTCAGTCTCTGAGAACTGCAATAATTCATTGGTTCGTAAGTGGACGCAAGGAGAACGAAACCTCGAGGGATTCATTCTCCCGATGGCTTGGGATCAAGAGGCTTCTGATATTCTTGATGTACACTCTCGCCTAGGCGAAGGAAACGCCGCCGTTTTGCGGCCTATCGTCTGCCAAATCACTGGGCCAAAATCTTCTGGGAAAAGCACCTTCTCGAGGATGCTGTCAAACAGATTGGCGACCCGGTATGGTTTTTTGATACTACGCGATTGGCACAACTACTGAAATGCATACGTGTTAGTTATGCCCAAGTCGCAATTATTGACTGTGACCCCGGTCAATCGGAGTTTTCACCTAGCGGGATGGTGGCACTGACTGTCATCTCAAAACCCCTCTTCGGCAAGTAAAGTTTCATAATGAGGTGATTTGAAATTAATGACATCCTCTAGGCCCTCCATTCACTCATCCAATCACCCCGCATGCTGCACATTTCATCGGCTCCCCCACACCGCGAAATTCTCCCACGCTCTACCTGAACACTATCCAAGCGTTGATCCAAGCCTACAAGGAAGATCTCGAATTTCCCAGCGCCCCGCCAACTGGCGACCCGAGGATTGTCGAGGTCGTTCCGCTTGTGGTGAATACCATGGGGTGGACAAAGGGTCTTGGAGCCGACTTGAACAAGAAGATCGAGGATATGGTAGAGCCTTCTGACGTTTTCGAATTCGAAAATTCCAATCACAACTTCAACTCCGGATCATTCCTACCAACGCCCATTCCTGAGAGACGTCGCCGTTATCTGCCACCTGCACAGACTTTCACTGGTAGTTCTCACACGCCAGCCGAGCTCACGGCGCTCTCTCTCCTATCTTACTTCCATACGGTGCGGCTCCCGGTCCAGAACGACCGTCAAGCAACCCAATTATGGGATACGGAGATCCCGCTTTGTGCCAAAGTCCCGTACGACGTTTGTGCCTCGGTCGCGTTTGATAAGATTATCCTGGCCACACCGGGAATGGAAGATGTTGTAACGTCGGAGATCCAACGCGTTCTCAATGGAGCCGTAGTCGCCCTTATCGAGTCCCATGACGGAGCGCTCGCTACATGCGACCACCCACGCGAGGTCAGCGGGGTTTTGGATTCGCTCTACAAACAAGGGACATCTCCTCCATCCCCATTCTCATCAAATTGCCTCGGACTCGCACTCATTCGATCGCTTTCGGCTACGCGTATGCAAATGATCACACCGGTCCCACCGGCGCTTTTAGGGCGCTGCCGTATTTTGGTCAAGGGGGAGATTGAGATACCGATTTGGGGGATGCTAGATTTTCGCGCGGAGAGCGATGATAACGTTGCGGGCATTGAAAAGTCAAAGGTTCCGTATCTCAGATGGGGTAAAACGGAAGGATTGGGTGGGGGGAAGAAGAGGGTTCGGCGGAACTTGATGAGGAAGGGACAGTCATGATTTTGGGCAAAAATCCATATCGGTAAGTGCGCCAGATGTTTGGCTCTCGTGACCAAACCGTCATCTGTTTGACGACATCTTCGGTGGCGCGTCTTTTCGGTGTCAATACTCATTTTGGCCCATTCGATATTAGATTTGTTGAGTGCATTGACGCAGCTTATAGATGCGTCAAACCTTCTGTTCACTTATACTTCCCACACGGAATTTTTGTACGTGTATGATGTGGTCGAGAGGCACGACGTTCGCTGATCGGCTGGAAGGAGGAAAATCGGACAATGAAATCAAGCCAGCGACAATGCTCAGCTTTGTGCTGGAACCCAGGGTTACAGAGTGCAAAATAGATACAAGCGACAAGTTAATTAGACCTAAATATTATAACGAGGTCCGCACGTCGTGGGATTACTGAGGGAGGACACCGCAACGCTCAATCACGCAAGGCACGCTTGGACGTCGGCGGATGTCGTCGCTGGCGTAGCTTTGAATCCGTTTTACGACATCCATCCCCTCGATACATTCGCCGAAAATGACATTACGTCGATCGCACCACGTGCAGGGATTGGTGGTGATGAAGAACTGGGTCAAAAAAAGAGAGGTGAGCGGTGAGTCGAGCATAGAAACGAGGGATGGTGTGTACTTGAGAAGAGTTGGTGTCGGGACCCCTGTTGGCCATAGAGAGCAGTCCTCCGCGATTGTGTGAGATACGGAACGACTCGTCTGGAACAAAGGGATCAGCTATGCACAGGTGATCTAGGGAAGTGATTCCTCACCCATAAAACTAGGTCCGTAAATCGAGTGGCCGCCGGTCCCGTCAGCCTCCGGACTGATATCCCCACCCTGAATCATCATCTGAACGGAAGAAAACCGAGCGTGAGCAGTCAAAAACGCGGGCGAGGGGACGAGTGGCACACGAACTTCAGGGACGATGCGATGGAACTGGCTGCCCTTGTAGCCGAACCCCGGCTTCCCGGTCGCGAGTTCGCGAAAGTTGCGGGAGGTCATCGGGCAGATATCATCGAAGAGCTTTAAGACTATTCGTCCAGCGGGCTTGGAGTCGATTGTGATGTCAAACTGTTAGGCGGGGTTGGCTCAGGAAGACTAATATGGATGTGGAGTGGAGACATACGTATACGTTTCTGAAGAGGGGGAAGGGGGGGAGGTTGTCAGCGGCAGAAGTAGTGCGGGCGAGAGGGACTTACCCCTTGGACATTGTGAGGAGGGAAGTGGTGACCGGTGGGGGAGGGAAAGCATAGTCGAGGGATTTATATTTCGAGGACGAGGTACAGGAAGTAGCCTAGTGTGTCCCAGCCCATCAATCCCACCGGGCGGATCCGGCCGAGCGGAGACCGCCTGGCCACACCACCGGGCGTGCAGAAAATACAAACAAGTGAATTCATGTTTAGCGAGTATGAAACCACGGTCGCATCCGAGCGTCGAGCCAGCCAGCTGATGGCTTTTTTGATTTCCTCCATGCCGAAACAGTTCCTCTTCTGGAAACTTCGCCTTGGATGTTCCGCTCGGCGATGTGTCTGTTGATGTGTCTTGATTTGCAAATACGATATGCGGTAGCACTCGAGTGGAGATCCTCCAAAGACATCTCCCTCCGACCCGCTGATCCCTCCTTTCCCCACCATCCGCTTCCCGCAGCCCGTCGCCAACGGAAGGCGCCTTACCACAGCATCTTGCTGAGGAAGCCTCATGACGCTCGGCATGATCTTCGTTCATTTGTTTTACCCAAAACGTGTTTCCCCTCCTCCATCGTTGCGAAGATCGTCCTGTGCTTGCCGATTTAGACTCTTTAGGTATCTGTCGGTGCTGCGTCGTGTTTGCATCCTCATGTCTGTTTCCTCCGCCCGACTTCTAACGCGTTTCACCCAAACTAGGAGACGTCATGGCCGACGTCATCCATGATGACCTTCGATAACGGGTGGCCTTGTGATGGGCAGGATCCATTCTCCTCACGGACAGGCCACGCTCCTGCGGACCGGCGTGTACCATACCTATATCAGGAACGACTTCATTTATGGTCTGACATGGTCTAGAGAGCATCCTTGGATCTGTCCGCGCTAGCGGTATGGGTCTAATGCGAGGTAAAACCCCTTCGGGTATGCCATAACCCACTCCTCCCTTTCATTTCACCCACCTGAGACGTGTCATACCCCATTTGGCACCCACAAGTGTGTCTGGTAACTTGACTTTACACGACCCCTCCTAGATACAGATGGAAAAGGCCCCCTGTGCCGGCAATCGCCTTGACTCTCGGACTCCTAGATTTGACGATAAGTAATCACCGTGAAACGTCCGGGAGTGTGTCCTCGACGGATCTGGAGGTTGTGGCCTGCATCGCTAGGAGGTCTGACGGGCATTACCACCAGTCGCTGCGTGGCGGCCCCCTATATCAAATACGAGCCTCACCAGTCGCTCAATGCCTAGCAGACACACCTCCACCGCACCTTTGAAGAATGGTTTCAGAGGCTCAGACATCTTACATCATCTCACAGTATTTTAAGGTATTGTCAGATCGGAGGTGTGGTGCTACCCGGAATTTCCAATAGGACGGCCCTGGCCATCGGGTACATTAGTCTGAAGCTGGACTTCCCCTGGATCCCGTTGGTCTTTTAGAATCTACGGGCACTGCCGCAGGATCATTAAATCGGCAGGGGGATCCCGAAAATCATGACCTGGGGAACGGTAAGAATAAGTACTTATTGCCGCGAATTTCAACCCCCCGATCGGTTTACGTGCAAGATTCAGGAGTCCTCGGGGTCAAAGTGGGTCCCCGTTAAAGCAAAGCTTTGTCGCCTCCTGCTCCTAAACTCGAGCGGGAACGAGGGGTTCGTCGGCATGAGAACTCCGGCTTCGTGGTTGATCAGAAAATCTCCTCTCGGGCGAGGTGTGGGCCCGCTCGTACCCGGTCGGCCGAAAGTTCGAAGAGGCGAGAGAAGTGGAGCGGATGACTTGAGATTTGGTTCCGACTGCTTTCCTTGTCGGCCGAAAGCCCAGGCCGAATGATGGACACCTTCGTATATACTTGTCCAGGTCAGAGGAAGGTAAGTTTTTATAGTTCCTCCTCACTTCCCCTTCTAAAAAAAATATCTCTTCATGTCCGACCATACTCTGTACAGCGAGAAAGCGTCCACCTCTCGTCGAAGCTCAGAGGCGACCAGTGCGCTGCCGAACGAAAGCTTTGTGTCACACGACCTCTCCGACAATTGGCGGTCGTCGGGTGCATCCGACGGGACCGCGAACCCAAATACCAACGTGCTTATCGTCGACTGGGATGGCCCAGACGACCCGTCTAACCCCAAGAAGTAAGTAGCTGATTTTGATTTACGATGTGCGCATAATTCCGCGACGGTGCCATAATCATGGAGCGAATGATAGCTAACCTCGGTCCATTGCAGCTGGTCTTTCAAAAAGAAATGGGGGGTGACCGCCATCATGTCAGCCTTTGCATTTATCGCCCCCGTTTCGTCTTCTATGGTGGCCCCGGCGAGCTACCAAGTCGCTGAAGATTTTGCCATAACCAGCGATGCGGTTGTCGCGATGACGATATCTGTATTTATTTTGGCACAGGGTGCGTTGAATCCCCCGGCCAATCTTTTGGTAAACGTTGATGTCGGTTCACCAAGCTATCGGTCCATTGGTTCTGGGCCCGCTGTCTGAGGTAAACATATGCATCCCCACACGTTCATCACCCAACGATCAACACTTACGTGTTGCCGATTTTGTACATCCATTTTCCAGCTTTACGGAAGGTGAGTCAACAAGCTGCGGCCTACGCCGACAAGTCTTAACCTAATCGAGGGATTCAAACCAGGTCCCGTGTCCTTCAAATAGCTAATGTATGGTACCTCGGTGTGTGTTTCGTTTTATTTTATTTTTCCGAACTTCACTTTCAACACTGTAAAACATGGTCGACTAACTCGCTCGCGATTGACAGCGTGGAATCTAGGATGCGGCTTTGCCCAAAACAAGGAACAGTTGATTGTTTTCCGGTTCCTCTCGGGCTTAGGTGGTAGCGCTGCACTTTCTGTACGTATTGATCCACGTGTGCGGCCTGTCCAGGCTTCGTTTACTCGGGTACCAGATCTGTGGCGGAGTAATTTCAGACATATGGCACCTGGAGGAGCGGGGGATGGCGATGGGTCTATACACTCTCGCGCCATTTCTGGGACCCGCAATTGGGCCGATGGCAGGTGCTTGGATAGCAGAGAGATCGAGGTGGCGGTGGGTCTACTGGTCGACTAGTATCTTCGGCGGCTTTGTCCAAATCATGGGTTTCATCTACTTGAAAGAAAGTTCGTGTTTCGATTTCACCGGAGGTCAAAGCGACTAACCACCACTTGGTTTTAGCGTATGCGCCGGTTTTACTGGAACGCAAGGCGAAAACGATCAAGGAAACTCCCTGTGATCTGGAGAAAGGGTGTCAGCCACAAGAGGTCAGGACAATCTATTCAAGTGGCGACAGACAGTAAGTGAACCGAAAGCTTTTTTTAAGGTTTGCTGGACCATAATCGCGATGTTATTAGTTGGAAAGCGATATTCAAGAAGGCACTCACGCGTCCGTTTGTTTTCTTTGCCCGAGAGCTGATCATTCAAGTGGCCGCACTCTACATGATGTTCGTGTACGGACTACTCTACATCTTCCTCACGATTCTGCCGACCATTTTCCGGGAGGTATACCACGAGAAACCTGGGATTGCCGGATTGAATTACATTGCTCTGGGAATCGGCATAACGGGGGCATCACAAACCTTCGCGATGGTTATGGATAAGTTGTACGCCAGGCTAAAGGAGAAGTATGGAACAGGGAAACCAGAGTTCAGGTTATGTGAGCCTCTTCTTGGGTGTCCACGCTCTGTCAAACCTTAACGCGTAACGCCTGACTGACGGAGCATATATGACACACCAGTGGCTTTCTACCCTTCGGGCGTCCTGGTATCAGCCGGGCTGCTCATCACTGGATGGACGGTCGAGTACAAAGCGCATTGGATTGGCGTGGATGTTGTGAGCGCAACCCAGATCTTGAACCCGGTCTGTCCGTGTTGTTGAACCTGGTCGGTGTAGGGTCTTGTCCTCGTGGGAGCCGGGGTCATCCTCGCCTCCCAGGGCATTCAGACATACATTATTGACTCGTACTCATTACATGCCGCTTCCGGCAAGTCAGCTTCCTCATTCATTCGAACAACCGCCGACCCACTCACTCCCATGCATTCAGCCCTCGCCGCAGTGACCTTCCTGCGAGCATTCGCTGGTTTCGGGTTCCCCATATTTGCGCCAGGAATGTTCAAAGCTCTGGGCTATGGCGTAGGTAACACGGTATTGGCAGTGGTTGTTGCTGTGATTGGTATCCCTGCGTGCGCATCATTGCTTTCTTTACTCCTGTCGTCAACCGTTTCTGAACCGAAGGCATTTAGCCCTATATTATTCTGGAAGTTTGGTGAAAGGATCCGCAATGCGAGCACTTTCGCCGTAAAAACACCCCTACCAACAAAGCCCAACGGATCGTGATGGGTGTCTGACGGTATGAGATACGACTTTGATGTCAATAGACGCATATACGGATCCCGCATGCCTTTGTAATATTAACGAACCGATATCTAACATTGATCACATAGTAGTAGATACATACAGATTAAAGCTAACGAGTTTTCACTATCTTACGATTCCCACAGAGCAATTAGACTACAAGATGCAATAAGGATAACCAAGGTATCATGAGCACGATAGTGGTGCACCAAAAAAAATAGACGATAGACGGTAGGCGCTGCCTGACCAAAACATCCACGTAAAGGGTGGGGGCATAATGGGCATGGTTGTCATGAGGGTTGGAGCGAGGTAGGGAGGCGCCTAGCGTGCCTTGAGCTGCCTTAATTGTGCTTGGACCTCCTGGATATTTCCTCTATTCCATTCTCCGACCCAACCCTGGGTACCGGTGCACCATACTTGGGTACTGCCGATGGTCATGCTGCGGCGGTTCCGGGTGACGGTGGGTGGCCGAGAAGTGAACGAAGGGGTGTAGTTTGTCAGGGTGGGGAATATAAGTTCGGTTGGAACGCTTTCGCCGAAGGTGCGGTTGACTTTGCTCATCTTCTTGCGTTTTGCGTCCGTCTCCTTCTTCTGGTGGAAGAAGGCGTTGGAGGTGGGAGTCATTGGACTCATGGGGAAGTCATCGACAAAGGGAGCCAGCGGAGTGGGAATTGGGCTGAGTTGGGGCTTCCTGACGCGGTGGTCATTCGGGGAGACCACAACAGGATTGAGGTGAAGGACGAGGGGAGGGGGGCGGTTGACGTCCTTGGAGCGGCGAGAAACCGGCACGGAGCGGGTAGAGGGCAGATCCACAGAGGAGGAAGACGCGTTGCCCGGAAGAGAGAGGGATGAGGTGGAGGAAGAGGCGGAGTGAACAATCGGGGAATATTGGAAGATCGAACCCTGCCGGCGGGACCTCTTGATCGACCTGGTTGATTCAACCGAGGAGGTGGAGGTGGTGGAAGGAGTCGGGGAGTTGGTGCGCGGGCCAATAGGAAGGAAGGAAACGGGATGCTCTGGGGTGGTTTCGAGCAGATGGGGAGTAGTACCAAGGACCTGCCCCAGTTTTCTAGTTGATTTGATCAACCGAGACTTTTGGTTATTATCGAGGTGGTTTGACGTTGGCGGTGGTGGGAGGTGACTCAAGGTCATGGTGGTGGCCATTGTCTAGAACTGAATGCGGATGAGGGAGGAAAGATAGGATGAAAAGAGACGTCACTTACTGTAAGAGAGCAAAGGGGAGGAAGCAAAGCGTACACTGGAAGCGGGATGGTGGAAGGCTGAGGTTATTATAAGGAGGCGTAACGCGTAATGAACAATTAAGAGGCGGGGGCTGGGCGGAGCGAAGACAAAAAGAATTACGAGGCGAATATAAGTAAGAACCAGAGAAGGGGACAATAAACAATGGGATAGAGCCCGAACAGCTTCCGCGTCGCCATGGTCTTGCAGTGTCGCAGGCCATTGTTCGTCAAAGATGGTCCTCGAGAAGAAATGCTGATCCACGTGGCTCCGATCAAATCCCCCATTCACAATCCTCTCCAGCCGTCTCAATGGCACTCTCACTCTCATTGCAGCTGCAGCATACCTAGCTGCAAGAGAAAGGCATCGATCCCTTTGCTGACCATCGCCAAGTGTGCGTTATCGATGCGGTCTCCGACCTGCGCGGACCCCATACCCCCGATCGAACTCGGCTGTCATGTAAATGGCTCATAGATGCACCCTCCGGTTGCAGGCCAGAAAGTTTGATTTCGAATCGTCGCACGTGGCGGGGGCCCTGTCTTCTCCTCTTCTATCGCTCCCTCTCGCTGGTTACAAGGTTAATCTCCGCTGTCAGTGCGCGAACGTGGCTTCCATGGAGCGGGCTCTGAGCGGGATTGTTCGCTCAAATAACCTACAGCAAAATTGAAATTATATGTGAGATCTTCGTGTAGAATCACCCTGCGCTTCCTGCGGATGCATTGTCGACGCTTGACAGGAGCCTTATGTCCGCTCGAAACCAGGGCTGCCAGGCCGAGAAGAAGCTTAGATTAACCCGCGACTAGTGAATCCTCAAGGCGAAAAGAGGAGCCTGAGGAGAGACTGTAGAACGGGGTGAGCATTCGAGCTCGGTGGATCAACGTTTACGGGTGTAAATCTCTGCACAGGACTCGCTTTCACTCTCGTCAGCATTGCGCCTGAGCAGCTCATCAGAAGACATATCCGAGGAATATTGGATTGCCCTGCGTGGTTCTCATGGAAATTCATGTCAACAGTTGTGAGGTGTCTACTTCTGTCGCCTGGGTTAAACTTTGTGGGTCGCACCATCGTTTTCACCACCTGTCCATCATAGTTGTCATCCTCGACGGATGTGGAGTGTACCCTCTCTCCAATGCACCTGTATGGTGAGGGTAAAATGTCCCTCCGGTGTGCCGTGGCGGGTATTGTATAGTGATGCGTGTCATAGCGGTTCTTCTTCATACATGTCATCCCGGGACACACTGGTGAAACGCGGGGCGGGGCCGCGCCGCGCGCGAAATCCGTTCATTCATGAACGTCTGAATCCCTCGTCGTTGGGTCTGGTGGTAAAATCGTCCCCTGTCTGTCAAACTCAATGAATATCTTGGTGAATTACCGCGGGTATCCAACCTGAACGACCCAACGAGGGAGTAACACGGTCAGACCTTGACCTCCCGGACAGCGATACCGACGGCATCAACAGCCACCCCGGTCACGCGAAGGGACCAAAATAAGACGGCCCATAGAAGCCCGGGCGATCGTGAGGGTTAAACGGGTGACTTCCGTGGCTGTTGTGTTCATCCGGTAAGGTCACCGCCTAGGTTCTTCGTAAAGGAGCCGTGCCGTTCAAGTTCGTCATTTCAAAATCACCTAATGGTGATCGCTGGAGCGATACATGTGGGCTCCAGGGTCAAACAGTAGAAATGGCAGTCCAGAGATGAGATCAAGGCCGAGCCACCAAGTGTGAGCTAGTCCTGTGGTCACCTGGCAGCAGTAGGGAGATTGGTAGTTCCTATGTTACAGTTAGGTCCTCAGCGCTTGCTGCGGCCACGGCCACAGCTATTGCTAGGGCTGCGGCTGCGTGGCTGTATGGCTACGGCTGAGGCTGTCAGCCCTTCCCTCCAGCGCTGAGCGTCGGACTTCATCGGATCGAAGAATCGTCGGACCTCTCGGCCGAGACGTGATCTACTGCGAGGTTAAATCTTTTACCCTTAGACGTTGAAACTTGGAGCTTGAAGACGGGCGCATTTGGTCAGCATGATTGGGTCAAGCCAATCATGAGCACCCCAGACATTCCGGAGAGTTCTCAAGGCATGAAGTAAAAATCATGTCATAGTTCTCCTTGATCAGAGTGTATTAGGTAGAAAGTGGTCTAGCTAAAATGAGGTCGCGAGTACAGAAAACATTAAAGATATTGCAATGTACACGAGTCGTTGAAGATCGTAGCATTACTCGTGAGCGTCCAGGGTTCATGGAATGGTTCGTGGGAAATCATAAAAAATGGAGTACGAAGCATCAAGCCTCGCGAAGTCCAGGGAGAAAGAGAGATAGGGAGGAAGGGGTGTCGCGAACGTTTAACCCAGTGCCAATGGCAAAAATGGAATTGGGTACAGCTTTTGAGTTGTTTCATTGATATACTGTTAATGTATATTAGCACGGCGGAAGGCCTCGAGTAAGAAGGGAGCACGTACGTTGCGCTCGATGCACATTCCACCTCCTGAGGGGCTGTTCTGAGGGTTAGTGTGGGGATCGAACACGTGGGTAATAACGTACCCAATGTGCGGACAATGTACACTGGGGCGGTATTGGATCATGCCTGAAGATAGATGAGCACTGAACATGAACGCTGATGACCGGTTTAGGGCGCTACCTTTATGAATGTATCTACACATGGCTGTGTACGCAACGTGGTTTCGTGAGTGCTGGAGATTGCCAGGGTGGAGAAAAAATAGCTTACCAGTATTGCCGCCCCATTCATAAACCTTCCCCAGCGGTGTTTTGTGATATATGTAATCGATACACGCTTGAGTGGACTCATACTGTTGGTCAGCACCGAGACAGTGAAGCTCGTGCTCTCGGCAAACATCTATAGCCGCCCTGAGGTGTTTGAGGTCGTCGACATCGTCACAGTTATCAGCCATCGACCCAAGTTCTTCAACCAGTTGCGGTTTGAGGAATGGTTTAAGGTAGTCGATCGCCCACTGGAGGCGCCGGAAGGTGATGTCATACTGTGCGATCAATCCAGACTCATTGTCAAATAAGAACCACACTGTAGTCTCGAGGTGAGTAAACCTCGAGTTCGTTCTCTGAGATTGCGCCATACCATCGATCTGAATAGGGATCGTAACAGGACCCCAATCAAAGCTGCGAATGCTGCTGAACGAGATAACGGGGGGGTTGATCGCTAATTCCCTACATTGAATACACAGATCAGTCACCATGGAGGGGGGTGTGTAAGAGGTGAACGACGAACGTGATTGTTGCGTTCCCGGGGACTCCAAGGAGCCTGGTAGTGTTGCCATTCCCCACGGAAGAAAACAGCCCAAAGATATACTGTGTGACCGCGTGAGAAAGCGCAACGTAAATGATGGATGGTTAGTGTGAACCTCGGTATTCAACTCTCTGCCTTCGTATGAGTTCGTAACTGGATCTCGGAGTCAATAATACGACCGTGTCGAGGGGGATACCAACACACCATCGACCCTTCCTACGACTGTGGATGTTGGTGTTGAGGAAATCGTTGAACCCCATGTAAACAACGTGGGCAGACGTACCATCAGGCGTAAATCCAGTGTAGTTGATCTGGGCACTGTTCTTCAGTCAGACATGAGGCCGCTGAACACCAACAACCAAGCACGTACGCGACCTCGCTTATGCGGGGCCAGGTAAAGTCCTTGGAGAACTGGGCGACTCCCACCAGCATTTGCTGCGCTGTTACTGCGGAGTAGGCGGCGTGGATATATACAACAAGGGAGAAAACAGCGAGCAGGAGGTGGCCGGCCATAATTAGGGAAAGGCGGACGGAGCGAGGGAAAGCTCTTCCGTGGATTAAATATTTGGGGATATGGACATCCCGATCAAACCGATCGGGACGGAAACCGTTGGTGTGTTTGTACACGATGCGCGCGCCCTGTGCCTGTTAGGGAAACGTCAACGTAGGAACAGACGTTTCAGGGGCGTTGCTCTGTTTTGTCGCAGAAGCATCAGGTACGCGAGGTAGCAATGCGTTTACCTGGTTGGCGTCTCTTGCGTACCATTGAGCTCTCTGCAACACGATCCAACTCTTGAGTGAGGAGGGCAGCTTTGTTCTCACCGCGGTCGCCGCCTAAACCAGAACAATCACGTTAGGGGCTGTGGGTAAAAATATATCACGATTCACGCCTCGTTCCTGGGTGGAACCTGCATCGTTGCGACCGCGAGGCGGCCGGAAACAGCTACCACATTCGTATCCCCAGTCGTGCACTCTTATCACCCGTCAGTGGCGGCCTCTAAACGGGGTAAGTTCCCGGTGGCACTGACATTTGTGCGTGATGTGTGCGGTGAAAAAAAACGGGCTCCAGTGGATGCAGGCTTTCGCATGGTTTACGGCGGTCGAGTGCCGTCATTAGCGAGAGACCGCCGTGATATCGGATGGGCCGTCTGAATGTTCCGTACTGTAGAGTGGGAAACAGCGCGTTCGTCATTGGAAACACTTCTTGGCCGGCGCACAAGAGTAAGTCGTGCGAGTGTAGTATGAGCCAGACCAGGATCCAGGATCACCGTCGAAGTTGACCTTTGAAATTCAAGCCGGGCCCGCGGCGCGGGTGAAGGCCGGATGTTTTGTCACGTGATGGATCCGTGTGTCTCCTCCCACCCTTCTGTGTTTTCGAATCGAAAACCACGCTAGATCGAACCAAACCCCCGCGACAACCTAGAGAGAGTCAAGGTCGACCCCTGTTCCATGGTATACTGAAGCATCTCTCAGCTTAATTTACCATACGAAGTACGTCCGTTCTCTTTCCTCCCGAGATGACGAACCGCTGACGTGGGCCGCCACATCAGTCTCATAATGTAGACCACCCCTTTCTTCTTCACCGGACATTCCTGACAGTCGCTTTCTAGGGTTCACGTCGATATTCGCTCCCCAGAAATATCCTGGGCAACCCTCCAAACCGCAATCCCATGGTACCTGCACCTGTATACCTTCCCCTTCCTTTCCTTGTACCCCCTGCTTGCATACGCCTACTACGTCAAGTACGATGATTGGCTTCAGAGCGAAGAATGGACTTTCCTGGCTTGTGTTTCCCTCGGGGCTGGGCATGCTCTCAGTTTTCTTGTCACAAAATGGAGTACAGCCGCTCGGGCTCGGATTACCACCTTAAATGTATGCGCGCAAACCCACGTATCACTGACACTTGCTAACTCTTTCTAGGCAAGTACCCCACAAACCGCAGATTGCATTCGAATTGTACCTGCACCTCACCGCGGGAAGGGCGAAATCGTTCCCTTGATCAAGAGGAACCCATCCGACGTTTCCACCTGGACATTCCAATATCAAAAAGACACTTACATCGTTGTAAACTCCAACCCAATCGCGTTCAGTCCTCTGGCTTACCCATGTACCACCAAACCCCCTATCTCCACTTTCATGAAGCCCAGGGGACTCACGCGGGGGGAAGCCGAAGGGTTGATAACGCAGTACGGAAAGAACGAATTTGATATCCCCATCCCAACCTTCACGGAACTGTTCTCGGAACACTGCACAGCACCTTTCTTCGTCTTCCAGATCTTCTGCGTTGGCCTTTGGTGCTTAGACGAGTATTGGTACTACAGTCTCTTTACACTTTTCATGCTTGTCGTGTTCGAGTGCACTGTTGTGTGGCAGGTACAGTTTCTGCGTGGCAATCTCACGAGGATCATATGCTCATTTTTTTCTTTCTTTTTTAGAGACTGAAAACCCTGACAGAGTTCCGTACCATGGCCGTTGCCCCGTTCCCCATCCGGTGTATGCGTGGCGGTAAATGGGTCACCATTCAAACTGAGGAACTCCTACCAGGGGATGTAGTTTCCGTCGGTAAGATGGTTTTACCTTGTCGCTGTCACCGGCCTTTCTAATCCTGCCTTAGCTCGACAGCAGACCGAAACCACCGTTCCTGCGGATATCTTACTTATCAAGGGAACCTGCATCGTCAACGAAGCCATGTTGTCTGGAGAATCCACCCCACTTTTGAAGGAGTCTATAGAACTCCTTGAGGGTACTGAGAAACTCGACGTTGATTCTGCTCACAAAAATGCCATGCTGTTCAGTGGAACCAAAGTTCTGCAAGCCAGAAGCAACGAATCAACTCCTGATGGTGGATGCCTAGGAGTTGTGCAACGTACAGGGTTCGGAACCTCCCAGGGTCAACTCGTCCGCACCATGATCTTCTCGACCGAGCGGGTTTCGGCCAACAATTTGGAATCTTTCCTTTTCATCGGCTTCCTACTTATTTTCGCCGTCGCTGCTAGTTGGTATGTGTGGACGAAAGGTGCGCTATCTATCCCGCCAGAGCTTGAAACGTACTTATGCCATCGCACAGGCCTTGAAAGGAACCTCAAGAAATCTAAACTCCTTCTTGATTGCATTTTGATTGTCACAAGCGTTGTCCCCCCCGAGCTTCCCATGGAACTTTCCTTGGCTGTGAATGCGTCTCTGGTTGCTTTATCGAAGTTCGGTGGGTTTTTATCCTCCCGTTGAATAATCCTATAGCTCATCTAGCCAATTCAGCGATCTTCTGTACGGAACCTTTCCGTATTCCATTCGCAGGAAGAGTTGACGTTTGCTGTTTCGACAAAACTGGCACGATCACGGCAACGGACCTTGTTTTGGAGGGTGTAGCTGGCGTCGGGTACGATTGTGTTATTAACGTGCTGCTTCCCCGTGGCTCACTGCGTAATAGCTCCGACGGTAAGGTCTTGGTCAATGTGAAGGAGGTGGGAAGGGAGACGGTCTTGACCTTGGCCTCCGCCCATGCACTGGTCAAGCTCGATGACAGTACCATTGTTGGTGACCCTATGGAAAAAACTACCTTGGACGCCATGGAATGGACCCTTGGCAATGGTGAACAAGAAAAGTCCACTCCCCGGTTTTTCCCAGCACTGACACAAGCTATATAGGTGACTCGATCACTCCCTCGGAGAATGACGCTCCCCATGCCACCAAGTTGATCATCCGACGTCGGTTCCACTTTTCGTCTGCTCTCAAGCGAATGTCCACGGTCTCCGCTCTGCCCTCGGGAGAACTAATCGGTGCCGTGAAAGGAGCCCCGGAGACGATTAAGACCATGTTGACCGTTGTTCCCGAGCATTACGACGAGACCTACAAGTGGTTCACGAGACGCGGAAGCAGGGTCCTTGCCCTTGGATTCAAACAAATGCCTTCCCTGCCCACTTCCGCGGTGCGTGAAACCCACCCTACCCCGGAGTGCCAAACACCTGACCTCTCCACAGATCAACAAACTAGCCCGAGATGAGATCGAGAGTGGTCTCACTTTCGCTGGTTTCCTCGTCTTCCATTGTCCCCTAAAATCGGATGCCATTGAATCGCTGAAGATGCTTATCGACTCGTCCCATAGGGTGAGCCCCTTGACCTACTGACACACCTCCACTACTCACACGTTCGGTAGTGCATCATGATTACCGGTGATAATCCCCTTACGGCAGTTCACGTCGCCACGGATGTGGAAATTATGGACCGAGACGCATTGATCTTGGATTTGAAGGAAAATCCTGCACATCCAGGCGACCTTGAGTGGAGGACGGTGGACGAGACGAAGATCATCCCGGTAAACCCTGACAAACCCCTCGACTTGAGCCTCTTCGACCGGTACGATATCTGCATGACCGGTGCCGCCCTCAAGCAATATGAAACTCGACCCGAGGCTTGGAATCACCTCGTTCAGAACACCTGGGTCTACGCTCGTGTCTCGCCCTCACAGAAGGAATTTATCTTGACAAGCTTGAAGTCCCTCGGATATACCACGTTGATGGCCGGAGATGGTACCAACGACGTCGGAGCGCTTAAGCAAGCCCATATTGGTGTCGCCCTCCTCGATGGTACTCCAGAGGACCTCCAAAAGATCGCAGAGCATCACCGATTAGAGAGGATCAAGAAGGTTTACGAGACTCAGCTTGGTATCTCCGCTCGGTTCAATCAACCGCCCCCTCCCGTTCCTCCTGCCATTGCTCACTTGTATCCTGATGTTGTGGCCGCTCAACAGAAGGCTGCTTCGGACCACCAAGTTGCCAGGAAGAAGAACCCGCTCGAGAAGTTTGATATGGCTTCTATCACGGATAAGCTTGCGGAGATGGAGGGCGACGACGAAGTCCCGAAAATCAAGCTCGGAGATGCTTCTTGTGCTGCTCCTTTTACCAGTAAACTTTCTAACGTGTCTGCCAGTAAGTCTTTTTGTCCGGGGGTCTTGGGAATGGAACTAAGCCGACATTTTCCGCAGTTACCTCGATCATTAGACAAGGGCGATGCACTCTCGTTGCTACTATCCAGATGTACAAGATCCTTGCTTTGAACTGTTTGATCACAGCGTACAGTCTCAGTGTGCAATACCTCGACGGAATCAAGTTTGGCGACTACCAGATTACGATCACTGGGATGCTCATGTCCATTTGCTTCCTGTGTATCTCTCGGGCAAAGGTAAGGATGCCTCCACACATCCGGAGAGGTGTTGTTACTGAACTTTCGTTAGCCGGTGGAGAAGTTATCGAGAGAAAGACCGCTGGGGAACATCTTCAACTTCTACGTGTTGCTGTCCGTGCTGCTTCAGTTCGCGCTCCATATTGGCACCATGGTGTACATCACCAACCTGTCCCATCTCCTAGAACCGTACGTCTTCCCCTTGGCCTTCTTTTCACAAATCTTAATTTGCTAATAGGCGAGATGTGATCGACTTGGAGGCCAAATTCGAGCCTTCCCTGCTCAATACCGCCATCTACTTGCTCGGGCTGTCGCAACAGGTTTCTACGTTCGCGATTAATTACCAGGGTCGACCTTTCCGCGAGGGAATCCGGGAGAACCCTGCTCTTTACTGGGGATTGGTCGGAGCTGCCGCTGTCGCCTTCTCCGGCTCAACCGACTTTATGCCAGAACTTAACCGTTGGTTACAGATCGTCGAGATGGAGGGCCACGTAAGTGTAAAGGGTTTCGGTTAACGTGACAGTATTCTCATCCCCACTTTTACAGTTCAAGTTCAAGTTGACTGCGATGATGGTCCTTGACTACGTCGGTTGCTGGTTCATCGAGAACGCCTGCAAGTATTTGTTCGCCAACTTAGAACCAAGAGCTCTGATCACCAAGGGTCGAGAACGTAGAGATCAGAGACGTCTAGAGGAGACTAAAAAGGCGGCTTAATAGTCTTACGATACGAGTTTCCACATGCGCGTATAATAACCCATCATCATTCATTCACATATATACAGAGAGGCGAAATTAGGTCTAATCAGAGTTCACTGCGTCCCAAATACATCATGTGATGGGATCCACAAGAAGGTGAGAAGTGGTCGTGCCGTGATATTATAAGTTCGTAATGGTCGTAAAGAGTCCGGATGAATTATGTAATCGCGAAAGTCCGAGGGCGTTCGTAAGGGACAAATTCCAGTTGTGATATTCGCAACTCATTTGGAGTGCTGACCATCGAAATGGATGATTAGAGTTGCGGGCCAGGGTGTAACTGAACCCTCATCGTCAAGATAGGATTGAATGGTGTGGTCCTTCGCAACCTGATTGCTGAAGCTATACGGTCAACACACAACAGAGTCAGAAATCAATACACCAGACTACTGAGACCATGTTCAATCACCTTCCCATGTTAGCCGGCTGGCCGGGACGTTTCACAACGTCGTCGCGGGCAAACGCGGCCCGAAGAATTTCAACTGTCGTCTGAAACGAGGGATGAGAAACGTACTCGATCCACTTCAAAATACTTTGACACGGACCTTTTCAAAGAACGAGGCGTCCATCAGCCTGCAGAGGGTCAGAATCATCGGCCGTTCCCCAGAACAATGAAGCCTTACCCATAATTCTCCAACGGAGATTCTGTTGGTCTAACGCCGAGAACTTGCCCATCCCAATAGTGTCCAAGTTCTTGAAGGTCTGCAAACTCGAGAATCAAATATGGATTCCAATTGACGAGATTCAAGCTTCTTACGAAGTGCTTCTCTGATCAACGAAATTACTTTCCCGTCACCCTTCACGTCCTTCGGATGCAGATGGTTGTGCACGTCCTTCGCCTTCGAGTTATTGAGGATGTAGTCGACGACAAGAGCAACCGCCTTTGAGAACAGGGCAGCAGTAGCCGCTGTCTCCATGAACACACTGACAGCCACACTCTGTGGCCTGCCGTAGACTCTATCGAGGCGTTTCATCAGGGATTCATGGTCCGAGTGGGAGGGCTTCAACTTCAAGAAGCGCTTCAACGCATTAAGCTGGAGCAAACGAAGGTAGAATGTTGAGCGGTCGCGCAACATCCAAGCGAAGCGTCACATACCAGTCCGTTCGACGAGTTTCTAAGCAGCACTTCAATCAATGAGGTGAACTTGCAGACCGTCTCAGCTGATGCATTGTGTAATGACCAGTCCCGTGAATGCTCGATATTCACGAAAATGTAACTGGAATGTGGCGTGATCAGCCTCTGATAGATTATCTCGAGTCAAACGTACTCAGTCACTTCCGAGAAAGCGCTGTACACATCCTTCGCATCGACATCTCCACCCGGATTGATCGTTGATTTGATTGATAAGTCCGCCTTCATATACGTCGTCAGTGACCTGGAGATAATACGGAGGTAACCGGCTTACGATTTCCTCAGTGATCCAGTAAATGGGGACAAGATTCACAACATCTCCGACGATGTTCAGATGCCGCTGAGTTGAGTCGATATCCAACCCAAATCTTTCCTCGATCAACCTCTTTGTAATGTGGAAGAAGCAGGATGCTGTGCGATCCACTGCCTCGCTCGAGAAGAATGGCTTCTTCACCTACACCACAATCAGAGAGGAACCGGAGGAGCACAGTTTTCGAGGACGTACGCTGACGAGTGGGTGACGAACGAGTTTCTGCATGCGATTTTCAATGCTTCCCAGTCCAAGCGGTGTTTTCGTCGGTCTCGTCCAAGTGTAATCATCTTCCGAACACCCTTGAGCGCCGATGTACCCACGCATAGTTTCCGGTACGACGAATGGAAAATGGGCATATGCGGAACCCGGAGGATAGTACTCTGGCAAATGACGGAAAAGAAGTTTAGGCAACATCCCTCCGAAGGAACCATCGTTCTCGTCGAATTGACAATCATTGTATCCCCAAATAGTCAGGTTGGGTGCTGTGTGGTACTGATGTTAAAGGCAAGGTCACACGCGTAGATATACCCACGCACGGGTGAACTCGGTCGTCATGAAGCGATCCCCCCTCGTAAGGCAGACCGCATCGGAAAGAATCGCTCTCGAAATCGTGTATCCGGGACATAGCCCGGCCCCAGGCATGGGGTGTTTGGGTTCCTCAGCTTGTAGCCCAACCTAAAAGTGCTTGAGCAGGCTAGGGGTGGATCAGAAGAGGTGAACCGTACGTGCAATTCCAGGCGGTCGATATCTTGATACAGGTTGGCGGCAGCCTGGTGGATCTCAGGGTCCGGGTTCCATTCCTCGAAGCTCTCGTAGGCTATACACGGGCGTCAGGCACTGGTTCAAAACTTGCTTGGAAGGAATCTCACGTCTAAGACCAAGGAACTTCCTGAATTCGTTTAACGAACATGCGCCCCACGTTCTCCCTTGCTCGATGCCCATTATTTCAATCACCCGAAGGACGCTGGGGATTCCGCGAGCCTTGAAAGCGCACGCAGCCGACTCTGTCGCGTTGAGTAGGAAGTTGGCAATGTCCGCATCTTTAAATGAACCGTCCGTCCCACGTTCAAGACTGAGGAGCGGTCAAGTACCCAAGCTGTATGTGGTTTCCAGGAAGACTTACCCGCCAAAGGTCCACGATTTGATGTCAGGGCTTGGCCGCATCGGTCCAGCAGAGGCTGCTTGGAAATCTGCGACAGTAATCTAGGATAGGGTTAGGAGGTGGTGGGAAACACGGATCCTTCATACCTGATCCCACTCTTTCCCCGGGAATAACCTCTTGAAAACCTGCTCGGTCCACGCGGTGTCTTGCTCTGATACACATGCATGCCATCGATACAACAGATTGAATTCGATAGAAACGACGTTCCCCTCGCCTCGGGGTGTGAGAGAATGATCGGAATTCCTGGCAACCTGGCAGAGGCAGAAATCAGCGGCTGATCGAACTCGTGGCGCTAGTAATAGTCACCTCTAGTGGGTTTAACCGCCAGGTCGAGCCATCTCGGACCATTCCCAGGATTACACCAACATAATCACGCAAAATCACCTGCATGAAGAACGCGGTGTTCACCAGCCTTGCCCGATTGAAAATATCGTCATCTTGGGCGGTCCGTGCCGCAGAATCGGTGAGAGGCAGAGGTGAATAAGAAGATTTCTCGTTGATGCTCAAGATTTTGTCTGCGACATACTACCCAGTATCGTGAGGAATGCCCGTCGAGTATTAGTGGGCAACTCACGTTATGATTCCGCGAGAATATGATGAGGAGTGCGCAGACGGATGGGGGCATGAATAACAACCTCGAGTCGGCGAAAACGTCGTTCCAAATCTTCCCAGATCCGTCCAACCGTCTAACAGAGGTTACCTGCTTCTCTGAACTCCCGTAGAGGATACTGAGGTCAAGGTAGCTGCTCGCATTGTTAATGGACCAATCGGCGTGGCTCGTTTGGAATATGGAGTGAATGATCAGATCTGCGAACGCAAAGAAGAGACTCGACAGCCCTCCGGGGTGGGAAACGAACTGGTCTCGACGCAAGAGAGAGTCGAATACTGTAGCCGCGTCGGGAAGGTGCGAAACCGGGACCGTGGCCCTTGTTGGGACAGAACGGGCGTAAGGCATCCCCGTCTTTCCCAGAGAAGGGGTAAGTGGATTATAATATGATCCGTCTGCGGGCCGATAGGCATAGTTGACTCCTGCCGGTTGGGGATATGGGATCGCGCCCGCCGGAGGCAATGCAAGGTACGGGCCTGGGGGATGCGGGAGGTCCCTGTACAAGAGTCCAATGACGTACTCCTCGATCGTCTTGCCAAGTCTCGAACCTTTGGGAAGGCGTGACATGAGCGTCAGCAGCTTCTCGAGCTCCATTTTATCTCTCCGTAAGAAAAACGCCGCTGATGGGGATGGATGGGAAGTTCGCCTACCAGAAACTTCCTGTCATCGATACCCACTCCATTCATATTCTTCACTGCATCGATGTATGCGGGCTAAAAGTCTCTGGGTGAGGCGATCGGGGATCTTATGCTCGACCGGGGGCACCCACCAAATCGCTCAGACTGAACGGGGGCCCTGTTCGCGATATCTTGTCCACCTCGTGTATGTCCCGGGTGAGGAGCTTGGGAACAGGCGTCCCAGTTGTTTGGTTGAGCTCGACCCGACTTCTCGAGAAGTTGGCGGCGGCACCAGCGAGTTTCGTCAAGGGAGAGGGCATCGAGGGTGAAAAGGGTTGGAGGAGAGGGAGTTGGGTTCGGGGCAAGGGCGACCATAATATGGGCGGGGTGGGCCGATATATCCGAGGGGTTACCCCGAAATTGAAACCGGATAGTGGAGATGTTCAGACTGGAACGTGTTCGGGCAACTGCCACGTTCGATTCTGGAAACGAATTTACTGAACCAACAACTCCAGCAGATCGCCCAAGGATGGTAAAATCAGGCTAGATGGGTTCGCAGGCTCGAGATCCACCAACGCTCAGGCACAGCCCGAGAAGAGGCGACCGTACTAACCAGGAAACAATGCCAGGTATCGTCTGAATGAATTCGGTCATGAATCATTTACCGGTTACCACTGGTCAATACACAAGTAGGCGTGTCTCAACAAAAGAAGCATTTTTCCGTCCTACTCCACGTTTAGATGGAATACAGCCTCTGCTGCTGCGGTATACAGAAGAAACAAGCAAGCGTATAGCCTTCACATGATCAAGCAGCACGAATTTTGCTATACAAGGACAAGGACAGTGAGTACGCGCCCTCTGTGAGGCACAACGAGGCACGCACCTTCTTGGCCGTCTTGTAGAACATCTTGCTCTGAGCTGACAGCGCTTGGGACCTGTCCACCAGATCGTTGATCTTCTCTCCACGTTGCAGCACTGACTCGATCGTTTTATGCTATGGTTCCACGTCGTTATAATAGCCGCGGGTGACGTTGAAGGCGAAAACGTACCAGAACGATCTTGGTTTCGTCGAGCTCCTGTTGCACCTTCATGATCGCATCCGCCTGCCTTGGATCCTGGTACTTCTGCAAGTACATCGCCGCTTCCGGGAAGTCAATCGCGGGCGGGTTTCCAAACGAAGATTGAGGAATTTTTGTCGTGAAATCATCGAGCAGCTTGGTCAGGAGTGAAAATGCCGGTCGGACGGGGTATTCGTGGTCGCAGATGAGCACCGCTGTAACGGGAGGGTCACATCAGAACCCCGAATAGACGTAGCACGGACACCGAACACAGACTGACCAGCCAGCTGTTCAGCACCCCCTCTGTTGTACACATGCGCAGTATAGGCGTTCTCCTGCACGCTCTGACGCTGTCCTTGAGGGGTTCGTTCGGCGATGGTCTTGGAGAAGAAGGCAACGAATTCCGCAACCGATCCCCTCTGATAAAACGGAAACGACGACAAATCCGAAGCAGTGGAAAGCGTCGTGCAGGCCTTAGCAGGGGGCGCGAGAATTATAGAGAGGGAGTAAATCCTCATGAGGGGCAGAGAGCAACGATGTGGATGGTGGTAAGTGGTCGATGAGCGTGTCGGTCTAAGCTGTTGTTTGCGGTGCTTGCTGCGAACGGCCACCACGGCCCATGCTCGGGCTACTCTATTCTCTTGCACTACTCTGGGCCATCATCTACGCTGTGAACAAACGTCGACAGGAAAAACCCGGTCGTCTCCCCTTGCCAGTATATGGTATCCCGCCGACACAGGCGGCAAAATATTATGTCAAGCTCAGACCGCTCCATCTGATCGTCGAGACCACTGCGTTCAATCAAACCCACGATAAGTTCGCCTGGACCTTGCTCCGGAACCCACCGTTAAAGGGAGGCTTGAAACATTTCTATGGCGTCGGCGCAGTCTTGGGCGTCATTGGGATGTTTGGTGGCGTTGGAACGCTGGTGTGGACGACATGGAAGCTCTCACACATGATTCTGACCACCCCACATGCCGGAGACGGGCTGGTCAAGCGTGGTGCCTCTCCACCACCTCCACAGAATGCTGGGCTTCCATTCTACCTCATCGTAAGTTGCTCCTTATGATCCATGATCCGACCGCTGCAATCATACAGGTACCTGGTGTCACCACCCCTCTCAGCGACCTCCCAGTCCTTTTGTTCTCCCTCTTTATCAGTTTATGCTTCCACGAGTTTGGGCATGCAGTAGCCGCAGCGGTGTGAGTCGTTCCATTGACTCCCGTTCCCCCCGAAAACTGACCTCCATTCGCAGGGATAATGTCCCTTTGACTTCGGCAGGGGCATCACTGTTTGTATTAATTCCATCAGCATTTGTCTCCATCTCCTCTGGAACCATGTCACGATTACCTCCAATTGGGAGGTTACGCATAGCCTCGGCCGGTGCATACCACAACATCCTCATCTTCGTAATCGCCTTTCTCCTTGGGTGGATCAGGTTTGGCAACCGGATGTTGGTCATCGGCTATGAAGATGTATCTCGGCTGGGAAAGGTTGTTATCAGTATTGACGGTGTACGTCAAGCAAGGCCCACCCTGAAGGAGACTAATTAACCAGTTATTTACAGGATTCGCCTCTAAACGGACACATCATGCCGGGAGATATGATTACGAGGCTCGACGACTTCATTTTGGGATCGGATTCCCCCGAAGACCAGTGGTCCAAATATTTCCTAGAACCAGATGCCATACCAGCATCTCCTCCAGCAGGATGGTGCGTTGAAACGGAATGGTTCCAAGGTAAGCAGACTATCCCTTCAAGGAACCGATCTCTGCTTACCGCACCCAAGGTCAACCAAGCGCCTGCTGTTCCAGCGATGCGCCGGGCGTCGCCTGTTTCTCATCATTACTCCGTTCAGCCACAAAAATAAACCGTTGTCTCGACCCACTACCCGTAATGACCGAGAGTGGCAGAAAGCGGTGTTCCTCCAGCAACACCTGTGCAGACAATTCCACATGTGCCACATACGCCTCATCGAATCCGCTCCTCAGAATCGAGATAAGTCGAGACGAGGAACCGGGAACGGTTCTATGGAGTGGTCCTCCGCTGGAGGTGTGGCAGCAGGGTAAATCCTTTCCCTTCGTAGTGGCGCACCCACTCATTTCACCGTAGTTGAGGTAGGGGAACTTCGTCCTCGAGCTTTCATATATCCGCCGTGGCTACCAAAGTCGCTCGAGATTTACACGTCGTACGTCTCCTGGACAGGCTTATCTGCACATTATCCCCAATTATGGCGCACAGATACCTGAAGACCATAATGCTGTCTCTGTTCGTCATGAACCTCTTTCCGCTCTCATTCCTTGATGGTGGTCAAGTATTACAAGCCGCGGTGGATCTCTTACTCAAAGATTCCGAGAAGATTCAGGATCTCGAAGCCGGGGGTAGGGGTTTCAGGAGTCTGGATGGAGGTGGGAGAATAGCAAGGCGCAAAACTCTCATCAAGAGCTCGGCCGAAATTGCCACTTGGGCGCTGATAGGAACATCATCCACACTCGGTTTGGTGCACTGGTATCGTTCATGACGCTTGAGGGCGATTTAATCCATTATCGGATGAACATGATGAAAGTTGCATGAGAGAATGCCATGGTTGTACTGTGTCATACTGCGGAAACATGCTCAAAAGAGCAACCTAGTCGATACACTCGTCCAGAGATGGTAGAAATTTACTTCTTCGAAGTCTTCTTCACATCCACGACGTTCAGGCCTGCGAGCGAGCGAGGTCAGCACCTGGATCAATTTAAACTACGCAGACAGACGCACCAGGTGGCAGACTCTGCTTCAGTTTCTCCGCCTTTTCGGGATCATCGAGTGACAGTGTGTAAAGATATCGTGAACACCTAATCTTGAACTTTGTTTTTGTCTTGCCGCCAGCTACTCGAGGAGCGACCTTCTTTATCCGGGCAGCTGTGTGCAGCCGTAGGCATCAGCCTTCTGGTTCTCGCGCATAACCGAATCATTGGAAGGGGTCCACACACCGGAGGCATCCTTCCTCCTGGCGATTTCGATGAACTGTTTGATTTCGCGGATTTCCTTTGGCTACGACGCATATCATAAGCTGCATCCCCCACTGTAATTTTACAGATAGGCTTACCATGATGGAGGACTTTCCAAGTGATTACTGTCCTTTTGGGGTGGATGGAGTTGTGTTGATCGAGTGGTCTAGCCTGTACAGTCGTTCGGCAGACCGCGAAAATTATATTCTCACGATTGCTACGCTTCCCTGAGCCTGACCGCGAACCGTTCCAGAAGCCATGATTACTGCTTCCGCGGGGCCAGCGCTGAAATAAGAAATTGCTCCTGGATTTCGATAAATCACATCATCGATGAACTCAGATCTATTGTATGGTGTTATGATGATACCACATTCAACCGCCGTCTACAGTAAATACCACCAGGTCACTTCGCAGGTTCCGGTGAAGTTGTTCATTAGGTCACATTATCGGCTCCCGGTGGAGGGCCGCCGTCGGTAAGTACACCGATGGGGGCCGCGATACAGGGTAGTCCAAGTAGCCATAAAAGATCGATGAGACCAATTCACGTATTGACGCGACAGGGCGGGCAACAGCGTTGGAAGGCGTATACCTCGCCCAGGCTTAGCCGGTGTCTGATGGCAGACACAATTGAGATCACGCACACCGATGAAGAGAAAAGCTTCTGTTGATGCAGCGAGCGGGGTTGGTTGACGAGGTCGGGGACGGGCGCGCAGGACGCGTCCACGTTCACTTGGGACCAGGTCACGGATCACAGAAAAACCTGCATGCAGATAAAGCGTGCGGTAGAAAGGGCACAGACATCGACGTGAATCTATGGGCACCCCCAATTTTGACATTCGGAGGTTCGATGAGCTCGGCGGGGAGAGGGGATTAGCCAGGGACAAACTTGAGGAGCTCGAATCAACAACACACTCAATTGTCGTCAGGGACATAAAAAACCATTTGTGATCCTGCATCCTTCGCCATTTCAACAGTCAACTTCCAGGGGCCTAGTAGTTGGGATTGTTCGAGACAAGCCGTTAAAACCAACCCTGTTCCAGCGAAGTCTAGAGTATGCCAAGTGGGAGAGATACTTGATGTTGAACTAGGCCTCAGAAACCGCCCCTTGCCTGAATTACCGACAATTGTGAGTACGGGAACAGTTATCGAAATCGGTATACTTACCAGGTCCACGGGTTCTGCTCAGCATAACGGTAGTAGTACAGCTTTGTATGGTTACCTGGTATAATTCGAGTCAGGTGTTGCGCGAAGGCAACAACTACCGAGGATACGACAAAGTGTGCTAACTCTTTTCGCACTCACCGGGTTTACACTGCATACCGGTCCTGGCTTACCGACGCCCGTGACCGGGTCACTGTTGCATGATCGCCCTTGTACATGGAGTACTCCAGCCGGCGCCGGGGGGTCTTGCGGTGGGGAATGTATGGCGACTGCGGGGGTATGTGATGAAGTGCATTGCGCAGTCCGTGGCCAGAAACCCATCAAGAGCCTTGAAGAGGGCAAAGAGCGTTGGGGTGGCTGGCGAGGGCCAAATACGCTAGCTCAGAGAGACATCCCCACCAGTGAGCAAAATCGGAGTGCTGTGTGAACGCCACTTGGACCACATGAGATGTGCCCCATCCATGATGATTTAAATCGTGCTCCAAATCCAATGCGGCAGGGGAAATTCGATGAAGCAGAAGCTTGACGGTGTGGGTGTCTGGGGGATGTGGAGGTATACCATTCTTCGCTTGATTGGATCTCTCAAACCCTACGACTCAGAATTGGAAGGTACGTGCTCAACGGAGAGGTCAAGTACACCGTTTCGAACCCTGAAACATGACAAGGCTGATCATTTTAGATTGTGTGATGTACAATAACAGACGACAGACGGAATAGAAGGAGCGGATTGGCTCACGGAAGGCGAGATAGGTTGAAAAAGGTGCAAAACAGATTTAAATCACCCTTGACTGACACTTGTTTTCCTACTTCTAACAACCTTGTTCCGAAGTGCCTTTTCTTTTAGCTCACTTTCCCTCTTGCTCAGGTCTTCGCTACGCGGTTGATCGGTGTGACGATCCTAGACGGGATCGCAGCACATCAGAGTTTGGTGAAAAATTAAGGAGGATGGTAGCAGACCTCAAGGCCTCGCCTCTCCTTTGCTTTCTCGACTCGGGCTTGACCTTTAATCCTCAAGCCACCGCGATCGGTGTCCATGCGGTCTCCGTCACCGGGAGATTTACTACGAGTGCGGCTGCGGCTGTGGCTTGGACTTCTTTTGCGCCTCCTGCCTTCCGGGGTAGAAGATCTGGAGACGCTCCGCTTTCGACGTCGTGGAGGGGTGGGGCTTCTACGACGCCTGCTCGACCCATAGCCAGGGCTTCGACTACGTGATCTAGAATGGTCATCAGGCGAGTAACGCCTTCTGCGGGGAGGGGGACTACGGCTATCTCGCTTCTGGCCGCGAGGACCAGGTTGACGTTCGCGGGGAGGTGTGGAGGAGACGGAACGCTGACGCCTGCGAGATGGGGGAGAGCGGGACCTTGAGCGTGAGTGCGAGTGCCTTCTTGGCGAGCGATGCCTTCGGGCAGGGCTGAAAGAACGGGACCGAGAACTTCTCGTACTGAAAGGGGAATCACGAGGAGGGGACCCTCGCCTTCGAGGCGACCTGGACCTGGATCGTGATCTGGGCCGGGGACGCTGTGGAACATACTGTCAGTTGGGTTGCTGTTCGGAGCGTTCGAGACGTACTCCACCCCTGCCGCCCCAGCCACTGTCTCGAGCGCGTCCGCCACGATCATCGTCAAAACCTCCTCGACCGCCCCTACCGCGCCCACGACCTCTCCCTCGGCCACGACCCCTCTCATTCCGCTCTGCCCTCTCCCGTTCTCTAATATCATCCAGGCGCATGCGTCTATCTCTTTCTTCCATAGCGCGCGCGTCACCTTCACGTGCCTTCCGCATTTCCTCTTTCTTCTCATCAATGAAGGTGCGGGGCACGCCACTTTGGGTCTCTTGAGCTTCCACTAGGAGCGTCCAGAGCGCTTCCATAAAGGCTGGGGTAGAATTTGTTAGGAAGCCGGTGAGATTGATCTGCATCTTCCTTGGATCCGGGATCTATCAGAATGGTAAGGAGACAGAGTTGGAAATACCGAGGAGCCGACCTACCGGATGGGCAGGATCTTCGAGCAAACCCATGGCGTATTCAACAACCACTTCGTCATCGAAACCCAGAAGTTCGATAACCTTTTTCACGATCCAAGGTTTGATGACCGGGAGGTTCACCTTTCTCATGTCGACCTACAATCAAAAACGCGTAAATACCGTAAGCCTAATTGTAAGCCAAGGCCAGCCCCGTACCTTTTTATCAAAGTTTTTGGGAAATTTCATGCTTTTCAAGAGTTTGAGCTCTTTGTCGGAGAACCTACGATCCTGGTCGGCAGAAGTGCCCTTGAAGAATCCTGAACCGAGTGAGCAGGAGCGGCGGCGTGAGCAGACCAGGAGAATACCATAGCATATATCCAGTCAGCTCACCAGCGTCGGCCATACTCGCGGGTTCAACAGAGACGCAGTAGGGTCAGTAGTGGGTTGTGGAGGGTGACGGTGACGGATAGGGAAGATGCGCCACGTGAGCGACCCCGATCGTTCTGACGGCCGCGACTGCCATACGGGGCGACGACCGCTTGGAAATCTGGGCGGTCGCTGTGCTGCAGAGCATCCTCGACGCCAGTCGCAGCCAAGCCTTCTCTAAAGATCCATGGGGATGCGCAGGTGTAGGCTGTCTCCGTGCCTGGGAAATCCTGTGCTATTTTTTGCGTCCGTCGGACGGAACAACGCAATCTCTTCACTCGGCATGTCCGATTGGTACCCATTTGCCATCCCCTCAGCTGATCAGGAGAGACGCTGGTGGTTTCGCTGAATGGGGTACGCGATTATCACTCCCGTCCGTGCTCCGTGAAGATTGGGAACTCGGCTGTCGCTGATTTGCGCGGTCACTCGCTTCCGTGGCCGCTCTGGTGATGCGTGGCAAGCCATGATGCATGGGGGTTTGATGCCCCATCGCTCGGGATTTCGTTGATGTCTCCTTAAGTGGGGGATGCAAACAAAGAAGAGGTTCCAGGCCCTATTTCGCACACAGTGCTACTTACTCAATCGCTTCATTTCGTTTTCAGGCCATGCCGTTTTGTACAACACAAGACCCTGCTCTTATCTCTCGATTGACCGGGTTTCTTGTCACTGTATCAATGCCTTTGATGGCCCCAGTTCCGTGTGGGTCAGAGTTGCTGCGACTAGGATCAATGAGCTCATCGCGTTATTTAGTTCTCTCGCTCCCAGTGACTGAGCACACCTATATCCCCCACCACGAGCCTGACGAGCGTGTCAAGTGGCCTTTTTCACTCTCTCGTCATGCAAGCGTCTAACCATGTTCGCTTCGGGAAAGTTTGCACATGTGCCTGTTCTAATGGGGTTTATTCAGACAACATGCTGTAAACGCCTGCTCCCGCCTCGTAATTTTGCTGGCATCTCTCCCCCTTGGTCAGCTTTGCCTCCGATCACGGTCACCATTCTTTCAACCCTCAGTTTTGCCGTGACTGGATCTTGATGTGAGCGCCCTCGCCCAAATGGAACTCAATATACGTTTTGTGTGGGTTCTGGTGTCCACTTCCCAAGCATGACCGCAACGTGACAGTGATGTCCGAATCTTCACCGCACCATGCATTCCTCCCAGCGGGACCCTCGGTCGGAGCCCCACATTTTGCCATCACGGTCATCTGGCCCAGATCTACCCCGGGGCCTTTAGGTATCTTACACGTCATGAATTCTTAATGGTAAAGGGTTCCACCAAATGGTTCCACCCAAACTGTGTTCAGAATCCCGTTCCACCCCATCCTTGGAGTTTGCACCAAATCAGATGCCGACTTCGAACCGATAGAGAGAGATCACACAAATGGTGTTCCGGAGGCGGTGATGATGATCTATGTGGGATGGAGGTATGTAAAGCAACAACGAACAAAACATAAACATGTGCGATAAGGCGACTGGGTGATAAACGATGTACGTGATGCGAACGATGAAATAACACGAATTATGAGACGACAGCTGTACAACAAAAAAAGAGATGGAAGGTCCACAGGATGCAGGAGGGAACAGGCCTCATGACGAGCCTACGATGATTTTGAGAACCATATTCCCGTTGTCGTCCTTGCCTCGTGTCAGAAGATTGAACGCCTTAGCCGTGTCTTCGAGTGGCATACGATGCGAGATCAGCCTTTCGACGTTCTCGAGTTTTCCCGAACTGAGCAGCTCGATCGCCGTGGGATACGTATTTGCGTAGCGGAATGATCCATGAATGTCGACCTCGCGAAGGGCCGCTGTTGATAATGGCAGCAAGACATTGCGGGACCCCATTCCTATTAACATAACCTTCCCACCGGTGATCGCCGCCTGGGGAAAAAAGAAAGTTAGAGAGGGAGCGAGGCCGCAAACACAAACAAACGTACGTGAACGGACATCTGAATACAGGGCTCAGCACCGGTACATTCAAAGATCACATCAAATCCCTCTTCCTCCCCAAACTGCGCAAGGGCGGATGTAATCTTTTCTTTCGCTTGCTTGAGCCCTTCTTCAGCGGTCTTCGCTCTTTCTCCAATCGGGAGGCAATGGACGTCTTCGGCAAATCCGTTGGATTTCGCGAAATCTAGCCGAGTTTGATTGATGTCGATTGCCACAACCTTGGAAGCGCCCTTCGATTTGGCGAGAGCACAGGCGAGGAGGCCGATAGAGCCGACCCCAAAAACGAGGACCGTTTGCCCCTGTTGTAAACCCGCTCTTGAGGCCGCATGCAGAAGGACTGAGAGGGGTTCGGCAAGAGCCCCGAGTTCATATGAACAGTCGTCGGGAAGTCTAGGGAGAGCCGATTAAATGTCATTTCGGGTGAGTGAGGTGAACAAGCTTACGGGTGGAGGACGTGGGCTGGGTGGTTCATGTATTGCTGGAGGGTTCCATCAAGGTGGGGGAAGGTCTTGGCGCTGCTAGCGAAGCGGAGACCCTTGCAGAGGTTGTAACGACCCTTGGAGCAGAAGCCACAGTCGTTGCACATAACACCAGCCTCGATGGCTACTCGCTGGCCGACCACGAGGTTCCTAACACCGGAACCAACCGCGGTCACGATGCCAGCGGATTCGTGGCCGAGAACCAAGGGTGCCTGAAGGGCAAAGTCGCCGTTCCGGCCATGGATATAATAATGGACTGGCAAAGGCAGGTGAGCGTTCAGGATGGGGACGGGTTAGGGTGGGGACATACGATCGCTCCCGCAGAGACCGGTGGCGACGACCTTGACCTGAGCCTCATTTGGACGTGGGGGCCAAAGGGTGCGTTCTTCATAGCGGAGGTCTTTGGGGCCGTAGAGAACAGCGGCGTGCTGCGTCTGGAGAGGGGAGGGGGACATGGTGGGAGACGGGAAATTGAGGATAAAACTTACGACGGCAAGCACGGTATTTAAAGTGTGGTGGGTATAATAACTCACCCCACGATCTCAACAGGAGCTAGCCCCGGTCCGAGTGACCGGTGGAGGGTTGCGGAGTGAGACTGTGACCGAGGTGTTCTCCGTCACAGCCGTGACAAATATGGGGTGCCGCTTCCGCGCGTGGTCAATCGCTGATACCCAATGGGTTCCGGCGCGAACACCCCGGTCCCCCTCGGTTGCTCCGCTGGTTCTGCACTATGCGGCCTGGTACAAATAAGGCCTCCCCTGTCCCTAGGGGCATGCAACTCATCCCCCGCCTGGCATGGACCCCACCCCTTCACTTGCCGCACCCAACCTTTTTGATCTCTCTGGCAAGAACGCACTTGTCACGGGGGGTACGCGAGGTAATCTTGATCCTACCCTAATCGAGCAGCTATCACAGTGTGGCTAACCCGTGCGAATCGTCACCCTGTGACTCAGGCATTGGTGCTGCCTGCGCTATTGCTCTTGCAGAGGCTGGAGCCAACATATGTCTCGTTCAGAGGAAACCTACAGATGGTGCCTCTCCAAATTTGGAAACTTATAATGCGGTCCTCGCGCTAGGCGTGCAAGTCAAGATCATTCACTGTGATCTGGCCGATATCCCTGCCGTCAGATCGCTATTCCAGACCGCACTTGATGCTATGGGCGGCCGAATTCACATCCTAGTGACCTGTGCTGGCATTCAACGGCGATCGCCGTGTGTTGATTTTTCGGAGAAGGACTGGGACGATGTGCGTCTCCCTTGTTTGCTTCGTGGGCTCATAATGACCCGCGGTGTTCACCCGCTCCGGTCGCCGCTCTATTCGGTGTCCCTTCCAGGTCATTGACGTTAACCTCAAGTCCATTTGGCTACTGTGTCAGGCTGCTGGCAGGCATATGACACCTCTTCGTGAGGGGAAGATCATCAACTTCTGTTCCCTGATGTCATACCAGGGCGGGCTCACAATCCCGGCTTACGCTGCCGCGAAGGGTGCTCTGGGACAGCTCACCAAGTCGCTCAGCAACGAATGGAGTCAACACAATGTTCAGGTCAATGGGATTGTTCCCGGATATGTCGCCACAGACATGTGAGTATGATAAGCCTTCACGGCCCGCTTTGCCGATCACCTAGGCTTTGGAGATTGTCCTTTCCTCGTCGCCAAAGGCTGTACTGAAAACATCGCATATTCCCTCTACCCTAGGAACGAGAAATTGTTGAACGACCCAGTAAGATTGCCACAAATCTCTGGGCGGATCCCAGCCGGCAGATGGGGACAGCCGAAAGATTTCGCTGGTCCGATCGTCTTCCTCGCAAGTAACGCCAGCCAATACGTCTGCGGTGAATTGTTGGTCGTCGATGGAGTAAGTGTTTCATACTCGCGTTCACACTCGTACCCGTATCTTACACGTCTCAAGGGATGGTTGGGCCGGTGAATGTAGATCTGCCACCGCGGAATTCGCCTTGCCTGTTTCGTACAAACATTTTGATCGCGAGGTCCGAAGCCTAGACCACACCGATCGTGGTGGGTGTGGCCGAGGCATAAGCCGACAACCCTGTGCCATCCTTCTCCCATCCTTTCGTTTCACCGGGCGTTCTAACTAGCATTCCAATTGGACTCTGTCTGGTGTCGCGGAGATGTACTTGTATGTCAACAATTCAAAACCGTAATGCGTAATGGGACCCGGGGTATGGAGACTCGGGTTTCGAAATGGGAAGAGAGCAACGCTATCTGATGTACCTGATGTGGGGTAGTCTATAATGATTAGCCCACATGGTATTTTTCACTGCGACGGGACGGGGGCGGACCGCGGTACTTGAAATTTACGTGACTTCTAGCTGGTAAAGCCGACCCGGGCCTGCGGGTCTTCTATGGAGCTCGGCTCTATGAAGCTCTACCTTCGACTTTTGTTCGTGAGGGCGTGATCCCGGAGATTCTCCCCCTATTGATACCTGGAGTAGTTTTGGGGTGTTGTTTGGCCAACTTTTTTTTCCTTCTTTTTTTCGCTCTCACACCGGCGCTACCACAGGGGGAATAACTCTGATACTGTCTGAATCCAGCGGAACTGATGGACTTGACCGTTGATCCTCATCCGGCGTACTGTATCGCCGTCATCCGAGACGAAGACAGATGCTCCTGATCACTGGTTCGAAAGAGCTGCTCCCGACGCATCCAGGACCCATGCAGTGTGCACGTGGGTGAGATCTTCCAGGGGTCTGGATCTTTGTGGGGTCACGTTCCGCCTTCGACCATATCCGATAAGTGTGAGACAAAGGGGATGATTGAACAGAGTTTGGGTTATGGGTGGTTATCGTCGTATGAGTTTGAAACAATTCATCAGCCATACTCACGCTCACTCTTACCCTCAAGTTTGAATGGGATATCGACGGACTAACCAAGGTTTTGCGCCTCGTGGGACTCAATCTGCGAAGCTTCCTAAATAGCGTTTAGTGAACAACCTCCGATGACTGATTGCGAAATTTCCGGACATTTCATTGGCTTTGCCGATCAGCGTCTCGTATTGCAAACAGACAAACAGGCATTCGTGCCCGATGACGACAACTGCCAGAAACGATAAATGGCCGTCGGTGGACGATGCGCTCACTCACGGCCAACTGTGATGATAATCGTCATCGGGGTAAGCTAAATGATCTGGTGACGGTGGACGGGGCCGCAAATCCCTGATCCTGAAAATGAATTTGGGCGCACAGCACCGATTCCGGGGGGCCACGCAGACGATCTAGAATCGATATGACATAGAGTCATGGATCATAGGACCTTCGTCCTGCAGCTTTACGGAACCCCAACAACAGGTGATAGGGGAAGTTTGAACAGCAAGGTGAATGTGTGAGGATCCAACCCACCAGGTTCTTGTGCGCGTGTAGGCGAGCCGAGGAGTTGGTCAATACAACCCAATCAGCTGAGTGTGGGGTGTACTCGGACTCCCACAACCAACCTCTCGGTAATTAATGCTTGCGCACCCGAGTAGGTGCCCCGGCACTTTGTGTTCCCATCTTACGTGATTGTCATCAGGACGGGAATCGCACCCGTTACACACACCGTGGCCGGAACATACTCAGCGCTACCCCTACAGGTCGTATGACGGATTGCATTTCAAGGGATCGATTTCATTCGGGGTTACACGTCTTACGGTCAGCTGGGTAACTCGTGGATTGGGGGATCCGAGGAATCTCGTAAAGGGCGAGGGCTTACTGAGATCTCGGGCCATCCATCAGAGGGATCTCGATATAAGGCGTGTGTTTGGATCAAAGGCTGTAGCCAAACAAAGTCACGTGCGGTCATGATCATGCGACCAGACTTAATTCGCCAGCACGTTCCTTTCACCTTCCATCCGCGTCCGATCCCGAAAATGTCTGCCTTCCGTGTCCTCCGTTCCCTTACCGCTTCCTCCTCTAGGACGGTCTCGGCCCGGGCCTTCGCCCGCTCCATTCATGCCCCCCGTCTAGGGTCCAAACTCACCCCGCGGGTCGCGCCCCCAGCCTTTCGCTGGTTTTCTGCATCCGCTCGGGTGATGGGTGACGGCTCATGTAAGTTTTGTTGCCTTTTTCTTAATTATTCTGCTAAGTTCGCGCGTGCAGCCGACTTGGCTTTGTCCCAAAAGCTGGCCGAAGAGCTTAAGTACGAACAAGAGGCTAACGCCGAGGCCGAGGAGCCTGAATTCTTGACGGCTTTCAAGAAGCGTGGTGTTTGGGAGGTTCGTGCACATTTTTCACACTGCCTTCCGGTATACTAATGTTATTCAGGTTGAGAGTGTCGAAGGTAGTGATGAGATGGCCTTGACACGTAAATTCGGGAACGAGAGGTACACGCTTAATTGTCTGAGTTCCCACCGCCGGACTAACGTGGTATTAGCATCCGAGTGATCTTCTCGATCTCTGACCTTCAAAACGACGTCGATGCGGAGGATTTCGACGGCGCCGAGAGTGAAGAAGGTGAAGTTGATGCTTCCCAGTCCTACCCAGTGCGGTGCTCCATCTCGATCACCAAGGTCAGTTTGCACGGATCAAAATGACACTTTATGTTGTTGACAATCTGGTACAATCAGGACCCCGGTGCTGGCTCCCTAACCTTTGACGCAATGGCCCAAGAGGGTCTCTTCGTCATCGAAAACATTTCGTTCTACGCCGATGGCAAGCTGGGAACTGAAATGACGGCCGAGGCTGACTGGAAACGTCGCGGCCTCTACATTGGTCCCCAGGTCCGTTTCACTTCATCTTAACGCCGTTTACCTATTCTAACGAGGGCGCGAACAGTTCGAGACTTTGGACGTTGGCGTTCAAGAGGAGTTCATTCGCTACCTCCAGGAGCGTGGAATTAACGACGATCTCGCTTTGTTTATCCCCGAGGTTATTGAAAACAAGGAGCAGAAGGTTCGTAAATCTTTGGTGAATCGGTGATTATCTTCTCATGACGTCCCGTAGGAATACGTCAAGTGGCTTGGTAAGGTCAAGGGATTCGTCGATGTGTGAGAACTGCTTGGTCAGACCCGAGCGCCTACATTACACACCTACTTACATGCTCGACCTAGTTGAAAGTATCTTACTGGTTTCGCCGTATAATCCATTAACAACTATCTCCGCTTACCACATGCATCCGCTCTCGCCGGCCTGACTTGAACGCGAACTAAGATAGAGGTGTGCCTGTGCAAGGTCACGTGGAAGGCTGGTTTGGCTGAAGGTTCTAGGATGTTCCGCTTCCAGCGTCTTCTCGCATGATCTAGCTGCTGACAGCGTGGATGGCCAGCTCACCTCAAGGGGCCACGTTTACTAAGGATGGCCCGGTGGGTTCAGCCGTCCCACTGGTCTCCTGATATAAAGTCTCTGCTTGAGCCAGAATGACTTCCTCAGTTTCATCTGGAAACACAGCTCATCCGGTCCATTCAGGACATCCTTCCATCCAAGTCTCAATCTCTTGACGATGTCTTCTCCTGTTGCCATCCCGAAGTGTGTGAGCTCCGGGAAATATGTGCCCGTTCACAAGAGATCGCCGAGTTCCACTTCATCGTCGCCCATGAGGCACACTTCAGTTTCGGATAGAAACAATAGGCGTGAGTTCAATTCACTCGCCGTGACTCGCGCGATCTGCGAGTACTCATCCGGTCTTTCGATACTCCAGCTCCAGTCTACTCCATTGCGGAGTTGCTGCAAATCGCCAAATCACCGCTCGTCCAGACTTCTCTGACTTCCGAACAGAAGCAGGGGGTTGCTGACGTCATGGTGTACATACCCCAACCTCAGCGAAAGACGAACAGCAGGTCGCCTTCTCCAGCCAAGCCGAGCAGATCTCCCTCACCGACGACCACAAAATCGAAGAGGACCTCTTCCCCCACGAAGAAGGCAAAGAAGTCGCCTGCTCCCGAGGCAGTTTCGTTGCCAAAGGTCGATACCCCCCCATCCCCCCGCCGCAGATCAAGTAAACGCCGTCCAGCCGAGACCGGCGCGGACACCAACGCGGACTCTGCACACCAACACAATAGAAGAAGGCAGTGGGGTTATGCCTCGTCCTTCCACCACAACGAGGACAACTGGAGGGCTCATCCAGGTGTTGCCGCCGCAGCCTGATCACCCGCCCACTACTTGTATCCCACCTCATGTTTGTAACGTTTAGCTTAATACCCACATACATATACATACTCTAACCATCACAACACCGACTAACTCGCAATATAATGTTTTGACCCAACCCGAGTTGTGCAAGTGCGGAAAGCAGTGGGAGGTCGAGCCAAGACGTACTACAGTATCACGGTCCGCCTCCGGTCGGTCACTCGGTGGTTCTCACCTTCCGTTGGTCCGTCGCCAGTGCCAAGCCGATCATGGGAGGTGATCAACGGTGTTGCCTCTACGACCGCAAACTTTGTTCCTTTGGTGACCGCCAAGCCAGGTCCCGCCCGGTTGGATGCTCAAGCGCTCATCGACATCTGATCACGGCAAGCACAGGCTTAGTCGAGGGCGAGAGCTATATCAGTTAAGTACTTATGAATCTACATCCATCGGCAATCCGTCTGCCAAGTGACCGGGTCGGGTAGAAGTTTTCAAACGGAAAACACAACGCTTCGACTCGAAAACGAAGTTGATCGCCTTCTTGCCGAGCAGTCGAGGGGGTCAGTTTGTTGATGTGCGTGCCTGGAGGTCGGTAGCCACTGCGGCCTAAGGAACCGACAACAGCCGAGGTCCCTCAAAACGAATAGGCTTACCCACAGTGGCCGACTCGCAATCGGGTAGTGCAGGTATCGATGCGTCATTCTCCATAGGTTATGCGAACGGGGCTATGTTGCGCCTATCGCTCCCCGAGTCCAGATCAGGCGGTTTTTGGTATCCATCGATGTCATCCCCAGTATCGATCGATAATTCTCAAGCGTTGTTGGAGGCGTAGTTGCAGACGTCACGAGAACCGGCACTCCTCGGAACAAATGAGTGGATGCGCAATTCTTTTGCAGGTGCGCCACTGTTTGGCGTAATGGGCCTCGTCCACAACCACGAAAGAGGATATTGCGGCTCCGGGGGATCATTTTAGGGTCTGATTAACGAATGCGAGCGCATATAGTGAGGGCCCGGATTGAACACACGTCTCGTAGGAAACCTCCTTGAGCGTTCCATGTATCGCTTTTCACAGCCACAGCGGGTACCCTGAACTAGTGAGAAGAAAGCGAGCCAAAGTGCGCAAGCGCAGTAGCAGGGCCAGTTGGTATTTGAGTGTGCGATTTTGCTGTACGTGATCCGCTTCAAGCGGGCTCAGCAGTGAGATGGCGAGACATTCTGTCACGATTCTGGTCCAGATGCGGAGCCATTGCCCAAGGTAGGATCTTTCTAGAACCGGTACCAAGGATAACAGTAGCGCCGGGTCCCGGAGTCGGTACTACAGCGAGCCATCTGACGTGGATAAAGGGTAGCGAGCGTGTGCGTCGAGTAGTCAGCTGAGGGCCGTAACCTTCTTCCCTCGCGCGAGCATCGGTCAGAAGTTTATACGAGAACTCTCTCGCCCTCCGGCCCCGGTACAAGTTCGCCGCATGGTCAAGGGCATCATCCTGCAAGTAATTATGGTGATATAGTCGGATGAAACCGAGACCAATGACTGCCGGGCGGTACGGGACGGGACATGTGCGGTAACCACATCGCTGTGCGGCGTTGGTGACATTTTGTTTGGGCGCTCGTTTTATAGCGTCCATCGGCCATCTTGGATGAACACCCCTAATGGGGGGTCGAGTAGACATTCCAGTTCTCCCCCTCCCTCCTCCTCCCCCTGCGGAGGATGCTTGCTCTTGGCCCACCCAATTTGATTTTTAAACTCTCCATTTCAGGCACCGCCCAGCCCGAAATTTGCAACCTGCAATACAAAGTTTTTAAGAATCCCCCCTCACCATCACCAGCTGCCTTCATAGTAAATAGACAAAGAGACGTCGGCTCATCCGAACAATCTTCGAGTGAAAAGCATCAAGTGATTCCATCTCACCGAACCGCGTGTGAGTAGACGACTTGTGCAACCAATGTAAGGCACCTCGGTCGCGTTGTTCTTTGTTGTCCATCCCCGTAGTAACTACTTCATGCGTGTGCCCATGTCAGGGATTGGGTGGATTGACCGCCAAGATGGTCTTGGGCGTGCGAATAATAAACTAGAATGTGATCGATCGCGTCCCATGGGAAGTTTGGCTCTGAACGTTCCGTATACCTGGTGCCATTCGAATTGATCCTTACCACAACGGCAGGAGCCGCATAGCTGACCGGAGCCCACTCTGGACTACTGGTGCTGTACAGAGCTGCTTACTCGTCAGCATCCGACGGAGGGCTCGTGTCCGACGTTCTCTTCCTTCGGTTGAGGGTTAGACTTTTCACGAGCTAACCTCCGAGACTCGTTCCGCCCCCCCGCATCCCCGCTCTGCGCGATCATATGCCCAGACCTCTTGGCGTCGACTACCGTTCGACATGGATCCCCCCACTGGCCCCTCTCGTGGTAACAAAACGCTTATAAAAGGGAGGGACGAAAACCCGGGTATTGCATCCTTGTTTCCCCCTTCCCTCCCATTCTTTTCTTCAGTTCCCCCGGGCTGCGTGGAACGCTTCCCACTTTTATCCTTCATTTTACCTTCACTTCTTCAGCGTGTTACAGTCCTTTCTCAGCTAGTCTGACTGATCCTTCAATCAAATATGCTGTCCACTCTTCTTACTCTGTTCTTCGCTTTCCTGGCCGCCTCTGCTCCGGCCAGCGGTCGACCTATGGTCACCCGGCGTGGGTATCACAAGCAGTTGCGGCAGGAACCGATCAAACATAAGGCCCTTATTGAGGCTGCTGGAAGCTTCCCCGAGATCAATGTCCTCGTCGAGGGGAATCAACGCTTCCGCGACTCGATCACCAACTCCACCAACCCGGAGCTACTCAAGCAACAGACGGATGCTGGTCAAGCCCCAGGATTTCTGTTCTTGGGCTGCAGGTGCGTTTCATCTGACGAAAGTTTCGGCCTTGAATACTGATTTCGGCATATTTTTCATCCAGCGACTCCCGTGCGTCCGAGGGTACTGTCTTCAACGCGCCCCCGGGAACGTTCTTCGCTGAGCGTAACATCGCCAACCGTTTCGTCTCTAACGACATCAACTCTGTCAGCATTTTGTCGTATGGCGTTTCTGTGCTGGGTGTTGGACACCTGATTGTGATGGGTCATTATGGATGCGGTGGAGTTGCTGCTTCAATCTTGCCAAAGCCTACGGAAGAGCTCAGCTATGCCGACGGTGCCTTGCAAAATTGGATCGAACCGATCAGGCACTTGTTCCAGACTTCAACTCGGTAAGTTACCTCCCCTACCTGCTCTTCGTCCACGTGTTTGCTCACGCGCGCTTCAGCCCAGAAATCGTCGAGTTGAGGGAGTTCAACCTTGCCAATAACGTCACTACGGAGCCCGAGTTCAACAACCCAGGATACCAGGCCCTCGTTGAGGAGAACATCAAGGAGTCTGTTTCTAACATCGCCAATGATCCAGCCATGCAAGCGGTATGTTTATCCTTTATATCCTTGTACTCGGCCGCCGGCACTAACCTGGTCCTCCCAGCACTGGGATGCTTACAACCTGGAACAGCAGGGCGGCAGCAGCCCTGCCGCTCGTAAGAAGAGGTCTGGTGAGAGTGGACCCCTCAAACCGGTGTTTGTCCATGGCACGTGCCTCTGTAATCATGTTTCTTGTCCTCTCATCTGACCGGCTACATACAGGATTCGTGTATGATATCTCCACCGGCCAAGTTTCTGACCTCGGTATCTCCGCTGGCCCCCCCGGATTCCCTCTCCAGAGCCCCCCTCCTGCCGTCGTGAAGCGTCACGTCGATTCCATTGAACACGGCCACCAGCATTAAGTCGTGAATTAGCTCTCGCATGTTTAAGCCGTAGCACACTCTTTTATTCCTTTTATTCCCTCTTTTTTGGACTCCTTCTACAGTGGATTACGCGTGTTAGGGTAGCCCTGAAGAAATATATGACAGTGGATGGGGATTTTAGCAAGCCACGGGCGATAAGTTTCGGTCTCCGGTCCCAAATTGGCCACCGAGCTGATGAGGTTGTACTTAAGCGCCGACTTTGACCTCTTCGTCTACGACAATATGCAGTCGGTTATGCACACAGCCTGGAGCGATCGCTATGGCGCGAAGATTCTTTACATGGAGGAAGGAATGTTAACCTCCGTGGAAGGTCGGCGTTTTGACTTTCCACCCAGTCAATAACTGATTCAGGACAGCCACCAGGTGCGAGGAAGATCATCAAGGCACTTTCACGAAGGGATGCTGTCGCTTGTCTGGTCTTGCGTCACAATAAACTTGGAGACGAGGGATGTGTCGAGCTCTTCGAGTACCTCCGCTCAGAGCAAGGTCAAAGGCACAGGGTTGTTGGTATACTATTGAATATGAACGATCTTGGGAACATAGCCCTGGAGTCCATCGGGGATTTCTTACGCGACAACAAGTGGCTAAAAGAGTTGTATCTGGGATGCGTAAGGCCGATGTTCTCGTTCACAGCAGCACTACTGATAGCCCCCTGTAGAACGACTTCACCGGCAGCTCTGATGCCATTATCACCTTTGCAAAAGCGCTCGCTTCTTCGTCGCTGAAGCTCTTATCATTATCCAGCTGCGATAAGCTTTCTGACGCCTTCGCAGAAAGGTTCTTCCCCCATCTCAATTCTCCTCATCTATCGAACCTCCAACTGTCGGCAACCGGCCTGACTATTACCGCCGTGCCATATATCGTCGAATATTTATCTTCGCCTCGCTCCCGCCGTCTTGCGACGTTGAAACTCAGCGGGAATAACATTGGTGCGCGCGGGGCTATGGAGATCGTGCGAGCGATAATGCAGGCCAACTTTAATATAATGGGCCTGGAGATGTACGGCGTGCGCACCCATCAAGGCGGTCAAGACGACTCTGATGAGGGTGCGACCATACACTTTGAGGGCGATCTGCGGTATGCTCTTTCCAGGAACGAGCTCCTGCAGAGGCACACGCACGCAGCGGCTTTCCAGTTACTCCAGTACTCGAGGGCTTTGTTGTTGGAGCCGAGGCGGATGGGCGAGGACGAGGCCAGTAGGCCACCATTTCATATACAGTCGCTCCCCGCCGAACTCCAGTTGTGCATCCTATCCCTCACCGTCGATACGCTGTCCACGAACCAACGCATACGCATCTTCCACTTCGCTTCCGACCCCACCACCCTCCCTGCAATACTTCCTGATCTCCGGCGAAGGCAATCAGAAGGGGTCTCTGAACCCGGCCTTCTGGAGAAAAGTAGCGCTCCGTTTACGTTGTCTCCTCGTGATGCAAATCGTACTCAGTGGTTGCAGGCGGTAGGTTGTGATCTTTACGAATCCTGATAAGCACCAACTGGCACCATTCTGTGTACGGGCCGGAACGTAGTTACAATTCATACAACCATGCCTTTACATGTACGTACTCCACGCAGTTTATCACATCTTGTATGTCAGCTCTCGGCATGGGTAGCTCCAAGGATCCTCCAGATTGCCCCTGCTATCACCTCCACGCCGTCGTTCCGCATTCCGTTGCGGTTGATTACGTCCCGAGCGAAGTCCGGCGTAAAAATACCTTTGTCAGTACGAAATTTTACCACCTTGGAAACGATGCTCTTCGTGAACTCCGGGTGACCTTGCACGGTGAGAATTTGGATATCGGATAGCTTGGCGAGCCTCCCGGATGGATCAGGAACGTATCTGACCATGCCGTGATTGTGACAGGCATCTGTAGATCCCAGGAGCTCGAAACCGGGGAGGACGGTCGGTACGTGATCCCTGTGCATTTGTTGGATATTCTAGTCACAAGTTTCAAACAGCAAAATCAATACGCTGAACTCGCAGAAAGATAAATTGCTCAGACCAATGACTTTGCGCCAAATATGCGTTGGCCAATATCGGTAAGTTGCACCTCGGTGATGCCAACTTCCCATCGGGAGTCGCGAACGCAAGTCCCACCTAGCGCTCTTCCAATGATCTGGTGACCGAAACAGATACCTTGGAAGGATGATCAGCGAAATGTTGACTGGCCAAGAAGCTTATAATCGGATGTACCGAAAAGTTTGACATCTGGTTTCGATTGCGCGATGTTGGAAGTATACTCCACCAACTTATTGATCCATTCAACGTCTTCGTATGCAGATGCAGCTGTGATGAGGTATCGGACCGGAAGTTCGAATGATAGATAGATTGCCTGACTGACCAGAGCCGGTGAGGAGGATACCGTCGTACTTTGCACCAATCGGAGGGTATTCCATCTTTTTCACAACATCGAACGCTTCGAGAGTAAAATCGACTGGGGGAGATACGCTCCTGAGCCATGTGTCAAATATCTTGTGATAGTCCCCGTCGTCCTTAAGAACGGGCGGAAGGGGCGTATCGCAAAGCAAGACGGCGAGGCGGAGTGGTGCCATTGATCAGAGCGGCGCGGGGCACGAAGACCCGGAACACCCACATGGGGTTCGCGCCATTCACACATCGATTTCAACCCACCATGTCGCTCGCAAAACTCACCTCCCTCTCGACACAAACACTTTCTCTGTTGTTGGAACGCCAGCGCATACAGTCATTACCTACCTCTCCTGGAGCATCCACATCGTCGCTGCACCTACGACAAATCACAAAGAACCTGCACCAGCTGCGGGCAGGAATTCTTGAACTGCGTCAGACCGATGGGTCTTTCTCTGAGGCGGTCAACCTGGTGTCTGGTCAATACGACCGTATGAGGGCCATGCTTGGGCCAGATGCAGATGCTAATGGCATTATAGCGTACGTTTCAAGTCCGGTGCCCATCCATCAACAGTGCTAAGTGCATCCAGTTTGGAACGACCGATTCAAGAACCGCCCCTGGCTCCGCCACCACCAAGGACACCATCCCCTCCCAGCCCAGGCGACACGTTCACCCCATACACGGACGATCCTGATGCATCGGGTTATGAATCGAACGAGATGATGCTCCAAAGTCAGCAGCGCATCATGGATGGTCCGTGTTCGCCCCACGTGTTGTTCGCCGTATGATTTAGAATTACTTTCAGAGCAAGACGACCGGCTGGACCACTTATCACAATCAATATCGCGCCAAAATCACATTTCCTTGCAAATTAACGATGAACTGGATACGCATACTGGGTTGCTTGAGGGGCTCGATCACGATTTGGACCGGACCCAAAGTCGGATGGGTAACGCGAGGAGACGGTTAGAACGTGTAGCCAAAGGTGCCAAAGCAAACGGTTAGTCTTGCACAGCAACGGACGTTTCCGCGATATCTCATTTTACCTTCATCCATCCAGGCTCCTCGCTCACGATTGGCCTCATGATTCTAGTGTTGTTATTGCTGATTATAATCTTCAAAACGTGAATAGCATTCTTTCATTTGGAATGTCACGGCCAACACGTGCCGGTTTCCACCCTTGAGATGCAATGTCCCGACAGCATGTATCAAATGTACAATATAATCAATACTATGGATTGTTAGCCTAAATCCTAGATGGTGTTCCCCCCCTTCCACCTCGGCCGTCCTGGTGCGTGTTACTGCTGCCACTTTGTGCCCCAGAATGTGGTGATCCCGGTCGAGACCGAGCCTTCGGGTTCTTGGCCGATACCCTCTTCTCATGTGTCCGCTTGTTCTGGTCCCCTTTCGTTTGGTTCTTCTTCCCTCCCTTGGCCTTCTTCGGACGCCCGGCAGCATTTTGCCATGCGGGAGGTTCCCTTGATAAAATCGACTGGAGAGGTATCCCCAGTTGCAACATGTCCTCGGTGTTCCTGCATCCGTGAATGAACTGAGTAAAGATGAACTTCTTGATCTGACCAGCGCAGTTCTGAAAGACGTGGGTGTTAAACGAACATTACCGCAGTAAAGGAAAGACCTTCACCTTCGCGACGATGAAAGGGTCGGCCACACATATGAGATTCCCGGACCAGTCAGCGTCGAATGACTCATCTGGCGCGGCCTCATCAGCCTCCTCGTCCTGTTCATCGTCCAATAACTCCTGCTCTTCGTGCTGCTTCGACGTAGAGGCCACAGGATTTGGATCCTTTAGTGCACTCTTGCCCTTACGTGGAATTATCCCGCCCCTGCTTATGCACACTACGGCTTTGTCGTACTCGAATTCCTGGCCCCAGAACCTATGGTTGGTCAGCGGACAGCGGATAAAAGGGTGCCAGAGGGAGCATGCCTGAGCCACTCGAAAAATAACTCTCCGGTTGGTTTTCCCGCGTCCACCGGTCGGGTTTCCGCTACCATGAATCGAGTATCGCATCGGAATCTCTCGCCTTTTCTGTTCTTTATCCAAAAGTAGTCCGTTGGGGCAGCACCCTTGTCGGACACATCCTCCTGAAGGTTTGGTAGCAATCCTAATGACTTGTACCGAGCTCAGTTGGTGTGAACTGGAACTTCGTATCAGTGACCTTACTTGGAACCACCCAATCGTCATGAGCGTGAACGCATAGCTACTAAAGGATGCCGGTCGCTTGCTCGGAGAGTTCATCCCTACTGTTTTTGCCCATCGCTTAATCAACCGCAGCAAGGGGATCAATACCGGCTGCAAGGACACGTAATGCTTGATCATAGACGTGTTAATATAACCAAGCTGATCATTGACGTTGATATCGCATTCTAGCCCGGTGGCCGGATCGTTGAACTTCACTGGAACGAATCATCAACGAAGGAAACAGGGGGATAAAAAGGGGGGAGTAGGATGACACTAACCTATCGGTACGGTTGCGCTTGGGATTGGGAAGACTTTCGCGAAGCCGGCCCTTGACAATGTCCAACCTACGTTCCTATGACAAACACTTCAGTCCTCTGGAGTACTCGGGGTTCCGGCTGTGACAGACTTGACATTGTAGATTGCTTGCGAGTGACGTGAGTGTCAAGTTCTCGCTAGATCAATGAAAGTGAGAGTGCACTTACCGGGTAATCTTGTAAGGTCAAGGCCCGGTGGAAACCCATCCATCCGGTTTGTGTCCTGATCAAAAATCGGTGACACAGGAGAGCATGGGTGAAAGAACATGCGTACCACTATCACGAGGTCGAGGTCGCTCGTGGGGGAATCTGCTCCATAAGAGACACTCCCAAAGAGTTCGACCCTATAGTTTATGCCGTAGTTCTGACGGATGATGTCTTGTATCTTACGTACGGTCGCAGACCTCGCCAGTCTCACATGCGGCTTTATGAGGTTCACCTAAAAATATATCATCAACGACCTCGAATTGACAAACAATCGGAGCATACCTCATCTTGGAGCACCAGAGCACTCTGTAAGGCACCCGCCGGACCAACTGGTTCAATCCCGAGTAGCTCTAGCAGCGAATGCTTCGTGTCCATTCTTCTGGTTGCAATGTGGGCATTGCGGGCAAGCGCGACGACGGTTTGAAGGGAGACGAACTCCGCGTGGTTCTGTATACGAGGCTCAGGGCTTGACTGCAGCACCAAACAAAACCACTGACATGTGTATACATAAAAGGATCTTGGACGATTAGAGGGTGGATCCGCCATAGCTGGGGAGGTTCCATCAATGCATACGGGCTATTGGCCGACTTCCCCAGCAAATCAGGGAGGGACTCGACCGTTGACCCTAGGTACGGTGCCGTATCTCTCGGGATCCTCTTTCCAGTACCGACGGATATGATAGAGGTCTTGGAGTGTGTCGCGACACGATTGAGGAAACTGGACGTCGACAATCAGCCATATTGCACACGTGCTAACGCGGAGTACAAACTTCATAAAGCCGCGTAGTAAACGAGACCTATCCGAATCGGTATACTTGGAGCCTGCTTGTATGGTAAATTGCGTGTCCAATGCCACAATCTCATCCGTCCATTGGTCGTTCCCGAGGGAGATCTCGTGAACTGCCCATTTGCCACCAGTCTTCGAAAGGTGATATTGTCTTCCAGCGTAGTCACTGATGGAACTCGTGGGAAAGATGATACCAGGTATCCCAGTGGTTTCCTGGGTTGAGCTCAGACGAGAAGGGGGAAAAACACCAGTTCATCGCACCTGCAGGAACGAGGCGAATAACAGTGCCAGACATGTAGGAGATATTTCACTCATACCCAGAGACTGACACCAGATATATGAAACCGAGACAAGATCACGAAAGGCAGGAAAAAGTTTGGAGTACTCTTCAAGCATGCAAACAAGAGGGACAGTAGCGGGGCCGGGGAGAATCAGGTCAAATGCAATAGGATGTTCAATACGCAGACGTTCCGGGTAAACGAGACCTCTCCTGGGCATGTGGTTGAAACTGAGCCACTCTGCGCTTTCGTCGCCCTCCGCTTGTGGAGGACGCACGTATTCCTCGGTAGCCTCGAACTTTATCGAAGTGGACCTTGATAACGAGTGGTTGTTTATCTTTCCATGAAAACCTTCTCTTGCCAAAGTCCTTGCGACAACCCTGGAAGCACCGTTTGGCCTCGAGTGTGGCACAGGGAGCAACGGACGTACGAGGGGCTGTATATGTCCGGGAGGTCGCTTGTGTAATCTCTGCCGACGATCCCAAGCTCGCTTTGCACATCCTACAGGACAATACATACGTCAATACTGGATGGATCACGCAGGTCCAATACATACCACGATAGCAACCTCCAGGGGTGCTTGCTTTATGTCCGTGGCATAGCGTCCAATGCCCACGTATTCAACATCGAACCCAGAGCCGAAACGCTCGTTTAAGATCTCGGTTAACTGGTCCAGGAGGTCGTCTCGAACCTGTGCGTCTTGTTCGGAAGGCTTGAAGTGCTATAAAGGTGACAAAAACCATGAGATTACACCCCAATGGTCGACTTTTAGATCGTGGTCGAGCTTACATCGAGGCAGAGACGGATGTCAGGTCCGTAGTCAGACTTGGCCCTCATAGCTGTTCGAAGGCCCCGCGATGTACCTTTCCGAAGACACGAGACACGTTACAAAACGTCTGGTGGATGAGAGCTGATACGCCCCAAGTATACGAACCAGCTCCAAGGTATCTCCCACCACTTTGAAAACAAGATGACCGGTTAACGCGAAGCGGAAGGGGTGGTCACAGTTAAGAGGTGATGGCGTTCACGTGACGTTAACACCACAAACTCAAACTTTTCTTTAGGTCTTATCTACCAACTGTTCGCTTGAAATCCCGCCGTGGGCCCTTTAACGATGGCTGAACAACGGATGACTTATTGGGCCGCCGAGGACGAAGACCTCGAAGACGTTGATCTCAACTTGGCCATCGGCAGCTTCGGTCAAACGGACCAGTATGAAGATGGTATGTCTAAAAGTCAAAATTATATATCCGACAATGTGACTGAAAATTCACGACTTAGCCAAATCTCAAATCGACGAGACTACGTTGGTCGCTATGCAACAGCAGATGGCGCAACAAGCTTTTGCCCAAATCCCAGACGTCGTGAAGAGGGTACGTGCGCGAGAGTGCCGTTAAATCGCTCACTCACCCACGACCACACAGTTCATCGTACACTTCTACCAAGCCGTCCAAGAGAACAATCTTGCAGAAATCACGGTCGCATATGAGAGTGGATGGAACCGTCTGACGGAGAAATACTATGCCAAGACCGAATGGCCAGAGGCTGAACTAATTGCTCCGTTAGTCAACGACGGTACCTATCTTCACCTCGCCTTGTCTCTCATGACTCATATCACTGTTTCATCCAGACCCCATTTTCCTGATTTTGTATCGGGAGCTGTACTACCGGCACGTCTATTCCCGGCTGCAGCCAAATCTTGATGATCGGTTCCATTCGTACGAGAACAGTTGTGAACTGTTCAACTACCTGCTCAGTACGTGACTCAGGTATTAGTCTTGAAAGTCCTGTTCTCTGATATCGGTCAACTAGACTCCGAGGGACCGGTAACGTTGGAGCTCCCAGAACAGTGGTTATGGGACATCATCGACGAGTTCATCTACCAATATCAATCCTTCAGCGTCTGGAGATCAAAGGCCGCCTCAAAAACGGAGGACGAACTTTCCAGTCTGGGGGATTCCGGCCAGGTAGGATCCCCAAACGGCAATTGAAATATGGGATACTGAATGCTCTTTTTCGCTAGCCATGGTCCTCATACAGCGTGTTAAACGTCTTGTACTCGCTCATCCAGAAATCGAGGATACATGAGTACATCAGCGCAGTGCAGGAGGGTAAAAGCCAAGAGGAGATTGGGTACGTCCTCCACTGTCAAGTCCAGAAACTGCGACCGACTATCCATGAATTAGCGATATCGTTGGCGAGTACGGCGTCCTCCCATTATACCGCCTACTCGGGTACTTCAGCATCCTTGGCCTACTCCGCGTCCACACAATGCTGGGTGACTTTACCCTCGCCCTAAAATCGATGGAGAATGTAGAACTGAACCAAAAGGTGTTTAACCAGTCCTCACTCATTTAGGCGGATCATATCTGACCTTGGTAAATCATACTTAAGTCTTCACTCACCCGAGTGACCGCATGCCACGTCTCGACCTACTACTATGTTGGGTTCTGCTACATGATGCTCAGGCGTTACACCGATGCGACACGGACATTTGTGACCATCTTGAACCTCATTCTCCGTATGCGGCAATACCATACACGGAGTTACCAATACGATCAAATCAACAAAACCGCAGACAGGATGCACGCCCTGTTCGCGATTTGCAACGCATTGTCTCCCAGTCGGTTGGATGACAACATCCTGAATATCGTCAAGGAGCGATTCGGCGAGCAGGTTGCTAAGATGGCGAGAGGCGAGGAAGGTATCCCGGCATTCGAAGAATTGTTCACGTATGCTTGCCCCAAGTTCGTCTCGGCAAACCCACCCCCGTATGATGATAGGGAAGCATTAACCGCTTACCTCGAGGAACCCCACACCGATCCTGCTCAACGACATTTGAAGGATTTCATCGCCGACGTGAGGGCGCAGCTTCCTGTTCCTACCCTTCGGAGTTTCTTGAAGTTGTACACTTCGTTGGGAACGAGCAAGCTCGCTGGGTTCTTGGACACCAACGAGGAAGAGATGGTTCAACAGTTAATGGTTCTCAAACAAGTGAGCAGGAGTATTGGCAGGGTGGGCAACGAGAAGGGCCTTTTGGAGGGCTCGACGGTCTCCAACAATGACTTGGACTTTGTTATTGACGAGGTAATATCGTGGCTTACACTCTACCGACGCCCCGAGCATTATCGCTGACGACCGGCTCGACTTTGTTTTTTGCAGAACATGGTTCATATCACCGAGTCAACCGTAGGCCGTCGCTACGCCGGATGGTTCATCCGAAACACGGAGCACGCTCAGCGTGTGTACGATGGTCTCAAAAATTCTCCGCTCCCAGTTCCGATCAAGCTGGCCAATCCTTCAGCACAACAACAGCAGCAGCAACAACAGCAACAGCAACAACAACAACAACAGCCACAACCTGGTCAGCCGCAATCGGCTACCAAAGGCAAAAGTGTTGCTTGGGGCGGAATCAAGACGGTTGCTTAGGTTGGGTTCCCAAGTCGCCGGTTCTACGCCGGTCGCTTTATTATCTCTTATTGTATTGTGGAATCCAATTGCGAACATCCGTTTTTATCTCATGCGGTCGGCCAAACCTGGTAGTCAGATATGGGTTTGGACCTCAGCGTGCGGAGAGGGTCACCATGCGCATGTATTTCTTCACGCTAATTTCCAGTACAAACAAAAGACCAAAGACACGGAGGAGATAAATACAAAAAAGAAGACTCGATGAGAGTGGAGGAAATGTATATATGGGGGGTAACGAGGGGACGAAAGGAGTGGGGAGGGGGTCCAAGGACCGCGAACGAAACAAAGAAAAAAACCACGGCGACCGATGTAAAGCGACCCAGTCGCTCGTAGACCTTCCGTGTTATAAAACCAAACATACAGGGGGGTATGGCGAGAATGGAGGATACACGGAAAACGGATGACGGGGACTTGCATGTGAGAGGTGTCGTAACCGTGGAGGGATGTGAAAAATCGAGTGTGGGAGGTTAGCAAAGTGGGGAAGAGAATTGTTCCATTGATTTGATGTCCTAGTAATTTTTTCAAGCCATGGCCCCGTAGTGGTGGACACTCTCGCTCAAGTGCTCGTTGGCAGGATTGTAGGTGAACCCTCTGAATTTGTCCTGGACGGTCTCGGAGAGGTGAGAGTCCTCGACGACCGAATCTTGAGCCATCTCGCTCGTGAATTCCGAGTCGAAGTTGGCAACGTCCAACACAGATTCCTGCAAAGAGATACGTAAAATCATCAGCAACAATGCGTGTCTGCAAGGAAATGTGGACTGACGACACTGGGTTTGAATGGTGGTTGAATCTTTTTTGCCATCAGCCGGTTCCAATCAATGTATCTGGCGAAGAACGGATGCCTCTTGATCTCATCTCCTCCGTGATTACCCAATCTCCTTTGAGGATCCCTCTGTAACAGGCCGGTCATCACGCTCCTCGCTTCAGAGGGGATATCAGGAGGGAAGTTGAGGGGATCAGAAAGGATCCGTTGATACATGATGTTCACGTTCTCGTCGTAGAACGGAGGTAGGCCGGTCATCATCTCATAGATCAGCACCCCGAGAGTCCACCAGTCGACGGTCTTGGTATACCCCTGGCTTTCAAGGAGCTCAGGTGCGATGTATTCTGGCGTACCGCAGAAGGCTACGGGAGTGCGGTCCGATCAGTCATCCGATAATGAGTAGATACCACACACACGAGAAGGGACTCACTCGTGGCTTTCTCCGTTTCCGACATGTTCAGTTTGCACAATCCGAAATCACAGAGCGCAATGTGCCCGGTATAGTCCAACAGGATATTCTCGGGTTTCAGGTCGCGATAGACAACATTGAACCCGTGAAGATGTTCCAACGCGCAAAGCAACTCCGCGGCATAGAACCTGCTCCTGTACTCATCAAACTTTCCTTCCCTCTGCAAATGGTAGAACAGCTCTCCGCCGTTCACAAAGCTCATCACGAGGTACAATTTGTCAGGGGTCTGGAAGGAGAATTTGAGGGGGACAATGAATGGATTGTTCACCAAAGCGAGAACTGTCCGCTCGGCGAGGATGTGGGTAATCTCTCCGGGTCTGGAGGCGATGTTGGCCTTTCGGATCGTCTTGAGGGCGTATATCCGTTGAGTGTCTTTTTTCCGTACTTGCATTACCTTTCCGAACGAACCCTTGCCGATCACTTTGAGGAGATCGAAGGCCTCGATCGTGAGAGGCACTTTCCGGGTTGGCTTGAAATCGATCTTGAGGTGGAAGGAACCTGAACCGGCAGTGGCAGTATACCATTGGTCGGAAGCATGCTAGTATCCCAAGACGGAAAAGAAAAATGGGATATGTGAGTCCGGAATGTCGAGGGAACGGGAGAAATACGCGAGATGAAATAAAGATGGACAGGCGGAGGAAAGGGGGTGAGAGGGTGAAGACGTGGCGATAAGATACGGTAAAAGCGGGAGAAGACTCACGTGTGTGTCGAGCACGGGTACGAGATCGACCCTAGCCATCAACAAATCATTGCCCATGTCATCTTGGCTCTGCACACAGGGGGCAGTACGGAGATAGGCGCTGACGGCGATATTAGAAGTACGAGATACGTCGCTGGGTGAAGGAGATTGAACCGGATCAATAAACGACGACTAGAGAGAGAGAGAGAAAACAAGCAGAGCGGAAGTGGTTTGACATACAAATCTGCTCGGTGGTTCCAAACTGGGCTTGAGATATCTCCTCCGAGGGCGTCGATAAGGATCTCGTTCTTATCGAACTCGAGAACAACGTAAGGCAGCCACCAGGATCGGTGCCTCTGGAAGCTTTCCCTGTTGCTAGCGGACCTTCTAGTTGATGGGGTCGACTCTAGGGCTTTCTTGATCACCTCCGGGATCTCTTGACCGGGCGGTAAAGCGAGTCCGCGTCCTGAGTGGTTTTCATATCGTGTAGTGGAACGGGAATGATGAAAGAGTGATCAATCAGGAACATCGTCAGCCAACGTGTCACGGGTGAGGGGGAGCGCCCGGGGAAGGTTGACGGAAGGCGAGGCGGAAGGTGATAAGGCAGCAAGTTTCAGTCAATGTGAAAAAGAGCGCGAAGGAGATAGAGGGAGAGTGGCGGCGGGAGCGTACCTGAGAAGATGCGGATGGTGAGCATTCCAGAGCGGAAACTGGCCTCTGCTTCATCGTGCGGGGGTTTGGGCGTCGTCGACCTGGAGGGAATGGGCGTAATGGACCTGGAGAACCCGTTCTCTTTGGAGTCCTTTGATTCTGCGAGGGAGGAGAGAGTTCTCGGTTAATCCATGGGAGATCTTGGACCAGGAAGGAAGAGGGCGATCCCAGCGCAAGGCACCGAGCGGCAATGGTGTGCCGGAGGAAACAAGTACGTACTTTTTGACGCGCCAAGTTTGCCCAACATCTTGCGGCGGAGATGACAGAAGGGTGTGTTGGAAGGGAGGGAGGAAGGTGAGGGGCGTGGGCGGGGACGGTAACTTGTTGTGATCAGACCGCCTTTGTCTGATCGCAGGTAACTTGATATTGTGAAAAGTGGTATCATGTACGTATAGCAGGTTACAACTAGATACTCTATAGCTCT
>Ga0307517_10000366_pt1 | contig 77836 bp, 101 predicted proteins | sample 23_EM_MG_FD_194515 | JGI IMG/M metagenome (GOLD analysis project Ga0307517, IMG submission 194515) | Populus trichocarpa ectomycorrhiza microbial communities from riparian zone in the Pacific Northwest, United States - 23_EM | ecosystem: Host-associated > Plants > Roots > Unclassified | place... | reverse complement strand
CTCCCATCTCCTTCTAAGGAGTAAGTGGGTGATGGTTTGGTGTAAAAGAAGATATATTAGGTAATCATAGATGTGACCACTATGTACCCAGCTGTGACTGGACTACAGGTGAAGTAGTGGAAAGTATAGTAGGAGTCTTTGGTACTACAAAGAGACCCTCACACAGCTAGAACGCAAGCTTAGGAAATACAAAGGTGTGTCCTGGCCATTAACCTGTGCATGACTGACTTTGTATTGCAGAAAGGCAGAAGACTACATGTACAATGACTATTAGACCTATCATTCGGCCAAAAGGTGAGGCAGGGAGCCATAAGCGTGGATTCATCCTTTACAATGCCATGGAGATGAGCAAGGTAGAGAATGGACCAGTCATGTATGACAGAATGCGGGTGAGTGACCATTGGGCTCGATAGTATGGAATTTTCACAGCTCGCCCAATGCCCTTTAGAATTCTGTTCATAAAGCATGCATAAAGGTTGGTATAGACCTTAGTGCGCATTATCGACATCAAGATCATGAAAAACTGGGACAAGTGTTTCTCTTGGTACACTTCCCAAGTCCTGTTTCCATATCTTATTCTTTTAAAACTTTAATCTACAGGTGCACAAGTCATTCCCATACCTCACGACAGAGCGGTTTCCCCACAATTGGGCTATCGCTGATATGGTAAAGGGTTACATTGCAGGTACAAGAAAAGAGTACCACCGCCAAGCTCGTGAAGACCAGGAGGGACACGACAACTCAGTAACCATGAAAACGACCACCCATGTGAGCGACACCAGCAAAACTAAAGACAGTCAGCACATTGAATCCAGTCAGCACATTGAATCCAGTCAGCACATTGAATCCAGTCAGCACATTGAATCCAGTCAGCACATTGAATCCAGTCAGCACATTGAATCCAGTTCTGGTTCTGGTCACAAGTCCAGCAAGCACCCCAGAGACCATGATGTCGATGAAATGAGCAATCTTGAGGACGATCAACCAAGCCAAACAAGCAGCAAGAAAACTGCATCTTCAAGTTCTCGCCCCAAGCCCAACAAACGCTGAGCCATCGACTGTGATATTTATGCAGCAAGCAAACCAGAGGATGCGCCCAGCCAAGCAAAGAGGCAGAAAATCACACATCCCAGTTCTGGTCCCAAGCCAAAGAAACACCATGGTGATGACTCCAACAGCAACATCTATGCATCGAGTGAACCTGAGGATGCACCCAGCACCAAGAAGAGCATCCAAAGCTCCAGGTCCAGTATGAAGTTGGCCAGGTTTAAGAAACGGGATGTGCCAACATGATGATCAATGCGCCATATGAGAAAGGAACCCCTCAGAGCCCTAAGTACAGCAGGCAAGTACAATCTTCTTTGCAACTCTCACAAAAACAACGATGATGACGACCACAAAGACAATAACAATGGAAACGACAATGAAGACGACCACAAAGATGATGATCACGTAAACGACAATGATTCTGACCATGGACATGACAATGAGTTTGACGACAGCAACGAGAACAACTTTGACAACAGGAATGAGGATGACAACCTCAACTTTGAATGTGCACCCCCCATGAAGATACCATCGCAAGGCTACGCTTTAACCCTGAAGATGCCATTATGACGAAGATGATAGAGTGGGTCAGGGGGAGATTGTGAGCAGATGATGATGGTGTTCTACCCTCAGCATAAGGTTTTGTATCTCTCGTTTACTGTATTTTCATCAATCTACAATGCTATCCATTCTATATTGTACATTTTACTACATTTCAATGAAATTTCCAGTAATTTGAATGATCCATGCAGCTTTGTAAATGACAAAAAATCCCTGGCATACCAAGAGGATCACCCGTTGGTAGACTATGAAAGATTCCTCATGTAACAAGATATAATTGATTGCTAATACTGCTGGCAAAACGGCATAAAATTACCTGCTAGGATGTCTGGTAAAACAGGATAAAACTACCTGCTAGACCCAACCGGGAATGGCAGACATTCCGCAGGTAGTTTTTTCTGGGTCATTCCCAGGTATGGAATTTCTGGTTTGACTGAAAAAAACCTGGCAAACCAGGTACTTTTCCCGGTTCGACCAGATATCTTCTCCTGTTGGACCTATTGTCTGACTGGTAATTTCTACTGGCCATGGGTTCTATAGTGACATTTGGTCTCAATTGCCAAGCCATTCCAACAAACAAAAATAGTTCCAACCATGCTCCGCAACTTGTTTACATTTGTTTTTTTCACACTTGCCTCACATTAATTCCTTATTTCCCCAACTTGTAGTGCCTGTGTATAAATCTTTTTTACATAAATATCTTCATCATAGTGTAAGGAATGTGTATAAAAAATTTCAGCCAAAGTTTGTAGGTTGTGGCCATGCTATGACATAAATGAGCAGGCCTCACTCATCATGGCTTTCCAACCAGTTGCCAATGCATTATGCCTGGATTCCCACAAATTATGGACCCATTACAACATGTGACAGCATTTCTTGTGTATTACCCTGTGATGAGTCTGTTGTAACATGTACCCATGCGTTACCATCACAGTCGGAGTTTTCTGACATAATGAATGTCATCTGACTAATCTCAACACATCTAAGCAAGTATCTGGGTTCCTAGCTATATAATGCTACCAAAATGCCAAAATCTAAATGAGTATCTAAATGTAACTGAGAATAAATTGTGAAAAAGAGAGTCTTTTATTTATTTATGATGTGGGATTCAATATTTTAAATAAAACAATGAAAAAATATTGAAAGAAAATTTAAAATATTTTATAATAAGAATACTGAAAACTTGTATAATAATATTATTTCATTTGAATAGTCTATATATTTTTGTGGCAATGCCTAAAAAACATGTTTAAACCATTTTAATTTAATAATATCATTACACAAGCTTTGAATGTTTTTATAGTTTAAATGTTCTTTTAATATTTTTTTTAAAAACATTGAAATCCATCATTCTTTTAACATTCTTTCAATTTTTTATTTATTTAAAATTGCCCATCAACCTCCTTATATACTCATATATAATTTAGCTATCTCTGTAAGAACAACAGAAAGTCTGGGGTAACCAGGCTTTGAGGAGGCCTCAATGGGTCACTGGAGATGATGAGTCACCAGGGACAGCCTAGGCTTAGGCAAGACTAGCAGAGGATCCAAATATTGTGAAGTGACTACAAAAGAGACCGATCTAGCAGGAGATCCAAAGAGGAAAGGATAAAAGAGATCCCAAGTACTGCTAGGTGGCTTATATACATGTGACACTTTAGAGCAAGCTATTAGTAATACTAGAGATGTGATAAAATGCACTATGAGACCCAAACCCAGGAAAGATTCCTGGTTGGACAACAAGTCCAACAGGAGAAGATATCTGGTCCAACCAGGAAAGGTAACTGGTTTGCCAGGTTTTTTTCTGTCAAACTGGGAATTCTGTACCCAGGAATGACCCAGAAAAAACTACCTGCAAAATGTCTGCTATTCCCAGTTGGGTCTAGCAGGTAGTTTTATCCTGTTTCACCAGAATTCTTAGCAGGTAATTTTATGCCATTTCACCAGAAGCCTTAGCATGTAATTATATACTATTACACGAGGAGTCTTTCAGTTTGCCAATGGGTAATTCTCTTAGTATGGCAGGGATTTTCCACTGTTTACGGTGCTCCAAAGATCATTCAAATTACTTGGAATTTCATTGAAATGTAGTATAGAATGTACAATATTAAATGAATAGCATCATAGGTTGAAAATACAGTAAACGAGAGATACAAATCTTCAAATGCTAAGGTTAAAACCACATCGGTTGATCTCTGGGAGCAGTGTGAAGAGACAATCGCCCTTGCCAAAATCAGGCCTAGAAACAAGAGATGGTTAGAGCATCTACTTTGAGGGATTGTAAGGGGAACTCCTCCCTTACTCCTTCTTGCCTTCTTGCCTTTTCTTTATCTTGTCTCTACACCCAGTCCACTCTTTATTTTATTTTATTTCCTGATTAGACTAGCCTTTGGACACTTTAGCTATGCTTATATAAGCCTTTCTCACACCTAGTTGGTATATAGTGTCACATCCATGGTGGGTATCCTTAGTTGTTTCTCTAAGGATCTTCCCCAAGGTGTGTCATAGATAGCCTCTCCACTCTTTCCAATACATTCTAAGGATCTCCCCCAAGGTTGTTGTGTTGCCCCCCATAGCTCACTGACAACAGGGGTCCCTGCCCTTACAGGGATCATCACCAATATAGGCTTACCGGAGAGTGGAAGACATATCTCCTAATGAAAGGTTTAAGGGAGTCAGATAACACCATAGAACTTATGGCTGGTAGCAAGTACCAGTTACCCCAGGAGAAATTCATTTTTCCCAGTTTTCCTGGGAGTTGACAAGGAAAAGCCAAATCAGGCTTTTTTCCCTGTTGTCTACCCAGGAATTTTTTTTACCTGGTTGTCAGGGATATTTTGACAGTGTCACCAATGCCTGGTTTCAACCAGGTTTTTTTCCCTGTTTCATAACTAGTAATTTTTACTTCTGGTTTGACAGGGAGTCAACAAGGAAATTCAAGGCTTTTTTCCCTATCATAAAACTAGGAGTTTTTTTTTCTTTTTTATCCAAGTACTTTTGCGATGTTGTCAAGGCCACATCCCAAATCGGGCAACCATGGTTCAAACACCGCCCCTATCATTTCTTTGCTCCCCACCACAACCACTGGAAGTACGTATACTCAGACTGCTAGCTGCCTCCTGCGTGAATGCCCACATGGGCCAAGTGTGGGTGAGGATGATAGCTGCACACCATTGCCTGCCACCTCACTGCCTCTGCTTTGTCCAATGCGAGCGTGCAGCATGCCAACCTGCTCATTGAGCAAGTGAGTCGTCCCACTGCGAGTTCAGTGAGCTTGGCACATCATTAACCACCTAGCACACACTCACTGCATCACCCCTCCCACTCATACTCCTCACCATGTCACCCTCCCCTCCACCCACGGTCGGCTCTTTGGGGACCAACAATGAGCTGCTGAGTATGCTATGCCATTCACCCATCCAGCACCCTGCTCTACTCTCGCCTCTTCACTCTTGCTGCATCACATACTCCATGGCGAGCTCGCCGAGCATACCACTTTATCGACTCACCCAGCACCCTCACCACTCCCGTTCCTCTTAGGAGACAAGGTTCACCCATATATGAACTCAGCAGGAAAGCAAGGCCCTGAATGACAACAAAGAACCCATGCCGCTTCCAGAACCCATGCTTCGAATGAAATGAAATACGTCGACAACAGTGAGGGTGGCAAGAGGGTGAGACTGGTGGGCATCACAAACCCATCCCCAATTGGACAGGGGGTTCAACACATATGGTATCAATGTTTTTTTGGCCTCAACTTCAGGGCCTTCTGTTTGGTTGTGTACTCATCTCTTGTTATTTTACAATACCCGTGTACTGTACACTTTAGTACATAATGTCATTATTCATGATCAATATTGCCAATAATTTAAACCTGATTTCCAAAGCCCTCAAACTGTCTGAAAATCCCTGGAAAACCAGCAAAATTTCCAAAAGTACATTATTTGGGTAACTAAAAAAAACTACCTGCTAACCTGGCCCATTCATGACCAGGAATGGCAGACATACGGCAGGTATTTTTTTCTGGTTGTCTCCTAGGCATTCCCGGTTTATTCCCAGGTATGAAAATTCCCAGTTAGACCAAAAAAACCTTGGTAAACCATACATTACTCCCAGTCAGACAAGAAAAACTTACATGCTTGACCAGTTCTCAGACTAGGAATCTTTCCCAGTCTTGAGTCTTATAGTGTAAGGCCAATCCACTGGCGAGTCAGGTGGTGGTCAAGTTCTGGGGCAGAGTGAACGGTTATTGTGGAAAATGACCAGAACCTTCTTCTCAGAAATAAAAATAACATGTTGTCATTCCCTGATGCTAATAAGACAATTCGAAAGACACTTAAACTTCGCAGCAAAAGGTGAAAACATATGTCATGTCCCAGGTCGCTTATAGTATTGGATGTCATTTGTTCGGCAGGTCCTCAGGAGTGAAATTGTTGTCATCTCCTGTGGGGAACAGGATCGGTGTGGGTGCCGGGTGGGTCAACGACATGGCATGCTCGGTGAACCTGCTATAGGGTGTGTTAAAGCTGTATTGGATGTTTGATGAATTCGAACCACACATGGAATGAGCTGACAAGCTCACCATAGCACCCACATCTCTCAACCAGGGGAGAGGCGAGAGTGGAGTGAGGTGCTGAATGGTTGATGGCTTATGGTGAGCTTGTCTTCAGGGGAGAGGGGGTGACATGGGGAGGAGTATGAGTCGGCAGAGCCATGCGGCGAGCAGTGGTCAATGACATAGTGAGCTTGCTGAACTCGCAGTGAGTAAGGTTGGGGGCAACATGCCTAGGCTTGACAAGGGGGTTTGGCATGCTTGCGTTTGATGAAGTGGGGGCCAGGGCTGGTGAAGGGCGATGATGTGACACAGCGTGTGACAGTGTGCAAACATGTGGGCAGTCGCACGGGAGGCAGACAGCGCTAAAGAGTGGTGGTGGTGGGAGAAAAGAGATGATGAGCGGTGTTTGAGTTTAAATGTAACGTTGAACCCCTTGAAGTACATATCACAGAGTTGTTTCATAACAGTGTCATTTGATTTGTAATGCCAAAGGACTTAGATGAAAATCACATAAAAAAACTCCTAGTTATATGACAGGGAAAAAAGTCTCATACTGACTCCTTGGAAAACCAAGAATCAAAGTTTACTGGTTACAAGACAGAAAAAAGTCCTGGTTGAAACTGGGCAGTGGTCACACTAGCAAAATAACCCCAGAAACCAGGTAAAAAAATTCCTAGGTAAAAGACCAGGAAAAAAGCCTGATTCGGCATTTCCTTGTCGACTCCTTGGAAAACCAGGGGAAAAGAATTTCTTCTGGTATGACCAGTAATTTCTTCCAGCTGTGGGTTCCATAGTGATGTGATAAAATAAGATAAGACAAGATATGATATAATATAATATACCAAGGTGTGTATATCTGTATCTAGGTGAAAACTGGCATTAAAGTTGAATGAGATAGAAAAAGAATAAAATAGCAGGAGTAAGGGAGTTCCCCTTACAATCTCTTGATGCTTTTTTTTTTTTTTTTGTTTTTTTGCTTTTAATATGTTGTTTAATATTTTTTTTTATCTCCTTGCTACACACACATCAAGCTCTGATTTTATTTTTTTAATCAAAATCACAAAATTATTTATTCAATGTATGCATAACAAAATGTGACTGGGGAGTATCAGAAAACTCTTCAAAAATAAGAGCTGAAGATTGTAGCTTTTGATATTTTGTTTTTTTTGCTTTTCTGATAAAGTAACTGAAAAAAATTGAGTATAAAAATAAAAGAATGTAAATATAACTCACATTACAATAAAAAACAATCCAATTAAAGCCAGCAAACCAATTAATCCTCCAATCAGCTTGAATTTATTAATAGCAAAAAAAGCCTGAATCTTGCTAATGCCTTGTGGATCTGGATCCACAAATACTAGTTGTCTGTTTGGCAACTCTGATTTGTTGGGTGGATTTGTTGGGTCATAACAGTATTGAATAAAGCACTGTGAACAAAAAGATGACCTTGAAATGGTAGGCATTATTTTTGATCTTGCTCGATCAACAACAGCACATTGAAGACACATCCCCCAATTTGGATCAGGATTATTGGTGTTTGGTGTAAAGCCAGATATCATGTTCAGATAAACCTGGTCAAAAAATAGCTGGGTATGTTTTAGAGAATATGATAACTGAAAGGTTTTTGTACTGAAAAATTTAATTAATTTTTAACTAATTTAAAAAAAAATAAACTCACTTGGTAACAGGATTTTCACCTGTTATTGGAGGTGCATTTGGAAGATAAATGATTAAAGGATAATCATCAGATAATGAAGGATTACATCCAAAAAAAGTTGGTCGGGCATTAACACCTGTAGATATAAATGCTTCAGGTGTAGCAGGAATAGGTGGGAATTGTTTGTGTGTTGTTGATAAAAATTTTCTTTGTCGCTCTGAAGTAAAAATTAAACTGGTTCCACTTTTTTCAAATGTTAAAACTATTTTCAAGTCAAAATTCCAAACACATACTTTGGCCAATTGTTTAAAACATCATCAGCACTTCCTTCAAGTGTCACAATAACATCCAAATTTCTTGCTTTTACAAGCAATGGACCATAAGGAATGTTTTCTTGATTTGAAGATCCATCAATGAGTTCAAGCCAAGTTGCATTGGTGTCTTGAAAAGCTTGACTTTGAATACCTTGAAATGGATTTGGCCAATTTGCAACATCATCTGCTCGTGTCCGAACATCTTGCAACTGACGTGAAAGAAGGTAGAGAAGTGTACTACTGTCACTTTTGGAAAATTGTGAAATTGTGTTGCGTCCAAAGTCTAGTAATTGCTAGAGTGCCAAATAATATGAGTTTTTAAATGAATATGTAAACATAATGCTCAGGCTTACATTGAATAGACTTGCACTTGTTCCCATAATAAAACCAGCCTGATCAAGTCCTGTAACACAAGATGATCCATTGACAGATCTGCCATTTGATAAATGTGTCCCTGCATAAGATAGATTCATTCCAGCAGACAGAAAGGGATCATATGATGCAATTTCAAGTGGAGTGATCTATATATTTTTATAAGTGTAATTCCAAGAACATTACCAACAAACTCACCTCATAAACAACAGAATCAAGACCAAGAATAGTGGTCAAGTTGGACCCTACAGGTCGTGAATTCGCCACTACTATCGGAAAAGGTACCAAAAGATTTCTATAGGCTGGAATTTGGGGAATCTCTGACCAGAGTTGTCCAGCACCATGACCAGTATCATTGGTGAAAAAGTTTTGGCGGGTTGTTTGATTAAGGAAATGATAGGAAATGATCCTTGACCAAGGATCTGTAAGGCTCGTATCCCTAATATTTTATTTTTCCGAGTCAGTATTCATTAACCCTGACAACAACTTAAAAAAGCTTACACGCCCTGGTCAGCTTTTGATATGATACTCCATAAAATGCTCCCAAAAAACGCCTGATTTTTGTCCGATAGAATATTATCACCGTCCGGATTGATAAATGGAAGGTCTAGCAACCAGCCGGAGAGATTTTGTCCATTACCGAAAACGAGATCATCAATTGTTGGCCAATCGTTAAAAAGCAGAGATCCTGTCACCCATGAGCCACCTATCGTTTTGACAGGAGATGAAGAATTCAGCTCGTCTTAAGAAAATGGTTTGGGAATTGTGGGACGAACCTGAGAGGCCCGAGATATAGGAGGCTACCTGGAGCAAGCCCCCAGTTCCTGCGGCCTTGGATGATTGGTTTCGTCCATCCAGGGCGAGAAGAGCGCTCGCCCCGTACTGTGCAGCCCTGAGCCCACCACCAGGAATGACAATTCCAACATTGGGGAAAGCGCCACTGAACGCTGTGAGGTTGTAGCCGAGGCGAGAACCGTCACCCAGCCAGTCTGTCCATGCGGTACGTATAACCGTAGTCGATCGAGTCGACACATATCTCTGCTCGTCTGGATGTAACGTTTGGTTTTGGGGTGTGAAAAGGCGGATGAGGGATGACGTGGACAAGTCTGGACATTGGACATTGGTTTGAGGTGCATAATCCGTGACTGAATCCCGCCGTTGGATATTTGAATTAGCGCAAATAGGGATTGTAGGCAACAAGACGAGCAGATGGACGACGAGTAGTCGTTTCATTGAAAGACAGAGTTGGCTGTGCTCAGTGAGTGTGCTGCCATGCGGCCGCGTTGTCTTGATGCTCGAACTCACTGAGCTGACTCAGACAGCAACAATTATCACCGACTCATTTATCAATTATCACGGACTCGTTTATTTACCAATCCGTCAACGGGGAACTATAGATTACAAAATATGTAGAGCTCTAGTCGTCGAATCCACTTTCAAAGAGGTAGTTGGCCGCGAGTTCTTCGTTTTTATCGCAGGCGAAGTAAGCCTCTAGTACAGCTTGTCGAGGGAAACCAAGGGCTTCCAGCTGGAAGGAATATGAACTTTTGAAAAGCATGAATACTCGGAAGGAATGCTCACACGCTGAATTGCAGCTCGTTCCTCCTCCGTGACGCTAATGACTTGGGCACCAGGTGGAAGCGGACCACCTTCCTCGTCATCGAGTTCAATACCAAGAAGTTGAAATAGTGCTTCGGGATTCTGCGCGATCATCTGAGCAATAGCAGGGTTTTGCATGGCAAGTTGCTGTATCAGCGGCTGTATCATCGCGGGATTCTGTGCCATTTGTTGGCGGAGTTGCTGAATTTGAGGGTTGTCGCGCAAAGCTTCGAGGTTCAATTGTCCACCAGGGCCTGCTCCTGTCGGGCCACCCGGGGCGGGAACAGCACCGCCCGTTTGCTGTTGCTGCTGTTGCGCCAACTACATCGAGCGATTAACTGCGATTTCAAAGGGATGGAGGTAAAGATATGCTGACCTGAAAGAGGTTCTGGGGTTGGCTCTGGCTTTGTGGTTGGTTGGAAGTTGGTGCTGGATCTGCGTTTCGCGGAGGCTGAGTCGAAGCAGCGGGCTGCGCTGGCTGACGTGTCTCTTCGGGTTCAAGATGTGATGGAATTCCCTGGATTTGATGGTCAATTGATGGTCAGCAGGCCAGGGAATATGGTAACTTACCGTCATGAGATATTCCACTGCGCGATCAGCGTTGTTGAAACTAGCGCGCATAGCACGAAGGACTTGATCCTTTGGAAATCCCATCTCGACCATATTGTTCACCGCGGCTTGCAGACCGTCTCCGGACAAAAACGTACTTGGATCGCCGAAGGCAGAGGCAGGGGCAGGGGCAGGGGCAGATGTTGCGGCTGCTTGCGTATCTGCGATCGATGGAGCGGCAGCGGGTGGCAGAACTGGAGCGGGTGGGACAGAAGATTCCGGAGCAGTAGTCGTTGTGGATGCTGATGCGGCAGGGGTGGGTTTAGGCTACGAGGGGAGGAGACTGTTAAGCGGGCACTGAGGAACATGGATGACTGACCTTTGAAACCATCAAGACAAGGAAATCCTTTTCCTTTATGCCGCATGACTCCACGGTCTTGTCGTCGGTCAGAATCTTGCCTAGAAGAATATGAGATGTGCAGGCATCGATTGGGGGGGCGGGATACGCACCAGAGTAAATAATCTTCTGGACAGCAACTGGATGGCCCTGTGATTCGTGGATCTTGGCCTTGAGGACGGCGATTGTCTCTTCGCCGTCGAGGTCAACCTGGAGGAGGATGTGGGGAAAGGATCAAGGGGAGATTGAGGGAATACATACGTGGAAGACCTTTTGCTGGGTGGTCTTTATGGTGATCTTCATGGTGGTAGGAGATTAAGTACTGGCCCTGATTAGCTAATTGAGACTCACTCACTCACTTGAACATGGAGCAGCAACCCGGCGACGAGTATATTCGCCAGCTCGCCTCTTTTATCCGATCCAACGAAAGGGGGCTCGCCGAGTCAGGTCTTGCTCGTCGTAGGAAATCGCCTCGACCATCTCCCGGCTGGTTGTCGCCATTTTACTCCTCTTCTTCTCCGAGACCCGTCATTTTCCCAATAGACACCCATCATCTCTTTTATGTGCTCATTCGCCTCGAAGCCCTTGGGTTCGATACTGGCTCATTGGACGTTCAGGTCGAATCTCCCTCACGCCCCATGAGCTATGCCAACATTTACTCCGACCGCAAGGATCCCGAGGCCATGTCCCTGGCTTCATTGCGTTCCTCATTTTCGATGGTTTCCCGAATATCTCTAGCTGCAAGTTGGTGGCCGCGACCAGATCTTCCCAATCTCGACGTCTTATTGAAATACATTTACAGCAGCTTCACTAAACTCCCTGCTCTTTCCATTTCCCCCCCTGGCCGCAAAGCCATCACGGAACTCCTAACTGATGACCGAAACGCTGTTCCCTTGGACGTTTTCAGGAATTTACAGCGCCTCGAATGCGACAACATAGATCCTCGCACTCTGCTTGGTTGGGACCGCCTGGCAGAGTCCTTGAAGAGCCTCAAAATACGCAAGAGTGGCTTGCAAGATATATCAGTTATTTTCTTAGCCTCCGTCCTGGATGATCAAGCACGGAGACAAGCATCCTCAAACAAACAATCCCAAGGACACCTGGTTGATGATTCTCCCATTGTTCCATTGCCTTCACACCCGCACAGTCCAAATACATCCGACGACCTCCAGTGCACAGTTTTGGTCCCTGAAAGCTCAAATACCCCCTCTTCCATTTCCCAAGTGCTTTCTCCCTCAAAATGGGCATTCCTCAAGCATCTCTATCTCCCCGACAACGGATTAACTTTTTTCCCCGCCGAACTGCTTCCTTATCTAACGTCCCTAACCCATTTAGATATCTCGAGCAATCTACTTGTTTCAGTGCCCTCAGGTTTAGGGGAGCTATACAATCTCCGAACGCTAAACCTGGCGGATAATCTAATCGACTCCGTCCTTGGTATATACCTCAACCTTGGACAGATTATTTCCCTCTATTTGTCCTCCAATCGACTGGAATCCCTCTGCGGCCTTGAGCGTCTTCTGGCTCTCGAACGAGTTGATTTGCGACACAATCTCCTGGAAGAAAGTTCAGAAATTGGCAGACTGGCTGCTTTACCTAATCTCTCGGAGCTCTGGATAGAAGGGAACCCTTTCGTAGAGATTGAGGATGGCCATCGAATAACCTGCTTCAATTACTTCTGGAAGGATAGCAAGTTCATCAGCATTGATGGGACGCAGCCAACTATGTACGAGAGGCTCCGCCTCGATCTACCTAGCGAAGAGCGTGCTGAGCACCCCGACCCAACCTCGCCATTTACACCTATCATCGGCATAGAACCCTTTCGCCTACCAGAAGTATTACCTCCTACGACATCTTACCCATCCTCTACCGCTACGAGCGTTGGAGGCCAACGACCCAGAAAGGTAAAGAGGATAGTTGAGCTCGATGACAATCTTGACCCTCCGACGTCTCAACCCGGCTCTCACTTACGATTCGGCTCAGGAGACTTGTCTCGAGAGCAAGAAGTAGAACCGATTTCGGCGCCTTCCCTGTCTGTACAAAAAGATTATCCCGACATCGCTGTATCCGAGACTAAGTCTCAGGGAGCTAGTAGCCTGCCCTTGTCGCCGCACCCCGAACTTCTTCACACTCCCCTGTCCCCGCAACGTCATATTCGCCATCAAACAGAATACAGGCCTTCCCATTTTCCACAAACATCAGATCGACCTCTCACTAATGCGGCTGGCCAGCAGTTTTCTGCTACATACTCATCGAAATCAGAGGCTCGTCGAGCTCGTATTAGCGCTTCAGTCTTTGAACCGTCAACTGTGAAATTTGGATCGGAGGATAACCTCAGCGGCGACAACGCGGAGGCCTATCGAAAGAAAATCGAGTCCTTGAAGGAAGACATGGGGGAAAGCTGGTTAAAAGTATATAGCCAGTCGCAGTCGCAGTCGTCGTAGTGCCAATAGGACATCGTCATGGGTAGTTACATGTATAACTTCATTGTTCATGAGTCAAGACGGCTGAGTTCGCTGATTTTTGATGTGTCACATGATCATCGTTGGTGTTGTTTTTAATTTTAAACTTCTTTCGTGTTTCGTGATTCTTGCCGTGGTTACTGTTCGTGGCCCATCTCGTCGTTCTTTACTTCCATCGAAAACAGGAATAATTATGGGTGCAAACCTTTCCAAGGCCATGGGTTGCACTCTTTCCTTCCTTCACTCCAAAACGCCCTCTAACATGAACCACACCAACAGGCAAGATCTTCGGAAACAAGGAAATGCGGTTATTGATGCTTGGTTTGGATGCCGCTGGAAAGACAAGTATGTGTCCCTGTAAACCTTCTGGTTTACCAAGAGAGCTAACTGACTATCGCCCCTTTGTCGCTGACAGCAATTCTGTACAAGCTAAAGCTCAATCAATCTGTGACGACAATACCTACTGGTAGGTTCTTGAATCCGCTCTGTAAAGCTCTGCTCTCAGTTTTTGCTAGTCGGATTTAACGTGGAGACCGTCACATACAAGAATGTGAAATTTAACGTGTGGGATGTTGGAGGGCAAGACAAAATCCGACCCCTCTGGCGACATTACTACACCGGCACACAAGGGCTCGTTTTTGTGGTGGATAGTCAGGACCGAGAACGAATCGATGAGGCCAAACAAGAATTACACCGGATATTGAGTGATCGAGAAATGAAGGAGTGCCTGCTACTTGTTTTCGCAAACAAACAAGATTTACCTGGAGGTGGGCCTCACATCCATTGGTTTCTATCATCCGCTTATATACTTTTCGCTCCAGCGATGTCCCCAGCAGAGGTGACTGAGAAGCTAGGTCTACACCGAATGCGTGATCGATCCTGGTATGTGCATCCAAGGTACGTCCGCACGACAACGTTACCAAAGGAGACTAAATGCCTGACCACATGGATTCAGCTGCGCGACGACTGGGGAAGGTTTATTTGAGGGTCTGCAATGGTTATCGCAGAATGTAAAGAAACGTCAACAGTAAATCCTGCTCTAACCAACAACCGCACGACATTCGCTTTCCACCTACTTTGCCTTTATCCAGATGGTTTGTTCCAGAACCCCTGTTCTATACCAGCTCTTTATTCCCAGATTCCCTTTACCCTTTCGGTTTCAACTCTCCACCGTTACTCATGGCCATACAACGAACCTTAAAACGTACATGGACGGATTCTGCCCCACATGTCATGGTTATTTTTTTGTTTGATTTTGCAGGCCCCTCAGCCTCGTTTCTCATATATGGATTAGCTTGTATTATTCCTTTCTCCTAATCAAATGGGTGCTTTCTTGAGTCTGCCTTACGTAACCTCGTAATGTCGTGCTCCTGAGTAATATATTTTCCTGCCATTATTCTCCCGCCCATGTCATATGGTAAGCCTGTTTCTACTTCAACCTTGACCATGGCCTCAGCTTTGCGGAATATTTCATGGGGTAGAGGCTTTGCTACACATTCCTCCGTTCAAGGGTTTAACGGAGCAGTGGGGAATACCCCGCTTGCGAGTTCCATTTCACTGTTGTCATGTCAGCCATTCTGAGAAAACATCTTTGATTCACAGATATACTTGAAAAGTCTTTCCAGAAAGACTGGCTCTCATATATATGGAAAGGCAGAGTTCCAAAACCCTGGAGGAAGTGTTAAGGATAGAGCTGCTCTTGGCCTCGTACGCGATGCGGAAGGACGAGGACTGTAAGGATAATTTTCTGTTTCTGCTTCAAAATGTGTATCGCTGATTCGTAATTCTTCAGCATTAAGCCAGGGGGTACCGTCGTGGAAGGAACCGCAGGCAATACAGGCATTGGCCTTGCCCATGTCTGTCGGGCAAAGGGCTATAAATGTGTGATATATATGCCAAACACGCAGGTGTGAAGGCCTCCTCTTTTCTCCTGCTACACCTACTAAGTTCTGTCCAGAGTCAAGAAAAGATCGATCTGCTCCGGATGCTTGGAGCAGATGTACGCCCTGTCCCCGCTGTGGCATTCGAAAACCCCCAAAATTATAACCACCAAGCACGGGAATATGCTACCAGCATTGACAACGCGATTTGGACCAACCAATTCGACAACGTTGCAAACGCCAAAGCTCATTATGAAACGACGGGTCCAGAAATATGGGAACAAACGAAGGGCAAGGTAGACGCATTTATTTGCGCCACGGGAACTGGTGGAACCCTCGCTGGAGTCGGAAAATACTTGAAGGAGATGAGCGACGGAAAGACTGAAATATGGCTTGCCGATCCTCCTGGCAGTGTATTGACCAGTTATATCACCAGTGGGGGGAAGTTGATCGAGAGGTCCGGTAGCTCCATTACGGAAGGTATGACATTCCATCTTTGTGAATGACATCCATTAATCACGATTTCCAGGTATCGGCCAAGGACGTATCACGGACAACCTTGCTACCTTTGTTAGCGAGCTATCTGGCGCATTCACAGTCCCTGATTCCAAGTCCATTGAAATGGTGTATGATCTATTGGACTCCGAAGGATTATATATCGGTGCAAGCTCCGCGCTCAATGTTGTTGCAGCAGTCGAACTAGCACAACGGCTCCCTCAAGGTAGTTCGACCACCCATACCACTGGGACTTTTCTTCTGATCAGATTTCCCTTTCTTTCCAGGTTCAACAATTGTAACCATCATTTGTGATGGGGCATACCGCTATCAGACTCGCCTATTTTCCAAGGCCTGGCTCAGAAGCAAGGGTCTGGAGGACGCCATTCCACCGCATCTGAAGAAATACGCCGTTTTGAATTGATCCTCGACAGAAAGAAAAAATGTCTGGAAGGGTTGGCATACATAAACAACACTCCATACATTTATCGGTTATAAGGTAAAACGAGCAGAGGGCACTGGCTCCCTTCTTTATATTTGCCGGATATGTATGGCCTTGTCAGGACTCTAAAATACCATGAGCGGCTTTTGACTATATGCCAAGAAAGTCACGTACACATTGGCTTTTAGTATCTTGTCTTCCGTGGGTTGAAACGTGAAATTCGTGAGTAACAGGTAAAGAAATGTTTTAATTTCAATCATTGAAAATCGCAGGCCGATACACGACTAAGAGTGAGCGTAAACAGGGCGATATGTAATAAACAATGGCTGCAACTCACCCGCGGTCCAGCGGAAAAGGTCAATGTGTTGGAAAATAATCCTGGGAGCTCTGAAGCAGTTTCCGGAAGATTGTCCCACCTATCAGGGCTGTAGAACAATAGTAAGAAGGTGATCAGGTAGATGCGAATTATTCCGCTCACCGGAACTGCCATGCGTCATCCCCCCAGAATGCTTTATCAAGGTTGAAGCCTTCTACAGCAACATGGACGAAGCTACCTTTGGGAACAGTGACTGTAGAGCATTGGTTTATGATTGCACCATCCCGAGAGTGGACGGGGAAAGAGACGGGGACCTCATCATCCTGGGTTGCCACGCGGATGGATGAGTGCACCGGTGGGATCAAGCGCATAGACTCCCGAATAACATTATGCAGATAGGGAAGATTGGATATGGCAGTGTAGAGTGAATGGATTTCGTCCTCAGTAAGATGAGACAGATCTTCGGACGAAGGGGGGGACACCGAAAACAACTCCGCTCGCAGACGGCCTTGGGTTGTAGGGTTCTGAGCAAGAAGCAACAAAGTCCAAGTAAGGCTTAAGGAGGAAGTATCGGAACCAGCAAACATAAAAGTATTGATGTTATGGAGTATATCAGCGTCGGAGATTCGCTGATCAATTGGTAGGTCCGTTGCAACATTAGACTTTACTGTGAACAGAAGAGGTAAGTCGCGTGGGAGGATATCAAAGTAACTTGACTAACGCAAAAGGCTGAGTAAATCTCTACCAGAGTAAGGAACGCCAGCTTCCAGGCCTTGAGAAATTTTTGCTTTTTTTTCTTGAATAAGGTGTCCTGCAACACGGTGAATCACACCTTGGCATCGCTTGACGGTCCTAAGAGTTTTATCTGGCTGTGGAGAAGGGGATTAGTGGAGACAAAAGAATAAGCATTGCTCTTACAAACAAAGAACTTAAAAAAGGAAAATATATTCTGAGAATGGTTCGTATCGGTCGACTTTGGGAGATCGCAACCTCGAACATTTCCTTGTATGCCGAGAAGAGTTCGTTGGATTCGTTCTCAATGGCATTAAAGTTGTAGTCAAAACCTATACCGAATGAGACTCAACTATCAAGGAGTAGGCAACCACACACCCGCGAGACCAATAACGTCGAAGGTCGCCCTGCTGATCCAGTGACAGACGTCTATTCGCGACGGTTCTGGGTGGTCATTTGTCATTTGAATCCATTTATCTTTGAGTTCGTTCCCCTTTTTAAATACAAGGGGAACTAGTCCACGCAGATTTTGTATAGAGAAAGCGGGAGTGGCCACCCTCCGTTGTCTCTTGTGGACAAGGCCTTCTGCTGCGAGCATTCCACACCCAATCAAACTTGTAATCAAGCGACGAGACTGCCATGGTTTCTCGTATATCGACGAGTTCTTCAAGACGTGAGCCACTGAAACGGGGTCGAGGGTCAGCAGGCGCACATCCCACTGATATGGTCAGAAGGTGGTGAAAAGAATAAAGGCGAGTACCTACCGGGCCGACGCCTTGGACGCGGATTGAACGCCCGTATTTTTGTTTATAAAATTCGTTGACTTGAGGTGATATGGAAGGGCTGATGGGGGGAATGAGAGGCGCTTTCGGTGAGAGGTGGAGGTCTTACTCTAATATTACCTGAAGATGGTTTTTGAACCAACCGCGAGTGGGCGGACCAGCGAGACGTTGCAAAGGATTGAACTTTGGTAAAATTACAAGGTAATAAGTTAGCAAGGCAAGAAGGAAGGCAGCCGTGGCAACAATGGTGTTTAGAAGGAGATTGGCCATGGAGGTATGAAGAAGAGAGCGACTTTATTGTTTATTCAACTTAACAATAGGGGGCAAAACACGTCTCGTGACCATTAACAAATTACACAACTCTAAACACCTCCTGAATAGCCTCTAGTTCTTCTTCTAATCTCTTATGTTTGATCGCCAACTGCGACAATTCTTCTGGGCCAAGCAATTCCATGTCTCCTTCAGAGTCCGTGATCGACCCAATGCTCTCCAGGTCGGTGCTTTTCAACAGTTGGTCAATTTTGCCCTTCTGCGTTACAAGTCGGTGGAAGCTCGTCAGGTACTCAAGATATGAGGCATTGTATCTGGCACGAAGCGCGTCGTGATCTGTGGGAAGCGGCCGAGTTGCCACAATACGAGGACGACGGGAACCGGTTGATTCTGATGAAGCGACAACAGGCCTCGTTGGAGCCCGAGTTTTCAAAGGGACATCCTCTTCTTCTTCGCCTTCCTCCGATGATGTGAAAACTGGCGAGCGTCGGGGATTCTTCTTTGTCGAAGTAGTTTTACTTCCTTGTGAGCCGGGAACGCGTGCATTCGAAGATGAGGGCGAACATGATGAAATTTTCTCATTCGAAAGGGGATGTCGTTTCGACGTTGGAATTTCGTCTTTAGTTCTTGGCTTTGAAGCGTTTTGGGAAGTCCCATTCGTCTTTTCACTTATGCGAGGGTCCATACTGAGCCGCTTCCCTGATTGACTTCGATCTTCCCGTGAAGGGATGGTAGAAGGTTCGCTCTCAGTTTTGCGTCGCTTTGCTGGAATTGGCTGGGATCTTGTATTGAGCGCACGGTCACGGTCCTGTTCCGCATTCTTCCTTTTCAACTGAGAAGGTTTTCGGTCATCGAAGCTGTCGTCGTCCGCCTCCCTTCGTCCGCTTCTGTCTTTTGTCGAGGTCCTGGCTGTATGGGAGGAGGATCCATTGTCCCTGTCCGATTCCGCAAACCCACTATCACGAGGAAGTTTCTTGAATTTCTGCAGAGGAAACTTTTCTTCGGCTCGACTCGCATTGTGTTTCGGAGGTAAAGTAGATGAACGAATGTCACTTTCCGTAGTTCGTGTAGGCGGTGGTTTACTGGCGGGGGGGTCACCTGGACGGGCGTTTGCCTTGGTAGTTTTCGGTGCTTGTTTGCTTCCTGCCGGTGATTCAACAGGGGCTGGCTCTCCCATTCTTGTGCTCTCAGGCGTATCTTTTGGACGAATGCCCTTGGGTTTGTCATCCACCTGAGTCGAACGAGGTGTCGTTTTTATTTCTTGCTTCGAGTTGGCTTCCGCTTTGGCATCACCTTTAGGTTTCGGTTTCTTCTCCTTAATTTCTCGAGACAAGGCGGGACGCTTCTGTACATCTGGGTTCTTGGAGCGCGTTGATGCCTCAGGGATAGCAGAAGGAGCTTTGGGCTGGCCAAGGGAAGTTGAGATATTGGCCGCAGGACTTCTGGTTCGGACGTAGTCCCAGGAAGCATCACTTTCGGGTATGCCCAAACTGTGAAGCTTTCTTCTTGCCACACGAGCGACCGTAGTCCTCTCCTGGTCCGTCAATTCCGTCCATTCGTAAGGGCGCACCTCCTTCCAAACAATAGGTTTGAGGCAGTAGGAACCTCCAGATTTATCCGTAGAACCAGGTTTGAGTGGCGTAAGGTCGGCCAGCTAAAGAGTAGATGCTTGAGTGTTGTTGCAAATAACAAAAGATGATGGCTTACTTGATCCAAAAGGTCATGAATTTCTCGACGCGAGGGTGGGTTTCTCTCAGAGGCACTCAAACTGTTCATGATTTCCTCCGCCGTTTTCTCGTTGAGGGCGAGAAGGCGCACGACGTGCTTGCGAAGTGGCGAGATAGGTGTGTCTCTGTGAACAGGAGGCAATTTGCTGACAAGGGGTGGCGCTTGTGCAGGCTTTGGTTTATCGGATGGCCGAAGGGGTTTTCGGAACATAGAAGCAGGCGGATCCTTGCGCTTTTTGGCGCTGGTAGATGGCAAGTCGGGAGGCTTTTCGATGAAGACGGTGGTCCTGCTGTTGCGCTGATTTGCGGCATCTTGGGTGCTTTCCCGGACCTTATCTCGGACACCATTGCCTAGCACTCTCTCGACAGAGAACTTTCCGACAACGTTGGCGTAGAGTTTCAAAGGGGCGTTCTTCTTGGCTGCTGAAGAGGTTCTGAGATAGAGGTCGTTCTGAGTTGTTTCTTGGGAGTAGCGCATTTGAAAGTAGGTGTCTCCGATATACATACCCTGAGGAGTTGTGAGAGGGTAAATTTTAGGGAAGAGAGGAAACGCACGGGAGTGTCACCCAACTGGAAGCGGAGAGTAGATTGTGAATCGAGGGCGTCGAGTGATTCAGAGGACATGCGGACGAACATGGCCTGCTTGGGCTTTGACTGAAGAGCATCTCCTGGACGAAGGGTGGTGTTGGCGGGGAGGACCATGGTCGTCGTTGTTGTTCAAGGTTACAATGAATTATGTAATACAATCAGCCATGTACTCTGCAAATTGGTTGGCAACATTCTCTTCACTCCAATTAACTGCCGCCCCCTTTCCAAGTGTAATTGCCTTCTTGTGCACCGTCACAAACTGCCTTTTAACCCTCTGTAGCTCAGACAGTGTCAGGGGTCGTAGCGGAAGCGTCACCCTCACTGCCAGCCCATCTGCCCCAATCGTTATCATCGTGGGTCCACCGCCCAACTGAGATGCAGACAGAACGGCCGATACCATCGCTGTCGATGTCCGTTCGAGAGTGTGAAGCGCGTCGGCAGGAGCTTTTGCAACCTAAGAAATATAAAACCTTGCTTATCAGAAAGAATTACACATACTGCCACAGTGCCTGAGTTTGGGGGTTTGATATTTCCTTTGGTTATCGCATCCCATATTTGCGAATCTGGAATCTGTGGGTCGTCCCAAGCCACAGTGAAAAGAGGCGTATCCCAACGAACCATGGATGACGGTTCTTCAAATCGGACCAGGAGGTTATCCAAACTGTGCAAGTCGATGAGAGAGACTGGAATGGGGGAAAGTGGGAGCGACTTGCGTCTGGGGTGAGTAGCCGTTCTCTCGATGGGAATTCCACTGTCGACAGAGGTCGGGAGGGGCAACGACATATACCTGGATGCGGATGTTCGTGGAGGCCTAATGGCTGTGAATAACGGCGCACCGTGCATGTTCGCAACTTCATTTCTCGGGCAGCACAGTAGAGCTGATAGCGAAAGCCCTTGATGTAGTTGAGAGAGTCGAGGATGAGAATGGTGTCGGTGGCGAGAAACCTCTGAACGGCGGCAAAGAGAGTGCCGCGTGCAGGTTTCTCGAGGGCGCTGTCGTCATAGGCGGTTGGAAGAATATCAAGGGAGTGATCTGATACGACCACGACGCGTAATATGGGCCCATTGTCCTCTTTGAGCCGTGTTTCGAGCGCAACTTGGATTTGTTGGGCGCGGGCGGACTTGCCTGAGGACGGAAAGCCGGCGATGGTGATAAGGGCCATGAGAAGAGTGATCAACGTGACGGCGTGACGGCCGTTGATTAACCACTCTTACTACCATGATGCTCGCCGAGAATATCCCTCTCCGCGAGCACTCTCACCTCGATCTACAGCGCCCCGACTCGCTTGCATTGGAAGACAGGCTCTGTCCAGGTTGCAAAAACTCGGTCGTTAACGAGCAAGGCGGGCTCGTCGTTGCCTTTGGGTAGGTCGCGTCGTCTTTCGTGGTAACCACTTTGCTCATCCCCGCGTAGCCAATCTTTCTTTCACGTCGACTGCTTCAAGTGCGCTAAATGTAGGAACCAGGTCACAGCCGACACTAATCTCCTCCTCCTCTCCGACGGCTCTCCAATATGTGCCAATTGCTCCTACAGTTGCAATATTTGCCACCTCCCTATTCTCGATGAAGCTATCATGACTGGCGACGACTCCTATCATGCCCACTGCTTCAAATGCAAAGTTTGCAGCAACAGAATCGACGAACTTGTGTTCGCAAAAACCAGTCAAGGCATATATTGCATGAACTGCCACAATGAGCGCATGATCAAAATCAGGAAACACGCTCAAAAAAAGGCAGAGCGAGAGAAAGCCAACGGCGGAAGTGGTTCCTCAAGAACAAGAGACAACGAAGCCAAAAATGCCCACCGTGAGCAAGAGGCAAGTCCCCCCCACCCCCTTTATTCTTCCATCTCGTTCTAACACGTTCCTCAGCGGTCTGATGAACCCCCACGTTCAAGTTCTTCTAGGTCCCAATCCATGGCTCCTTCTTCTCGCACAGACAACTCCCGCCCCCCTGAAACCTTCCGCTCCCCTGCCAAACCTATCCAAGGCCCATACATTAGTGATGCATTCGAAGCAAAGCTACCACCCTCCTACTCACATTCCCTTTCCACTCAATCTCAAGCCAACGGTTCTACTACCACCCTCTTACCAGAACCACGGCCTCCTTCCCTCTCCCAATCCCCGTCTTTCATCGTCGCACCACCAGATGAGACCACCAGACCACCCAGCCACCCATCGATTGATGCCCCCCACAAATCAAATACCTTGCCTATTCCTCTTGCCTCCAGCTCGTCAGATTTCAAACGACGAAGCAGTTACGATGATGGTGTCCGTCCCTTGAACGTCCTCCTCAAGCAGGATTCCCTGCCGCCAGAAAAAAGTGGACTTCAATTACCTTCAGAAAGGCTTTCTGTTACATCGCGTCGTGATAAACGACGTTCTATCAATCCAGGCCTTTCTCTCTCGCCATACAAGGATGCCATTTCCAACCAACTCTCTCCCCGCCAAACCTCTTTCCAGCCCGAACAAACTCCATATCTGAATGGTCACGATCAGTCTTACCGTGCAATTTCTCCGAAACAACCTTCTCGACCGTCTTCGCGATCTAGCTCCGTCCACAGCTCTCTATCGTCGCATCCAGATTTAGAGCAATATTATCGCCCACGCTCTCCCTCGATTCGCAGCGGGTATAGCCCTGACGACACCATTATCATGAATTCTCCGCCAACGATGACGATCGAATTGGAAAGTTCCCAGGAAACACCGCGTTCGCATGGACAACCTTCGAACGAGCCTGGCCTATTATATAATGGTCGGCGCACTTCTGCGGCACTAAGTCCAGTCGACGCGAACGGTTTCCATTCCCAGAGACGAATCTCTTCAACCTCGAGTCAAAGTTTAGACCGTCAGCACGTTGGCTCGCGGTCCGCATCCCCATCGTACCGTGCAGATGTTCCTCAGAACGTCGAAAGCGGGACAGATACCGATCCTGAAATCGAAACAGGCAGCACTTCCTCTCACAATCATGATGCCTTCCCCCCTCCTCCACCGCCCAAAGATATTAAAGATCCCATGCGCGTTCCAGATTTAAACCTACCAGACGGCAATGTTGACTTGGACTCACCGGAGATTTCGCAACTTGGGGATATCTCAGATGACATGGGCGAGTCTGTCGAACGCATGTCTCATACCACGTACATCGCGCCCGCTTTACCACCCATCCGTTTCTCCATGGACACTGCTGATTTTGCGGAACTGCTCGGCTCTGTCGGAGGTGCTCCGTCGTTGAAACATCTGGACAATCTGGCCAAACTGACGAAGCAAGGGAGTACGCTGTCATCTTCGGATGCATCCCAGCAAACCTCCAAGAACGGACGGGGTGCATTGGCGAACGGTGTCAAGTGTGGGAATGATACCAGGTATTCCGACTCCTCAACTCTCCCCGGCGTTCCAGAAGAACGGGGTTCGTCTGATGAACATGAAGTTGCAAGCGAGTCCGATAACACTCGTGCTGCAACTGCCACCACCAATACACGAAGGGTGGATCCTGACCCTGATTTGGTTATATCCAAACTTCGAGAGGCCTTGAACAACGCCAAAGAAAAGGGTGCTCAACAAATTAAAGTTGATATCGGCTTTGTGGATGCCATTGTTGAGCATCTTGCATCCCGCAACACCGAATATTATCGGTTAAAGAATCGTGTGGACGGCATGAATGTAAGCAACGTTGTTTTTTTATTGTTATTGAAGTATCATATATTGAGCATCTGCCACAGCGGGAAAGCAAGTTGTTCATCGATGGCATGACTGTGGCACAGGTTGAATATGACAGAGAGCTCAAAGCTCGTAGAGATGCCGAGGCTGAGGTGACTCGCTTACGGGTGCTACTTTCAGGCCAAGCCGTCCGCCTGACAGCTCTCTCAGGAGATAGCCGACGACAAGAGCTCCGGCAACAACTTTCGAAAGAACTTAACGACAGTCTCTCCGGATTGGAGCAAGACCTGTCTCGCCTAAAGGTCGAACGCGATGTCACTTTGGCTGAGATGGAAGAGCTCTCTTCAAAGCGGTACGTTGCTAGCTATTTTTTCACAGAAACCCATCCAAACCCTTCTTGCCTTGCAGATCCGTCGGAAGTCCGACTGACATCGTCCCGACCAACCTCGGAAGATCGCTAACGAAACGCCTCGAAACGATTCGCAATCAATACCAACGCGAGCTCGTGCCTTTAACTGAACAAAAGGAGTCTTTAAGCAGGGAAATCGCGGAACTCAAGGCTGTTCGGGATGTTTTCCTTGAAGAGACAACAGTGCTAAATGCGCGAAATGAAGAACTGGCCCAACTAAGCGCCGTATATGCTCGGAGAATAGAAAATACTCCAGAAACCCCAGTCAAGAATACCCAAGAGGCGTCACAGCCCCAGCAACTTCAGACTTCTTTTGATACCCCCCGTCCTCAACTACTCGCCCCATCTTTGAGTTCCTCGACAAGCGGCTCGTCTACTGGTCATGACGAGACCCAGGAATCAAGATATATGAGAACCCCCAGGTCGGAGATGGACCTTCACACCCCTGCGAAGCCGAAATTCAAATGGCCAGGCTCAAAGGCCAAGGAACTCGTTTCTCCATCACCCAGCATGGAAACAAGTAAGGGAAAGGCACATATTGAACACAACTTCCAGCAATTGAGCGTATTGCGATTCACCCGCTGTGACCATTGCGGAGATAAAATGTGGGGTTCCCAACTTCGGTGTACTGGTACGCGTTCTTTGTTTGATTTCTTTATATCATTCTGACGTGGATAATGTTATTCTTTTGTGAAGTTTGCTCGACTTCCATCCACGTCCGCTGTATCGTAAATGTTCAAATACCGTGCTCTCAGCACAACGGCTCCAGAGATGAGGTGCAGGCGCCTCTCCGTAAGTTCTCCAAGACATTGTTGCGCGATGCTCTAGTTCTTACCCTACCTTCAGCACCATCGATGTTTGGAAGAAAGCTAACAGAACAAGTCCAAGCCGATTCCAAAGAGGAGGAGCGGCAGATACCTGTTATTGTTGAAAAATGTATCGAAGCTGTTGAAGCCCGAGGTTGGTACCTTCAGGCCCTAAAGCGACTAGGCTTGCTTAACATATACTTTAATAGCTCTCGACTATGAAGGCATATATCGCAAAACTGGAGGCTCGGGGCAGTCCAAGGCAATCACCCAGATGTTTGAACGAGGAGACTATGACTCTTTTGACCTCTGCGATGCCGACAGATTCAATGACATCTGCAGTGTCACCTCTGTCCTCAAAACATACTTCCGCACCTTGCCTGTGCCACTTCTTACCTTTGATCTCCATGACCAATTCATGGCTGCTATCGCCATTCGAGATCCATCGCTCAAACACCAATCTCTGGTTGATCTAGTAGACAAGCTCCCAAACGAACATTATTTCACATTACGGATGTTGATGTTGCATCTAAATCGGTAAAGAGTGCTCACCTGCATATTCAAGAATTTCCCTGATATTCTTTATACAGCGTTCGTGAACGTAGCGAGAAAAATCTGATGAATGGGCGAAATCTGGGCGTTGTTTTCGGCCGTAAGTCGGGTTTCTTTGTTTCGTCTCATACAGGCTCAAACGAACATGTCTAGCTACGCTCCTGCGATCCAGAGACCCTGGCGCAGAATTTAGTGATATGGCAGGTAAAGCCCTCTTCGTTGAGTGGCTGGTGGATAATGCCCCCGCAGTTTTTAATTTCCCTGAGTAACCTTCTGGCAAGGATTTCTCTGCTCTGAATCTTCTTTCGTTTTCTTCAACTCTTTAGCCGGATGGTTTATGGTTCTACTCTATTTGCATACCCCTTCACATCTGACACTGTATTGTACTTTACAAATTATTGCTATGTCATTCATCTCAGGATGTTTTAAGTTGTAGAAAAATGTCGATTTTATGCAAAACACAAGGTAGATATATCATGTTTAGTCCTTCGACTTTCTCGCCTTGTGGCCAGAATCAAGTTTCAGCGTGCAGTATAAAAAATGTCGTCGGGGCGTGGCTGCGGTTGAACTGACAGCAATCCGACCCAACGGAGCTCCATCGATCCCACTTCCGCGAATGCCCAAAGAAAACATTCTGTCAAAAACTGTCGAATATGTTGGGGGTGAGCCTATATTCGCCGCAAAATAAGGCGACCTACGTGTTGCAACAAACGCTTTTGCGCTGGCTTGGCAGGCAGTGTGGGTCAAGGCAAGTGCAGGGCTGACTCCTTCCAGCATTCTGAGATAGCGGAATACCATGGACGGTTGTGGGGGTCCTGAGCAAGGTTCCATGTGAGCAGCTTGTAAGACTCCATGGACAGATTGGTGGCCTACCAAAACGAAAAACTGCGTGATATGCCTGCCGCCATTTCTCTTCCAAGAGTCGAGCACACACAGCAGGATCTGGACATGTAGGACACTTGAAAAGGAGAGGGGATCAGATTTGTTCTAAAACAATTGTTCAAACACCTCAAACTTACACATTGGTATTCCTTGGCAACCATAGTCAATCCCAACTTCAGGACACGTTCCAAGAACCAATTTCGCCTAATTTTCAGGAGTTTATTGAAATAGCATTCAGGGATGAGTCGAATTTACCTTTTCTCCAGCTTGAGTAAGGTTTCCTGGCTGAGAGTGTTCAATTCATGTTCTGTCCAACCACCTGGATTATCGAGAACAAAACGGCTAGATTCACGATATAATTCCTCTTCCTCGAAGAGCTCGGCTATCCTCATAGCCTTTATGGGCTTCCCAGCGGCATGCGTTAGGAGAAAGGTGAGGCACTCGTTCTGTAGCGAAGGTACAGACAGCTTGTGGGAGATATTCATCAGACTCCCAACGTTGTTCCAGGTAATTGTGCATTCCATTCTACGTTCCCCCGTTCAATGCAAAGATAAAAATGATGGGGAGGAAAGGACCCACTGTGGGTATATGAATTTCAGAAAATCGTGAAAGGTGCTTGCCTGCAAGAACCAAAATTACGATCACCAGTGTGAGCTAGGGAGACAAGCAAACCTTTTCCTCCTTCAGCACGATGACAGCATCTGGTCCATTCTTTGGGTGTCGTTGGATAACAGCTTGAGCAGTTGTCGACCTTTTGGCCGAGACCGAGGCTCTTGACGCACTTGATCCTGCTGTGGACTGCCCAGTTGCCTGTAGTTTGGCGAGGCTATCTCCTCGTTCCTTAGATTTCGAAGTGTGTGAGATCTGGTCTCGACTTTCGGATTCAAGTCTTAAAGGGTCAAACTCCACGAGAACCTCCATGTCCTCAGGGTCCGTATCTGGATCAGCTGACGGGAGACATGAATCCGCAGAGATTTGGGAGAGGTCGTTGGTAGGAATTAGTTCAGACTGAGAATGCGATATCGTAACAACGGAGGACATGGACAAAGGACGACCTGTTTCTGACCAATTGCCACTCAATGCCGCTTCGAAAAAGGGAGAAGCAAAGAACAAGATCTCTTTGTGAGCCCTAGGAAAGTTGGAGGTCATGGTTGGTTCGATGAAGCTAAAAAGCTGCAAACCAAAACGTTGTCGTCTCAACCACAATCTTGACGGTACCAGGGAGTCTGCAATTCTTCGTGAATGTCTCGTTGATATCAATGGCTTCATCGTCCTCCTCTGTGCTGAGTTCGGACTCGATGTCATCGACCTCGCAGTCTTCAAAGAGCCATGGCGGTGAGCCAGAAGATCGAAAGATACCTGAGGCAGCAGCGTGAGTCTCTGTAGGCGAACTAAGGGCGGCGGCGGGGTTGTTGAGTCCCCGAGAGTTGCGGGCGATGAGAATATGGGACGGGTTTGTGGTCATGGTATGAGGTAACAAGGTAGCTAACACAGCCACAGTACAGACTATTTTTTTCGTTTCTTCTCGACAACGGGCTCCTTATCCTCTGGCTCCTTTCTCTTTCCCAGCATCTGGAGCGTATCAACCTCAGACCCAGACTCGGAGTCTGATTCAGAACCGTCCTCGTCCATCGACTGGTCATCTTCCTCGGCTTCCTCTTTCCGGCCTTCTGTATTGTGCTGGACGACATGACGCGGTGAAAAGGGATCTGGTTGTAAAGAACCTAAGAGGGATAACATCTCGTTCGCGACCGTGAGTCTGCGTATGTGAGTAATTTCCGTATGACTTGAATCGTCCAAAGGACGCACCCAATTACCGTGAATTCTATCAATGCGCCATTGCCTCCCAAAACATCAGCCGTTACCCTGTGCACCCACCTCCCACCGGAATCACTGTAGTCCTTTTGATCCTTTGTAATCTCATCGTCCTTCGTCGCTTGCTCAACAGCGGATCCGAATTCTGGGTCATTTTCAGCTGCGCCGTATTCAAATTCCCATGTATCAGTTGGTATGTGATGTCGTGGTATTGAAACGTTGAAAGTCCGATGCACGAGCAATGAGACGTGGTCAGGAGAACAGAGGTTGACTTTGCCGACTTGGTTAATGTGTATTAGCCCATTGACAGAAGAGCACAGTGCGAGGAAAGACTTGCAGAGTTTAAACCCGACGCGAGGACTCCAGACCGATGCATCGAAGGCGATGGAGCAGACGAGAAATGGACAATCGCGTTGAATTAATGCAGCCTTGTTCGTAAATGACAAATTAGAATGTGCGAGTACAACTCCTTGCAACGAGGAATTATATCTATGAGAGAATTGTTGGATTTGGGGAGGGATTAATGGACGCGATATACCTCATAATCATTGAATCTAGTAATTCCTCGACGCCTGCCCTTGGGTTTGCGGCGAAAATAGGCGGAACGGAGAGAACGAGAGATGCGTTGACGACCTGAAATTCACCATCGGATTCCTTTATTTTGGGAGTCATGATCAAATGAGTGGAAGTTTTGTACAGATCACGTGCGCTCTTCGGAAAAGTTGCTAGTCACCGACGCAAGGCGTTCTCCACCAACTTCGATGGTGAGCGTCTCTCCGCGTCCTCTACAAGTCTCCTGCTCATAACCTCCCCACAGTCCTCTCCAAAGGTTCTTGTCCAAATCTTTATTACAGGTTCTCGGATCTTGGGCAAAGCATTCTTCGAGGCCGGCAGGCAGGCCGTGAAGAGTGAGCTAGCACCTTTCGCAATTCGAGTTACATCCCCTTATAATACCCACTCCAGATGCAAAAAATTCCCCAGCGGCGGCCATGGGTGTCGATGCCACTGGTGTTGGTCATGCGAACTCGGGCTCTCCTACCGACCAACTAACACGGCACCACCGGATGACTTTAGACGAAGCCCAGCTGATATTGAATGTGAAAAAGGATGACGAAATAGAAAAAATCTTAAAGGTAAACATCAACTCCTTGGTCCACGCCACCTGTCCTTGATCTCATGTTTTGGCAGAACTATGAACATCTATTTAAATCCAATTCCCCGCCGCCCCCTCCAGAAAAGCCCGTCACTGGGAAACAGTCACTCCAATTCCATTCACATTACCTGCAATCCAAAGTTTTCTGTGCACGCGAACGGCTGGAGGCTGAACTCAAGATTCTTGAAGCGCCTGTGGAAAGCCCAACAAGTGAAAAGAAAGGTCCAGCACCCCCAACACCTGAGCCTTGAGCGATCATCGCTCCTCTCCAAAATATTTATTCTATATCCTCATTAATTAAACACCCCTATTCATAGACACCAAGATTCCTTCGTAACAAAAGTAGGAGTTACAAATCGAGAGGTTCTCAGAAAAATAAATAACCTCGTTGTCAGAAAAACCTCTAATTTTTGGGCTTTGGTTGCTTCCCCCATCGAAAGATCCCAGCTGCTTTGGATATAAAACCCCTAACTTTCTCCCTTCCTCTGCCTTCGTGGCGGCCATCTTCGTCTGGAGTAATGTCTATGAAGGATCTGGACAGCGTTAGCTTACATGAACACCTCTTTCGCGGACTGTGGCTGCAATAAGAACGATGCAATCCAACTGGAGACGATGAAGACTCAGGAAAAGACGAATCCATTTGCATGGCAGGCCCATCTGGCAGCGCGGTTCTTGTAAAGGGGGCGGAGAGATGACGGCGTCTAATTCTCTCTTGGTCCTTTTTTGAGCGGAGCTTTGTATCGGGTAGCAAGGAAACTGGAAGGTGAGAATTTTTGGTAGACATGTCTCGAGAACCACGAAGCAAGAGTGTCGTTTTGTCGCTGTCATGGGCATTCTTGAAGGTTTGGCCTGGTTCAAAGGAATGTAGGATGGAGCGAAAAGATCGTGACTTTGGGACTGGCCTCTGCCCGGAAGTGCGATGGGCAGATAGGCCCATTCGCTGTGTATCTGATCTCATACTGGCAACTTTGCGAATAATACGAGGCAACCGCCCTTGGGTACTATCGCTTTGTCGTCCGTTACCCAGAAAGCCAGGCACGGCGCGAGCCTCGTGGATCCTCTGGAATTGGGAAATGTTGGGCTTTGGCTGCTGACAACCTTCCTCTGAAAACGGATGATATCTGTGCGAATTGGACCATTCAAGGAGCTCATTGCTATCAGTCGTGATGTGAGCTTCAGAGGGAATATCAGTGGGCAATGGGCTGAGAGGATTCATGTCGAGGTCAAGCAATCCTTCGCCGACAAGTTCAAGTGACCTGGCTTTTTTCCTTACGTCGAGACCAACCGCTGACTGGGTAGATTCATTCACAAAACCAGACTTAAATGGAGGAGGACACTTTGGGCGTGCAGCCTGCTGTGAGGTTGCTGCTGCTCGATTTATTAGGATAGGTGGCCGCATCCCTGGAGTGTGCCCACGAGAAAGTCCACAAGGGTTAATGTCCAGCATTTGCGCCCCAAACCAGGGTGAGCTCCGCATGCGTCGGATGACGGGACTTCCAATAGGCGGGGGTTCTGGAAAATCGTAAAGTGAGGCCAAGTCATCAGAATCACTGGCTGCTTCGACGGTCGAGGGACTCGAGCCGACGCTCGCCACGCTCAAATCGTCCTCGAAGGGTGTTCCCACCCTCGTGAATGCACTAGGGCGTCTTCCTAAGCCAAAATCCGTAGCGTAACGTCTCGAGCGGTGAGGATTTACAAGAGTCCTTCGAAAAAGGGGAGTAGCAGTGGGGCTATCCTCACAAAATAACCTTTGTCGGGTAGGAGAAATAGCAGGTGGCGATGCGTTAACTTCTATTGAAGCCGTGGCGACAGTTGGACAAAGGGACACAGGACTGTCGCAAGGTTATATAAATCAAGTCGAGACACAAAGGAGACACATCATTTACCGAGGCGCCAGTCTTTGTTTGCTGTTATGCGCGTTGTATTGCTCAAGGGAGAATGTATTTGAAGGGAGCGCCAGAGCCAAAACACGCGACGCTTCCTCATGTTGGATGCAGGATAAGCTCGAACGCGTAGGCGAATTCGCATCGACACGGAATGGCGTCATGCTCGCCGAAAAGGCAGAGAGAATTTAACATGCACAGCACGCGCGCTTGTTGTAAGTACAAACAACGCCAAAGCGTCCAAGTCAAGCAATAGATTCGTAGCGAAAAGGAGGACAAAAAAGACAAATAACAACTAGTACACCTTCTTCCCAGCGAGTTGCAAATGGGCACTATGCTCGTCGTAGGGGAATTTTGACACTGGAATCTCGCGCCACAGATCGGGTGTGAGGAAGGCATAAGTTTTGGTGATCTAGAAGTTGGTTGAGTAGATAGATCAAATGAAACCGGTTAAAAAATTGCTCACAGCAGCGAAAGTGGCTTTCAAGAAATTGCCCATGGTGGCTGTTGAACCCTTAGATTGTGTGTATACATCTTCAACACCAGCGAGTTGCAGCAACCTCTTCGACGCGGGGGCAGCAACGATGCCGGTTCCCCGGGGAGCGGGAATGAGACGGCACATGACGGAACCAACCTTGCCGCTAACCTTTGAGGGGACAGTGTGGGGTTCACCAAGAGCAGCACCCCAGTAACCTCTTCGGACAGGAATGACGGATAGCTTTGCGAGGATGATGGCCCCGCGGATGGCGGTGGCAACTTCCTTGGCGCACTTGACACCGAGACCGACGTGTCCTTCCGAATCGCCAATGGCAACGAATGCTTTGAAACGGGTACGCTGACCGGCACGGGTTTGCTTTTGGACGGGCATGATTTTCATGACCTCGTCCTTGAGTTTGGGAAGGAAAAAGTCGATGATCTGATACTCTTTGACGGGAAGGGAGAAGAGGTAGATCTCTTCCATGGACTTGATTTTACCGTCCTTCACGAGACGGCCCAGCTTGGTGACGGGGACCCTGATGCGGTAATGGTCAATGAAGCGAAAATAGAAGATGAAGGGGAAGGTGCGCACCATTCCTTTTCCTCGTCCTTGCGGCCTCCACGGCGGGGACCCCTGCGTCCACGACCGCGATCTCCCCTTCCACGACCAAATCCTCCACGTCCTCGTGCAGCGTCAGCCATATTTGATGTTGAAGTGGAATCTGGAGGAGGGTCAGCACAAGGTCATCCAAAGACACGACGGGCCATCCATCGGTGAAGAAGGGGAAAACGTAGCTCCCGAGGAGCGTACAAGACTGTAGCAGCAATTGTGGACTGGATGGACGGCGATCTGGGGGAAACGAGTACTCACCGAGTTGAGGGCGCTGTGTTGTTCGACGACCAGCCCGTTTGTTGCAGGGGAAGATTTGAGGAGCCGGGGAATGCCGTGTGCTGAGTCAGCAGGGGCTCTCTTTGATCCCGGAGGCTTTGTAATTTGCACCACAACCACCACCACCACTGACCCCGTCCATTTTATCAAGTTGGCACCCTATGTCGTTATCCACAATGTCCAATATATCAAATCAGAAATCTAGTCTTTGCCCCGCGTATGTCCCTCTCTCTTTCTCCCTCCGCTTCCTTGCTCATTTTTTTTTTAGCAACGGTCGTCAAACCGTTGGGGATGGGGCTTTCACTTTCGACGCTCAGCCTAGTGTGCTTGCTGTCTGCCATCTGCAAGGCAACGACGACATGTACTACTACTCCACTACCTTCTCTGGAGGGCCTGGGGTAAGCCATATCCAACTCCGTATTCTTCTCACACTCTTATCTATTAACCGTTTCAGTGGCGCTTTTGACGCCCCCAAAGCAAAATGCCCTCCAGACAGAGGGTCGTCGGACTGTGTGACAGGCAGTCAGGCGTCTTTCCTTCCTTATCATTTCTCTCACTCGCCATCCTTTTCACCTTCGTCCTCTCCAATCTCGAACCATAGCAGCAGCACTAGTCCTAATTCTCCCAGGTCGTTGTTTAATTACCCCATCCCCCTTCCTGCCACATCACCCAGGAATATCCCAAGCAGGAGTGTTTCCTCCTTGTTGTCGACCCCGCCCTTGACTCCCGACCGCCTCAGCGACTCCAGCAACGGGAATGAGGGAGGATATTTGGACAAATCTCAGAAGAAAGATGCCCTTGACTTCTTGATGACTGTGTTTCCTCATCATGGCCTATCTGCTCTTCCATATGCAAAGAATGTATCGATCTCTGCCCCTAACCTCGGTGCTGATTTCGAAGGCGTTGTTTTGGAAATGCCGGGTTCTCTCAAGACGCTATACGTTGACGGTAAAAGTGCAGAATCTGTCAGCCTGCGTGAGAGGTATTTCGAAAGACTTTAACACTCTGATTCCTTACTAACTTTTCCCTCTCTGCCACACAGCATTGTTGCCCTTCTTGATCTCGCCGATGAGAGCTTGGAATGCACTTCACTCATCATTGTCCTGGAACGTTCATCCCCAAACCTTGGCAAGATCCTGCATTCTCTTATGTATGTGGGCGGCACAGTCGTCACCAAACCACTTTTCAAAGTTGATCCAGCATTCGTCTTGGTTGGTCTCGAAATATGATTTCTTCTTTTATTCCTTCTCTTTCTGTACCTAATATGTTGCATGCCCGTATATCATTACAAGATCAATTGCTGCAGATGTTACATTATTGTGCAACTCTCGCCATCGCGTTCCAGGCGGCGTGATATCTCATCGGCGCCAATTCCTCGCTGGCTAGGCCCTGAGTTGATAAAAACAATAAGAACGCCCGAGTTGTTGGGATCTATTTCTGCTCGTAGCTGGTGTCTACGGGCCGTTTGTAGTGAACATGAGTTGAATCTGCAATTGTTAAACAGTACCTACTTTTGGATCACCTCCTCTATCGCAGGTTTGATCTTCGCAACTCCTCCTTGAGAGTGGAGGCCCTTACCTGGAACAGTTTAGTACAAGAGAATAACAAGTGTATGACCCGGCACAAACCAACAATGAAATTTATTTGAGGCTGTCCCCGATTTTTGGCATCCTGTATTGCTTGATCGGCGCGAGCAATAGCTTCCTTGACGTAGAGACCGTGAAGATCAACCTCTCCTGGTTTGCTGTCCTGTTCGAGTTCCAGTCACATTCAACTGGGAAAAGAATGGTCTGTTACCTTGTTATTTTCTATAAAAAGGAAAAGAATAACGAAATTATCAAATGAAGGGGTTCGTACGAACCGACAAAGATAAAGTCACTCGCTTCCTTGTTGAGGTCTCCCATTTTTCGTTGATGGTCCTTGCCTTGATTAGATAGTTCTTTGGCTCGAGCACCGTCGCCACGAGCATAGGCCTCATGGCTTTCCTGAAAGCACTTGGCCATTTTGTCGCCATGCTCGTTGGCGCGAGCCCTAAGTGAAACGTAGGACTCATTGTTCTGGTTAATTTGGTTTGCATCCTGAAGTAGTTATTTATCAACTCAAAACTTGATTGCTGTTCTCAATGATCTGGAAGACCTGGTATTTATGCACAGATTGATTCCATTTGGTTGGAGGTTGAGAGCTGGCGGGTGTTGGGTATTGATGTCCTTGACTGGCTGGATATTGCTGGGAAGGAGGTTGTTGAGTTGTTTCTGTCCCACAGAAAAAGCCGAAGATCGACTTTAACAACTGGAGGAACATCAAGAGAGTGCTAGACACGAGGCAGTGGTCATCTTTGCTAAGTGCAATTAAATAATTACATAAACCAGGGAACTGTAACAACGCAGAACAACGCATTCAAAATCACTTCAACACCTCAACCTCCTCTCTTTACCATGAAAATTTTACCCCTCACACTCGTTTTATTCGTCACATATAGAGCAGTCGTCGCTGGAATTGTCGACAGAGGTGGCGCATGCAATGTAGGAAACAACAGACTGCAGATCGGCACCTTTCAATTCTGGAGCGAATGCAACTCAGTCTCTTTCTGCTCGGATGCAGGTACCTGCGAGGCAAAGCGCTGCCGCAGGGATGACTTTCCATTTGGGTACCCACAAGGATCAGACAGTCTTCCTCCCAAGTGCGAAAGAGGTCAGTTTTGCCCAGATGAAGGGACAGACTGCCAGCCTGTGCTCCCAGTCGGCAGTCCCTGTCAACTTAACCGTGATGGTGAGTATGGTCGTCCATCTTTTTGTTTTATAAATCTTACTCTTCTCCCGAGATCAATGCGAAGCACCCCCGAACTTCAAGCAGTTGGTTGATGATAGTGGTCGCGGTCTTAATTTCAATGGATCAGTTTGCTTGAACAACGTCTGCATGTGAGCAAGTTATAAGCCACGCAACAGTCCTACTAATTCTTTTGGTTTCTTTCCTTGAAGGTGGGCGAATGAAACCCTTGGCAACAAGTGTGTTATCGAAAACACACCCTATATTGCATATGGCGTCTCTGGAGAATTCATTGATATCGTGTCTCGGTATTTCAAGCCTTATTCGATTTCGAGCCCCCACTAAACAAATTATCTCAGAGGGAATTGTGAAATTGGCCTCTATTGCGATGGCTCTTCCCTTTCATGTATGAGAAACAAACAACTGGGTGATGCTTGTGGGGCCGACAAAGAGTTTGTCGCTGTCTTCAGTCATTAAAGGTGCAGTATTCTAAACGGAATATATACAGATGCGATTCTTGGAATTGTCTTAGCACTGGTGTCTGTGGAGTAACGGCCGCAACTCCTCGCCACTTTGGGGCTTACGTGTACGTATTGGTGGCTCTTGGTATCATTGGAGGCAAGTGTTGTCGGGATCACTTGTTAGGTAGATGTGCTAACGTTTTCTGCTAGGGATGTCTGGAACCCTCACCGGACTTTATTTTTCCCACCGGAAACAGCGCGACATAGAACGTTCCAAACGAGCGCAGTATTGGAGGGAACAGGTAAACACTGCTATAGTATTGGGCGAGGACCGATATTGATCGCGCTTCCCAGAATGCTTTCCACCAAAATCTCATGCAAATGCGAGAGACTGCGCGTGCATCTATCCTTTCTTTACCACAAAACCGTGGTAACCGCGGCGTGGACTACAGTCGAGATGCATCCGACGAGTCACCAATACTTCAGAGCACTGGGACCAAGGCTTCAGGCTTGCGAAATTACCTTGCAGATGATGGGAGTACTGAGTTTGGCGACAGCTTGATGATGCGAAAGGACGGACGGTTTTGAGCAATTTTAGTTTTTGTTGTGTATGCAAGGCTTTGGATATGATACCTAATATGTGTCAATAACGGCTATTCCACTTGGCCTCAAGAAGTCAAATCATCATACTCATGTCCCCTCCCTCCCATGAAGAGGACATCGGCCGCTCCCACGACTATGAAAACGTCCATGTTTACAGAAGAAATGCCAAGGGAAAGGAGCGTTTTGAGTCAAGTTCCACTGGCAGCATGTCTTCCGAGCATGTCGATGAAATCACATACCCGCCAACAAGTGAGGACATAGAGGAGACGCGCCGAGTCGAAGAAGCAAGTCCGTCTCTTATTGCCCTTTCTCTAGTCTAACAGCTTTGCAGACCCTCAGGAGATGGGAAATTGCAGAACGGCAGCGGAGGAAAGCCGCCCGCGGTTCTACTTCACTATCATCACCGCCGTCGTTAGTAAGTGACGTATCTCGTCGCGCAAGTCTCCTTTGGTCTGGCCGGAAGTCCAAACACTCGTCATTAGGCGGATTGGGCAACCATTCGGCTCTTCGATCCCAAGATGACGTTCCACTGACGCAAATAGACGCCAGCCCAACCCCGTCTCCAACTCGCTCCGATTCTGATGAAACGCATCCCGCCGCTGATCCATTTGCAAACCCACCAGAATCACAGTCCCCCTTCGCCGACTCCCATGTGGCTAAAACTCATGATTCCCAGCTCCCGTCTTCCAGTCGTCTACCCTCATTTGAGTCCCACATCATTCCAGTCCATGTTTCTCTCACACGTCCACCACCTCCCAAACCTTTAAACCTCCCTCCTCCGCGGACACCCCCTCCAATTATTGAAACCCACTCTCCCACTTCTCCGTCCACATCCATTTTTGGGAACCAGAGCACGCCAAAAGAAGAAAACATCCGCTGGTGGCATGATTGGCTTTGTGGTTGCGGCGAAGGCCCTGACCGTGGGGGAGACTTCCAGGTATTGAATCATTATCTGCTTCCAAACTATACCCCATTTCTCAACAACGAATTTCCTCCCAGGCCGGTCGAACAAATCCTTTTGAATAGGCAATATACTTATTTCTCTGGCACTTATATTATGCTTCTTTTCTCGTCGGTGCTATGTAAAGGATAGAAGGACTTCACTCGATATCCTGGACAATCGAAGCCGTCTTGATATATTTCCTAGTCAACGATCATTGAATCCTACTCTTGTAAATAGTATAACTCTAATGTCAAATTACATGAACGTACGTAAAGAAAGCAGGATTTCCGGGGAAATGGTGATATTGCTATCGTGAGGGACTATTCGCACAGATTCGCACAGACCTCTTCTATGTTCTTATCACTGGCTATTCCAAGCTGCAGTGTCCCCACCCGGTGCTTCTCCAGGGTTTCATATGCGGTTGGGACTCCTCCATGGTCTTAACTCGTTCCTCAGCTTCTTCAGCAGCAAGGTCGTGGAAGCGTGGGGTTTCAACGGATCCACAACAACCATCCGGGATAGAGCCCTCGGGACTTCAAGGTCGCAGAACGGGACATCATCCTTGATACATTCATCCCAAGGTTGAAGAACGGTACGGACGACCCATCTATGTTCGTAATTACATGAATACGAACGAAGAAGTATCAAGATATAAATATAAGACTTACAGGTGATGATGGACAACGGAATGAAACAATGGAAGCATGAGGAAAAGGCGGTCCTGCTGCGTCGGTAGGGACTGTTTGAGGGAGACGGCAGAGAGCCAATGTAGAAACGAAGACAACCTTAACGCCCATCTGTCCATATCAGGAGAGGTGTAGTCTTGGGGAACCACTTTACCTACCGGACCTGTTATTTAAAGGGGTATTGGTGACAAGTGCCCCGAAAGAAGAGCCTCCATTTGTAGAGGGCCAAAATTACAGGAGTACGTCTTATGTAAAACCATAATTCCACAGGTCAGAATGATCAACCGCCACGGTGTTAACCCAACATTGAATGGGGTCCATGCCCCGATGTAAATAAAGCAGGCGCAGTTGAGAACGAGGTCATTTGGTTATCAAAGGAGTTCAAAAGGCAGAGGTCAGTGCGTGCTTCGGGAAGAGGAAAGTCTTGCAATTGCCCAGAATCACACGAGTACGTTAGGTTGTGATGGGGGTCTAGACATCAAGTATACGTTCCCAAGGTGTCGGGGGCAGTTAGACACAAGAGGCGGGCTACGGTTTGCTGACAAAGAGTGCAACTTGTGTCGGTCTTCCACCATGGCGGGCCATGGAAATCACTGTTCCTTTGTCTTACTCGCTGAATTCCATATCTTAGAGGGAGCACAGCTAAAGTACCAGTTCCCCCAACCGTTGGGCATCGATGAAGGGTAAGTTGTTGCCATCTCTTTCGCCTCTCGCACCAACCGCTGGCTAGGGTTCTTGCCATGTCAATGCTGCCCGATGGTGCGGAGACACAGCTCGACGACTGGACCATATTCTTCTTGAATCAAACCCCATTCAACACCATCTCCCCAATTCTTGCATTGGATACACCCGAAGTCAAGTCCATGGCTTTGCCAGGCGAGGTCGATGATGATCGACCGGAGCTTTTATGCGTGCTCAACCTGGTCCGGACAAAGCATGACAAGTCCCTCGACCGGTATGCTCCAACCTCTTATCACTATCCTCGACCTATATAATGATGACGGCAACCAGAGGTGCACAAGTCCTCGCTCTCGCCATTTGCACCCGCCATCCTTTTATCCAGATCTTCAAGGTATGTCCCGCACACCTTCTCGGCTCCTCTGCCAAACTGAAATATAGTGGAGCCATTTCTGCTTCTTGCTCTCGATGACTATTTGTCAGATCCCTCCCAAGACTGTCTTGCGCGACTCTTCGACGCTGTTAACTCGATCGATCTCTCCGCTGCGCCCAAATTGACGCGCCATGAAAAACTGGTCATGCGTTCTTCTGAGCGAAAGGATATCTTCGCCGAAAGGTTTACCCATGCTTCTCAACAAGGTTGGGGCCAAGCTGGCTCTGTCCTCGCACCCAAGTCTGTTTTACAACACAAATCTACCAATTCAAACGACTCGTATTCAAGTTTTGAAGAAGGCATCCTCCTCAGAAGCAGAGATCGCGACAGGTTTCAAGATGACAACAAAGGTCGACGAAGAGAGAACCATCGCGTCAAGGAGCGAGCAGACATCGAGGGCACGTCAACTGCTCAGCCTCTTCATTCACAGCATTCCCCATCAGATTCTTCTTTCTCTTTGGGAGGAAGCGCGGTTTGGGTTGGTGACGAGAGTGGTTTGGAGCTTGGGCAAAAGGAAAAGGAAGACTCTGCGAGCTTAACGTCATTGATGGCGAGTAGCACCCTCGTTGGTTCCTCACGAAACCGTCGCTCCACCGATGCATCATCATCGTCTTCTCATGCACACGGCAGAGAGCAGAGCCATCGGCCCCCGAATTCACACCAGGGTTTCGACCCTCATAAACGACATGGAATTGTAAAAGATACCCATTTTTATCATACAACCGTGGCTTACAAGGATCATCAACTTCCGATAAAAATGCCACTGTCAACCTTTCCCGAAGAAGTAGGCGATGTTCGTCATTTTTCTTTTCAGTCTCCCTTCCTCCTACTAAATTGACCTATTCACAGTATTCATTGATCACCCTTATCAATAAATTCTCCACTCATCAGCTCGTTTCCGGCCCTGTACATCCACATTTACATACAAATGGACCTCAGACTCACCCAATAATCGTGCTTTTCAATGCTCTGGTGACAGGAAAGCGCATTATTTTTCTAGGCCACAAATGTCCCGCTGGGGATGTCTCGACCTTTGTATTAGCAGCTTGCGCGCTGGGTTCTGGTTGCGGTGCTGTTTTGAGAGGGTTTATCGAGCGAGCCTTTCCGTACGCAAACCTAAAAAACAAAGAAGAGTGGGAAGCTGTGTAGGCACCTTCTTCGTGCATTCCTTGATTCTTTCTCACTTAACTAGGCCGGCGTTTATCGCAGGGGTAACAAATCCCATTTTCGAAAACTCCCGCCAATGGGATCTTTTCCTCAACATCGGTACAGGGAGTGTCACGGTTTCGAAGGATATCCACACCACCTATCCAGCAATAACTACGATAGGGCTGGCAGGACCACTGATAACGAGATCTGGCACCTTGAAGGCAGAATCATCTATTGGGAGCGAAGACGATATCGCTCGAATGGCCAAAGAAGGGTCGAAAGGGGATCTGAGTAAAGATAATAATGCAGACAAATTATTCATCGACGACGTAAGTCTGCCTTCTTTCGGTTCTCTGACCTGTCTGAACGGCCCTTGAAACAGATCAGGGCAGCCATCGAAGACCACTTTGGCGAGGGTCTAGTTCGCATGAGATTCACAGAGTATGTCACGCGGTTCGTTCGCCTGGCATCCAGATACGAGGAAGAGATCACGGGAACAACTGCCTTTGGATTCCCGAGTTTTCATTTTTCAGAAACGCCAGGAAGACCACCCAAGCTTGGGAGCGGTATTGCGTTCAGCGACGATACCACATGCTTGAAAGAGCTGGCTGCAAATTCCCACCGCATCGAAGCATGGAGAAAAACGAATAGTTACAAATATCTTGTAGTGGTTCGTCCCAAGCTCATTCTGAGCACCTGCTCTGCATTTTTCATTTTTCTCCTTCTATGGTGCAGGATTATGCAAAATCTCAAGCCAACAATTCAATTAAAGGGTTTGACATCCTCCATCAATTATTCCGGCTTCGTTACACCAAACACATGTTGGATTCGGAAGCGCTAGCAATAATGCGCAGTCTTGCAGATGGTGTAAAAACTTACGATCAAGTCGTGGAGGTAGGTCCAAATGCGATTGTTTTGCTTGCCTCTGAATCATTTGCAAACGCAGCTTCTTGCATCGCTTCCCCATGGAGGAGGGTTGATGTATCTCGGATTTTGCCTGTTTCATCAAAAGGATGCCATTCGCGAATGCACTGTAAACTTGTTCAACCAGTTACGTGCTTACCCAGTGAGTTGTGATGGGGAGATGAACATGCTGCGGATTTGGCTGACAACACATGGAGGTTGGGGTTCTCTTCCTCCAGGCTCTGAACCATTTCCAGCGATATGCTTATGTGCGGCAAGCGCATGCAAAGGAGAGGAAGATGCACGCAGAGCAACAACAACATGAGATGCGACCGGAAAATACGTATTTCAGCACACGGATGCATTCGAGTTCAGTAGTTGGCAATGGGGCATTTTGACGGTAGTACCCGGATTCACAGGAAGGCGAGGATTGGCCGTAGGGTTTTGTCGGCCCGGGTTGCACGGGGATTTGTGGCCGTGGGGTGAAGTGGTCATCGGAAAAATCTCGCGTGGTCACGCCCAAGGGCTGTGTTTTCGGTTTTTTTTCGTTCAGAGAGCTTATTTATTATAAAGTCTGATTGCCCTGTTCTTCTCTCCATGCCTCTTTTCCTCTTTCTAAACTTTTGTATAATATTTTAATTCTAATGGCCAACAAACCTCTCGAACCGACTTCCCAAAACACTCTCCAACGCGGAAAGGCATGTCTTCGCTGCAGGTATGGCTCACTCTACCTTTCGAGTGCAGTGCCTGAGCTCCGGCCGATAACAGGAAGCGCAAGATGCGCTGTGATGGCATGAAGCCGTCTTGTCAACAGTGCACCCGTGCTAAGAAAGCAGATTGCTGCGAGTACGACGACGGGAAGGGCAAGACCCGCACACAAATTCTTCGCGAGACAATTGTCAAACTCGAGCAAAGAGTCAAGGAACTAGAGGATCCTGAATACATCTCCCCTTCTGTTACCCTCTTCGATCCCCATTTTCATTCTCGTTCAAATTCTTCGTCTTCATCTTTCGGATCGCCGGAGAGTTCCTATTTGTCGACTTCTCATTCACCATTTCCAACCCGTAGGTTAAGTGCGTTTGTCAATTTGATGAATCCTCTCACCTGCCACTCTAGATTCTTCTCCTGCTTCTCCCCCGGGATCATGGACTCAACTCCAGGCAAGTTTCTCTTTTTCTTACCTTGGCTCCACGTACCAACCTCCAGAAAGGCCATGCCATCACCTACATCTTTCATCCCTGAAGTGTTTTTTGATGAACCTCAAACACGCCTCCAACCCCCCATCGAACTAGCACAGATGCTGTAGGGTTATCATTTTCACTGAGTTTTACCCAACCTCCTCATCATCGGATTTCCCAGGTTAGATATATTTGCCCCTCACAGCCGCCAGTGTGGCCTCGAACTTCATATGGGTCGCCTTCGGGATAGCCTTGGCCTTCCACTTTCTGAGCAACGGCACCCTGTCCTTATGAACGCAATTTATTTGTGGGCATGCTTTATATCTCGCCCCGAGCCCTTGAGCCAGCACGAAGAACACTATCTTCAACATGCGCTCGATGCACTCCCTGAGGCGCTTCGCTCCAATGACCGAGTTGTCGATGTTATCCAAGCCTCATGCTTGCTTTCTCTATACTTCCTTGCGAATGGTCGTTTACTGGAAGGAAGTTACCATGCCAGTGCTGCTGCTTCGCTCAGCGTCCAAACTGGCCTTGGCAGAAGACCATCTCTAAACACTCAAACATGGTCGTGTGATAGCAGTATGGATTCCGACATGAAGCCTGCTTTGAGCGACATACTCGATGGAGAGAGGAATCTTGCTTTCTGGCAGGTTTACAATCTGGATCGTTGCTGGTCCGTTGTCCTTCGGAAGCCATGCGCCATTCCTGACAAACCTGGTAACCGTCACTCGGTTTGTTGTCCTTGGCCTCAAGAAATAAAGGACTACGAAAAGGTAGGTTTTTTGTTTCTTGGCTTACCGTTCGTTACCGATATTTGTCAAAATACAGGGACACATTGACGCTCATCCTCCATCGCCGACCATCCGCTCATTCCTCTCAGGATCGGTTTCCGCCAACAACTTTTCGGTACCAGCTATTCGAGCGAAGGCCTCTGCTTTGTTTGCCCATGCTGAACATCTCGCAAGCAGCTGGTCATCGAGTAAGTTTCACACCCTCTAAAATACATACGCTAACAACAACCATAACAGATGGAAAGCCACCGCCAAGGCTTCATGAGGAAATGCGAACCCTTGAGCACACTATTACGCTCTTTTTATCTACACTTGTTCCCATCAATCAGCTGGATGCCGTCCTGCCTGAGGAGAAGCATAGTGTTGTTACGGCGTACACTTTGGCGCATTCGGCTACTATTCACCTCCACCGTGGCTTCGCTCTCGAAGATTCAATGTCCTTTGATCACAGCTCTCGCGCTTCTCGAGCATGTATAGCTGTCATCAAATATATTTCGGAACGAGATTTTGCTTTTCTCGATCCGATCATTGGCGTATGATTCATTCTTTCAGTACGATATTTGTGATTCTCACCCATCTCGTTAGCCCTGTTGGTGGACTGCGGCAGATATTGTTATCAGGGACCTTGATGCCCTTGAGGCGTCATGGCCGCTCGTCGATCAAACTGAGTTGAGAAACGACCTCGGAGTGCTCTTTTATGCGATGAACCACCTTAGTACAAGGTTCCCCATTGTGGGCAAGTCTGATTTATTTTGAATTCACATCATGGAATCTAATGCCCTTTTGTAGCTCCTGCTGTTTCCAAGATTCAAAAACGCCTGGCTGCTCATTGATTTCACTCCCCCCGCTATTAATGGATTTCCTTTTCTCCCCCTTTGGCCTACTTCATCTATTTCGTGTTGATTTAGTATCATTGCTATCAGCGGACAACACTGCGGACTATAGACGCCTCGATTATCTTCGACTCTCCTTTTCCATGGACTCGTACTCTTTTGGACGTTTTTTATATGCATGAACACCCATCTACATTTATGACTTTATCCTACGGTTATTTTCTACGGACCACATTTCTATCGCGAGATATGGACTCTGCACCTTTGCATATAGTACATTCATTTCCTTTCTTTTGCCTTCCACGGACTTTCGGACCATTTTGGACATTGGATCATCCTTGCTTCTCCCATCTACAGTACTATGCCACGCCTTGGACGTTTCGCATAGTCTACTACTGATAAGGTTTTCTCCATGGGACGCTTCCAAAGATTGAACACACGTATACACTGTATTTCTAGCGTATTTCTATCCATAACACTAAGTAGCTGTATTTCTTACTTTGCATCAATTGAATAATATTCCTGCATCAAACGAGCACAGCGAAAGATCAGAGAATCTACCGATGGCAAATTTTAGGGTAATTTAAAATCTTCCTAGATTATTCTTACATTTCACCTCATGATGTTACGTATTCTCACATTCTCTTTCAACTTACAACTATCAAATATTTCACGGTACAGATGAGTATCCCGGCCGCAATCGGACTCGACAAAAAAAAAGAGCCTCTTTCCTCTTAACCACCACCATCCTTCCATCCCATGCTTCCTCAGGCTCGCCACCCTGTATACCATACCCCATCGCACTCACTGCATCAACGTTATCGCGATATGAATCGGAAAAGCAAGTTTATCGGTACCTCTTGACCGTGAATACCGATCGGCGTTGAATGTTGATTCGTTGTAGGCCTGTTGAACAGAAAGTCTGCAATTATTAGGGGTCTTCGGTGATACAGTGAGTGATTTCACTATCAAAACTAGCAGGCAATCCGAGTCTCACACAGAATCGCGTCCTACAGACCCATCATTACTGGCATGGTCTACCTAGGTATCTCCGATTTGTTCACTTGGAGAAAGCAGAAGTATGGTCCGCCTGGCACCTGCTTACATCGTGTCCGGTCTACATCTTCTCCGAGGCACGCAAAGGAAGTGTTAGTCGCTATATGCGTAGTATTCACGTTTATTCCGAGGCCAATAAATCCTTTTATCTATACCCATCATGTTCTTTTACGAAGAAATTTGCATTCTGGGGGCTGAGTATGGGTGGGCCACGCCGTGCCTATATTGTCAATTGAACAGACGAGTGATGTGGGAATAATTCAGACATAATGTGGTAGACTTGTCATTATACATCAAATTGTGCGATCATTCGCTGTGTCAAAATGCAACCACCATTAGACATCCCTCCCCGCGCCTCTTCCTCTCAAGCTGAGAGCCCTCGTCTTATTTTTGGCTCTCCTGAGATGCTTAATAACTATTCCGACGTGGATTCAATTCTTGGTCCATCAACCCCTATGCTAAGCAGCCAAGCCCTGTCTACATCTTCGCCACGAAGACGGATTGGAATTCCTCCGCCTAATCCCTCTACCCAAACACCGCCGGCGCACCTTCGTGAACGCTTTCCAGAACACCAATGGTCTCTGTTCGGACAGTTAATGGAAAATGAAGGGTTTCTACCCCTCAGCCCACAGTCAACCCGGCGAGGTTCAGATACTGACTATTTTGCTCTGGAGACAAGTACTGCCTCCGGTCTGTCTCCAAGGCCGGCCAACATTGGTCCCTCCTACGCCCAAGCTTCAAGCCGAGATACGTCACGGTCTCGAACCCATAATGTCGTCAACGATTCGACCACGCATGAATATGATACTGATGATTATTCCTCCGTTGCATCAACATACCTTCCACCGACTCCCGTTAAACGTTCATGGATCTCATCCCTACCTTTCGGACAATTCTCTCTGCCGACTGTATATCGTAATATCCTCAAATGCTCAATCGCGTATTTCCTCGCTTCTTTATTCACATTTTCACCTCTCCTCTCCGGTATCATCAGTGACATGGATTCCTCGCCCTCTGCAAGTGGACATATGGTCGCAACTATGTGAGTTCCTCTTGCAACTTTTCCTTCCAATGTTTACCGTATGTTGCCAACCTCAGCGCTGTGTATTTCAACCCAGCGAAGACCGTCGGCGCGATGTTGGAGGCAGATCTATTCTGCCTTTTGGGTCTTCTGTATGCGGCTGTTGTTTGCCTTGTTTCCATGTCCATGTTCTGGTGGTTAGAGGTCAAACCTGGGTGGGAGTGGATGGCAGATATTGTGGCCTTGGTTTGGATAGGCCTAAGTATTGGCGTCATGGCTTGGATGAAAGTGTGGATGGTATGGATTGTTGTAAAAGCATACTGCACCTTCCTGCTACTGATATAGTTCCCTAGGAGAACCCTTCCTTCAACACTGGCAAGGATTTATTTCTATTACTCTGCATTCTATGCTCATTTCTGGCACAAGTATAGCTTGTAGCATGACGGCTATCATCATCTTTGTTGTGTAAGTGTCATATCTCGTGCTCTAACGTGCAAGCCTATCTTAACCTCACCCAAGTGTCATCAAAGAGGGTGGTCTATCCGCTCTGATCCAGGTCTCTGCTATTGTCGTGTGCGGTTCTGCAACCTCGAACTTGGTTTGCTATCTTTTATGGCCCCAGACCGCCATATCCAACTTGCAGCTGAGCATGACCCAGACGCTTGAATCCTTCTCGACCATTTTGCCAATGCTTACGCGGAGTTTTATACTGGAAAATGACGCCTCATCGCATATTTTCGACATGGAAAAAATACAGCAAGCCGTGCAAAATCACCAAAGTAGCTTTACCACTCTTCAAAAGAATCTCCGGGAGGCCAAGAGCGAGTGGGCTCTCACCCGTGCAACTGGAGAGGACTGCGAGGAGTCTGGGATCGTCCATGGATATTCACAACTCTCGGGACGGCAGTCATATGAAGATGCTGTGGATTCCTTGAATCGTCTTGCGCAACATCTGAATGGTTTACGCAGTGGCACTCGTTTGCAGTACGAGTTAACAAAGACTGGAATAAAGCACAAGGGAAAAGCTGTCGATTCCGATGAAACGCAAGGTGTCGACGCTTTGCTCAGAGCGGCTACCGCGATGTTTGGAGATCTGGTTGACGAACTCGGTCCACCTTTGAAGGCCTTGTCTGTAAGTCTCATTTTACTCTCTCCTTTGCATCTTGAAAGCATCCGTGTAGTCCGCATCGACGCTCACTCTTAATCGGTTGCGGGACGTATGTGTGGAATCTCGGAAGGAAAAGACCGCCTCCGAGGAAATTCAGCCTCACGAATTCTCTGAATTAGTGGATGGAATAGAGGCGGCGCTGATTCGGTTTGAGAGTACATCAAATCATGCCGTTTTAAGATTGTACCGTCGGAATGATGAGATCAAGTCCTCTTCCAGCCACGACCCCCTGCAGCCTATCAAAGATTCTGACAACGAAAATGTCTTCCTCGTATACTTGTGAGTGGGCACAACCACAAACTACACTATCTGATATACAATTCCATAGTTTCATATTTACTTTGCAAGAATTCTCCAAGGAATTGATCTTCCTGGTTGATGCCATCGAGAGAATTTATTGTTACGAGCAACACATGCTCCGACGGAACGCATGGTGGTTCAGACTAGCAGTTTGGATTCACAAGGCTTTGTCTAATTTGGATTTTTCCCGCAAGAAGTCCCCAGACGGGCGCAAACGGACCTTGAACATCAGAAGCAGCTTGGGTACTGTTTCCAGAACTCTATTTTATGCAAGTAACAATATTAAACGGGACTTGTCTAGCGTACATGATCCCACCTCACAGGAAAACGCATCCGGCTTTCCCTAAAATTCGCCCTCACGCTCCAGACACCGTGCAAACTCCTGCTCGCAGCCAGCTGTCATTCTTTGGGAAATTGAATCAAACCTTGTGGATTATCGGGAAGAGGCTGAGAGAGAGGGATACCAAATATGCCATCAAGGCTGGATTGGCTGCTGCCATTCTGTCTCTTCCCGCATTTATCGATTCGACTCGTAAAACCTTTGTCGAATATTGGGGCGACTGGGCCTTGATAACTGTATGCTTCACCCTCTTTTCTCATTTTGTGTCTGTTAATCTCCCTCCAGTTTTTTATCGTGATCTCGCCAACAATTGGTGCCGTGAGCCTTTATTATTCCAATCCATTTTCTATGTAACTCAGCAACTCTTTTGGAAGACAAATTTCTTGAGCCTTCAACGTTTTCTTGGAACATTGTGAGATCCTCTTTCGTTGCAAGCCACATTCAAATTCAATCTCCTTGCAGATTCGGGGCAGCTGTCGCTATGGGCGTCTACACCCTCTCTCCAGAGGATCCCGTCGCACTATCGATATTCGGCTTCTTCTTCTCACTACCTTGTTCCTACTTTGCTGTGGCAAAGCCAAAATACATCTCTGCTTCACGTTTTGTTCTCTTGACATATAATCTTACCTGCCTCTTTTGGTGCGCGATCAAGCTGTTCGCAATCCTTATATTTCTGACACAAATAATATTCTAGCTATAATCTCAGACAGAATGATGTTGAAGTCGTTGATGTTGGGATTCTTCGAGCGATCGCTGTCACAGTAGGCGTTTTGTGGGCAGCCCTTGTTTCTAGATTCTGGTGGCCCTCAGAGGCGCGTCGAGAATTGAGCAAATCACTCAGCGAGTTTGTTGTCTTTTGCACCCAGATCTTCATGATCCCTGACTTTTTTTACTGAAGATTCTGCCTTAACATTGGGTGGTTGTACACCCGTTTAGTCGCCTCGAACTCCTTTGCACCTGAATACCAACAGAACAACGATACGCGTGGGGGTCCATCAAATCGCCTCTCTACAAGTTTAAGGCGCTTGCCCCCTACCCGCCTTTCGAACTCTATTCACGAGTTTATGGCAATGTCCTTTTTCTTCCTTTTTCGGATCCTGATGCGCACTAAAACCTGTGATCAGGGAACTACACCTACAAATCAAGCTTATCGAACTTCAAAGTCTCCTTGCCCAGGCCCAGCACGAACCCCGATTAAAAGGCCCATTCCCGGTAGATATGTACCGGCAAATATTGACAAGTCTGCAAACCATTTTGGACAAGTTACATAGCATGAGATGTGTTACAACCCGGGAAGAATGGCAAGTTTTTTTTGTGTCCGTTGAAAACATTTGATCAATGATCAATGATTTTTAGGTATACGGCAAGTCGACATTTGAACACGTTTTTGAATGCGTTGTCTAATCGTTGTTGACATGTTCAGGGTGTTCGCCAGGACTTTATTGTTCCTGTGAATAAAGAACGGCGTGAAATGGTCGGCAACATAATGCTCAGTTTCTCGACGCTGGCAGCTTCATTCCGGTTGAAAGCTCCGCTCCCACCTTATCTGCCGCCTGTGGAAAAGTCGAGACTGCAATTGGTACGCGGAAACAATTCCTGCTGCGCATTTCTTACCAATAGTTGGAGCAGGTGGATGCCATTCGTAAACTTGATGTGGTCAAGAACCGGGACGCGAAGATTTCACGGCAATTGCTGTTCTTTGCTTACGCATTGACGATGAGAGGTGTGACGATGGAACTCGAGTTCCTTGGCAAGACGCTGCAAAATGCATTTGGAGTGATTGGACAGACTGCGGAGGAGTTTGAGATGCTATTCCTTCCGCAAGCGGAGAGTGAGGGAAATATCGAACATGTGGCTTGAGGGTGTTTAGGCTATCGGGGGGAAAACCATTTAGACTCTTCTTCGGTGCCTATATATATCACAGCCTCCGGGATACATACCACCATAATGCTACCTGACAGGACCAAGAAATATTGACATAAGAAACCATACATACTCGCGTTCCTATTATTAATACACCAAGGCTCACAATGGTGGTCAGCGGTCAGGGCCCCCGATGCCCCCGATAGTCGGCTGTGAAAGCGCAGCGTTGTATTCTGTTGTTAAGTGCAACCAATTGGGAAAATCACCTTTTTCTTTCACCCCAACATGTTCCACTTTTCTCTGTTTCTTGCTTTCCTTTCAATATTGGTTCAAACCGTCCATGGGCAGGTATGCACTTTGCTTTGATTTTGGTCGCGTTGATATAAAGCGACCAAATAGTATGGCGGCGGCGGCGGAGATGACACCCTGGCGGTGTCCTCGACCTCGACCTCGAGTGCTGCGGCTTCCACTGGTACGAGTACCGCACAGCAAAGCCAGACTGGCGATACGCAATGCAGTAGTGTAATTCTTTTTTTGCTCTTTTTTTTTTGGCGGGGCCACTTAATTTCATGCGTTATTTTGTAGACAATGTGTATAGCTGCCACCGTGAATGGATCGGAAACGACATGCAAGTCTCGTCGACGTGTGTTGTAGAAGTCATGGATCTGATCGAGTTCTAGATGTACTTTCAAGTCTTGGAAGCCGGACCTTTGGATGGATGGGGATGTATGGCTCAGCACTCTCTCCGGTTGTGTCGCCTCTAAACATTCTACACAGGGGATTTGGGAGCCAAATGTCAAATACGCCGATGGTGATCATGTGGATTAACAACAATCAAGTTATCCTCTCGCAACGCAAGGCTCCGACGGAAGAGATGCCAACTGTTGATGCCAGTCCTCCAAGGACGGCCACCCTGGCGCCATCACTAAGTGACGTGAGTAAAGCATTTCCAAATTCCCACTCGGAATTAATGTTTTCTGCAGCTTTCAACCACCAAACCCGAACTGGCTTACACGATTCCCGTGAGCGTGTATTCCGTTCCCATATAAACATGATGATACAAACATTTTGATCCCTACAGTCGAATCAAGACACTACGCAAAAAGTGATATTTGCATTCGGGACAACCAACCCGGGGTCATCAGCGGTCGATGCCACGCTCATCCAACATCTGGACTATGGGATCTTGTCACTCGATTTGACTAAGCAAATCAGTTCTGGGAGCTCTCCCACCAATGGCAGCAATGGCAGTTCCACAGGCTCCAGTTCCATTCCACTCCAACCATATCAGAAGTTGATTGTTGGGCATGCTATACTTTGCGTCTTTGGGTTCTTGTTCCTCCTTCCTGCTGGGGCATTGTTCGCACGGTATGCGCGGACGTTCATGAGCAGTTGGTTCCAAGGACATTGGGGCCTCCAGTTCGCGATTGGTTAGTGTTTTATTTATTGGCTGGCTTCGATGTGCTCGCTAATTATAATTGCTTTGTAGCTGGACCCGTCATCTTCGTCGGCGTCATTCTGGGCATTGCGTCCGTATCACAAGCAAAAGCAAAGCATCTCGATGATGATCACAAGGTGCTTTTCCTCTCCTGTTCGTGACTTTAATAATATTAATAATCATCATCATCATAACTAGCGCTGGGGCATCGCCCTCTTTGTCCTCTATTTTGCTCAATGTGCACTGGGTGCGTTTATCCACTTCGTGAAAGACGCCAACCGAGCGAGACGGCCACCGCAAAACTACCTGCATGCTGTGATTGGAATCGTGCTTATTGCGCTGGCTTTGTACCAAGTACACTCGGGGTACGATCATGAGTGGCCGACGACGACGGGGCGCGATCCACTGCCCTCTGGAGTCAAGACACTGTTTATCATCTGGGCAATTGTGGGTATTCTTTCATGAGGTATCCTTTTTTTTGTTGACACGTTCACGGAATAGCTGCTGCCGCTGTCGTACGCAGTGGGATTGGCGTTGCTGCCCAAACAGTACCGGCAAGAACGCGGGAAACGGGTTCCCACACGCGACTACGACGATCACAATGGGTATAATCTGAGGCAGAGAGGTTAGGAGACGCCAAGAAGTGGATGGAGAATCCAGACGAGTTTTATATTCTAATGTATACTCCCATTTAGTATTGCTAGGGGTTGTTGGACACACTTTGTACTTGCCTGTATATTAGATGTATTGGACTGATTAGAGATCATCCCAAACAGTATTTGTCCATGTGACGCAGTTTATAATTTTTTGGGATACATCTGCAATGGCGTGCTGCAAGACAGGTTCCTCAAAGGCGGGTATGGATGGAACGGGTAGAGGGAGAGTTGGAGGTGGTGGGGAAGACTCTCGGAAAGCACGACCTGTTTGCATTCTGAGGGGGATGGAAGATGGGGATGGAGTGTCCTGGGAGAGATGATTCTCGAGGGCGGTAAAAAGACGTTTCTTGAGGAGAAGAAATACGGGGTCGTGAGAGCGGATAGTGCGTTCCACGGCTGCGCGGAGGCGAAGGTCTTCATCGGGGTGGAGGGGTGCGGGGGCCAAAACGATCTGACGGGCACGGACGACCTCGTCTGCGAGATTGATGAGCTTTGTATGGTCGTCGTGAGGAACGTCGTTGTTGTCTGCATCTATTTCAGCCTTGAGAAGAGACCATATACGGTTCATAAAGTCGTGGTCGATACCAGGGGTGGCTGGAGGGGGGAGACGGGAGAGAGAGCGCAGAGCGGCTGCGATGATGATGGCTTGGAGGTAGTTTTGGATATAGAGGAGTTGAGGGGTGGAAAAAAGGAGCTGAGGGGGGAGCTGGTTGGGATGAAGGGGGTTGGGTGGGGGTTGGCAAGCTACAGGGGTATCAGAGGCCAAAGCACGCAAAAGACTGAGTATCCAAGGCTGGTTGTGGGAGGGGATCCAGGCATTCCAGGCATCTTGGACAGGGAGTGAACCAGCCCAGGCATTGAGGACAAGATCACGCTCGCGCTTCTTGAGATCGTTGGCGAGAAAGGTGTGTAGTTGAGACTCTGACATTGAGCCTAGGACAAAGGAACTGAGGTCTGATTTCATGTCTTCTGCAAGGGCGATGACACTCTTCATGGTGTCGATAACGAAATGGGCAAGAGAAGGATTGTCTATGGGAGGATGGGATAAGAGAAGCTGGTCTATTGTAGGGTCTCTAAGAGGAGCACAACGCTGGCGGAGGGCCGAGAGGATTTCATGGAGAAAAGAGAGGGTGGATCGAAGAGGTGAGGAGGTGGGTGGCACGGGAGAAGAGAGAGCGAGGAGGACGGGGTGGTTGGGGGGGAACAAGGGAGACAAGGCGTCGAAGAGATCGCGGTAGAGACGACCGAGACGGGGGAGCTGGACGGACGGAAGGGGGTCTCTGAGGACCTGCTCGGCCTCGTCCCAGAAAGCACGGTGTGCGACCTGCTTTACTCTGTCGACGAGAGGGGGAGGAGACACATTGGCATGGGCGACCATGGACAGCAGGGACTTGCCCGGCGGAATCACTCTTGCAGGGTCATTGACCAGGAGATGGAGGAAATATGTCTGATCCATGTCGCTTATGTCATCACATCCATGGACTCTCCTGATCCACCAAGACGCGGCGGGAATCCCGTCGTCGCCTTCATCATCGGTCTTGCTATCATCCTCCTCGCCTCCATCCTCAACGCTGCCGGTCTCAACCTCACCAAACTCGACCATGTACGCTCTTCTGCAGTGCCAAAGCAGGTCAGAAAAAAGGACTACATGCGCCCTCTATGGCTCCTTGGAATGCTGCTCTACATGCATGTCTTTCTTCTTTCTTCTCTTTATTCATTCTTACCCTCTGCAGCCTCTCACAGCTCATAGGAAGCACCCTTGCTCTCGAATACATGCGCGCAGGTAATTTCCCTCCCTTCTCTTTCCTTTTCACCATATCACGTCCTTCTCAGAATATGTCGCACCCCTTGGCTCAACCTCCCTTGTATTCAACTTTCTCTTTGCCCGCTTTCTCGTAGGAACACCTGTCACCAGCACTGATATTTATGTGCGCGTCTTTCCCTTTACTTTCCCACATACATTTTCACACAATACCACAAGGGCACCATCGTCGTCATCTTTGGTGTCATTGGCATCGTCGCCTTTGGCTCCATAAACTCGGGTCTCACCGAAGCAACAGACGTCGCACACATCACCTATCTCTGGCGACGTGGAGGCTGGCTCGCCTACTTTTTCCCAATGGCCTTTGCTCTCATATTTCTCCTCATTTTCACCTCTAGGCTCGATTTCGTTCTCGCCGCCCGTGCTGACCTCGGCCCTGTTCCCCCTTCCCCAGCACATCGTCCCTCTACTTCTCTTCCTCCTCCCATCTCTTCAAGGCGTCCCAAGTCCTGGCTCCACACCATCTTCGCCATCTTTAGTTCGATAATGTATATTTGGAACTGCATCATCAACTGGCTTACAGACCGCTTGGAAGTATGGGTAGCTCCAAAGGACGACACTCAGATCGCCTGGACTTTGGGCATAGCCTGGGCCGCCTGTGGTGGTGGTCTCGCCGGTGGCTGCTTGGTCTTTGCAAAAGCAACGTGAGTCTTATCTCTCCACCACCTTCCTTTTCTAATTTCAATTCTAGCGTCAAATTACTCTCAGGATCCCTCTCCCATGAGAATCCAGGAAACCAATTCGGCCATGCCGCTCCTATATTCACCATCCTTCTCCTCCTCGTCACCGCCGTCCTCCAAATTATATGTCTCAACCGGGGCCTCAAAGTTTACGACTCCACCCTCGTCGTCCCCGTCTTTTACGGCGTCTACACTGCCACAGGCTGGCTCGACTCTCTCATTTTCAACGGCCAAGTCGAAGCCTATAAATCATGGACCCTCTTCCTCATCTTTGTCTCCATTCTCGTCCTCATATCTGGCGTCGTCCTTCTCACTCACAAAAAACCAGAACCCGTCGCCGCTAAAATAAAATCGGCTCGCCGACCAAGACGCCCAAAGTCCACTGGACCACAGAACGGAGAACTTGGACAAGGCGAGGATCAGGTCCTATGGGCTGTTGGTGATGACGACGAGGACGACAACGAAGGAGAGGACGACGACATCGACCATCACCAACACCCCCTGCACCAGACTTTGCCAAAAGGAAACGTTGCAGGCAACTCTTCCTCCCACAGCGGCCTGGGCGAGCAGAGCCGCCTGATAGGCGACCCTGAAGACGAACCACTACGACGATCTATGGACCCATTCAAGGACGACCTCGAGTTGAACAACCTCACCACGACCTCATGATCGATCAACGATACCAGATACTAATTTACATGCATTACTTTACATAGACAACGTAATAAAATTATAGGCAAATCTACTACTTTCCACACCCTGGGCAGCAATGGACAACGTCGTGCACGAATACATCACATTCAGAGCAGAAATCCTGACCACAGTCTGGACATCGGTATCGCCCAACCGGACTTATCCCCTCTTTTGCATTGGCCGTCTTTTCAGGAAAAGGCCGCGCACAGGCATGGCATGTTTTCGATCCATCCTCGTCATCTTGACTGCAAGAAACTGTGTCAATGTCTTTCTTCCTTCTGTCAAGGCAACACTTACACCGCATCATAGGGTTTCACGGGGAACAGATGGTGATAACTTCGGGCCAGATGCGGGGAGCTCACGATCATCAACCCACAGATATCGCAGTCCGTGGGGACGTCGCACACCTTGCTCAGGCATCGGGGACACAGGAAACCCTGGCTCTTCATTTCCGAGTGACACACGCACAGGCTGGGCGGCGAGGCGTCGGGCAGGCGTGTGGGGAAGCCCATCATCATGAGGTCCGCAGCGGGGTTCGTGTTCGAGCCAACCCCTGCGCCCAGGGGCCGTGAGATGGACCGTTGAGCTGGGGGTGGAACGAGCTCGAAGAGGAGATCTTTAAAGTGGCCTTCGTTCATGGCGACACCAAACTGGCCTGCCTTGGGTTAGATATTAGCTGTCGCACTTCAAGGGAGTGACACCCACCGCCTGTTTTCTCGCACAGATCGCGACAGATTTTCATCTCAGCAGCAATGGCCACCAGCGAGATTCGGATTTTGTTCTTGATGCATGAGTCGAGGGTGTCGTGGATGTTGCCTGGGTCGCACGTCGTCAAGGACCCAAAGATGAGGAGGATTTCTCGGGAAGAATGGGTGGGCAAGTGGCTTTGTTGAGGATTTCAGTTTCATGATACTGAGTGGAACATGTCGAGTACCTACTTCATACTGCCTCGCGCCATTTCGATGGCATTTTGTAGACTGGGTTCTCCCGTAGGCTCCATCTTGTGTCTGTCCGCAATGGACTTGAGCACCTCTTGCGGATTTCCTGCACGTCATGGTGAATAGATATAATAATAAAAACATTGATCTTCACGCACCTGACATCACACCTATACGCTCCCCGAGCCCCGCACGCATCCCCACCACGCCGATCTGCCCCAGCGGATTCTGGTCAAACCATTCCGTGACAAACTCGCGCGCGTACTGCAACATCAGGTCGAACCGCGTCGGCCGCATGTCCCTGTCCAACATGGCTGCGGAGAGATCCAGAATGAGCACGAGATGCCGGATAATGGTACGTCGGATGGCCGCTGCGGGCGCTAGGAGTCTGCCATTTCTGTTGGGGACATGTCATATCGAGGAAAGAAGGGATTAGGCACCTTCGTCTCCTTCCCCGTGCTAATAGATCCTCGACGGAGGTTTGCAGACTTCCTGCCTCATCCTCTTGCACAGTGTCCCATGAACGCGTAAACGACGCTTCCCATGTGTACGCTTGCTACGCCGTCCGTTAGTTACAAGTCGACAAAATTTGTTGTCCGAAATCGACGTACGGTGTCTTTTGCTTTGCCTTTGCCCTTGTCGACCTTTCGTTTGTCCCCGGCTTTTGCTCTACTTTTCCCCTTGCCCTTGGAGGTGGTATGTTCAAAGTCGATGGATATGTCAGAGTCAGAGTCAATGTCCATGCGATCATTGTGCTTGGGTGCCATGTTCGTTTGAAGGGTGTTGGCGAATAAGTAAGTGCTTTGCCATATTTGCTTCAATCCATCACGGCATGTGGACTTCATTCCTACCACGCCCCCTTCAGCAACGAGGGTTGGTCCCGACCTACGAACGATGGACAATCCCAAAGCTACTCTCCGTCCCACCAGACCAAGAATGCACCATCTGCGAATCCTCTTTGTCGCGACGTCCCTCTTCGTTCTCTTCTGCCTCACCCAATACACACCGACTTCCTTCTTCTTCAGAGGCCACCGCGTCAAGCCACCACCCCATGCATCCGCCATCATCGCTCGCTGTCGACAGCTCCATGTCCAAGCAGGGCCACCCGAGGACTTTTACGCACGCACACATTCCGACCGCTTCGAGGAGGGCACCACTCACCCCGTACTCATCCAAAATGCGAAGATTTGGACGGGGAGGAAAAACGGCACGGATGTTATCCGTGCTGACATTCTACTGGACAAGGGTCTCATCAAGAGCATAGGTCATCTCCGCGGTTCGGCTGCTCAGCTCCAACTTGAATATGGAAAGGAACTCGTGGTGGTGGACGCAAAAGGCGCCTGGGTCACCCCTGGGATCGTGGATATTCATTCGCATCTCGGAGACGGTGCGTCCCCAGCATTGGATGGAGCAGAGGACGATAATTCGTTAGAGGGAACTATCCAACCTTGGTTGCGGAGTCTTGACGGGTTGAACACGCACGACGACTCATACCCGTTATCTATTGCTGGGGGTGTAACGACCTCGCTTATCCTCCCTGGTTCTGCCAATGCTATCGGTAACCAACCTGTTAGTTTCCAGAGGGGTTTGACTGAATAATTAAATATAGGCGGCCAGGCATTCGTGATCAAGCTTCGCGAGACCAAAGAAAAGTCTCCGTCGTCAATGCTCCTCGAACCGCCCTATCATATCAACACCTCTTTCCCAAATCCAAATCTGCCTCCTCGATGGCGACACATGAAGTAAACGTTTTCCTGTTCTTTTAATATATCATGGCTCTGACAAGGTCTTATGTCTAGACATGCTTGCGGTGAGCACTCTGTTAGCAGTGGAGAATTAAATCGATTGATTCCATCCTGGATTAGGTGAAAATCCCAGTAAGCCCTTTTGCTCTGATCACACAGGATTTGAGAAATTTATTCCTTTTGTAACCCAAAGGCGCCGTCTACAAAGATACCCGGATGGATACGATTTGGGCCTTCCGGCAAGCGTGAGTTTAGAGATTCTATTTTTAATTCTTACGAGGCCAATCTTTAACAATCCTATAGTTATAATACGGCAAACCAGATCAAACAACGTCAAGACGAGTATTGCTCAAGAGCACTGTCTCATGACTGGGTCAACCTTGGTGAATTCCCCGAGGTCCTTCAATGGGAGGCTTTAGTCGATGTTCTTCGAGGACGGGTCAAGGTCAGTTATATATTTTCTCTACCCACGTTTGAGTAACTCAATTCTCGACTGAAGGTCAACACGCATTGTTACGAAGCAGTGGATCTTGACGGCCTGGTTAGGGTAAAGAAGACACAACTTCTTTTGGCCGATTTTCCAAGGAACTAATCATTTTGTTTTTGTTTTGATTATCCCATAGCTATCAAACGAATTCAAATTTCCAATTGCTGCCTTCCATCATGCGAGCGAAGCTTATTTGGTTCCCGGCCTTCTCAAGAAGGCATATGGTATTAATCCTCCCCGATGAACGGCCACTACAGCTCATTAATTTCACTTCGTTTTTCAGGAAAGCCTCCAGCCATTGCCCTTTTCGCGACAAATGCCAGGTGATTTTTAAATCACTTTCCCTCTACTCAGATGCTTATCCATCACGCCTCCATCGGCGCAAAGGTATAAACGTGAGGCCTACCGCGCATCTGAATTTGCTCCACGGATATTGGCCCAGGAGGGTCTAACTGTACTCATGAAGGTATTTAATTCATCTATCACAAAGCCGATCCCAAACTTTTTCCCTTCTCACCTATAGAGCGACCACCCCGTCCTGAACTCGCGCTATCTTCTCTATGAAGCCCAACAAGCCCATTTCTATGGCTTCCCAGAGAATTTGGCAATTGCATCAGTGACAAGTAATTCGGCAGAAGTCATGGGCATGGGTCATCGCATCGGATACATTAAAGAAGGTCAGTTCGTCGTCATGTTCACGATTTGGCTCTAACTGAAATTGTCGTCTAGGATATGATGCTGGTATGTGCATTCGTTCTCCCAGAAAACGTCAATCAGGGCTTAGACTTTGTTAGACCTTGTTATTTGGGATAGTCACCCTCTCGCTCTTGGCGCCACCCCGTCTCAAGTCTTCATCGATGGCATAGCTCAACTAGAATCCCCTTATACCGTCCCGAAGCCGGAGAACTTCCAAAAATCACCTAGAGTGCCCAACTTTGATGATGAAGCACAGAAAGCTGTGACTTATGAAGGTTTGCCACCGTTGGTGCCCAAGAAAATGCCTCTCGATAGTACCGTTGTTTTCAAAAACGTCAAATCGATCCATGTCGTCAAGAAAGGGATAGTGGAACAAATGTTTTCTGCTCGCACAGCGACGGAATTCGCGATAGTCGTGAGCCACAATGGCTCCATATCATGCTACGGAGATGAAACGAAATGCATGTCGTCGAAAATATTAGGTGACACGAATGCGTTTGTTATCGACTTGGAGGGAGGATCGTTATCGCCTGGACTTGTGACTTACGGCTCCCCTGTTGGGTTGCAGCATATTGATCAAGAAGCATCGACGAACGATGGGAATGTATACGATCCACTTTGGAAATCTATACCTGCTATTCTTGGGGGAGATTCTGCAATTATCCGAGCAGCAGATGGGCTGCAATTTGCGAGCCGGGATGCTCTGTACGTGTCATCCATTCTTCATGATAGTTCAATTTATTGAACATGGCCTATAGTTTAGCCTATCGTTCCGGCGTAAGAACCTTTCAAACAAAAGCTCGTTACTTTTGATTCCTGAAAGCCCTTTTCTTCCAACTAGGTAACACTTGCAGTGACAGCTCCGAGCCATCACCGATTCCTCGCAGGACTGGGAACTTCGTTTTCTCTTGGCGTTTCAAATAAACTCGAGGAAGGTGCAATCGTTCAAGAAATTACCGCGCTCCATGTGTCTGTTCGCCACTTTGCAAAGCTTTCTGTCAGCACTCAAATTGCAGCTCTGCGACGTCTGCTGCTCGGCTCGTCTGATGGGGCACTAGGTGAATGGTTTGGTAAAGTTAAAACAGTGAGTTCATAATCACCCCCTCATAAAATACCAAAATATCGATGTTCATCAGGGTGAAATCCCCCTTGTTGTCGAAGCGCATAGCGCGGATATTATTGCGACTTTGGTGATATTGAAACAAGAGGTTGAAGCCCAAACTCGAAAACCAATGCGTTTGACGATTTCCGGTGGAGCTGAAGCTCACTTACTGGCCAAGGAGCTTGGCGAGACGCATGTTGGGGTGATACTGAACCCACCTCGACCGTTCCCATATGTCTGGGAAGACAGGCGAATGTAAGCGAGCTTGTAATGAGACAAGTTTTTCTTTCTAACCCTCGCGGGAATGGTTAGTCTCCCAGGGCCACCTATCTCCAAGAATAGTGCGATAATGGAGCTAATTTCCAACAACGTCGTCGTCGGAATCGGTTGCGAGGAGATCTGGTCTGCCCGAAATCTTCCTTTCGACATTGCATGGGTAAGAACTAGTTCCTTCGTATCTACCCTCTCGCCCACTTACCAAACATGTCAAGGCCGCTATCGAAAGCGGGGGTCGACTTAGCAAGGAAGAAGCATTTGCAATAGGCTCAACTAATCTCCTCAAACTACTTGGGGTTGAACTAGATGATGCAAAGGTGGATCTGGTGGCGTCTCGAGGAGCCGGTCCTTTTGGCTTTGATTCGAAGGTGGTATCTGTCCTTTCTCCCAGGCAACATTCTATCCATATCTTCCAAGAACATAGATAAGTAGTTTTTTAAGACCACCGACCCGCTCTGTGTACAGTAGATGCGAAAGTCGATTTGTATTGCTGATGAGGAAAGGAACAATTATGTTATCCGCCTGTCACATGACCATAAGCGCCCTTTGGTGGACGCGCTCCTCGTTTTCGACTTTCACTGTTCAAAACCAGACCTGCACAACTCGGGCCTTCTTTATATCAAAGAGGATGGCGAAGAACGCCAAAAAGTTACCTATCAATCATGACAAGCCCATTACTGCTTTCTTCACGCGTGCGAGCAAAGCACCTTCCTCTCACGACGCGCATTCATCTGCTGCGAAAAAAGCATCATCAGCCCTTGAAGTACCTGAAAGTAAAACTTCATTCAAAGCGGTCTCGAGCTCGCTGGAAAACGCGTCAAAACCAACCACCAAACCTTCAAGTGTTGCGACCAGAGCGCAATCGACACGAGCTCGCTCAGTTGAAGCACAGGCGGCTTTGATCTCACCACTTTCTGCCTCTTCGCTCAAACGTTCACGCTCCCCTGATATGCAGCCCTCGAAACTATCAACTCCAAAAGCGGTCCAGAACGTGAAGTTTCGACAACGGAACAAGTTTGATAGTGATTCGGGGTCAGAAACCAACGGTGTCGCAGTTTACGTCAAAGCCACGGTGTGTGTTTATCTACTCTATTCGTCACAATATCGAATATCCTTTTCCCAGCCCAATATTCAAAGAAGGAAAAAGGTTCGCCTCTCCTCCCCCGAAGGCCCTTCACGATCGGAGGCCAGGAACCTCGTTCCAAGTAGTCAATCTGATGAAGACGAACTCTTTCGTTTGGGCACGGAACCAGTACCCCAAAATAACGTCTCGGACTATCCACAAAAATCTTCCCTTCCTTTAACACCCAGTGTTGGGAATGATGGCATGGATGTTGATGAAGACCTTTTCTCTAATAGACAGTTGCCCTCGGGGTCGGCGTCATCTACCTCCAAGTCCATTACCCACAAGAGCAGCTCCCCGTTTGATCAAATCCTGACGCCTCCAGTCAGCGACCCTCTCCCTTTACCCCCCACTCCGGTTGCTCTCGATGCAGCTAGTAAATCTGCCAAAATCATTGCAGAGATCAAAGCGAGGGCATATGCAAATGGCATGTCAAGTCCGGAAACTGTTCCTTTCGAATTTGACGATGAGCTGGAGAGTAGTAGTGATGAAGATGACTTGTTAACGATGCCTAACATAATTCCAAAGTCAATGTAGGTCCCTGTTTCACCCCTCAGGAAATGCTCCTTCCTAATTCTATTTTAGTTCGAAGCCTCAAACTACCAACCACCAAGGTACCTCAACCACTGCAACTCGTCGTTCAACTCGATACACATTCCGGAATTCGCCTTCTGCAGACGGTGCCGGTGGCATTGCATCCACCAGCCGTCCACAATCCCAAAAGGCCACGTCAGAATCCTCGAAGAAGCAAGGCAAAAAAATCACCATCGCGGACCCATTTGCGGCTTTGCTTAAAGAAAAGAAACTGGCTGAAAAACGAGGAAATAACGATGATGCATTCAGGCAAGCTGAGATCACCGTCAGAAAATTCTCGCGAAATGTTCGGGAGTTGGAGATGGAAGATGATTTCGAAGATGACGCTCCAGAATTAACTGAGGATGATGCTATTCGTCTGGCAACAGAAAATCCATCATGGCTAACCGGCAAGTTGATGACCCCGGATTCTATCCAAGATCGTAGGGAAACGTTTTCTGTGCGACAGGACGATCGTCGGCGGTTGTTCGGGGATGGTGGCGGAGGTACAATCCTTGATATGTTGGCACACGACAAGGCCGTCAAACGACAAGACGAGCTTTCGGAGAAGGCTGGAGGCATTCACCTTTGGTGTACTTCTCATCAGGAGACGATAGTAAATCAAAAATCGACACCATACCCATTTCGCGGCAAGACCCCGATACTTAACTTACTGAATGCCTCTCTGAGGTCTGGTGGTGAGCCTAAGAGCCGATACCCGTTGTACATTTTTCATTGTTTCCCTATAGATTTCCGCCGAGCAAAGACCTTGTTGGGGATGGACTTCATGATAATCGTGAATGCTGCCGAGCGAAGGATGACTGCGGCAGCGTTATATGACCTTGGTATGGACTTTCTCTCCATCTTAAACACGTTAGCATCTCATGGCCAGTGTAGCCTTTTCAGATCGATTTCCTGTACTTCATGGTGCGGCTGTGCTCGCTCTCAATGGTTTCTGGGGTGCAGCAAATCAATCAACAACCAACACCGTTTCATTCTCTCAAACTTTGGAAATTTTCCAAAGCTTGGGGGCGGACCGATCTATTCTTTCGGCACTGAACTGGCGATTAGATGAATCTATTTCTCCGAGAAATCTCGATGCAGCAACCCGAGAGTCCTTTATTCAACGTTTAGTTATGCTTGTGAGCACTTGCGCGCGGTAATTTTTTAATATATAATCGATGTCCCCATTTGTTGATGGCTTTTTTTCTTAGTTCTCGGATAATTGCCCTGAAAGATGCAAATGATTTTGTCCTCCTTCTTCTGCTAGTAGGAATGGACTTGACGGCATCTTCGATCCTCATGCGAGAGGTGGGTGAGGCCATTGATTTGGTTTGTCACGGCATATCCCCACATGACTCCATCTCTATCGACGTTGTAAGTCTTTCTTGTCCCATCTTTGATACTTTCTCATCTCAGTTCTTATCAGGAAATTAATTTGTGTTCAAGAATTGCAGCCTGTGCCTCCCGTTACGAGCCCGTCAACAAGGCTCTTCTGGTATCCCTCTTGGCGAGTGGCTCAGGTCCCACACGCCGCATTGCGAACTTCGTTGCATATTGCATTATAACGGATCAAGAAAACCCTGACCCGTTGCAGAAAATATACTCTGATGCTCCCCCTCTTCATGGCATCCTCACACACCTCATCCCGAATTCGAAGGCAACCCCTGGGAAGTTTGCCATACACGAAGGGACAGATTATGTTGATCTCGGATTCTACATCACTATTCTTGGCGTTGCGGTCTCCAATATCAGAACCTACGTCAGTCGAGAACGAGAGATCAAGAAGGTCAATGTTTCAGAAGGCTCAAGTAGGGGCGGTGAGAGAAGCAAGAGTTTATTGCAACTACTTCATGGAGCTTTGGAAACCCTCCATTCTAATATCGGTAAGGTTGTCAAAAGGATATCACTTCTACTAATTGACACTTTTTGATAGCTGATACAAGAGCGACCCACTTGGAGCGTTCGAGGACCAAAGCCGGCATAAAGGGATTGGCCATGAACATTCACTACCAACGGGAGATTTGGCTAAGGAATGATGCTCCTGTCCAAGCTAAAACGTTGGCACAATATTTCAAGAAGACTACCTGAACCTAAACTTAAACCTCCAAGTAAAATTTTGCCTTTATTCTATTTTCTTTTTAATCATTTTAGTAGGCCCTCTTTTTAATATTCATTTTCTAGGATTCTTTGTAATTAAGTCATGCACTATAGTAGAATACTGTGTTTTCCTACGTAGGAAATCACCTCATATCTAGGACCATTGTGTAAATATATCATCCTCAGTCCTGCGGCGGCGCAATAATAGGCATTAATTAAGGTCAAGGTCGATGTCGAACACATGTGAATCATTCCCAGGTTGACCTTCCGCCTCCGCTGAGGGACTGTCATTCAGTTCGATGTCCCACACTGGACTGAGCTCCGCCCGCAAAGGACGCACGCGTGGCACTGAGGGGGGGTTGAGAGGCAGTATATTCTTGGAAGCAGTCCTCTGGGATTGTGAAAGAGATAATAAGCTCGTGGCGTGGTTACGAAAGGGTTTGTCGAATGCGTTCTTGATATTCTTCACTTTAATGTGTCCAAAACCTGGAAGATTCTGCAACTGGTCTGTAGTCGCTCGAGATATATTAGCAAAACTCTTATAAATTGAAAGGCTGTTAGAGGCGACAGGTACATTGAATTTGTAACACGTACGCCAAACGATGTTCGAAGGGTTTCCACATCTGTTTTATTGACCTTACTGATCGTCGTTAGTGCTGTGCGCAACACTGGACTGTAGTCTTTTTCAGTACGTTCTTTGATGAGATCGGGGGATTTAAATTCGAATTGCTTGTAAGTCGTGAGATAGTGGCCAGCCTCGTCGAATCTGTGGATGTCCCTTGTTCAACATGAGGACAACAGATGGGCAAAGACTGGAACCAACGAGAAAGCCACTATGATAGTGATGTTGTTAATTAAGCATGCCTGGTTGGTTGTCAGCGGGTTCACCATTATGAAAGTAAGCTTCAACCTTGGTAAGTTCACGTATAGGCTCTCTATGTTCCGACTGTAAGAAGAATTAGACAACCGGAAAAGGTATGACTGGTTCCTTACAATGTCACATAAAATGAGTAGAATTCTTAGATTGTAGGACAATCCAAGCTTCTCTATGCGCGTGTGTATATACTCTGGATGGAGACGATGGTATTTCAAGCTATTGGAACTCGATAAGATATGCACATATATTTTATGAGGTCTTACCTCAAGAACAGAACCCCTGTTGTCCGTCCAACTTGATAATCAGCCACAATGTCCCCAAACTCCTTCCCAACATTTCTGATGCATTCCAGGATGGGATTCCCTCGCTGTCTGCAGTCTGACCTGTGAATTTTCTTGAAAGAAAGTACCCGAGCACACCTGCAAAGGGCTTATGATAATGTTATTGCCGGATGCTGGGATAACGACGGGAGGGTTGTTGGACGTTGAACTGGAAGCCATCTAGTCTGTTTCTAATTGTTGACGCCCTCAACCTTCGGGAATCACGTGCGGCATCTGATGCCAAGTAAATCTAATTTAAATTTACGCGTCGACGCGCCTGGATCCATTTGCAGCAAACATTACAGTCATCAAATACTGAAAAATCAATCATGGGAACAATCAAACTGTTCAAACACGTTGGCCTAATGACAGTGGAATTCGGCAATACATATAATTTTAAAAGTACACACGAGCACTTGGGCGCCCACCTGGTATCTCTCGTAGAGATATGAGCGCACCACATCCCCTTGGGCCACAAAACCCGGCTTTCAAATTTAGCTCATCCGAAGGCTATGCACTCTGTCGCGGAATTCTCTCCAAATTGCTTTCATACGAGCCGCATGACGTCCAGATCGAAGGAATCAGTAAGATACTCGATGGTAACGATCTATTACGAACAGGGATGGGAAAAACAAGTTTTATATTAATGTACATTTTAGTTGTACTCGAGATACAACGGGACTTGTCCACCAGCAGCTGCTAGATTCTCAAAAAATCCATGCATTCTTGTCGTGTTACTGATAATTGAATACCTTGAACACCAGGTGGTAGTCACTGCATTATATTTTTTACCCGGCTCGATGATGCCAAAAATGTATCATGTAGGCCGAAATCATGGAAAGGTTAAATTGAAGATTTTGGTCATTAATAGTGACACGGTAAATAACGCATACCTTCAAGTCAATAATTACAGAACCACAGCTAGTGTTTCTTGCTCCTGAACAACTTATCTCAAAAGGATGCACCAAGTTATCAAATGGAAACTTCGCTTCACGGATTTGTGCTCTTTGATGAAGCGCATCTATTGAACATTTGGGGTAAGTCATTCCGCAAAGCCCACCAACAAATCGGCTGGGTCCACTCTCGTCTCCAATATGTTGCTCTTCTTTCCCTAACAGCAACAATGCGAGGCGGCGAGTATATCGAAAACTTTCTCGGCCTTCACGAGAACCATTTCCATCTCTTGCGTCGATCTAAGTAATGCACGTCCCGAGATACAAATCCTCTTCCATCAAATGAAATCGGGTTTCGCTGGCCAAAGATGTCCGGAGCTTGCCTGGATCATCAAAGAAAAAAGGAAGACCATCATCTTTTCTCGGACAATCAATCTAGGATTTCAGGCCTGGAATTTCGAAAAGGACCAGTTGGCTTCCCCTGAAATGGCCGCGAGCACGAGAGCAATCTTCTCCTTGATGGAAAGGGCTGTGCGCCGCTTTTTTCGCTGAGACAGACTTTCGAGAAGGTAGGTGTTTTCGTTACCTCTTTTTCTTTTCTTCGCTGTCGTGGCGGCTTGTGCTGAGAGGATCCAGATGGTGCCGGAGAGTAGGTGTGAATGTGGAGGGCGGCTACAGGAGGGCGAATCAAATTTGGAGAGTCAAATTGAGCTGGGAGTCCATATGAATGATAACGATAAGGTGAATTAAAGGCGCTCATAAATGGACGTGGGCGACGACGCGTCTTTGTTTATTACTACACTATAGACCACGTGAAGCCAAAAGTATAGGTACGGTTACCGGTAAGACGGGCGCGATCAAAAGCAGACTATAGATGGAACGATTCGTCTTCGGGAGACTAGAAGCCATCAACCGACACCCAAGTTGACGTGTCGAATGTGGTTCAGATGATTTTCAATTCACAGGCTTGCCGATTACTTATCTCCTTACCCACAACCATGGACAAAATCGTGGGCCACATACCGCATTTAACGTCTCTTAGGTCGCTTCTCGCAGCCGTTCTCCTTGTCGTGGCATCGGCCACTTACTACAGCGCTACCCTCGACTGGGGACATGCAGGCTCGGCCACTGTACCCGTTAACGCAGCGCAAATAGTTCAAAAATGCCGAGCATTGAGCGTCCTACCACGTCCTCCCACTAACTTTGACCAGAGGATTCAATCTGACCGCTTCGAAACTGGTACACCACCTACCCTCTTCAGGAACGCGAGTATCTGGACCGGACGCTTCTCTGGCCATGAGGTAATTGTTGGGGATCTTCTTCTTGATATGGGGATTATCAAGGAGGTTGGTCAAATTAAACGGGGTGTTTTTGACACCTATGACGACCTTGTAGTCATTGATGCAGCGGGAGCTTGGATTACTCCTGGGTATGCATGTCCTTCATTATCCAAAATTCCATTCAAATTGAAATCGAACAAAGCATTGTCGACCTCCACTCTCATCTAGGCGTTGATAGCGCGCCAGCGTTGCAGGGTGCGAGCGATACCAATTCTCACAAAGGTTTAGTTCTTCCCTGGCTCCGAAGTCTGGACGGTCTCAACACCCACGACGAAGCCTATCAACTATCTATATCTGGGGGGATTACTACCGCAAATGTGCTCCCGGGCTCCGCTAATGCGATAGGTATCTAAATTCCCTTCGTCACTCTCTTCATCAAAAATGATTTCCTATCAGGTGGTCAGGCATTCACCATAAAGTTAAGGTCTACTAGCGAACGTTCGGCGTCGTCGATGGTGCTTGAACCTCCTCACACTTTGAATGGCACTCGGGTTGACCCTTCGTTGCCACCCCGGTGGAGGCAAATGAAGTACGTTACAAAATGAATGCCTGATGAAGAAGTTCATAATTGATACACGCCACTTGTCAGGCATGCATGCGGGGAGAATCCCAGTGCGCCAATTTATCTTCATCTTTTAATTACAAATGCAGACTCCTTTTGAAAGGTAGGGTATATTCTGGGACACGCATGGACACCATTTGGGCATTTAGACAAGGGTACGAGAGAAAACAATCATTGCTATTGGCAATGCCAACCTTTCCTTCCATTAGCTATGATTCTGCTCGTAGGATCAAAGAGAAGCAGGACGAGTACTGCCTTCGAGCCTTGCGTGGACAATGGAAAAATTTAGGAGAATTTCCTGAAGATTTGAAATGGGAGGCTCTTGTCGATGTTTTGCGAGGCCGTGTTAAGGTTTTTCCATGCAAGCTTTTGCCTGGTCGCAACTTACCAGAAATTTTAGGTCCACAACCATTGCTATGAGGCAACTGATTTAGATGGAATGGTTCGCGTGAGTAATGCATTTGATGTGTGCTAGATGATCTTTCATTGGCCGTGAATTAGCTTACAAACGAATTCAAATTCTCGATCGCTGCCTTTCACCATGCACATGAGACTTATCTCGTCCCTGAGTTGCTGAAGAAGGCATATGGTTGCTCCCGAGATTTTCTCAATGCATCCAGCAAGCTAATTTTCATCAGGTAAAACACCCGCTGTTGCATTGTTTGCAACCAATGCTCGCTATAAACGCGAAGCGTATCGAGGCTCTGAATTTGCCCCACGTATCTTGGCTGAAAACGGGCTCAGGGTGGTCATGAAAGTCAGTAATTCCAATCCAACTTACCCTGGCACAGTGGAGGCTGACCACGACGATGGCAGAGTGATCATCCAGTCCTGAATTCCCGCCATCTATTGCACGAAGCTCAGCAAGCTCATTTCTATGGCCTGTCTGCCAATCTCGCTCTCGCCTCGGTTATATCTACCCCTGCAACAGTTTTGGGTTATGACCACAGAATTGGATTCATCAAGCAGGGTATGTCATACGTAATGGCAAAGATCAGCTCTGATCTGATATATGAAAGGTTATGATGCAGGTAAATTATTAACGTTTTGGCGATAATCCACCTTTCAAGAAACAAATAAATGTTAGACGTTGTACTCTGGGATAGCCATCCTCTCTCTCTCGGGGCGACTCCGAAGCAGGTGTTCATCGACGGGATTGCGCAGATCAAAAGCCCTCACATTAGTGCAAAACCCATTGCCTACCAACGAGTGCCGAATACCCCTGACTTTGGCAACGAGGTCAGGGAAACACTCAAACATGACGGCCTGCCACCTCTCGAAACCAAAATATCCAATTCCGACATTGTCATTTTCAGCAATGTACATAGCGTGTTTTTGAGGAGGGGCAAGGAAATTGAAGAGATACTTCCTCTTTCTGGGGCATCAGGGACTTTCGCTGCTGTTGTTGTGCAAGGTGGCAATATAACATGCATTGGAACCTTGCTGGATTGTTCGTCATTCGAGCAGTTGGCTGGGGCAGAGCGCATTGATTTGGAGGGTGGTTCCATATCGTCAGTCGCTATTAGTTTCAGTCTGTTCACATCTCGACTCTTTTTGTTAGACCTTCCCTTATCAGCTATGGCAGCCGTCTCGGTCTCAACCATATTGATGGTGAACCCTCAACTAACGACGGCCAGGTTGATGACCCGCTAAAGTCAAATTCACCCTCTATCCTTGGGAACGGAAATGTGATTCAAGCGGTCGATGGCCTCCAATTCTCCACACGAGATGCTTTGTTAGTTTTCTTTTGCTACATCGTTCCCTTGCTGACACCTTGTAGGGTCGCCTATCGGTCAGGTGTTGCTACTGGAGTCACCGCCCCATCCTCATCTGGTTTCCTCGGAGGGTTGGGAACCGCCTTCAATACTGGTCTTGGTCACCGTTTACAAAGCGGAGCTGTCCTGCAGGACGTAACCGCCCTTCATGTTTCTATAGGCTCATCAAAACCAAGTGTCAGCACCCAGATAGCTACGCTGCGTAATCTATTTTCTGGGATCGGGGAAGGTAAACTTGGAGCTTGTTTCGGCGACATTCTTAGTGTGATTCTGGATATTCGTTGTGTTGCATCAGAACCATTGACTTTTTGATCATTAGGGGAAATTACCACTGGTTATCCAAGTCCAAAGCGCTGACATCATGGCGTCATTAATCAGTCTTAAGAAAGAGGTCGAAGTGAAGAGTGGGACAAGCATTCAAATGACATTCTCCGGTGCCAACGAGGCACATCTATTGGCAAAGGAAATCGGCGACGCTGGGATTGGCATAATTCTACAACCGTCGCGTCCTTTCCCAGGAACATGGAAATCAAGGCGCATGTCAGGAGATTTAAATTTCTTAGATTGCTGTTCCTAACAACTTCTTCCCAGTTTGCCTGGGCCACCATTAACCAAGGACAATGCAGTTGCTGCTCTCGCTGCCTACAACGTAACTGTAGGTGTCGGAGTTGAGGAGCAATGGAGTTCTAGGAATATACGATTTGACATTGCGTGGGTATGTTGTTTTTTCCGTTCCTTACAATATATTTTCCGACTCGTGCATATTCAGATTGCACTGGAAGCAAACGGAGCGCTTTCCAAATCTGATGCAATGGCTCTTGCTTCGGTCAACCTCGAACGCCTTTTGGGGGTCCAAAATCCAATTACCGATCTCGTGGCCGTCAAAGGCGGGACGCTCCTGGATTTTGAGGGTAAAGTTGTGGGAGTGATCTCTCCTCAGCGTGGTGTAGTCGATCTATTGGTTTAGAAGCAAGAAAGTAATAGCAGTTGGAAACCAATTATAACTAGGGTATTCTATTTGTTCGATTGGATAACGGTGATTTTGATAGCTCCTCGTTTACAAATTGCTGGATTGCGGGTAAACCATGGGCAATTAACTTTATTTGGCGCGTTTCCTCTGATTTTCGAATGAGACAACGCGTTCAATGTTTGTATAAAAAAGCCGCACCCATTGGGAGGATAGTTCCGTGTCGCCGGATGTCTTTGGGTTTTACAAGTGGCCCCATCATGGGATGCGCGGAGGGTACGATGATAAGCGAGCACTGGTGATCTTAAAAATAAGGGTGATAGAAAATACAGTAGGGAACATACGTTTTGGTACCAAACGCGCACATTCTCTACGTCGGCTGGAAATGATGGCATTTTTTGTAGGCCAACCACCTGGATGAAGGCTTTGACAAATTTTGTAACGCTCATCGCTGGGTGATGTCAGTCAAGGATGACTCAAAAAGAAACAAGATTACCTCGACGATTGACCAGGTCAATGAGGGGTCTACAACCAGGGCCATGTCCAATGAGAATCACTCTTTGGGCGCTGGAGAGCCTGATACACCACAGGATTTCTTGAGTAGCCGGTAATGACAGAGAAATGCAGGAAAATCTTACTGGATATAGTTATCCCAGAGGTATGTCATAATGTCTCTGCCAACATCTTCGAAGGATTTATGTCGCTGGAATTTATCAGAGCAAGTATACAATACAGGTAAACCACCCACCAATTGGACGGTAGTTGAGGGTTTGGGATAGAGGTTTGCATCAAGCAAGGCATATCCTTCCTTCCTCACCCATGCCACAAGTTCTTTCGAAAAGTCAATCTGAACAGTTATCAGCGAAGGACAAAGCATTTTCTGGTGACATACAAGGTATGATCGTTCTAGGTGCACATCGCAAGTCGTTGATGATTCAAGTTCCAAACGTAAATTTCCACTGACATCATAAGTAATTGGGGTAGAACTTTTGGACTGATATCGACTCACAACTCGTGGACAAACACAACCAGGGTCTTGTTTTCGAATATATCTGACCTACCAAAGATGAGCCAGACCAGAACAGACAATAAAACTTGGGACGTACGTGCACATTACCTGCGATGAAAATCGACTTTCCAATTCCGGTGTCATCATAGGCACCTGCATCATTTCGTGATTGGTATAAAGGTAGTGCTGCCGATGGGCCTTCAAGATTTCTATCCATCGACCAATGAGCACCCCCTTGTTGTTTGTTCAGGTAACCTGCATATCCTCACCAGGTATCGAGAAACTTATTGATTCTAAGCCTGAGGATTCAAGGGGTTAACATTGCTCTGAACTTTGAGACTTAGAAAGACACACCTTCTTGTGGTTCACAAGTTTTAGGGTCAACACTCCTCCAGTATTTGCTCTGTTCCCGAGCAACTAACCAAACGGTTTCTGTCGCCGCCTCGTTGGCTTTCAACGAAGGCAGCTCATCGGGGGCTTCGCCAAGGAGTACCTTGGTCACGGCGAGTGCTGATTTAGATATGGATTCAAGGTTATATCCACCCTGCATATGGTCATGAGCAAAGGGAGAAACGGTGGGCATGGGGACAAAAGACCTCAAGGGCGACAACCAAACGACCCCCGGCCAATCCAGCAAGCATATGCGTCATGTGTGCATACCCTGCGGGAGAAACGAGACATTCTCCAAGTTCATCTCCGGCGGCTGCATCAAATCCCGCAGAAACTGAGAGCAGTGGTCGTTAGCATCTAAGCAAAGGGCAGGGGCAAGGCGAGAGCTTACTGATGACAAGCTCGGGGGAAAATTCCATGGCAATAGGCATTATAACCTTTTGAAAAGCATAGATATACTCTGCATCTCCCATTCCCTTTTCTGGCCATGGGACGTTCACAGAACTGGGGAAAAAAATAAACTTCGGAGGCAGATCATAAAATCAATAAAAGTCACAACTCACTATCCAATGCCTGGTCCTTCGCCGCAAGATATCATTGAACCATAAGGACCACAAGGATAAAAGGTTCCTTGTTCATATCTGTGCAGAGAAACATAAAGAACGGATGGGTCATCGTTAAAGGCCCTTTGGGTCCCGTTTCCTGGATTGAAGCTTTATTAATGGTACTTTTGTCTTCATAGGTCGATAATCTACCATGGTGAACGTCCCTTGGCATGGGTCAGCTCTTAATGATCCCACAGGTTTAGAGGTAACACACCAGTCAAGAATCATAATCCTTTTCAAGGCCGTAAGCTGTTGCACAACCCTTGCAGCAACCGCAACGTTGTTGAAGAAACAGAAACCCATATGTTCATCTGGTTCCGCGTGGTGTCCCGGAGGACGCACAATCGCGAATGTTCTCTTCAACTCATTACGAGCAACAGTAAGGCATGCTTCTACAACCCCACCACAGCTCAGAAGGGCAGCGCGCGTAGTACCGGGCATCACATAAAGAGACATTTGTTCATAATATTCCTCTGAATCTGCTCTTTGTTGGTCACTTAAGTCTATTCACAATTAGAAGTTGTATTTGTTTTAGTTTCTAATATGCGAGAAATAAACTTGTGTCATAATTAACATACTCACATTGGAGGGAGATGACTTTATTCCAGTGGTCTTCGCTATGTACAAGCAATGCTTCATCTCGACGAACTTCTCGGATAGGGATCCATTTCATCCTTTTATTGAGTTCATCGCGGACGAGGGTGAGCCAGATTTTCTGAATCCGAGCTGGTTGTTCAGGGTGACCATGAGGAGAGAAATGGGACATCATTTCCGAAGAATAGATGTATCCGACTGTATAGTTGGGACGGTGAAGGGGTAGTGATCCTGCACGGGGCCGTTGGGGGAGTAAATTATCGACCTCTGCTGCAGAAACTTGGTCTGGGGCGACATCCATAGAGTCAAAGTGAGCAGAGCTGGATGAAGCCATCCTGCCAAATGACAAAGGAAACCCTCGAGATGATTGAGAGTGAATATAACTAACAAGTATTATTGGACGGACTCATAACACACGCAAACAAGGTGGAATAGACTAAAATAGACCAAAGGAGTCACGCGTTCTCCTTTTAAAGAATTTTACGTGACGCCAGGCTATACCGTGAATGAAGCAGTGCTCGTTGCTCAGCTTCTCTCCCTCTTCTCTCCCTCACTCAACCAATCAATATCCTCGACGCTCGTGTCCCGCCGCTGTATGGCTTTCAGCTACAGGCGGTTATTTTTTGGCGGCACGACCTTCTGCTGCCACCTGCCAGTGAGAATGGGGGTTATTTCAATGTCCATTCTTGGATGCTTGGTAGCAGGGCTCTTGATGATTCTTCTGTGGTTCGAAATATCAAGTACGTTCAAGGCTTCGACTATGAGGTCCGTCCATTTCTCACCACTCTCTCTGTAGCGACCCGCATGGAGTTGCAAGCACGTGTGGCCTTTATTCTAGCAGCCGTGACTGAGACCATTCTCTTCGCTGCCTCCATTTTGGGGTTCGTGGAATCTTTCGACCTGAACTAAATTAATAGCCCCTTTTTCAGATTAGTCGGTGCTCTTGTTCGAAAACAATCATTCACCCAAATCTATACCTACATCCTCTATGTCCACTTTATTCTCAATATCGCTGTCGCGGCGTATCTAACCTACGAGGTCACACGAGTTTCCAATAACCTTCAAACCCTGGCTTGCCAAACTGCCGTAAAAGATCCTGGAGCACAGGATCAATGTACTGGGCTTCTTAATATTGCTCGGTGGGTATATCTGGTGGTTGCGGCCACCGTTCTACTAGTGGAGATGTGTAAGCCCTCCTCCCCTCTATTCGCGAATATCTCATTACTGATTTTCGACAGATGGCGCGATCATCGCCACCCGATATCTCTGGCAGTTGCGTCGTGAAAAAGGAGCTGCACGGGCTCGACTAGAGACAGAAAGTGCTTTCCAGCTCAAACCAACAACTGGACACTATTATACCAAATTACGAGATCGCTTGCCTCCCCTAGAGCCATATTACCTTGGTCATTCAGATGCCGAGTTCAACCCTTACGAAGGGACTCTGCCTGTGGATCACAGCATTGTTGACGACAGCACGGACGGGCTACCGGGTTATGGTGGAGGTTCGTGGACACACGAAGAAATTGCCGACGACGAGAAGACAAAATTGAAAAAACACAATGAAATTCCGAGTGCGTGAATGGCCTGTACTTTAGTACTGTCGGAGATAACTTGCACAATTGTATTTCGTATGTAGCACACTGGATGATTGTATACCTATATTGTAGCAATATATAACCATAATTTAGGGTTCCTCTCCTCTTTCGGAACCTTTCTTTTCTTGAAAGTCCAGTCTCTTCGCGTGCTTACTAGTAAAATATTGGTACATGACATGCACAAGCGCTTTCATGCACAGCGTCAGCATATTGTCCACTCCGTACGTACGCAGGAGCTTCGACATGATTCACAACTGAAGAAAATTCTCCAGCTCGACACACTCTTGTACCAGCTGCACACATTGTCCTTCTTTCTTTCGCCTTCAATCTGGATTTACATCGTTAGAATCTTGTCTCAATTCCAGTACTCAAAGCCTAGGGAGCTTGACCCAAGTCGGTCTCTGCGCTTCTTCTACTCCATGGTGTTGCTCTTCAACTTGCCGAGCCTGTGGAAGCATTTTACCAGGGGAGAGGTGGGGGGCAGAGTCATCATTCTTGATTTCATCGGCATGTGTATGTTAAATTTAAGTGGCTCTTGTGCAGGCCTAATTAACCTGATGGTTTTCAAAAGCATATACACCTTCTAGAACCCAATTATTCCTCCTCGATATATTCATCATATTTCTGCAGCTCCTACTCACGACCATCGCATATGAAGCTTCGGTGTACCATACCAGTGAAGAAGTTGACCCCCAAGACATGCTTCTACCAGAGATACCACGACCGCTATCAATTCCATTCTTTCAATCACAGCTCAGCACTCCAACTGAAACAGCGATGCAGTCGCCGCAGCCGAAAACATACAAGTTGGAAGCCTACAATTCCCCACTCGTTATCGACCTCCGTTTCAATTCCATAATGACACACCTCAGGCACCCACCACCACTTCCCCCACGTCCCACAAATCCAGACCCCATGCTCCCATTTCCGAATGCCGCTCCTTGGCCATTGCCAGGCATGGCAATGTTGATGCGCGTGAGCAGACAGATGCAAGATGCGGGAAGAGGTCAAGGATTAGTTGCAAACGGTGAGGCGCGGATGGGGGGAAGTCCAGGCTAGGATAATGAGATGAGATACACCGCTATTCGTTTCGTGTTACAGGTTACAAGCTTTTAATACTCGGTGCCTGGAAAGAGAAGGGTTGTTTTTTTCCCTGTCAGGCTTTCTTCATCTGTGCAAAGTATTATATGAGGGACAAGAAAGTGGAGAGAATTTGGTGACGTACGGCGTCGCGTAGACAAATTTTAAACTGTAGAAATTCGTTTTTACAGGTATCTCTGGTAACATCTGTATATGTCGCGACAATACATTTGGCGTATGTTGTTGCTTGAAGGGAGCAGGTCGAGGTTGAGTGGATTGCCAACCTTTTCAAGGGCTGGGACCGCTGTTTCGCCGCGGTGTGGATCATCGTACAAGGCAAGTTGATTGACTATTACGTAAATCAGCGCGAGCATTAATGGAACCCTGACCGTCGACATTCCATGCCTTCCTCTCACACACGGACCGCCAGTCTTGATGTGGAGCAATCCTCGACTTCGGCACTCCATACCCTTGTCGCTAACCTCAGGAACCACGAAGCAAATACGGAGATGATAGAGGCTCGAGAGACAAATTCTGATGCTGAGTTGCTGCGCGAGCTTCAGTCACGTCGAATCAATATCGCTATCGTTATCCGAAAGGGATGCTCGCGACAACTCTTGTTTTTCTCTTATCCGACCTAAACCGCCTGTCCGACATCCAGACAAACATTTCCCACTTCCCACATCAGACAAGTGATGGCGAAACAGCAAGTATTTTGGACCTGCCACCTCCAGTGGATCTTTATGCTACTCTAACTCGTCAACTCAGCCAGTTTCAGGTGGAAAGATTGGCCTCGCAGGCGGGCATCCTTTCACCTGGGATTTCTCCGTTTCTCGCAGTAGAAACTGCTCTTTTATGGTCACGCATCGACTCCGAACTCGACAATGTCGTTGCGTTATGCAAACAAAGAACAGAGAACCTCCCCGCGTTTTCACATGGTGGTATGTCCGTTTGATCCTTCGATGTTTTTTCAGTCGTTGACATTCCTTTAGGTTTTGACGTCGTTTACCTGGCAGAAAACCACGAAAATCTCCATCACGTACTGGTCTTCTTCACAGTAA
>Ga0307517_10000365_pt1 | contig 77906 bp, 80 predicted proteins | sample 23_EM_MG_FD_194515 | JGI IMG/M metagenome (GOLD analysis project Ga0307517, IMG submission 194515) | Populus trichocarpa ectomycorrhiza microbial communities from riparian zone in the Pacific Northwest, United States - 23_EM | ecosystem: Host-associated > Plants > Roots > Unclassified | place... | reverse complement strand
CCAACATCGAGGTCGGCGACTTGGTAATGTTGAATGCGAAAAACATACGTACCAAACGACCATCGAAGAAGTTGAGTCCAAAGCTGTATGGCCCGTTCAAAGTCTTAGAAAAGAAAGGAAGTCGGGCATACAAGCTGGAAATATCCCCTAGGTGGAAAATTCATCCCGTGTTTCACGTTTCGCTGTTGGAACCCTACCGAGCCTCGAACCGACCGAATCGCGAACAACCCCCACGAGACCCCGAAGAGATCGAGGGAGATTTAGAATGGGAGGTAGAAAGGATCGTCAAGAGTGAGATCATTTCCTACACGCGAAAGGTTCGAGGAAGGAACAAACCGATGAAAGAGCTTCGGTATTTTGTAAAATGGAAAGGCTGCGCGGAGGACGAGAATACTTGGGAGCCACCCGAAGGTATGATGAACGCGCAGGAAGAGGTGGAAAGGTTTCATAGAGAAAACCCGGAGATGCCGGGCCCGAGAGAGGTCGAGTGACATAAGAAAGGTTTTCCATCGGTGGACAAGCAAACGCTGATGGTTTTTACCCCTACTATGTAGAGCTCGAGATGGAAGATAGATTGTATAATAGACATAGAGTATTCGGGACGAACACTTCGAAGAGGGGAGCTCGTGTTAGGCGCACGGACTCCCCGTAAGGATTTACAGGGCAAAGTTACCCTACCTTGACGCATACGAACTTCGAAGGAAAAAGATAACACCCCCCTCCAGCCCCGGCGTTGGGACGGCGCGTCATCACTGGCCGCCTGGGTAGTTGCGTCCCAACACCAAAGACCACTATCGATGGAACACATCTTATAACACCGTATACGTCGCGGCCGTCCGTCCGACCGGATCCTGTTCGCAGGATATATGAGGGGAAACCTCCGGGCACCTTATGCAAGTGGAAGCAGGTGAATCGGACGACGGCGCATAGAGTTACAGACGCTTGAAGACAAATAGTCGGAAGGTCGGGTCATAAGTAACAGGACGTTTCGCACGAAAGTTAGTCCCCTCGTACCTACAAAGTCGTGTAGAGTATGAAGGCGGTAACTATGCCCAGTAAGTGGATCGGGTGAATCCACAGAGGACAAGTTGGTAAAAGATGGAGTCCGAGGGAAAATGCCTATAGGTACGATCCCGAGGACAAGTCGTGTAATGCCGGAAGACAAGAATACGAGATGCAGTTGCATACCGAATTCTCGACGGAACCAACCAAAGAAGAATGGCCATCTTCTGTCCAGCGAGTTAGACTACCTTCGACGAGCACGAGGGAAGATAATTCGTAACCACTGGTGTCAACGGATAAACGGATGAGCTGACACCTGACGTGGTCTCCACACCATCAGGAATAATTGAAGCGCAGACCGATAAGTTGGCTATGGGAGCAAGAGGTGTGGGAGAGAGTATTCAGGGTCTACGAGTGTTCGCACTCAGGTGTTGTTCACAGAATTGCCGGCCAGGTACTTAGTTAGTATAGAGTTAGCATGTATACCGCGATTGCTCAGACGCGGAATATAAATATCGAAGCATCTTCGCGGCTATTAGACACAAAAAAGCACGGAGAAGAGATCTTATCAATATAATAAGTTATTTTACACTTTGATATCGTTACCAACATTTCGACGATCTATATCGAAGCAAACAATTATATCTAGCCTACATTACTCGTGTCTTCTTAACAAGTTCTCCGATATAATCACGATTAAGGTCCTAGCTGTCGGAATACCTCACGCCGAAGCTACCACCTAACAGTATGACATCTTACCAGGCTGAGCCTGATGAATGGCGAGTGGCAGGTGAGGGGCTAGCCTCCCCCTCGGGGGGGGGGGGGGCACCCTTGGAGGCTGATCTTGTCATGGCTGGGGGGGCTGCTATTGTAGTGCGGGTGGCTCTTGGGGTTTCTTCCTGGAACGGTGGTAGGAGGCTTTGGGGGGGGGAATTGGACCCCCGAGCTGCAGGGCGGGTGGGGTCGGCCTGTGGTACATCGTGGTGGATGTCCGGCTGGTCAGGGTCTAGGACAGCTTGGTTCTCTTCGATGGCGGGGGCGGCATGTGGGGTGTGAGGGGGGGGTCGTTAAGGGCAGTCCTGGCTCCTGGCCCAGTGCGCTTCCCCACAGTTTGAGCATCTGGCTGGGGAGGCGAGGCAGCACCTAAGTATGGCTTTAAGGTTTCGCCCGCTGGGGCATGAGGGGTTGGGGCAGTGATCCTTGGCCTTGGTGTGTTGGAGGGAGCAGAGTGGGCATGTAGGTGACTCTACTTTGCCTACTGGATTGACGTGCCCATACTTCCAGCACTTCTGGCACTGGGTGAGGGGGGAAGATGAGTAGGCTTTTTCCACAGTCCTGGAGTTGCCGAATAGGTAGATGGACGGGAGCACAGTTTGGACGGAATCAGGCTCGACATTGACAACCACCGAATTGGCTGGCTTTTTCCATACGGGACTGACGGTTCGGGTTGAGGAAGTGCGCCGTGGAGATGGTGACATCCTTGGAGTTAAGTATTCAGTCGGAGAGGTAGCTGAACAAGTCCTCATCCTGAAAGGGCATGTAGTCCACTGGTAGCGAAAGGATAGCAAGCTGGACAGAGGTAGGTGCGAGTCTGAAGGGAAGCCAGGGGTTTGACCCAACGGGGAATGATTGGTTGAGATTCGTGGTTAGGGCCTCGAAGTATGGGGCATAAGACGCAGCAGGGACTGATGTCTACTACGATCAGAGTGACGGAGCCTCTGTTGTTAACAATGGCTTTGAGGGAGCGCGGGAGGGAGCAGTTTGCTTCACAGAGGACGGAAGCGGCCAGGTCGGGCAGGTGTGCCATTATGTCGGCGGCGTCAGGGTGAGGGGCAGGGGAAGAGCGAGGAGCAAACAATCTCCTAGCAGCACTGGCAAGTGGGGGGGGAGCCCTCGGGGGAGAGGCTTCCTTGGCGGCTGCCGCGACTTTTGTTGCTGAGGTACTCGTAGCGGAGTTCTTTTTCCGTCTGCTGGTACTGTTGTTGTTGTTGTTCTTGGAGGCTACAACCTCTCGGGCCGCTTTATCGAACTCACAGGTACCACCAACAATTGCTGCATATCACTGTGTGGGTTCATTGGATGGGCGTTGGGGAGGACCTCTGGCTGAGGGGCCTGGAGGGGCTGGGACCGCCGAAGGGCGGGGGTGAGATATATGGGCTGGGGGCGGTGCAGAGACTTGTGTGGGTGGGAGGTGTGCCACCCTATGTGACAGGTCACGTAGGCTAGACTGGATCTGGTTCAGTTGTCTGGAGTGGTCCACACATTCGGGGAGGGAATTGGCGACACGAGACATAAGGTCGCTCGTCTGGAGGCGGAGGTCCTCCATTTCATTTCCCATTGCAGACATGGCATGGACGAAGGAACATAACAGGGGAAGTCTGCTGTAGGCGAGGGAGACGTCTCCAATCTCGCTAAGTGAGGGTACGGGGAGCTGCTCGGCCGTGAGGCCAGTGAGCGGCCTGGTCTTGAGGAGGAAGTGATGAAGGTGACGGTCTTCTGGTTCGAAGTCTGCCACAGAAGCAGTCACAGAGGGGAGGTCCTCCATTTGAGTAAATGAGTGGGACGAACCAGGGTGGGCCATGGTGGGGGTGCTCAGGGAAGCGAAGCCTAAGCAAGGTGCGAGAATGAGAGGGAGGACAGGATCGTGGACGATACGACAAGGTGTTGTGAAAGGTAGGGGCAGGAAAATAGAGGGTGCGGAGCGTGGTATCTCTTGGTCGACTTTTTATTTTTTATTTTTTATATCATGTATTCATTGTTAAGGTACAAGAACTCGCATGCATCGTGAGATATGGCGCAAAGAAAACCTTGATTCCAACGACCGCCTGCTTCACCTCTTCATGGGAAAAATCAAACACCCCGAATCCATAGGAAAAATCCCCCTCACCTAGCACCTAAGACAATAATACCTCTGACACGTAAGGACATAATTCATAAAGACGTACAGGAGAGAGACCCAAACCCTTCAGCAGGCTCCCCTGAAACAAAAGAAAGGATTGGCTCGCGAAGGCCGGATAGGGCCCAGGCGGGAGGATGTGTGATCGCCGTTACGAGAGAAAACCACGGGAGTTGTGGGCAGAGATTGTAACCATAAACGTACGGTGGCGCCGATAATTACATCGATCCAAGGCATTGGACACCAGGCAGGGAGATAGTGCAATACCACGACTGGGGGTAACCGTGGAGTGGACGAACGATCGGGAAGGATGAGGAGGCAGTAAGGTGCCCGCTGCTGTAGCAGTAACGGTGCAAGCGGACAGAACCGGGAGGTGGGAGAAGGAAGGATCGCGAACAGGCTAGCCACAACGGACAAACGGGCCCTGGCAAGAGCTTTTGGGACGACGACAAAACCGAGGCGAGACCGAGATGTTACTAACCGAGGCTTTCCCCAACAGAGGTACAAGCCCAGCAAGCCGAGGCCTACTTCGACCGAGAGTCTGACACCGTAACGCCGACCGTGAACGAAGCGAGAAGCTTTCCAACCGCGCAAAATGCTAAGCGAGGTGCAAAGCAAGTGCAGGGTAAGGGGGAGAACTGAACATCATGAGCAAGTCAACGACGAACGCCAACGAGAACCCCAAGGAGGGGAGGCCGACAGGACTCAGGAGAGGAGGGAAGGTGGCTTAACGTCAACCCCTAGACAGTAGCCATCGTGAGAGACGAGAGGTGGGTGGGGGAAGGGGACGATGATTTCTCGTGGTGTTGAGATTTCAATCGCCGGAGGTGGAGGAGAGATGGTTCATGGTATCTCTTGATCGACTTTTCTTTTCTTTTTTTCTTTTTTTTTTATATCATGTATTCATTGTTAAGGTACAAGAACTCGCATGCATCGTGAGATATGGCGTAAAGAAAACCTTAATTCCAACAACCGCCTGCTTCACCTCTTCATGGGAAAAATCAAACACCGCGAATCCATAGGAAAAATCCCCCTCGCCTAGCACCTAAGACAATAATACCTCAGACACGTAAGGAAATAATTCATAGTGACGTACAGGAGAGAGACCCAAACCCTTCAGCAGGCTCCCCTAAAACAAACGAAAGAACTTGCTCGCGAAGGCCCAATAGGGCCCAGGGGGGAGGATGTGTCATCGCCGTTACGAGAGAAAACCACTGGACTTGTGGGCCGACATGTAACCATAAACGTACGGTCGCGCCGGTAATCACATCGATCCAAGGCATTGGACACGAGGCAGGGAGATGGTGCAATACCACGACTGGGCATAACCGAGTAGTGGACGAACAATCGGAGAGGATGAGGAGGCAGTAAGGTGCCAGCTGCTGTAGCAGTATCGGTGCAAGCGGACAGAACCGGGAGGTGGGAGAAGGAAGGATCGCGAACAGACTAGCCACAACGACAAACGGGCCATAGCAAGGGCTTTTGGGCTGACAACAAAACCGAGGCGAGACCGAGATGTTACTAACCGAGGCTTTCCCCATCAGAGGTACAAGCCCAGCTAGCCGAGGCCTACTGCGACAGAGAGTCCGACACCGTAACGCCGACCGTGAACGAAGCGAGAATCTTTCTGACCGTGCAAAATTCTAGGCGAGGTGCAAAGCAAGTGCGGGGTAAGGGGGAGAACTGAACATCATGAGCAAGTCAACGACGAACGAGCATGAGAACCCCAAGGAGGGGAGACCGACAGGCCTCAGAAGAGGAGGAAAGGTGGCTTTACGTCAACTCCTAGGCAGTAGCCATCGTGGGAGAAGAGAGGTAAGTGGGGATATGTGACGATGATTTCTCGTGGTGTTGAGATTTCAAGCGCCGGAGGTGCAGGAGAGATGGTTCGTGTATATCTCTTGATCGACTTTTTTTTTTTCTTTTTTTCAAATCATGTATTCATTGTTAAGGTACAAGAACTCGCATGCAGCGCTAGCTATGGCGTAAAGAAAACCTTAATCTCAATCAACCAAAAAACAAACGAAAATTATAAAATCATCTCCCAGTCGTGTCAAGTACTCGACACATCGCCAACTCACGGCTAACTAATAACAGGATAATCATGAGAAATCATAACAACAGCCCACTTAGGTACCGAAAACTAGGCCCCTCACAGCAGAAAACCTTAAACAGGGCGAGGGGGGAGCGAGGAGAACAGCCCTTGCGAGATGCTGGGTGGGGAGGAGGGGAAGACCATTGAGGCCGGCGACGGGGGGAGGGAGGGGAACATATCGGGCGGGTAGTTGGTGCCCGTGGCCAGTATGAAGGCGGCCAGGGCTAGGAGGAGTTGTTTGTCGGACCAGAGGGGGGAGTCAGGGCCCACATCAGAGAGGCCTTGGAGGAGGCGTTCCCTATGGTAGGATGTTGACTGGCAGCGGAGTATGGCATGGCTGAAGATTTCTTCCTCTTCACCGCATCTAGGGCAGTGTCTGGGCTCATCTGTTCTTGACCATGAGGGCTGGGCGGCGAGATAGCTCTTCTGGGCTCTCATCTGGTGGATCCGACCGGCCATGAACTTGCCCAATCCCATAAACGGGTGGGGGGTCAAGGAAAATGGAAAGGTGTAGTATGGGGGGGGTGGCGCCAGCCGCCTGCAATCTTCTCGGAGTAGGAGTCTCGTTCGTCCTGTGAGGGCTCTGTACGCACTCGTCATGGTGTCGTGCGGCGGGAGTGAGGGGGCCTCCGGGAGGAGGTCAGCCCTTGCTAGGGGGGCCAAGGACAGGGTCCCAAGTATAGGACGCGCTAGGTTGGCGAGCTCGTCCACTGGGAGATGGGATCTGACTTTCGAGTGCCGGCGATTGGTCTTCCACGAGAGGGGCATCACATTGGGGGGGAGACGGGTGCAGAGTCCCCTGTGAGTGTCTGGGGCCCTATACTTGAGCAGGGAGGGGAAAGTTGGGCAGAGTCGGCCAGCTGCAGGGTTGACTGGGGGCGGCGCAGACTAGTCTCAGGGCAGCCATACGTCGCTTGTGCGGGACAATGGCCGACAGAGGGGGAATGCAGGACTCCGCTGCTAGGATAGGTATTGGGGTTGATCTGAAGCAGTTCGAAACCCAGCGTTGGACTTGGTGCCAATAGACGTCCATCTTCGTCAGCATTCCCCTGCTGGGGACCATAAGGTCCGCACCATACAAGAGGGTGGGAAGGAGCAGTGATATCGCCAGGCGATGTGCGAGGTGGGGGGAGAGGCCCGAGCCAGGCGGAGAGAGTCTTTTGACAGTGGCAAAGGCCCCTTGGGCCAGTCCAAGTCTCTTGGAGAAGTGTGCTGACGATGCCAGGTTGGGTGTGAACCAGTACCCAAGCCACCTGACGCAGGGGAGAGGGGGGAATATCTGGCCATCCAGGCATATTGGGGGAGGGGCTGGGGACGCGGGCGGCTCCCTCTGGAGGGGGGTCCTCCAATGAATGAGTTCAGTCTTGGGGACACTAAAGCCTACCTCTCGAGCACCTGCTCGGGCTCTTATTCGCCCGTACGCCCTTTGTAGTGTTCTAATGTTCGTCCTATAGGATGTGGACGCCGCTGACAGAGCAAAGTCATCAACGAATGATAGGGACAGGCCTCTTGGGATCTGAATGTGTAGAGACGCCACATACATGACGAATAGTAGAGGAGAAATCGGGGAGCCTTGCGGAGTGCCCACTTGGACGGGGGAGAAGGTTTTGGGTGATCCTTGGAACAGCAGGCGGCAGGTCCTCTGAGAGCGGAAAGAGCCGAGCCAGGATACCATGTAGTGGGGAACCCCTGCTTTTTTGAGGGATGAGCACAGGATGGAGGCATTAATGTTATCAAACCCGCCTTTAATGTCTAGGAAAAGGGTAGAGACTGTGAGCCCGGGGCGCTGAAGTGTCCTGTCTGTGTCTACCAAGGAGATTGCTGCGTCAGATGACGAAAGGGCGGGGAGGGAGCCACACTGGTTGCTGTGAACAAGCTTCAGCGTCCTGGCAGTCAGGGAGAGGCAGGAGGCGACACCTCTCTCAAGGATCTTGGAGACAGTCTGTAGTAGGACGATGACTCTAAACGAAGCAGGTGAGTCATAGGAGGGTTTGCCAGGTTTGTCCAGCACTATGCCATTGGCCTTCTTCATCCAGACCGGGTGATAGCCAAACTTCAGGAGGGGACCTAAGAGGTCCGTGAGCAGCCGTGGGGCTGTGAGGTGGACTCTTTTCCAGACGGAGTAGGGGATCGTGTCTGGCCCAGGCGCGGAGGAGGAGGAGCACTTTCGAAGGGCGGCCGTTATCTGCCCAGGGAGGAGGGGGTCACAACCTTTATAGGGTCTTAGGATGGACGGAACGATAGGGAGTGGTTTCGGAGGAAAGAAGTGACGGAGCAGGGCTTGGTTGACCTCTTCCGGGGAGGTAGCGTCAGGCAAGTTAGGGAATCTAGGAGCGAACCTCCCCACAGCCAACCTTTTCGCAGTCCATATGGTACGAGGCGTGGCGTCCTCCAGGAAGGATTTCCAATGATGGGCCTTCGCAGCCTTTATTGCCTTGAAGTATCCTTGTTTGGAGGGCTTGGCTATTACCCTGTCTTGAGGGTCGTCCGAGGTGCGGGCCTTCCGCGAGGATGAATGGAACTCTTTCCGCAGGGTCGACAGTCGCGGGGACCACCACGGTTTGGGTCTGACGGACGGGCGGCAGGACGGGGTGTGTGTTTTGAGGAGTTCGATCAGCGTTCCTAGATGGAAATCAAACCATTCTTCGAAGGCGTGCTTAGTGGGGAGGGCCGGAGGCGGGGGGATATTGGTTTCTTCAAGGTGAGGCTCAAGGTTAGGCCAGTCCGTCCTTACCCAGTTCGGGGCCGGCGGCGGCGGGCAAGTAATTGGGTGCGCCAATCCTATCGAGATAGGGACATGGTCAGACCCAGTGGAGGGGAGGTCAGTTGCCCATTCTTGAAAGAAAGGCACCAGAGCAGGGGACGCAAAAGCGAGGTCTAGGACTGAGGACCTGGAGGATCCTGGAAGCGGGAAGGGTGTATGTACCCCCGGGCTGTTTAGAAGAGTATATCCATACTCGGCGGCCCTTGAGAAGTACGAGAAGGAAGCCTTGAGTTCAGAGGAGTTGTGTTTTCTAAGGGGGTCAGCGGACGGGTGGTGAATGTTGCAATCCCCTACTAGTAGTGTAGGGAAGGAAGAAAAAGGAAGGGCCAGCGTGGGTGCGATTGTTCTTTCCGTAATGGTCTTTCCCCACACACTGTAGCAGTTGATGATATGAAACCTCTTCATTGTCGTGCCGAAGAGGGAAGGAGCGGTAATTTCGAGGGTAGCTATATCTGATCTGCCCGTAAAACTAGGGGTGATGGTAGTCATATCAATGAGTGACCTGAAAACATAAAAGGCCATCCGAGGGCGGCGCCTGGTGGCTAATGGGGCAAAAGAAGTAAAGCCTGAGTGAGAGGGCAGTCGGTTCCTCCAGACCGGAGGGTCCTGAAGGCAAACAATCAAAGAGGGTTTTTGGCTGTAGCAAATGAATTAAATAAGGAGGGAAACACATCCCAACTCCCGAGGCAGTTGTGTTGTACAAGGGAGAGAGTCTGTCCAGGGCCCAGTCCTGGCGGCAAAGATTCGCTGCTGTACGACATCTTACCAGGCTGAGCCTGCTGGGTGGCGGGTGGCAGGTGAGGGGCTAGCCTCTCCCTCGGGGGGGGGGGGGCCGCCCTTGGAGGCTGACCTTGTCATGGCTGGGGGGGCTGTTATTGTGGTGCGAGTGGCTCTTGGGGTTTCTTCCTGAAATGGTGGGAGGAGGCTTTGGGGGGGGGTGTTGGATCCCCGGGCTGCAGGGCGGCTCGGATCGGCTTGTGGGGCATCTTGGTGGACGTCCATCTCAGGGTCTATGACAGCTTGGTTTTCTTCGACGGCGAGGGCAGCTCATGGGGCTGGAGGAGGGGGTCGTTCAGGGCAGTCCCGGCTCCTGGCCGAGTGCGCTTCCCCACAGTTGGAGCATCTGGCTAGGGAGGCGAGGCAGCATCCGAGGATGGCTTTAAGGTTTCCCCCGCTGGGGCATGAGGGGTTGCGGCAGAGAGGCTCAGCCTTGGTCTGTTGGAGGGAGCACAGCGGGCATGTAGGAGTCTCCGCTTTACACAGCGGTTTGACGTGACGATACCTCCAGCACTTCTGGCACTGGGTGAGGGGAGAAGACGAGTAGGCTCTTTCGACAGTCCTGGAGTTGCCGAATAGGTAGATGGACGGGAGCATAGTTTGGACGGAATCAGGCTCGACGTTGACAACCACCGAATAGGCTCGTTTTTCCATACGGGACTGACGGCTCGGGTTGAGGAAGCGGGCCGCAGAGATGGTAACATCCTTGGAGTTAAGTATCGAGTCGGAGAGGTAGTTGAACAAGTCCGCATCCTGAAGGGCCATGTAGTCTACAGGTAGCGAATGGATAGGAGGCTGGACGGAGGTAGGAGCGAGTCTGAAGGGAAGCCAGGGGTTTGGTCCAACGGGGAACGATTGGTTGAGTTTCGTGGTTAGGGCCTCGAAGTACGGGGCATCGGGCGCATCAGGGACAGATGTGTCCACTACGATGAGAGTGACGGAACCTCTGTCATTAACAATGGCTTTGAGAGAGCGCGGGAGGGAGCAGTTTGCTTCACGGAGCACAGAAGCCGCCAGGTCGGGCAGGTGTGCCTTTATGTCGGTGGCGTCAGGGTGAGGAGCAGGGGAAGCGCGAGGGGCAAAGAATCTCCTGGCAGCACTGGCAAGTGGGGGGTGAGCCCTTGGGGGACAGGCTTCCTTGGCGGCTGCTGCGACTTTTGTTGCCGAGGTGCTGGTAGCAGAGTTCTTCTTCCTTCTGGTGGTGTTGCTGTTGTTGTTGTTCCTGGCGGCTAGTACTTCACGGGCCTCCTTATCGAACTCACTGGTACCACCAACAATTGCTGCATATAACTGCGTGGATTCCTTGGGTGGACGTTGGGGGGGAGCCCTGGTGGAGGGACCTGGTGGGGCTGGGACAGCCGAGGGGCGGGAACGCAATGTTTGGGCTGGTGGTGGTGCAGGGGCCTGTGTGGGTGGGAGGTGTGCCACCCTATGTGACAGGTCACGTACGCTAGACTGGATCTGGTCTCGTTGTGTGGAGTGGTCCACACCTTCTCGGAAGGAATTGGCGACACGAGACTCGACGTCGCTTGTCTGGAGTCGGAGCTCCTCCATTTCCTTACCCATTGCGGACATAGCATGGACCAGGGAACAGAGGAGGGGAAGGATTGTGCTATCCGCAAGGGAGATGTCTCCTATCTCGCTGAGGGAGGGTACGGGGAGCTGCTCGGCCATGAGGCCAGTGAGCTGCCTTGTCTTTAGGAGGAAGTGATGAAGGTGACGGTCTCCTGGCTGGCAATCCGCCAGCGAAGAAGTCGCAGAGGGGAGGTCCTCCATCGGAGTGAACAAGTGGGACGAACCAGTCTGGGCCATGGTGGGGGTGCTCACGGACGCGAAGCCTAAGCGAGGTGCGAGAATGAGGGGGAAGACAGGATCGTGTACTATACGACAAGGTGTTGTGAGAAGTAGGGGCAGGAAAATAGAGGGCGCGGAGCGTGATATCTCTTGATCGACACCAAGCCCCTTTTTATAGGCATCTTCTGACAACCCTAGCCCTGGTGACTCATCACCTCGTGTATTATAACCTCTATGACTCATAATAAGTCTTAGTATGAGATCCATCAGATTACTCATATGAGTCACTACGCAATATACCGTTAACCAATTATAACATACAAACCAAGTCATGTGCTTAAATGAGTCACATGCGTGAAACGCATGACTCATAATATGAGTCATGTGCGAAAGTCATTACATCGTATGACATCACAATCGTGAGTCATGAAACAATGAACCAATCATAATATAACCATGACTCGCAAGTGTGTAGTCATGTGAGAACTATGAGTCAAGCGACGTCATAGTGTGGAATCCAACATACCATTCGACTAAGAAGTATTCGCCCTGTGAAATCTGCCTTGCTTAGTCACCCTTTGTGACATGGTATGCTGGAGATGAGGTTGAATATTTATCTTCCACTTGCGGTGTGGCCTGTGTCTTAGCAGAATGTATGTCGCTACGCGATCCTTTTTATGGCTAGTACCCCATCTTAGGTATACCACCACATCAGCAAAAAAACATTTTTCCTGTGACCTAGCGAGCCCGGATCCGGACAGAGCCAGTCCGCTCTTTCCCTCCTGTCCTTCCGGATCTCCTGAGCCCTCTTTGCCTTTCATCTCTTCCGTCTGGTACGCCCGGACGCCCCACTTTCCCTCCAAAGCCTCTGATGCGCTCCATCCGACCCCACCCCCTCCCAGTGCCTTCCTGTAATATCCGCCCCCATATCTCCTCGTCTACAGGCCTCCTGCCTACTCTTACCAACTGCGCGCATCCGGCGGCCCTCCCGGATCCCCTCTCAACTCTAGCGACCTAGATCTGTCCACTCCCGTCCGCTGACATCCAACGTTGCGCTTTTCTTAGCCCGCGCCCTACTGTCACTTCCATAATTCCCTTACTGTTCACAAGACGCACTACGCAGCCGCCCTGGAGACGCCGTACTTTGGTTGGCTTCGCCACAGGGGAGAATTAATTGGTATTATTAATCATCCGCAGAACTCACGCGGCCGAGTTGAAGCCGGACACTTTCTAAGGGAATATCTCCCTTAAGTGGCCGGCTTCAACTCGGCCGCCTACTCAATTCAACCTATTTAAAATATTCCCTTTAATGCCCGTGGATCGTGTAGTACGCCGGGCGGCCGCGTTGAAGCCGGACACTCAATATGGGCACTGCTATCTTAAGTGTACGGCTTCAACTTGGCCGCATAATCATGCAAAACAATTCAACCTATTTAAAATATTCCCTTAAACGCCAGTAGATTGTGTAGTACTCCCACGGCTGAGTTGAGGCCGAACACTCAAAACCCAAACTGCCACCTTAAGTGCCCAGCCTTAACTTGTATAAATACTGTACATAATTAGTTAGAATAATTTACTATATTTCATTAAACGTCCGCAGATCAATCCTGGGATTCACTATCCATTGCCTCTCCCCGCCAGGAATTAGCTGCGCCTGTCCGATCACTGCCCCTCTACTGACTATTGGCATGTCTCGACCAGTGACCCGCCTGCCGACTCGAATATGTCCGCTCGCAATGTGAAATCTGCAACTATTGACTGGATCGAGTATGCAAACCAATGCCAACCGATGGACAGCTCCTGCCTCACTGAGAATATTTCTTATCTTGAAAAGTGCTGGGAACTGAGCCACCACCCGGCCTGGTAAATCTCTATGGTTTGCTTCCCCACCAGTCTGGACCCATACCCAATCGTTTCTGGGGCCACCGTTACGGAATGCCTTTGTTCCAGTGCAGTGAGGGTGGTGGATCTGGAACCTGTCAGGTTCCTGAAAGTGGGCGACAGGAATTTCAAGCTGAGCAAATCCTTCTACAGGGAGTAAGCCTAGTTCGGTGGGGTCAGCTGGCAACCAGTGGTCATCCGCAGCTGACTGCCTACTAAAAGGTAGTATCTCCTGCATCATGTCGGAATAATGGATATTGAGGGTTGCGCATAGTTCGGTCAGCGTGCTGGTGTTCTTCATACGGCCTTTAAGAACCCGGCGAGGCGTACTGTGACTTGAAAAAGCAGGTATTTCCATCCCACTATCTTCAGCCACGATCACACCTTTAACTTTCGAAAGTGCTTCAATAGTCTGCAACCTCATGCCTAGGGCATGTTGGCGGCCATATTGCGACAACATCTGCCGGGCGGCGTCATTCCTGTTTGACCTACGGTATCTATCTATAATCACATCCTTCTGTCCTAGTTCACCGATCTCAGTGGAATACATCGATATGGATCCCAAAGGCCGTACTTGGGAGGCAAAGTGAGTCAGGTAGTGCATCTTCATGAAGTTGAAGTGGTTCTCACAACATATCAAATCCGCCCGCCGATCGGACCTTTCAACCCTCGCTTGATCAGCCAGTCAACGGCAATTAGCGACGGTTCTATGGTGGACTTCTTTAGGTCACTGATCCGCCCTTAGTTCCCTTAGCTCCAGATCCTGGCGATCTGCACGGGCACGAGTTAGCCTTCGAGGTACGGAACTCGAGAAAATGTCCTTTGTCCAGTGAGATGTCTGCAGGTAGCTTTCCATGTAGGAAAGTGTATCTGGTGTATGACTCCGATATTGAGCCATGAGAGAGAAATCAACCAGCGCGCTAACAGACTTCAAAGCCCTCTTGAAATCATGATACTGAGCACTGTCCGGATTTACAAATGCGGACGCCAATACGGCTGAAATACAACGGCCGAGATTGTGCATCTCCTTTCCCTGCCATTGTGTGATTTCTTGATAGGCCTTTTTCTGTACACTGAATCCGGGGTAAGGGGGAATTTCTTCCCAAGCATCGTGGAACGCCTGTTGTCGTTTATGCTTTTTCAGGAATCCTTCCACCCACTCCATCATATGTTTGAATAAGCCAAGGCAGATGTTGTGCAAGAGGTCAGCCTTGTGTAGGTGCGCGGGGCTTACTCGATCCAGTCCAATGAATACATTGTTTCCTATTTTGACGCCCAACCACTGAATGTATTCTGCAATGCTGGCCACTTCTGCCGCCTCATGCCTCAAGGCTTTCTCCCTATATCGCATCTAGTCGCGGGTCTCATATACCCTCCGCCGATCCCCACCGAGCTCCTGGCACGGAACCTCAGACATTCAGCATGACTTACTGCCTATTCCTTGCAAGGCTGCATGCTCAGCATGATCCGCGATCCAGGCCGACAAAATGGGAAAACAAAGGCGTGTTTTGACATCTGCACAATCTACTACCGTTCCTTCTTAGGCAACCAGCTGTAATGGTGCCATGACACGATCGAAGACAGCCCGCAGGGTATCCGCATTTGTCTGCTGCTGGGCTTCGTTGGCACGGGCTGATTCACCTGTGAACTTTGGGGGTACTGGAAGCAATACCAGAAGCAGGATTGGCATCTTGGCAGGGCTGTTTCTCGTCCGCAAAACGATATTGCTGATTATCATGTGTACTGGCCAGGCTTTCTCATCTCCTGAGAAATTGGTAAGGTGCGTCTGGTCAGACAACCCGATAATGGGAACCACTGTTGACCCGGCGGGCAAAGATTTCTACCAAGGAACGGAATGGGGTGCTTGCTCTCGAAACACCTCCCCCAAGACCTGTCAGGACCTATCTCAAACCTGTATATCCCACCACCAGACCGCGGTATGCATCTCGGAATATAATCGCTCCCCACACAAATCATAGTCTCGAATAGGTGTGTAACCTATATCCGAGCTATACGCGACCTGGTGGATCAGTTAGCGGACCCAGTCAATAATATTTCGATAATTGAAAGTTGTTGCATGTCGGCCATCATCAATACTGGCTTCCGCCCACACCAAGTATTCACCAAATGGGTCCAGTACGTCGAGGTGTTGTCGCAAGGTATAGGCGGAGCGGAATGATCTGCTATCCGTACCGCCCAAACCTTTGGCAATGTACCCGTCGATCTGCAACTTGGCTACCTTGCTCCAGACAAACCAGCTCGCCAAATTAAAGTCGTCTTCAGATGAGAAAGGGCTCCAAGGGTCATTGGTCATGGCCTTGTGGAGCTCTGTATAGCCCGCAACTTCGCCAAGAGGTCTGCCGGCACCGGGAATAGTTTCTTGACCCGCACAGCGCGTGCAGACCGGTGGGTGGGAGACGTCTTCTATGTCTGGATCGTTGTGCATATCATCTGTCTCACCACTTGCTGTATGGATATCGGCGATCTCGAGCCCAGGATCAGATTTGTAGTCTGAGTCGGTGATGTTTTCAAGTTCATCACGAACAAAAGTAGTTCGTGCCGTGGAGGAGACCGCGTCACCAATCGCATTGAGGGATAGAACAATATCAAGATGCATTGGGTGAAGGTGTTTTTCGTATGCAGCGGCTTGTTGATAACGTCGCCTGCAATAAGGACACTTTGTTATCTTGGAGGTTATCGTGTGTCGTGTTTGTTTGTTTCTCTTTCAAGTAGTCTGACGGATGAGTGAGCTGATTGGCAAATGGACTGCAGCGGGCTTAGTATCTTTCAAAGTGAAAGGCAGGTTTCTTTCAAGTGGTAAATGGGGAAACTTCAAGTTTCTTTTGTCGGATAACGAACACGTCCCGACATTCAAGCAGCCAACCAGTATTCATGGTTTAACTTGTGAAACCTATTCTTTGTTAAGAGAATGCTAACCCTACGGTATTGTGGGCAGACTGAAGAGGTTTGGAAGGGTCTTGGCTCGCGGCTCGCGGATCGCATGCGGCTCCCATGCGTCTCCGTTGCCGCTTAAAACCTTATCTGAAGCCTATCTAGGGTATATCTTTGTGCCTGGATCACATGACTTTTCAAGATATCAATATTCAAGTTTGTACAGGGTACAATCCTACGAACCCCACTAAAACCGTCCTCGTGCGGCCTATATAAGCTCTCTCTTTCCCCCCTCTCCATCTTCTTTCCACAACCCTTTCCCAAATCACAATCACATCTTTGATCCGCCAGCCCATCCTAACAAGACCCACGGAGCTCAGTACAACCTCTCCCTCATCCGCAGCACCAATAGGTTAATTATCCTCAGCTTATTTCAGATATACCTATCTGCGTTTCCCTAGCTAATAACCTTCTCTCGCCGCTGTTTACCATCTGCAGAACTCCCTTTACCATCCGCTAGGCCCGCTCTATTTCCATTTTTGGCTCTTCCACAATCGTTCATCCTCAAACGTACCAGCATCTGGTAGCGGTCATCTTTCATCCGCTCAGGGACCTGTTTTGTTCAATAAAAGCCTCCTTCGGATCCAGCAACAACCCCCCGCCCCGACCAGTATTACAATGGCAGCCTCGAAGGTTGGCCTCACTTTTGAAAAATAGGGGGCCTGTAAAAACGCCGGCGATGTTAACTGCTGTAAGCACATTTCCGGCTTCCCCCACCCACGAACATATGGTCAGGAGTATAAAGCCTGGCGAAATGCTATGAAACGTATGATTGAGCAAGACAGGATCGCGGGATGGAAGCAGAGTACAGCCGCCAAATGGGCGGCCATCCACGGATATGCTATTACCATCCAGCCTGTTAGCCGGAGCTCGAGACTCTGGCAGGCTAATAACCTCCGTGGTGAACGTTTTACCGAATCCCTTGACTTGTTGCTAAAGGACATAGCAAAAAAACATCAGGGTATCTTAACAGACATGTTGAAAGTGCAGCCTGTTGCCCCTATTGCCGTTGCGGACCCCGCCCCCGCCAGAAATGATCGCAAGTTAGCCCCAAGCGTCCGCATTAATCTACCATATATGCTAATACAGCTCCTGCAGGTCTCGCTAGTGCGCGCTCTGTTAGTCTCTGGGTGGATCGGCCATGCGAAGTCCGCCCAAGTAGCCAACTTCCTGCTGGGATGGACAAAGTCCAGTGGCAAACCCATGAACATGTTTACTGGATGTAGCTAACTGAGCCCACCCTTGCGAACCTGCTTGGGGGCATAGACAGAATCTTGTCACGTGGATTCGGATATCGTATGCTCGTTGGTGCTACCGGCCAGGGTACACGCTTGCTAGGAGACGATCCTTGTGGAGCCGTTGCCGCTTGCTGAAATGATCTGAATGACCAATAGCAGGCATGTCCGCATATGGTGCTCCTTGCATCCGCCAAGCGAACCAATGGATCTGCTCTTCTGCCCTCATCGGAGGACCAATACGGAAGATAGCGCCCCTGCAGCTGATGACCTCCGGTTTGACCGACGCGATAACCGGGGCACCCCTTCAGATGAGGAGTCGCCCAGTATCGATGAGGAGCCGAACTCTGATGGCCACCAGCCAGAGTCGTCCGCTAAGGCCGGAAAGTGAACCACCTCATTGAGGACCACCAGGAGCGGTACTACTACAAAAAAGAAAGGGCCAACACACCGCATCAATTGAGCGGACATTGGCGAATCAGAGCCAGAGTCCGCGGTCGCTGCTGATCGGGTCGAATTGGCAAACGGGGCGACCCCGGCCCTGGATTCAGGCCCGACATCTTCTCCTGGTAAGCAAGCTTCTGTCCCTTGTGCTAACTCGGGCACTCGTGTTTTGGGTTCTAGTAGACAAAGAGGACAGGCGACTGACCTAAAGAAAGCACCACGGACGCCAGCAAATAATAGTGGTAAACGGAACCTGGCGGTCATGTAAGAGGCTGATGAGCCATACAGTTCAGATGAAAGTCCGGAACCCCAGCGGAAGGTGGCCTGCCAGGTGGGGGCAATGGATGCCGGCATTGAGGTTGAACCAGACAGACTCGATGGGGAGCTTAATCTGAGTCCGCTACCTCCTGACAGGCATGGTCCGCCAAATAGTCCTCCGCCATTGACTCCCAATCCGGGCCATGCGGGGTCTCCCTCTGAGCATGCAGAGGCCAGAAGGTCCGCCGAGCATTGTTTGATGCTGGCCTCAGGGGGCGAGCATCCTGTCAACACATTGGCGACCCACGTTGGTATGCCCGGCAGAATCTATTCTCCCTCCAATCCTGCTACAAGCAATGTGTCTGCGGATAGTCCGGCAGCTGAAGAAGCCGGACGAGAATTAAGCCCGGCCGCTGACTCCCCAACCAACCCAACTGCATACTCTAGACCTCGTAAGTTCCGGTTACGACTACCAGGTTTTTCATCAATTCTGTTGGCAAGGTCTACCGTAGTACCGCCGGCAGAAACCGGCGTTCGGAGCCCACTCAAGTCCGTTTCTGTCCTGGCTCACTAGCTCTGCCAACAATGCTCTCCTGCCCCGACCAATGTGGCTAATGTCTGGCTAGCAGAGGGTGCAGGTCCATTTCAAACAATTTACTGGTTCTAGGCCGCCATAGACCCTTCGACTTTTCTTTTTCGTGTTCTATTTTTGGTGTTTTCATTTTTGTTCCTAGAATTTGTGTTTTTCTCGCTGTTTCCTGACTATTTCTGTTTAGATTAGGCTGCTACGTCTGGGCTCACCTGCTCAGTACACTTAATTTAGACCTGCGACTATCTCCTGCGGACATTTCCTTGGGTGTTTTGCATTTGGAGTTTAGCCTTTAGAGTTTTGCTAGCTATCCGTGCATTTTTTCCCGCACATTTCTTGTTTGGATTGGCCCGCTGCGGTTGCCCAAACCCAATGTAGTCTACTGACACTGGCGATATTTTGTTTACAGGGTCAGCTCCTGGGACCTGTTCTTGGAATCTTAGCAGATCATTCTTGTTCTTTTCCAACTCTTTTTCGTCGGGAATATGTTTTGCGTTCAGGCTTTAGACATTTGCTCTTTGGATTTGTGTGGATCATTCTCATTGTTTTCTAGCTCGTGTTTCATTCTGGGTTGCCCCTTTCATCGCTGTTCCTATCCTAGCTTTACACCTTATATCCCATCTGTTGAGCCTTAGCGGCAGGTTTCACTTTCGGAGATTAGCGTCCAGGCTCCGAGCCCTAGCCTTACCCACATTTGTTACTGTCCGCTTGGCAGACCTACTCAAACTACATTAGTCCATAAATACTGATAAACCTTTTTTCATCACCCTCAAGAATATCAAGTACCATACACTTGTGTTGCCCCAGTGAAATAGCTGCGGGCCAAGTTGAAGCTGGACGCTTCAGGTGCAAATTTCTATATCAGGTATGAAGTTGCAATTTGGAGGGGCGGGTGTCTGCCGACACCGGCAAACATAAAAGCGAGTGATGAACTATGAACGTTCTTAGTTCTTAAGGAAGCCGGACGGACCATTTCTATCTTCCAAGTTCACACCCCATATGATGCCCTTAGCTACATACCAATAGAGGCTTCCTGACACTACCTACTCCCCAACATCATACACAACAATTCTATTCTATCACTATCCACCTGCATCCTATGTCACAACCACAGCGGCAGGTTCTGACGGACTGAACGCGTTCATCGAGGCAGGAAAGGGAAAGGCGAAGGGAGGTTCTCCGTGGACGTTTCCGCAGATCTGGGTCCAGGGATAGATTAAATATAATACCATGACCCAGTGTTGAGTCTTTTACGGCTGGGTCCGCTGTAGGTAGCAGGAGGGATGGCGTGCTGGAGCTGGCTTCTTCATGACTGGAGGTACTAGAGCCTGTCCTTAACCAACGGCAGCAGGTCTTGGAGTCGGCGAAACAGAGTCTGGACTCTAATGATGGGGAATATAAGAGCAATGATGGCCAGAGTGACGAGAGCGAGGAGACCAAGGAGGAGAATGAGTTAAGCCAGCATCGGGACGATGGGGACGATACGGATCATCAATCGGCCTGGGGAGTGTAGAGACCAATTGCGCGTCAGTTCCTTGGCTCGCAGCTCTCGATACTGACCATCACCCCCGGGAATACCCAGAGTTCCAGCAGGAGGATTAGTTACCTCGGACAGAGAACGCCTGTCCCAGTACGTGTTAGCCAAGACGGTTATATATCTGGAATTCCCTCCCATTCGCCCACAGTCTTCAATCCACTTGCGACGCCGGGGATAACCCCAAGTCACCCAGATCCAACAAGGCTGGAATTGGATAGTAGAGGAGGACAGTAGGCCAGCAGCAGGCGAAATATGGCTACAGGGCTTGAACTTAGCATTCTGAGCAGAGCCCATGATCTGATGGGGGACTGGACGATCTTTGTCAATCCGTTTCTGAACCCAATTACCCTGACCGAAGAAGTCCGCACATGTTGGAGCGAGGCCCGGACCCAATTAGGCTTTCCCGACTTTGCTGGTGCTACTCCGGCCTCAAATGACCAGCTGAGTTACCCTTAATCGATAACAGGCATCCCATCCCAGACAAAATGGAGTGGCCGCTGGTTACTGATTTGCAGATGCGGGCAAAGCGCAGCAGATGCCGATCGCAGTATCTGCATACAGTAAAGAAGGCTATAACAGAACTCTATAAGCTCAATAGTGAGGATCCTACAGCCGGCGGATGAGGAGTGGAATACCTGCTAGAGGAGGATATGTTCCTTTGCCCGCCTGGCAGCTATGAGCTATCTTTTTTACATTTGTCAGGATTGTTTCTAATCGCTGTGAGACTAAATCAACCTGATCCGGTGGACAGCCAATCTCTCTTAGATTTGCTGGACCGCAGATTCTGGGTGCGATATTTGCTCAATATCCCGCCTGCCCGAAAAGGAAAGGCATACCAGATGAGAGTTTCCTATATAAGATCGATAACTGGTTTATCTTTCTTATTGTAGCCATATTGTATCATTCACTGAGGCGTTGGTGGACTGGCATCTTCATTGATAATGTGGCTTTCACACGGGCTAGTTCCGGGGGTAGGATAAACTATGGGTACTGGCACGTTTCAAAAGTGTCCGGATCCCCCGACACCCCCGGCATCGTGATACTTTTGAAAACCGCCTGTACTCCAATGGTGTGAAAGGTCAGCTAATGGATAGATAGCCCTGCTTGAATGTCAGACACGATCCAGGGGCAAAACAGGAAGAGTTTGGCAGAGTCGAATAATCCGGCGGATAAGGACGACATTGGAGGCCAAAATCCCGAAGGTGCGGGGAAAGCGGGTTGAGAGGATGGTGGGATATGACAATGATGTGGACGCATTGAGGCGGGAGTTTGGCAGTGATACGGAGCTGGATGAATTAGAGATGGCTGGCGGCCGCACGGATTCTGGAAGACACAGTCAGCGCGAGGCGCAGCGAGAACATGGGGCGAATCCGGGAGCACTGGTTGGTGCAGCGGAGTTCCTAGAACCTAGGGACAAGGAACCGCAGGTTGAAGAATGCGATCGAGAGGATAGGGAGAATGGTTTTATCACCACTCGCTGACCGCGTATATATATGTAATAAAATCAAGTTGGATTACCCGTGCTAAAAGGGTCAGGAATGATCAAACAATAGTAGTGTACGGGCCAGGCCGGTGTGCAGGAAAGGAATGAGAACGAACTGGGCAGATAGTTATAAGCCGTGCAAGAATGAGTGAGTCATCTAGTGGGCAATTGTAGGTTCGGTAGGCATGGAAATGTGTCGGGGGATGGTTATAAACTGGGCAGGCTTGGTTAAGTAGTTTAGCGGGCAGTTGTGGGTGAAGAGGCACGGGAATGTGTCTGGAGGACTGTTAGAAGCCAGGGAAGACTGTGGGAGCCCCCGCGCGGACAGCAAGAGTCCGGGGGCGGACGGCGACAGGAGCGGGGCGAAGAGGATAGGATGTGGAGAGCTGAGGAAAGAGATTAGTGAAAGGGCAAGGGGGTGGGGGATGTCCGCCGGATATTGGAGAATACAGGGTGGGATCAGAGGGAGGAGCAAGGGCTGAGGGCGTTGGGAGGAAATAGGGTGAAAAAATGAAGACTGGAAAACGTCTGCCGGATATGCGAGAAGTCAGAGGGAATCGGGCGGTGGGGCAGAAACAGAGGTGATGTTAGACGGGTTCCGGGTGAGAAACAGATTCAGAGAGAGGCTAGTGACGAAGTTAAAGGAGAGAGGGTATCATGGGAGGAGAGCTGGCGGGCCGGCGTGTCTGGGGGGGGGGCCGGGATGTCAGAGGTTGCGGTTGAAAGGCGTCTGAAGAACGGCAGCATGGGAATGTGGACTTTAGGCACGAAGGAAGGAAGAGGCTGGGCGCTGGAGGGAGGGTTTCTGGGGGGGGGGGGGGTCTAAGGCGTCTGGACACAAAAGGGCCGCGTCCAATGCATCCAGACGCTGCCTGTGGCGTCCGGACATATGTGAGGCGGTCCTTTCACTTCCGGACGGAATAAACCCGGGTGGACGCACCCAGAACTCGAGTTTGCGTTATAGGCGCCGGCAACGTACGGCGCACAGGCTGAGCTGGGAGAGATGGGGCGCAAGCTGATTTTTTTGCCAATGCATTTCGTCCAAATCTTTAAGCCTGAAGTCTTGCAGGCTTGCAGTGCTGAGAGTTGAAGTATCACGGACACATTGTTGAATATTCAGAAAACCCTTTTTTACCTGAGCATATTTGTATTCAATACCGCGTGAGAGTATATGATGCACCCCCCCCTACGTCCTAGCCTATAACGTATTTGACCTAGTGTTGGGACACTCTCTAGTTATGGGACAGATCTTAAAATCTGACTACTGAAATCAAAAGGTAAACAACAGATCCAGTTGGAGACAAATTAATTTAATACGCAAGTTCAATGTAGATGATGATCTCTAGTTCCAGCCTATGAAAAAATATTTCCTCTTTCCTGTATTTTAATATTAGCTTTTGGCCTAAAATACTGATATATACATAATTTGCAGCAAGAACATTGATGATAAAAATGACAAAGTAAAATAAGTAAAGTTTGAAATATTTTACCATGAGGACATTCCTTAAGGTTTATTTTTTAATACCCTAAGGCTGTGTAAGAGTTTGTCTCTTATTGAATTAGAGTGGTTGATTTCAAGTTTCCGACATTTCTGTTCTCTGCTATATACACTTCTCTCATACAAAATACGAAGCAACAAACCTTATCAAAGACCTTCACGAATATCATACAATCACCAATGCCTTCTCCGAAGGATACCAAGGAGATGCGTCTTCAAGCAGCCTTGAAGCCTCATGAGGCTGATGCCAACCTTTCCCTTCGCCAATTGTCTCTCATGTTTGAAGTACCAAAATCCACCCTTCTTAATTGAATCTCACAACATTCAATACCAGCCAAGGCAGCTCACCAAACCCAGCAGCTTCTCTCCATCTCCGAGGACGAGGCATGGAGTGTATGGATTAAGAAGTGGGATGACTATGGATTTCCAACTCGCCGCTGATATGTCTAGCAAATGGTTCAGAGTCTCCTTCGTGGACGGAATTCGAGAGACCAAGTTGGAGAGCACTGGCTAAGCCACTTTTTGGGTTATCATTCTAATTTAGATGCCAGAGTAGAAAGGTGTTTAGACAGGGAGAGGGCTCTGGCTACAGACCTGGATTCCTTTAAGATGCATCTTGATCGCTTTTATCACATTGAGTGCAAGTTCCATGTCAAGGATGAGGACACTTGGAATACGGACGAAAAGGGATTTGCTATTGGATTGGGAGGCGCAGGTACCATAATTTGCCATGCCTCACGCAGTAATCCAAGCATCATCCAGGATGGTGGTCGCGATTGGGTTACTATTGTGGGAGCGATCTCAGGCGGAGTCAAAGTCTTGCCTCCGCTCATTATCTTTAGGGCAAATGCTCACTTGATGGGACACTATACGAATATCGACATCGAAGAGATGGAAGATGCTGGCTTTGCCACTTCCCCAAAAGGGTACACCAACACTGATATTACCTTTCAGTGGTTTCAGGAAGTATTTGAACCAAGAACTCGGCCTATGAATGGTATCAACCAGCATCGTATTCTTGTGTTGGATGGTCATTCAACACATGTAGAGACTTACGAGTTCATCAAGTATGCTAGCGACCACAATATTCATCTTCTATGTCTTCCCTCCCATTCGACTCATGTTCTCCAACCTCTCGATGTTGGCATCTTCAGCCCACTTACAACCTATTACAAGCAAGAGCTGGAACATCGTGTACGTCAGCAAGGCCCTCATGGTATGATTAAGAAGGGGGACATCTTTCCCATGCTTCAGAGAGCAAGGCAGAAGACCTTTCAGCCAGAGACAATGAGGTCAGCCTGGCGTGCCTCTGGGCTGATCCCATTCAACAGAAATCGTATGCTCAGAGATCCTATCTTACAGGCAAATATGGTTCCAAAGACTCCTTTGGCCACAAGACGACCCGGACTTCGTCTATCAGCAGGAAGAGTAGTTGGAGCCCCTGAGCTTGAATGTATTGAACTGAATAATCAGCAAATAGAGGAAACTCCTGCTAATAAAGCTCTTAAGAGCCTCTTGACCTAATGTATCAAAGAAGCTCGAAGTATCAATGCTGCAAAGGTTATTGCTGAGGAAGAGGTTGCAAAAGTACACCAATTAGCAAAGCCAGCCAAAGCTGATAGAAGGCAACTACATGGTGGACTTCTACTAAGCTCCAAGCACTTGGCTAAGCTGTATCATAAGCACATGGAACTTGATAAGAAAAAGGCTGAAGCTGCAGCAAGGCGTAAGGAGACCAAAGTTCAAGTTAGGAGAAAGATACAATTCAAGACCAACCAAAGAAAAAAGACACACCTCAATCATGCTGAAGAGGCTATCACATCTAGCTCTGATGAGCACGACTCTGAGAGTAGCAGTGATGACGAAATGGTTGATAATCAACCATATCAAGCCACTAATAAAGTAAGTTGTCCATTCAGTTAATATTCAGTTTTACCAAATCTAACGACTCAACTTCAACAGGGCTCCAATCAACTGGCTACCACTTGGCAATTGCGATCCAGAACCTCCTCTACCCGTGCCAGGCAGTAGAATAATTTTATAATTTTTTCTCTTCTCAAGGACCTTGACCTTGTAAGTCAATCATTAATCATCACTCTTGGTATATATTCACTGATAGACATAGCTGTATTAGTTCAATGGATATATATCTGATAGGGGACATTGGGATGGAGACTGGCTATTTGCATACCAATTTGTAGCTTATATGATGTAATATTGTCTGAGTTACAATAGTTGTTCAATTGAGTAGTGACGTTTCATTGTGTGTCCCATAACTAGGGTGTGTCCCAACACTAGGTCAAATACGTTAAGACCTAACTCATTCTATCGAAAACTAGAAACTCATACAAGCTACTCCTTGTCACAAGACTTGATATAAGTTGAACTAATTGCCTCTCTCCCAAAAATCAGCCTTCTGTTTTGGCTAACCTTTGATAATCCAGTATTCCAGGATGTATTCGCAACCATGGGCAAATTCAAGCAGTCGGCCAACAACTGGAGTATGTAATCAGAGCAGGCATAGAGGCAACGTCGTACCAGATACCATGGCAGCTCGTTAGCCAAGGCCTGGAGTTGGCAACTTGAATATGAACGGGTGTATGCGCAAAATCGTATACCACGGAATTGGATCCGGATTGAAAATGGAGGCAGATGAACCTGGGAACTTGTTAGGTGGTAGCTTCGGCGTGGGATATTCCGACAGCTAGGACCTTGTTCGTAATTATATCAGAGAACTCGTTAAGAAGACACGAGTAATGTAGGCTAGATATAATATTCACTTCGGTGTAGATAGTCGAAGTATTGGTAACGATATGAAAGTGTAGATAACTTATTATATTGATAAGATCTCTTCTCCCTGCTTGTTGTGTCTAATAGCAGCGAAGATGCTTCGATATTTATATTCGGCGTCTGAGCAATCACGGTATACATGCTAACTCTATACTAACTAAGTATCTTGCCCGCAACTCTGGGAACTTCACCTGAGTGCGAACACTCGTAGACCCTGAAAACTCTCTACCACATCTTTATGCTCCCATGGTCAACTTATCGGTCGGCGCGTCTGTTATCCTTGATGGGGTGGAGACCACGTCAGGTGTCAGCTCATCTGTTTATCCGTTGACAACAATGGTTATGAATTATCCTGCCCCCGGGCTCACCGAAGGTAGTCTACCTCGCTGGACCGAAGATGGCCGTTCTTCGTTGGTTGGTTGCGTCGAGAATTCGACACGCGACTGCATGTCGTATTCTGGTCTTCCGGCATTACACGACTTGTCCTTGGGATCGTACCTATAGGCTTTGTCCCTCGGACTCCATCTTTTACCAACCTGTCCTCTGTGGATGCACCCGATCCACTTACTGGGCATAGTTACCTCCTGCGTACTCTACACGACTTAGTAGGTACGAGGGGACTAACCTTCGTGCGAAACGTCCCGTTACCCTCGACCCACTCTCGCGACTGTTTGCCTTCGAGTGTCTGTAACCTTATGCGCTGTGGTCCGATTCACCTGCCTCCACTTGCATAAGGTGCCCGGAGGTCTCCCCTCATATATCCCGAGAACAGGATCCGGTCGGATGGACGGCCGCGATGTATACGGTGTTATAAGATGTGTTCTGTTGATAGTAGTCTTTAGTGTTAGGACGCAACTACCCAGGCGGCCTGTGATGACGCGCCGTCCCAACGCCGGGGCTGGAGGGGGGTGTAATCTTTTTCCTTCGAAGTTGGTGTGCGTCAAAGTAGGGTAACTCTGCCATGTAAATCCTTACGGGCACTCCGTGCTCCTAACAGAACTCTCAGACGCACTTAATGGAGCAGACAGCGTGTCAGAGCCAATAATACAGCCCGGGTGAGACCGGGGTTCTAGCATGACCGCCCAAGCTTCCGCGAAATACAACAATACAAACCTTGGTGAATATCTAACCTCAGACGGAGCCCGACCTGCAAGGCCATTTGGAAATTGTTCTTTTAATCTACGGTAACAGTGATGAATACTACAACCCAAGGAATGATGATGAAACTGGATTGGAGACAGATGGATGTTGATGCGTCCAAAGTTTCTGAGGGAACAACATCAGGACCAGGTCATAGGTTGCCCATGTCAAGCAGACAGTTTCACTGTCTGCGACCCGTGGTGCCAATCTACATCACCTCCGGATGACAGGAGGCATCGCTTGTTACACAGACACCAGCAAATTGTAAATGCATATTCTGTGGTATTGCTTACAGTCAGCCGACATATCTGTCATCAAGCGTAGAATATTCGTCTCCACTAGCCACCTATAGTGGTAGTACATCTGGTGTCAGATCCTCAGGTCTGGTAGGTAAACTAGGTATCCCACGATGGGGGCAGCCCAGGCCTGCTATAGATTTATGGCGGAATACTGTTACTGGAGCTGAGGGGACCATATTAGAGCCGCCAATGGCGCTAATGCTCTGGTACAGACCTTTTGATAACCCCCTGCTGGACCCAGTTGCTTTGTCCTCCCAGATTAACAGGGTATGGGGAAAGGCACTGCTGATGATATTGGATGCTGGGAATATTGATTCATCAGAGGAGAGTGTGAAGCAGGTAAGTTGACTCAGCCGGAGGAGATAAGATGTAGGGACTGTCACTGACTGTGACAGCTCCGTCAAAAACATACTGTTGTGATAGCACAATTCATGTATCATGTAAAGCATAATATCAGACAGCTATATGATCTGCAGCCAGATAATCCTACCGCTGTTGTACCCAGTGTTGATTATCGGCTAGAATGGGACAGGTTCATCTGCCCACCCCATGGATCTGACGTTTGTCCCAGCCATTGTACTTGGGTGGACATGACTAATTGTGAAACAATTGTAGGACTTAACCGTTAGGTTCCTTGCCCCCCAGATTGCGGACGCTATATCAGGCAAGTATTTTGACGAAATCAAAATGCAAGGCATGCCTGACCCTAATATTCTGAACCGCATACATGGTACGATGGTCTGTCCGACATGTGCAATACTGTGCCATTCACCACAGGCATTGCACACAGGTGTATATAAGAAAGCCCCCAACTTCAATGCTGAAGTAGTTGGAGGTGGGAGAGTCCAAATGATTGCTTGTTTTTTGATAACCTAGTCCATTAATCATGAAAGACACAAGATCTTTGTGGCCGCCAGAAGAGCATGTGGCTGGGGTTGGCCTGGGTGACGCAGGCCATATTTGTATTAAACCTGGAGCGGAAGATCGCCCACTTGAAGAGGCTCGAGAACTGGCAAGCCATCCGGCAGGAGCGGAGAGAGGGCTTTGCAGATGATAAAGACACTCTTTATGCAGAACTGCAGACTCAGCTAGGCAACCAGACTCTGGGACATCCTGCCCTGCTACAGCAGACACCAATTGACACCCACGTCAGCGGCCTAGGGCGGCTTGAGAATAGTCAAAATCGGTCGCAGGAGCCTGAAACATCACTGGATCTCAGTCAATTGTCCATTGACCTGGAGCTAATGTTTCTGGATTCAGATCCTGGGTCGAAACATGGGAGTCTTGGCAATGCCGGGGTGGCTGTTGACTCGCAAATGACCAATCACTCATCGCGCAGCGTGGAGGATTCTCAGAGCCGATAGGTGGGGCTGCAGGCGTTCGGGGTGGTAGTGGAAACCATCGGCTGGCACATTGGTGCAAATACCACGGAGGGTGCTTAATGGGAGGTTGTATGTGTAGGTAGATTTAAATTGTTTTCTCTTGATGGGGCGTGCAGAAGCCTGGGTAATAAAGGTCATATGCAATAGTCACATAGTGGTAGATATAGTAGTATAGGGCGTCAGGATGATGGCAATAAATTAAGGTAATATCACGATAATTTTAGAAAATCGAGCTTGAATCTAGAACATGGGAGACTGTGAGGAAGTGGTGGAGAATATTGGCTATGTGATCAGTGCGTCCGGATGCCGGGCAGGAGTATCACAAGTCGGAAAGGCCCGATATGAATTACATGGCCACTGGAAGCATCTGGTCAATAGTACGGAGGTTAGGCACAAGAGGGGAAGGGTTTATGTATCCCGCGACAGGGAAGGTGCAATCAACAGAAGCTAGGATGGTGTCAGGACACGATGACCTAGCGTTTGAAGGCGTCAGGACATGATAACGGGGTGTCAGAAGAGGTTGGAACATCATAGGCTAGAATCTGAAGGCGTCAGGATGCACAGGAGGTAGAGTGCATTGCAGTATGTTGTCAGGACGCAACAGGATATTGAGTGAATGGGAGGTTACGTCCTGTGTGTCCTGTGTGTCCTGTGTGTCCTGTGCATCTTACGAACAGGCACTGGAATAAATCTTTTCCTGAAGTTGGCTGACAATAATAACACGTCTCATACTGAACTGGCGCTTCAGCTATCCAGCTGTCAGCGATCACCGCAGAATCTGTTAGGCGCATGGACTCACTGTGAGGATATCTGGGACAGAGTTACCCTACCTTAACACGAACGAACTTTGAAGAATCAGGATAACACTCCCCTCCAGCCCCGGTGGTGGAACGGCGCATCATCACTGGCCACCTGGGTAGTTGCGTCCCAACACCAAAGCGCACCATCAATGGAACACATCCTATAACACTGTATGCGTCACGGCCGCCTGTCCGACAGGGTCCTGTTCGCAGGGCATATGAGGGATGACCTCCGGGCACCTTATGCAGGTGGGGGCAGGTGAATTGGGCAACAGCGCATAAGGTTACAGACACTTGAAGACTGACAGTCAGAAGAGTGCGTGGAAGGTAATGGGACATTGTGCATGAAGGTTCGCCCCCTCGTATACACAAAGACGTGTGAGGTATGAAGGAGGTAACTATGGCCATTAAGTGGATCGGGGGCATCCACAAAGTACAGGTTGGTAAGAGATGGAGTCTGAGGGAAAAAGCCCATAGGGACGATCCTGAGGACAAGTCGTGTAATGCCGGAAGATTAGAATACGACATGCGGCTGCACGCCAAATTCTTGACGAAGCCAACCAAAGACGAATGGCCATCTTCTGTCCAGCGGGTTAGACTACAGCCGCTCACCCCGGAGGCAAGATAATTTGTAACCCATGCCGTCAATGGATAAATGAACGTGCTGACACCTGACGTGGTCTCCCCACCATCAAGAATAATAGAAGCGCAGACCAATAAGTTGGCCTTAGGAGCGAGTAGGTGTGGTAGAGCGTTTTCAGGGTCAATGAGTGTTCGCACTCGGGCGAAGTTCGCAGAAATGTGAACAAGGTACTTAGTGTGTATAGAGTTACCATGTATACCGGGATGGCTCAGATGCGGAATATAAATATCGCAGCATCTTCGCTGCTACTAGACATAACAAGCATGGAGAAGAGATCTTATCAATATAATAGGATTCTACATTTTATCATTACCAATACTTCAACTATCTACACCGAAGTAACATTTATACCTAGCCTACATTACTTGTGTCTTCCTGACAAGTTCTCTGATATAACAACGATTCATGTGCTAGCTGTCGGAATACCTCACGCCGAAGCTACCACCTAACAGTATATTGATACTTCTCTTAGTTACCGAGACAAATGTTTGGCAGAGACACTTATACTCCCAAACCCGAGACCGTTTTCGAACCAAGACCCTGGAGGACAACCTCAATTGCACAAGTCTACTTCCCAACTTTTACAAGGAAACTAGGAACACAAGAACCCTATCACCAAACCTACTCATTCTGCTCAAACCCAGAAAGCATGATCACACGCGAAGACCTGCCAGCCTTATATCGGCAGTAGGAAGGAAAGGACTTTGTTTACTACGAACCCGAGGATGAAACAGGTCAGGGGTTGTATGTCGGGTACTATAGTGACGGAAGACGCTCAAGCCCAGACTTTGTGATACCGGAAGTGTGCAGAGGAACAAAAACATAAGTTTCCCATTTAGAAGTCGAATAAACATGTCTTCTGACCCCAAAGCGTATGAGACCATGGAATAGCAACAGGAAGAAGGAGGGGACACATTGTTCCGAGCCTCAGCCCCTAGTGTGAAGACAACCGTCACCCACCTGACCAGGTCACATTCGGCAGACCCGGAACAACGCTCGCTTGGCGCCGTAATAGGCTTGCAAGCAACATATGGAAAGCGAAAAGGAGGAGAAGGCAGAGGAACGCCGGGACCCACCAGTGATTCCCTCATGCGCCTCCGAATCGAGCAACTAGACCAAGTGCTAGGGCGATTTGACCTATCGCTCACTGTCAGTCCAGATAAGAAACATCTTGCATTCAGTTCCCTGCCAACCAACATCCTGTTAATCGCCCAAGAACTATGGAAAGTCAAGCCACAGTAAAAAGCCGGGGCCTAGTTAATCAGTCGAGACCTCACCCCAATACGCGATCAGGTCCAACTCTTGGACTGGCAATCTCAGAAGGTGCAAGAAAGATTCGGCACCCAAGTTGCCGAGCGACTTGGGAAGACAGAGGAACGACAGGCCAGATACGAGGCAGTCACCTCCCAGCTCCACACAGGGGTGCAAGGGACTGACGAACCGTCCATGTACCAGGACCTACACTTGGACCCAGAGATTGTTCGGATTAACTAGTAGCAACATAAACGGGAACTCGAAAATCATGAGATAACCATTAATCTCAGGAGATGGGAGTGGCAACAACACCAGGAGTCTCGCCAAGCCCAAGATGGTGAAATCTCGGTGCTTAAGGCTCTGGTGGAACAATTGATGGGGCAGGTTAAGAGACTGGGGAAAGTGTCAGATCCGACACCAGAGGCTTCAGGGGCTGGTGGAGGAAGACCACGGCCACCACCAGGTCACGGCGCAGCGGGGGCACCTGGTGGAGGAAACGATCTCGATGACGAAGGTGAAGGGTCTGGAAGAAAGCCAGGCAATAGTAGGAAAGGAAGACGGGACAAGAGACCCGCGCGAGAGCCAGAGGAAGACTCTGTTAGGCGCACGGACTCCCGGTAAGGATTTACAGGGCAGAGTTACGCTACTTTGACGCGTACGAACTTCGCAGGAAAAAGATAACACCCTCCTCCAGCCCCGGCGTTGGGACGGCGCGTCATCACTAACCGCCTCAGTAGTTGCATCCCAACACCAAAGACCACTATCAATCGAAGGCATCCTATAACACCGTATACGTCGCAGCCGTCCATCTGACCGGATCCTTTTCGCAGGGTATATGAGGGGAGCCCTTCGCGCAACCTATGCAAGTAACGGGGAGAGAATCGGACCACGGCGCATATAGTTACGGACACTTGCAGACAGACAGTCGGCAGGTGGGTCGAAGGTAACGGGACGTTTTGAACGAAAGTTAGTCCCCTCGTACCTACAACGACGTGTAGAGTATGAAGGAGGCAACTATGCCCAGTAAGTGGATTGGGTGCATCCACAAAGGAGAGGTAAGTAAAAGATGAAGTCCGAGGGAAAAAGCATATAGGTACGATCCCGAGGACAAGTCGTGTAATGCCGGAAGACCAAAATGCAACATGCAGTTGCATGTCGAATTCTTGACGGAACCAACCAAAGATGATTGGCCATCTTCTGTCCAGCCAGTTAGACTACCGGCGGTGAGCACAAGGGCAAGGTAATATGTAACCCTTGTTGTCAACAGATCAACGGATGAGCTCAGACCTGACGAGGTCTCCACCCCATCAGGAATAACACAAGCTCAGACCGATAAGGTGACCATCGGAGCAAAAGGTGTGGTACAGAGTTTTCAGGGTCTACGAGTGTTCCCACTCAGGTGCAGTTCGCAGAAGTGTGAGCAAGATACTTGGTTAGTATAGGATTAGCATGTATACCGCGATTGCGCAGACGCGGAATTTAAATATTGAAGCATCTTCGCTGCCTTTAGACACAACAGGCACGGAGAAGAGATCTTATCAATATAATAAGTTTTTATCATATCGTTACCAATACTTCAACTATGTACCCCGAAGCATATTATTATATCTAGCCTATATTACTCACGTCGTCTTGCCGAGTTCTCTGATATAAAGTCATTCAGGTCCTAGCTGTCGGAATACCTCACGCCGAAGCTACCACCTGACAGACCATGACTCTGAGAACAACGAAGAGTTTAACCTGTTTTCCCGACTGATGGCCCACACTTTGGGACAACAGACGAGAGTCCCAGAGGAACCCCCTGCTGTGTTCAAAAACGAAAAACACCAAGATATACGCATGGGGTTACTGACATGCGCCGATTATGTTTCCACGAAACAGTTGGCAGGGGGAACAGGATGCAGAACGAATCCGGTAAGCCCCAAGCCGAATGGAAGGAAAGGCCGTGGCACCTTTTGCATTAACCTACCCGCGACAAATGACCGGAAAGTGAGGTTATACAAGTCAAGAGGGATAGGAGTTCGGCCACGTTTTTGCAGCACAAGCCCTGCGACACTTCGCTCCCACCCATAAAGGGGAAATATCCCCAACAGAAATGGGATCGGTCCACCATTGCAGTGATAGAGCTAAGTGCTTGTGGGAAATGGAAAATCGCAACATCCATGCAAGGGTTACCGGCATAGCCTGGAGAAAAATGATTCAAGACCAAATTCCCGAAGATGCATTACGCCGACTCTCATTGAGAGAGTATGTCCATGATGGGGAATGGTTGAAAGCAGTCAGGACCATTAACTGCACAGAAGAGGATTTTAAACAACGGAAAGGTCTTCAAGGGGGCAGTCACTCCTGCGCGACAAGCGGCGAAAAAAGAAAGTTCGAGGATTCAATCCCACCCGTGACCGCAAAGCGTCTAAAAAAGCAGTACACGGCTAAGGTAAAAGTGGTCTATAAGGCAAAGTAGGCGGTGGAAAGAAGGGTGAAGAACGAAGGGTGGGTGGCACCGGTGGGGGAGGTTAAACACACGCTGTGGGCCGCAGCCCACCAGCGAATCGATCAACACGTTGTCGATCACAAAGTTGTCGATAAACGGAAGTTGCACAACGAACGCACACCGTGTGGAATGAAAAACAACGGTTGGAAATACTGTCGAAAGTGGGTACAAGTATCGGCTGTATACCGAGGGCCAGCAAAGCCCAAATCACAGACCGCATTCGCCCCAAAGCGACGCCCCCTGGTAGCCACTATGGCCGTAGATGGCCAGGGAGAAAGATTGAAGCGAGCGGTTCAAAGGCCCCCAGCCTGGGCTTTTGAGGATGACAAGATTTTGTGAAATGTCATCCTGGTACCAACAACAACAGTGATTGGGTAGTGAGGTTGCCGCCTCGAAACGAAGAACCTGCGGCGTAGTCCGTAATGCCATCCCAGGGGAAGGCTATAAAATCAACAAAAAGAATAGCGGTTCCCATTTTACGACCAAAGATCGGTAGTCCGTGCTCACCACGGGAGTCTTAAAAAGTCACAAGCGAAGAAAGCGGTCGACGAGACTCTATAGAAAGAGAAGACAAACATAGGTCAGGACAAGACTTGAGTTGCAGGTCACGCGAAGGGGGGTCGACATCCAGGGAAACCTCACTTTCTCTCCTGGTACAACAGCCGGGCAAAGAGAAGCCAGGGGCGCCTCTGTGCTGCTTAAGGTAAATGTCTTGACGAATGGTGTCGGAGGAGGCCACTCCGTCGGAGTAGTGCCAGAACCCAAGGCAACAGTAGGGTGGATTCCTTGCTGGAGACAGCCTCACATGAGGGATAAGTCAACACTAAAGGGCAGCGCACCCTAGTTGCAAACTCGAGGGGTACTCTAGTGAACCACCACTCCTGTAATATGGGGACTCTTCGGCAGGAGGTAAAGACCGCTAGTAGTGGGCGGCCCGATATTCAAAAGTTAGACTCTTGGTATAAACAAGGTTCTCTGAGGAGGCTTAAAGAGCCGCAACTCACCAGGTACAGTAACAAACCCCCACGCTACATGTAACCGCTACGAAGAACAGATTTCATCACAGCCCGAGCGATAAGTCAAGACCCATTAAAAAACCTAAGCACTACGCCTGCCCGGAAAGGAAGGCATTTATTGAGACAAGAGCACGAAAACACATGATAAACGTGGTTCTAGATTCCGGTTCAAATATATTTCCTATGAACCAAGATCCAGCATGACGGCTAGAAATCCAGACAGAAGCTAGGGATTCACCATTAAATATCACAACCTTCGATGGCGAGACCGTGCCTACTGGAGGAATATTCTATACCCATCCTGTTCTATTAGAAATCAGTGCCAACGGTGACCAAAGGATCATATCCTGCGAAATCGCGAAAGCAGGAAAATGTGATCTCATTATCCCTTTCGGGTGATGGCATAACCAACTCCCCCTTAAAAATATCGCAAATCTAAGTAAATGTGTCTTTCAAGATGCGAAATGCCATGCTCACATTGAAGATAGAGCAGTGGCGGATGTGTTTGAGTGGGATGAAACTGTGGCTTACAACGAAGAGGCACAGTATGTAGGGAGAATTGGAAGAGAGGAGGCAGGGCGAGTACCATTAGAAGCCCAGCTGAAGCCATACGGGCAATACAAGCAGCTGTTTGGAGAGAAAAAAGCGGAGATGTTGGCACCTCGAAGGACCTTCGATCACGCTATCAAGCTTAAAGAAGGGGCAGAACCCCCATGGGCCTCCATTTACCCTATGTCGGCACACCGGTTAAACGAACTAGACAAGTACATTAACAAAATGCTGGCACAAGGCAAAATAGTGGATAGTGAGTCGCCCCATGGAGCCCCAATCCTCTTCGTCCCCAAACCGGATAGAAGTCTACGACTATGCGTAGACTATAGGAACCTCAATAAACAGACTATCCTGAATAAATATGGCCTACCGCTCATAGATGAACTCCGAGACCCTGTTGCTGGAGCCAAAGTGTTTACGAAGCTTGACCTAAAAGATGGATACCATCTTATTCGAATGAGGAAAGGCGATGAACATAAAACAGCCTTTCATACAAGATACAGACAGTACGAATGTAAGGTTATGCCTTTCCGACCCGTAAATGCTCCCACAACCTGTCAGACAATAATAAATAAAGTCCTACGGGATTTCTTGGACCACGGAGTAGTCGTCTATCTAGACGATAACCTCATATACTCAGAAAACATGGAAGACCATATCACGCTGGTCCAACAGGTCCTTGACCGACGAGAACAACATGACCTGGCAGTCTCGTTAACAAAGTCGGTATTACACCAAGAAGAAGTTGAATTCCTGGGATACATTGTCAAGACAAGCGGCGTTATCATGAGTGATAGACAAGTGAAAAGCGTACAAAATTGGGCTCACCCGAGATCAGTTAAAGAAGTCCTAATCTTGATTGGATTTGCAAACTTCTATCGACGATTGAACAAAGATTTTTCGAAAGTTTGCAAGTTAATAACCGAGACGTTAACAGGCAACCCAAAAGATTTCCACTGGGGAAAAGAACAGGAGGACGCGTTTGAGGAGTTGAAAAGAGGTTTACGACAGCACCAATTTTATCGCATTTCTGCTCAGGAAGGAGGACGGTAGTGGAGACAGATGCCAGCGATTTTGCGCTGGGATGCGTATTGTCTCAATACCAAGGAAGGTGGCTTCACCCGGTGGCACTCCATTCTCTGAAACTAAACACTGCTGACAGAAATTACGAAATACACGATAAACAATTGCTCGCAATAATTGAACCGTTCAGAGAATGGAGACGATACCGCATGGGCGAAGCAGAGCTGGTGTCTGTATACACCGACCACCAAAATCTGCAGTCCTTTTTAACAAAAAAGATATGGAATCAACATCAAATTCGATAGGCACAGGAGTTAACCAACTACAGCTTTAAGATAGTTTACGGACTGGGAAGCAGGGGCAGGAAACCCGATGCATTAAGCAGACAGCCGCAGTAACATCCTGAGGAGGGAGCTCATCACACTGACCAGCCAATTTTGAAAACCGAACACTTTCAAATTTCTGTAATTCATCAAAAACGAAGTGCAGAGACAGCCCTTGCCCCCGAGAAACGCGAATCCACAAGGCTCATCATAATGAGGGTTTCGGACAACGCTACAGTTCTGACAAAAGGATCACGATTCGCGGCCTGGCAGGACATCTAGGCCCTGACAAATGGAATAATACCAGCGAAAGGACAGACAATGGTGGAAACGGGTATTGTGATAGGAATGCCGGAAGGAACCTACGGAAGGCGAGCCGTCAGAAGTGGTATAGCTATCAAGATGGGAACAGCAGTGGGCAGTGGTGTAATAGACGGGGATTACACCAGAGAAGTCAAGGTCATACTTCGAAATCATGGACAGGCAGACTGCTCGTTTAAAGCTGGAGAGCGGATAGCTCAACTCATAATAAAAATCATCGCTGATGAGGACGCCATGGAAGTAGACAACCTAGGGATAACTGAGAGGGGAAAACTGGGCTTCGGGTCAAGGGATCTAAACCCCAAGTGAACCGTCATGGCTAAAGAAGAAGCTGTGGAAATATGCTTCCTTCACGCAGACACCAGCGACAACGAATTCTTTAGTGCAGCCAATATAGGCAATCTTCCTTGGTTAATGAGGGAAAGGGAAATGTTATCAAGTGCTCACATCAACGCAGCCCTGACGTGGACAGTGAATGATTAATTTCTAGATAAGATCAGAGGAGCTGGGAAGGAAGATGAGAAGTGGCAGGGACGAGTCCATGAACAGGTCAGGGTAAGAGAAAGTGGGAGGAAGATGCCGGATGAATGGACAGAAAAAGATGGGTTACTATACTACCAAAACTAATTATAAATTCCCGAAAAGAAATCCCTACAAACAAAGATAGCCCAAGGCTGTCATGACTCCCGGGTAGCCGGACACGTCGGACAGGAAAAAACAATCAGGATAGTAACGAGGGATTTTTACTGGAACGGACTCGCAGAGTGGAACAGAGACTATGTAAGATTCTGCGACGAATGTCAACATAGTAAATCCCCGCGGCATGCAAAATACGGATTGCTCCAACCTCTATAAGTCCCTTATGCCACCTGGAGCTCCATTTCGACGGACTTCATCTCGCAACTACCGGAATCCCAGGGGAACACCCAGATAATGGTAGTAGTAGACCAGTCCACCAAAATGGCCCATTTTGTCGGCCTCCACAAAAATGCAACCGCAAAGGACTTTGCGGATACCTGTCTTCGGGAAGTCTGGAAACTTTACGGATTGCCGACCGAGATTATATCGGACATCGACATGAAGTTCTCCAGTGAATTTTGTCAATCATTGTGGAAAAGATTTCTGGGAGTGAAACGAGGCATGTCCTTGGCGTATCACGCGCAAACTGACGGACAAACCGAAAGAACCAACCAAGTGCTAGAACGTTACTTACAGACATTTGTCAACTACGATCAGAACGACTGGTACCAACTGTTGCCGTTAGCCGAACATGCATATAACAACTTGGCAACCAACACACACAAGATGACCCCATTCTTCACCAACTACGGTTTTCACCCACAGATGGTGTGGATGCAAGAGAGAGAAGCTCATACCCCAGGGGCTACAATGTATTCTCACTGGATGCAGGACATACATCGACAGGCGAAACAACCCCTAGAGAATACACTAGAATCGATGAAGAAATATTATGATAGAAAAGCAACGGAACAACACAGCATCGAGGTCGGCGACTTGGTAATGTTGTATGCGAAGAATATACGTACCAAATGACCATCGAAGAACCTGAGTCTAAAACCGTATGGCCAATTCAAAGTCCTAGAGAAGAAAGGAAGTCGGGCATACAAGTTGCAAATATCGCCAGGATGGAAAATTGATCCGGTATTCCACGTTTCCCTGTTGGAACCCTATTGAGCCGCGAACCGACCAAATCGCGAACAACCCCTACGAGATCCCAAAGACCTTGAGGTAGACCTAGAATGGGAGGTAGAAAGAATCGTGAAAAGTGAGATTATTTCTTATACGCAAAACATTCGAGGAAGGAACAAACCAATGAAAGAGCTTCAGAATTTTGTGAAATGGAATGGCTGCGCTGAGGATGAAAATACTTGGGAACCACCAGAAGGTATGAAAAACACGCAGGAAGAGGTGGAAAGGTGTCATAGAGAAAACCCGGAGAGGCCAGGCGCCGAAGCAGTTGCGTGACATAGAAAGGTCTTCCATCGGTGGATAAGTAAACGCCGGTGGTGTTTCCCGCTACTGTGTGGAGCCTGAAACAGAAGTTAGATTGTATAATCGATATAGATTATGGAGGACAAACACTTGGAAGAGAAGAGCTTGTGTTAGGCGCACGGACTCCCGTGAGGATTTCTGGGACAGAGTTACCCTACCTTAACACGCACGAACTTCGAAGAATAATGATAACACCTTCCTCCAGCCACGCTGTTGGGACGGCGCATCATCACTGGCTGGCCTGGGTCGTTGTGTCCCAACACCAAAGACCACCCTCAATGGAACACATCTTATGACACCAGATACGTCGCGGCTGTCCGTCCGACCGGGTCCTGTTCGCAGGATGTATGCAGGATGACCTCCAGGCACTTTATGCAAGTAGGGGCAAGTGATTTGGACGACGGCGCATAAGGTTACACACACTCAAAGACACGCAGTGGGATGAGTACGTCGAAGGTCACAGGACGTTTTGCACGAAAGTTAGTCCCTTGTACCAACAAACACGTGTGGGGAATGAAGGAGGTAACTATGCCCAGTAAGTCGATTGGGTGCATCCACAAAGGACAGGTTGGTAAAAGATGGAGACCGAGGGAAAAAGCCCATAGGTACGATCCCGGGGACAAGTGGTGTAATGCCAGAAGACTAGAATACGACATCCGGCTGGATGCCAAATTCTTGACGGAACCAACCAAACAAGGATAGCCACCTTCCGTCTAGCGAGGTAGACAACCTCCGCTGACCCCAGAGGCAAGATCATTCGTCACCAGTGCTTTCAAAGGATAAATGAATGGGCTGACACCTGACGTGGTCTCCACACCATCAGGAATAATGGCAGCGCAGACTGATAAGTTGGCCATGGGAGCGAGTAGGGGTGGTAGAGAGTGTTCAGGGTCTACGAGTATTCGCACTCGGGTGAACTTCGCAGAAATGTGAACATGGTACTTAGTTAGTATAGTGCTGGCATGTATACCGCGACTGCTCAGACGCGGACTATTACTATCGAAGCATCTTTGCTGCTATTAGACATAACAAGCATGGAGAAGAGATCTTATCAATATAATAGGATTCTACATTTTATCTTTACCAATACTTCAACTATCTACACCGAAGTAACATTTATATCCAGCCTACATTACTCGTGTCTTCTTGACGAGTTCTCTGATATAACAACGATTCAGGTCTGAGCTGTCAGAATACCTACACCCAAGCTACCACCTAACAGAATCAAAGATGCGCCACTGTACGGGAACAGATACTACTCAACAATCACTGCGGTGCTTAGTGTGCCACCGGCTGAGTCATGATGCATCCCCGGCAAGTGAACTCTCGTTTGAGTACAACCAGGCATCCTTTGCTCAACAGCTCCAATGCTAGATTCAGATCCAGTTTGGCTAGCTAGCCCAAGGAAGCTGACACTACAACTACTGCAATCGGGGCGCATAACCACGGGTTTTGCCAGTCACGTATGGTTGATCCTGGATCACTCGCAGGAAAGTGAGGCAAACATAGGCGAGAAAGGCTTTTTGTAGACTTGGCATGTGTGACCCATTGAATTTAGGGAATTTTATTTCAAGGAAATGTAATACTATTAGATTTTGGTTGGCCAATCAGTGTACGAGTGAGTACAATTTGGGTTAAATGGCTAGTGAGAGCTCAGAAACATAAAATTGCTGTGGCCAGGGTGTCCTGAACGTCCTGGTCACTGCAGTAGACTAGTAATAATAGAATAATATCAGGATCAGAATGAGGTTCATAGTCACGATATTAGAGACACGAGTGCCTCGAAGCTTTTGAGAAAGACATTCTGTAATACGAATTAATAGTGGAGCGAGTGAGAGGGCTTCTGAAATATGTGTGCTAACAGAAGTCAGTCAAGAGTAGACAAGTAGGCTTTTCCGATATCGCCAGTACAGTGTTCGGAATATGTGTACTATCACAACACGCTCCACTGTGTGCAAGTGAACCCTCATAATTCCATCTCGACCAACATGTAAGCTATCAGGACACCATTGGAAGCCTATAGCCTGACAGGGCAATGGATACAGAGGGTGGTCAAATATCTGTGTGTAGCATCCGGATAGGCTTCAGGACGCTAGCGTGCAGTTGAATCCCACCATCACGCAGGAGGCAAAGGAAGCCAATCGTCAGCAGGAGGTAGTTTACACTCTGATAGTATCTTGACGGATGCGCTTTGTGGTGCCAGTGGATGTTGTTGGGATATTGAGGCCACCAGTGTGGATTGATAATGGCATCAGGACTTGACGTCCTGCCGAAGTCACGTCTACAGCAATTGTTAATATTATAAGTATCTTGAGCGTCTGATCCACTGGACCCTTCCAACGCATAGAATACCTTTTGCTAATGAACATGTTGAGAACAATCAATGAACATTACCATTCTTCTATCGGAACATGCTAGGCTCTATAAGATATCTTCTTCACCACATACCGTATCTTGATACCCTTTTTTATCCGTGACATGGTGAATACGACAAGAGAGGCCACAGACCTTGTGCAGAAATGCATATGGCTGACTAGTAGTAGGACCCCTGAGTACTGCTGCGTAGCCTCTTTTATGTGAAAATTGCCTAACATATCACTGGAAACACTCACATAAGGGGGAACTCTTGTTCTAACCATTAGGAAGTAGGATGAGACAAGTTTCACAATCGTCTCCGGAGATAAGAAAGCATGGCCGGTGTGTATGACAAGTGGAAATCTTCTGCCGACAATGCATAACAGACTTGGATAACTGGCGATTCTGCTTTTTGAACTATAGCCAAGTCCACCCAAGATCGCAAGGTCCTTTAAGGCCGAGAAACTTCCAACACTGATAAATACAGACAGGCGCTGGGATATTGGAACTCATTTTGGCTCTCTAGAAAGGCACAGGGAAAGTAGGTGCCCCCATGGATTGTGCTGACCCCAAGATCCCAAGATGCTTCCCACTTCTGTCATGGTAGATTGTGGCCCTTATGGAAAACCTTACACTACATATGATTAAATCTAACCCGAGTCCTATATATAAGCTCCCCCAAGATGAATTACGAAGCAGAGCTTGCACCCACCCTGCTACAGATTACACAAGATATAACCGCTACCAACACCAAAACCTATCCATAGATTCTGAGAGCCTGAAGCTGCACATACTTGCTACACGCATGAAACTCCTAGTATAAAGAAGAGGCAAAATATTTTACAAGAACTCGTGAAGGTTTTAACCCCTGATCTTGGCAAGCCAAATATGCTGAATACTATTCATCTAGGACACTTCTAGCATATAATAGACTGGATTCCGGGGTGTTCAAAAAAGATGTGTGTTAGTGGGCTTTTGACAATGCCTAAAAAGCTTTGCCACCATAGGCATAATTTTTTGACACCAAAAAGGGCTACAGGGAGGTTCTGAAGTAGCAAGGAAAACTGATAAGAAATCTCTGGCGATGTTTGTTGGGAGTTCACACTGTGGTGTTGAGATAGCCTGATAGAATACAGGCAAAACTTTTCAGTCTTGTGTTAACCTGTGTCAGGTGACTGCTTGACTACAGTATTGTAGCTCAACACCCAAGTCACACTGTTTGGCGCACAGACTCACTGTAAGGATTGAGGAGGCAAAGTTCCCCTACCTTAAAACACACAATCTTCAAAGAATAAAGACAACACCCCCTTCTGGCCCCGGCGTTCGGACGGCGGGTCATCACAAGACATCTGGGTGGTTGCATCCCAATACCAAAGACCACTAGCTTTGGAACAAATCCTATAACACCATATAGGTCGTGGCCATCCGTCCGCCCAGATCCTGTTTCCAGGATATATGAGCGGAGACCATCACGCACCATATGCAAGTGGAAGCAGGTGAATCGGATGACGGCACATGTGGTTACTGAGACTCGAAGACAACTAGGCAAGAGAGTTGGTTGATGGGCACAGGACATTTTCACCCCTGTTTGACACCTCTTACCTACAAATACGTGTAAAGTATCAAGGGAGTAACAATGCCCAGTAAGTGGATCGGGAGAATCCACAAAGGACATGTTGGTCCAGGATGGAGTCGGAGGGAGAAGCGCCATAAGCGCGATCCCGAGGACCAGTCATATAATGCCAGTGAATGGGAATACGACATGTGGTCACATGCTATATTCTCTACGGAATGAACGAAAGATGAGGGGCCATCTTCTCCTGAGCGAGTTAGACTACCACCGAGAAGCCCCAGGGCAAGATAATTCGTAAAACACTAGAGTCGATAGATAAACGGGTGAGCTGACACCTGACGTAATCTCCACACACTTGGGAAGAAAACATGCGCGATCCGATAAGTTGACCATGACAGTGAAAAGATGTGATAGAGAGCCTTCAGGGTCTACAGGTGTTCGCACCCAGGTGAAGTTCGCAGTGTTGTCAGTAAGGTAATTAGGTAGTATAGAGTTAGCATGTATACCATGATTGCTCAGAGGCGGAATATAAATATTGAAGCATCTTCGCTGCTATTCAAAAACAACAAGGATGGAGAAGAGACCTTATCAACATAATAAGTTTCTATAACATTGTTACCAATACTTTAACAATCTACGAAGAAGTATTCCTTTATATCTAACCTACATTACTTATGTCTGCTTGACCAGATCTCCTATATAAAACGATCTAGGTCTTTGCTGTCAGAATTCCGCATCCTGAAGCTACCACCTAATATACACACCTGAGACTCTCGCTTATCGTGAAGAATATGTGACGCAGTTCCACCAGCCTACGGAAATCTTCTTCGCATTTTGCATATATACATGCAACCAAGAGAAGCCAGACAAGCTGGGCCTGAAGCTGCACAATTAGAGAGCTCTAATGATGGAGCCAGTACCTCTATCAGAATGGCACCGGATCCATGATGACAATCGTGTAGAAGAGAACACCCGATGTATGGAATTGATCCATGCTGAATCTAATTTCAACTTTGTTAAGATGCATCCCAGGAGCCACTTTCCCGATCACATCCACCAGTTCGGCAATATTCTCTTGTATTGTACCGAGTATCGAGTTCCCGCACATATGGAACACATCAAGCACAGATGGTAACGTGGAAATAAGATTGACCCCGTATGACAAATCCTCCGCAGTTACGGTCGACAACCTACAATCTGGATGAGAAAATAGAACTCGCAATTCCTTCAATGTGCAGGAGCTGATTTGCCAACTGTGCTAGTTGAACATTTTGTGAGAACAAGACCTGTACCAACACCACCCCATTGTTTGATTTGAAAGAGATGTGGTGAGAATATCCATCAAGTCAATGATTTTTGCACAGAATACGAGATATCCCCAGAGAAAATGTCTCAGGAATGGCTACGATATTGCCAATTGACACTACCTCCTGAGCCCTCACTGCCAGTGAATCCAGCAATACTCCAAACTCCGCTAGTTGAACTACTGACACAACCTAAGCTCCCGTTCTTACTTTCCATGAGTCAGATCCTTATCACATACACCTGGTCCTCACCTCTTTTATAACCATACATGTTAGATAACTTGCGTTTGGATACTCGTAGCTGCTGAGCCTATGTATCATACGCTTCAGGGTTGTCTTCTGGTAAGGCTCATAGCTCTGGTCAAAATCAGTTCATACTATATGGAGCAGGGGACTGTCTGTCACCTAGCCAAGGTTCAATTTATGAGCCTGATAGACCCTGAATATAGGTCGTATGTAAATGGACTAGTGACCATTCAGCTCCGTGACATTAGCCCAGTGCTGTCAATTGTTGATATCGGAATGCTCTTTGGCCTGACACATCTCATACTGGCAAACCGGTACTCTCTTATCAATAGCACGATCAATTTATGTACATTTAACAAAATCTATTAAAATTACTTACAGGTTAGTATTTTTCCGTATGGTTAAATAAAATTCGCAAGCAGCATAGGCCTGATCTGGGCTGTATTGCTTTCCGTCACTGTTTGTGTGATTCAGTAAAAATGTCAGTGACGCAGCCCCTTTGAGCTCGACTGCATCACTCCCGACAGTGACAGGCGGTCATGAGTACACATCCACAGCATATAGAAATACCCATAGAAACTAAAACTTCATCTAAAAACAATAATCAAGCACGAGAGAACTACTAGTAGTAGGCTATTAGTAATGGGCTCTTTCACGAGCGGGACAGTCATGGTGTTGAGCTCATGTTAGGAAGCGCACGTAAAAGGCGGTACGTTAGTAAAGTGTCCAACACTCCAAAGATGGATGACAGTAAAAGGGAGGTCTCAAGGGAAGATATGCGAACGTAGAAGAATGGGTTATATGGGATGACAGGAGGACACAATCAGGGTTAGAAATGGGGTCTGGACGCCCCAAATGCAGAGGATGGAAAAAACAATATTGATAATAGTAGAATCCAGATTCGGCGCCTGTACCTCAGACGAAACATTCCTTTTTGCTAATGTGCACATCAGATGCATGAGATGAATGGCAGACAAGTGTCGGAAGATTGGGAGAAACAAAAAATAAAGAGCACCGACCATTTATCTAGACTCTGTCTCTGCATATCCAACGAAAAATGTTTCTTTTGCTCATGAAGAACCTAGCTACCGAGCCAAGGTAGGATGCCTGTTCTTAATGTCCAATAGGGTGCACCCCTTCAACAACGAAAAAACAAAATTTGCATGATACAAAGATATTATGAAAGTAAAATTTGCTCTCTAAAAATCATAAGCAGTAAGTAAGGTATCGGAGCAGAGAATTGATCATTCTTATATGTTGAATCAACCTTTTCAATATAAGAAGTTGTTACTTGAAAATATTTTACACTAATTCACTGACATCTTTATTGAGTCTTCCTACACCTATCTCTATTTACAAGCAAGCCATTTGGCAGTGCATATTTGGCTTGCTCTTAGAGAGAGTTCTTAGTGCCTATCAGATTCAAACATGAAATGCTGTATGGATCACAATATTTTCTGAATCAGATAAACAAAGTGGTCAACTTTGTTATTGGACCCATACTAGTTGCAGATACCACTTTGCACCTTCTGCATAAAAGCTTTTATCAGAATTGAATATTTAATCATACCACTAGTAATAAACACCAATGGTCTTCCCATACCATTTAGCCCTGATTTTTCACCATTCCCACAAATCTCCCACGTAAGTATTGTCATACCCCCCTTTGCATGCCGACTTGTTGAAACGGTCCTGTTACCTTAGGAACATCGTTTCCATGTGTCATACCACTAAGGCTGTTACTTTATGTAATATCAACCAACACTGCTCTGAACAAATGAAGAGACTCACCAAAGGGCTCCTCTCATATACTCAGTGAACGGCATCCGGTCCCATGGCCAGCCACAACAGATAGGGCTATATGACCTTAGTTTCACAAATAGTATCTCCTTGTGTTCGGAGGCAGCCACCTCCGATTAAGTTGTCACTGGATCCCAATACTGCGGCTGGGGGGGCATGTTAGTTTCACAGTCTAATCGTAGAGGCCAAGAGTGTCCAAGATAGGAGGAGAGCTATGCTTTCCCATATGCCTAACAGTTCTATTAGCTATCCTTCAAAATATTATATTTTTGCATTCACATTTATCAAATATCAAGTAGTCTCTCATTCTTATCATTGCAATCACTAAGAATTTTCCTGTACTATTAACACTTCTTTCCTTCTAAGGAGTGACCACAGATTCCTCCGACTCGTTCCGCTCCTTGTCAGCCTTGGCTTGCAGACATACATTTATCATTACAGATATACAGCTTTTTACTACTGTTGTAACCCATTCTCCTGAGGGGAATAGATGCGGAGAGTTGTAAAGGCGACCTGGTGATCGATATATGGAGAATACTCGAATATGCAATACTCCTGTGGGACTCTGGACTCCAATATATGTTTTGAGACTACTATCGCACATAGTGGATGAAATCTTTAGCAAGTGAGTGAGCCCTTGTAACTCAGTATGGCATTAACCAGCTTCATAGCTGTTAGGCTCCATAAGCGTGGTGATATATAGTAACAATAACAACAATACGCCATCCCTGCCTTGCCCGTGTCACTGTAGAAACCCTCGAACATGTGAACAAGCACTCAGCATTCGATTGTTTGTTTTTAACACTGCACCGCCAGTATGTGCAGAAAGAGGAGAACATCACGGTCCGACATGAGGTGAAATTAAGAGGAAACGGTTTCTTGGATCTATAGTCTAGGGAAAGCGGCAGTATGAGTTCCTTGGATCGAAGAAATTATGAATCACCAGGTGTCACTCGGGGAGCTGAGTAGTTCTAGGATTGAATTTTTTTTGTTAAGCCGTAATGAAGTAACAACCGCTCTGTTTATAGACGGGTATACAAGTGCCGGGACCCATTATGAATCCCGCATACCTGGACACTAAATCCTGTAGCGACAAGGTATATGAAAACATATCCCCAAGTACCTGTGAATACCTATTCGATCCAGCACACCATAAGCCCAGAAGACGCGTTGAGTGGGAGGGAAAGGGGGAGGGACTGCCATATCCTAGGGAGATTGGGGAGAGGAAATTTGCACACCCGAAGGCTAGATGGGCAAGAAGCGTTCAAGCCTTGATTGGCGCATCTACCTAGCCACTTGTGTTGTAAAACGCTTTAAATTTTTGGGGGGGATTATGCATCGCCATTGGAATTTTTGAATGGTATTTATTAGTTTGTGATATTGTAATGTCCGAGATTAATGATAACGTAGGCGAATCACGCAACCCAGTTCGGGTTCGACTCATTTTGCCAACAACTTTCGTTTGAACATTTTCTTTCTTTCTCCTTCGGTTTTAATTGTGAGCACGATTTCAAACCTAGTGATATAGATCAAGTAGAAACTAAAATATGAAAAACCTTCTAGCTATATTAGGGGCTGGGAACTACGTCGCATCACAGTGACCCAGTTAGACATCAGAATGCAATCGCAGGTGTCTTATTGCGACGAGGACCTCAAAGGCAGATAACAAATGAACCCCGTCTGTGGTATAAAAAAAAGTCATGGAAGAAAGGAGGGGAAGAGGGGTTTGTAGGATTATATGAAATAGAGGCAAGTAAACCATGAGGGCCGAAATGTGACAACCCCAAGAAAAAAGCATCGCGAAAAGACTAACGCCTTGTGTCAACCATGAGGTTGAGGCAGAGTGGGCGCGCGCTTCCCGTCATTTCGGTGTTTCATTGAGATGGGGGTTGCCTTGATATCCAAGAGAATATAGCCCTCGAGGACAAGAGAGTACTGAGGAGAAAGAAACAAAAAGAAACAGGCTATTACACTGGCGAGACACCTGATATCGCAAAGGGGTCATCTGGACCTAGTATAGCCAACGAGATGACGGGTAGTCATGTGCCAAGATACCTTATCAACGCAGGCCAATAACACTCTTTAGGATAGTTAGCGCTTGAACCAGGGGATGGAACAGTGAATTGGGAGATGTCAGGGTCTGGGGGAGCACAATAACGTACCATTTCCAGAGTCCAAACCCGACGAATCCAAACCTTCAGCTTACCATCTACACCCTCCACGCCTTCCAAGTCCATGCCTTCCCACCAGCATCGTCTCTGTAAGTGTCCATTAGGTAGTATTAGCCGCAGATAGTGGTAAACGATTCTCTGGCAACTAGGAGTGCTCATACAGCAGGTTTTCTCCAGAACAGAAGTAGCTTCTGAGCCATACCGACAGTGCTGCTGTCCTTACCATCGCCTGTCGTTGATCTCATGTCAGTCCTAAGCCTGGCGAGGGCAAGACTACAGATGACTGCTTTGTTCGGTTCACCGGCTCGGTGCCCCCACCTGTCATCCGTATTGAATCCACTATTAAGAAATCCAGCAAGTTAGGATTTGGCGAGTAAACCAGGAGTCGGGGTAGAAGTGAGGAAAAAAGGTAGGGTTTACCCTGCTGTGAGCATCTCGATGAGATGCTGTTCGGTCGTCCCGGCATCGTCGGTTCTCCTGAGGCCAGAGAAAATACCATCTTGTTTTAAGAGAACCTTACCCGCGTTTCGTTTAACAGAGATCATATCTGGATGAGAAATGTCCCTGCGCGGAGGAATGACGTAGAAATCAAGATCCTCTCGTAAGACGATAATGCCAGCCCGGTCTTGAAGAACACTAGTGGGGCTAGAAGGGGAAGCGCCATTCTCCACATCGGCGTCTTCAGGGCCACTATTGGAAGAGGCAATCGTAGAAGATACTTGGCGAAAGAAATCCAACATATATTGGAGACAGACAGGATCGAACTGGAATCAAATCAGAAATATGTGGCGACCCAGTGCATGAATCGAGGAAGGCTTACATCGACTGAATGCACTCCCTCGTCATGGAACGAATTCACCTGGCCATCGGGAAAGAGGCCATTGGGGAAGAGTGAGAGCAACACGAACTCAGGAAGAGTCAACAGCTCATCACGAGAGAGAAGGAATCGGGTACCTCTGGTCATCAACAAGGTTAATAAATGCGGGCAACAAGCCCCATGAGAACGAGAGGGCGCGAAAGGAGAAAAAGAATAGGTACCGAAGATCTAGAGTGAGGTTCTCTTCACTTGCTGTATCTGCGAGAGGTAGGTTAACGGAAGCCGGTAATGTGAATAAGGAATGGCGAGTGATCTTACCACCGAGTGTAGTAAGAGAAGGGCCCCCTTGCTGAACCTGCGTAATAATAGAGGCGGATCCTCCGGTGGCAGCCATGCAGAAAGTGAACGAATGGATCGGGGAAGAAGACTCAGTATAAGGTGGCGGGGGAGGCTCAGGATCTTGGTTGCTGTATGAAGGCGAAGCTAGAGGGCTCTCGGGATGCTTGTCCGTCACCTCCTCCTGACCGTCACTCCAGGAGCTTATTTGCTGATGGTTCAGAGCAGAGGGGCAAAGTAAGGGATCTGATCCGGGCGAGGTCGAGGTGGATGAGGAAGCCTGTCCAGGCGCTTGGGTTTGTGAATGATTGTGAGACGACAAACCAGCAGTGGATATTGAGGGCGTGACGGGGAACAATTTCGTTTGCGTTGGTTAGGTCAAGAGGGCCAGGCTCATCAAACGGGGGATTATGAAAGAGGATTGAGCAAGCAGGGGATATTCCGGGAAGGATGAGAGGTCAAAGGTGGATAAGTTGAAATATTCTGGCGGTAGGAAGAACAAGAGGTGAGTGAGAATGGTGGTTGTGAGGGCGTTTGAAAATTTACCCCTAAACGAGAATGAAGGTGCAGTACCGGTATGTGCGCGAAGGTTTGGTTGTACTTGTACGACCTGTGCACAAGTAGGCAGGTGGGTGATCTTGTGGCAACAATGGGGTGGTCTTGGCGTGAGCAGGGTGTATCATGAAGTACGGGTTCAAAAGTCCTGGTGCCCCCCTTACACCAAAAATGGACATTTTAAAATAAACAATTCTCAACTCTACCTCTATAAAAACACTTGAAATTTTTCTATCGGCTAGGGAATCACTATATATTCAAACATCTACAAGTAAAAGTGAAAGGAATCAAAGCTGCTTCATTGTTCATGATTGTGTCAACTAGTGTGAAAGTGATCGGGATTTTTGAGTAGAGCTCCATAGAAAAAAGTATGGATACAAGGCAACCGATGCCAGATTCCTAAACAACCTTTTCTCCATCACTGGGTAATATTTAAGGATTCTGTAAATTTCTTCATGTTATCTACATGTTTGCTAACGCGTGGATAAAAGTTTGCTGATCCTCATAGATACCGGTATTGCGCAATTAGGGAGGATGGAGAATGTGGACACCTTTGGTGTAAAAAGAGCATCGGACGAATCACTCTACCCTAGTACTGTAGAAAAGAGAAGGCAAGCTGAGAAGAGGTGGAACGGAAATATCTGGCCTCTGGTTGTAGATGTGGGGAAAAAATAGTTGGGTTACTTTGGTTGTCGCTTCTTAGTGGGAAAATATTACCTAATCAGAATCGGATTCTGGCTTACTTTAAATTAGAAATGAAAGAAGAGGAAGATTTAGTTGCTAATAAGAGAGTAGATAGTAATAAAAAAAGCAAATATTTTGCCAATATTAGGATAAAATAGAGAGAATTATGAAAACATTATGTAAGATATTATATATAGAATAGTGGGGGTGTATGAGACTTAGGTCCTGTTTGGCAGGCCAACTTTTGTAAGGTAACACCTTGCAGCTTGCGGTTTGTAAGGTTTCCCAAACTGCGTTTTGTAAGGTGTGCCAAGCCGTAGTTTGTAAGGTATAGTTTGCCAAACAAGAGAAGGAACTTTTATAAGGTAGACGCTATACATGTGTGGCTACTCGGGCTCAACCCTAAACAGGAGTGGAGAAAATAACATTATTAGAGTAGTAAATCGAGTTTATTAGGGCAAACTCCCATATTTACCAGTCATCAGGCTGTTTTCAAAACTCTCCTAAACTCTAAACTGCGCTGCTTCCAAACCAAAGTTCATAAGGTTCCCAAACTCTACCCCTCAAACAATGTGCTGCCAAACACGGTTTACCTTACAAAAGTTGGCTTGCCAAACAGGGCCTTATATGTAGGTCAGCACAAAGTAATAAGGCAGTTACAATCCTGATTCAGAACTATCAAAAACTATCTACCTCATAATTACTATCGTACTTATAATTAAAGGTTAAAATTATTTGATAGTTGATCTTTTTAAATTAATAGTACTGGGTTAAGGTTAGGTGGTACCAAATCGCTGAGAAAAAGTGAGAAGGGTAAGGAAGGGGTAGTTTGTTAGATTCAGAGATGTGTTTAGGAAGGCTCAATATAAATGTGTGTAAATATAGTGACAAAAATTTTGGTTTGTAATAATATATTATCTTGATAAGTATAACTATCCTATGATTCTTGTGTTATAATGCAAGAGGTAACAACCTTGCTTACCAATGTCTTATACATATCTTTCTTGTCAGCTTGTATGGGGCTAACTTGTTATCCTGGAGTTTCGCTAGCTCCTCAAATAGTATGGAACTGGCTTGTTGTTATAGAGAACTATCACAATTGTTGTATGTCGTAGGTATGACTCTTGACTATCACAAATGTGATCAAGCGTGAGCGCTTGTCGGTAAAGAACTTGTAGAACCCAATAGAGTATAGATAAAGAGAATCATATTGCAAGTTCTTAGTATAGAAAAGTACTTTGATGGTTGTTTGAAGATACTATCTCTCCCGTCCTCTAATTTTTTAGTTTTGTTTTTTATTATGTATTCATTGTTAAGATACAAGAACTGGCATGCAGGGCTAGCCATGGCGTAATGAAAACCTTAATCTCAATAATGGCCCACTGCACCTCTTTATAGGAAGGATTCATATCCCAGGAAGTGTGTGGTATCAGTCTAACCGCACATTCTACCCCAACAAATGAAAACGTCTCCTTCATAATGTCTCACGGCCCTTTAAGCAAACAACGAAGGCTAATCCTAAAGAAAAAAACCCTACACTCAGGAAATATTGACAGGAAACCATAAGAACACACTTTCACAGGCACTGCTCAAACAAAAGAAACAAACATAATAACCACGGTGATCGCAAAAGGATAGCGATTACTTGCGAAAACTGCAACTTGAAGGGACATATGCAGGAGGCAAAAGTAAGAATAAATGAATGGTCAGGTGACCAGCACTTCAATTCAAGCGGTTGGGCATCCTTGAAGGAAGCAGTGCAATACCATGACAGATGGTAACTAAGGGGTACACAGTTATTGAGATCCAGGAGGGAAAAGAGGAGTAGTGTGCCAGCTGAAGGAGTGAGAAGGCACTAAGGTGCTGGATGAGGAGCGGGCATGGTGGCAGAACATGAGTCGAGGAGTAGGGGGCAGTAAGGGATGAGGAGAAGAAAACACTGACAGAGGAGATAAGGTGGAGGAGGGAAGGATTGTGAGTACTCTAGCAACAACCGATAAACAGGCCATGGCAAGGGCTTTTGGGATGACAAGATGACTGTGGGGAGACCGAGATGTTACTAACCAAGACTTTCCCCATCAGAGGTACAAGCCCTGCAAGTTGAGTCCTACTTCGATCGGAGTCCAGATACCTGGGGATAGATAGAGAAAGAAAGGAAAAGCATTCCGACCATGGAAAGTGCTAGGCCAGATGCAAAGCCAGTTTGCGTAAGTATTAGGTACAAAGACTTCCCATAAGGATTTACAGGGCAGAGTTACTCTACCTTGACATGCACGAACTTTGAAGAAACAAGATAACACTCCCCTCCAGCCTCAGCGTTGGGACGGCCCGTCATCACTGGCCGCCTAGGTAGTTGCGTCCCAAACCAAAGACCACTATCAATGGAACACATCTTATGACAGCGTATACGTTGCGACCGACAGTCCGACCAGATCCTGTTCGCAGGATATATGAGGGGAGACCTCCGGGCACCTTGTTCAAGTGGAGGCAGGTGAATCGGACGACAGCGCATAAGGTTACAGACACGCGAAGACAGGCAGTCAGAAGGGTGGGTCAAAGGTAACAGGACGTTTTGCACGAAAGTTAGTTCTCGTACCTACAAAGACGTGTAGAGTATGAAGGAGGTAACTATGCCTGGTAAGTAGATTGGGTGCATGCACCAAGGACAGGTTGGCAAAAGATGGAGTTCGAGGGAAAAAGCCCATAGGTACGATCGCAAGTACAAGTCATGTAATGCAGGAGGACCAGAATACGACATGCAGTTGCATGCCGAATTTGCGACGGAACCAATGAAAGATTATTGGCCATGTTCGGTCCAGCGAGTTAGACTACCCTCGGTGAGCATGGGGGCAAGATAATTCGTAACCATCGTTGTCAACGGATAAATGGATGAGCTGACACCTGATGTAGTCTCCACACCATCAGGAATAACAGAAGCGCAGACCGATAAGTTGGCCATGAGAGCAAAAGATGTGGTAGAGAGTTTTCAAGGGCTATGAGTGTTCGCACTCAGGTGAAGTCTGCAGAATGGTGGATGGAGTACGTAGCTAGTATAGAGTTAGGATATATACGGCGATTGCTCAGAGGCGGAATATACATATCGAAGCATCTTCGCTCCTATTAGACACAACAAGCACCGCGAAGAGATCGTATCAATATAATAAGTTATTATTGATCACGACCAATACTTTTACTATCTATATCAAAAAGTTTCTTATAGTATCCAGCCTACATTACTCGTGTCTCCTTAACGAGTTCTCCGATACAAGACGATCCAGGTCCTATCTATCGGAATAACTCATGCCGAAGCTACCACCTAACAGTAAGGGGGAGAACTGCATATCATGAGTGAGTGGCAACGACGAACAAGAACCAGAACCGCGCAGTGGAGAGGTAAGGAGACCTTAGAAGTAAGCGCAAGAGCGGGCTTGCCATCGAACTCCTATGCACTAGCCATCAAGGGAGCCCAGATGTGGGCAGGGTGAGCGATATGGATTTCTTGTAGCATTGTCATTTCTGAATCTCTAAGGTACTTTTGTATTTTTATTTTTATTTTTATTTGTATTGTTTATATCATGTATTCATTGTTACGGTATTAGAACTGGCAACTAGCGCTAGTCATAGCATAAACAAAACCTCAATCTCCAAACAACAAAACAATGGAGGTTATAAAGTCATCTCCCAGTGGTATCAAGTACTCGACACATGCCTCACTCACAGCCCACTAAGGAAAGTAATATCATAGAAAAATGTACCACAATACGAGCACAAAAGAAACCTATAAGGGTTGAAGAGGAGAGGGGGAGAATAGTCCTAGGATGGTTTTTAGTGAGGGGGACGAAGAGACCGTTGAGGCCGGTGAAGATTGGAGAGGGGGGAACATGTCGGGATAGTAGTTGGTGGTAGTGGTTCGAATGCAGGCAGCTAGGAAGAGAAGGAGGTCCAGATCAGATCACAGGGAAGAGTAAGGACCCATATCAGAGAGTCTTTGGAGGAGGCATTCCCTATTGTGTGTAGTAGTGCTAGGGGCACGGACTCCGCGTAAGGATTTCTGGGACAGAGTTACCCTACCTTGATGCACACGAACTTCGAAGGACAAAAGATAACACCCGCTTCCAGCTCCGGCGTTGGGACAGTGCGTCATCAATAGCCGCCTCGCTAGTTGCGTCCCATCAGCAAAGACCACTATTCATGAGTCACATTCTATAACACCGTATACATCGCGGCCGTCCGTCCGACCGAATCCTGTTTGCAGGGTCTATGAGTAGAGCCTTCCGGGCACCATATGCAAGCGGAGGAAGGTGAATCTGACAACGGCGCATGAAGTTACAGACACTTGAAGACAAGCAGTCAGAAGGGTGGGGCGAAGGTGACAGGACGTTTTGCACGAAAGTTAGTCCCCTCGTACCCACAAAGACATGTAGGATATGAAGGGGCTAACTATGCCCAGTAAGTGGATCAGGTGTATCCACAAAGGACAGGTTGGTAAAGGATAGAGTCCGAGGGAAAAAACCTATTGGTACGATCCCGAGGGGAAGTCATGTAATGCCGGAAGACCAGAATACCATATGCGCTTGCATGTCGAATTCTCTACTGAACCAACCAAAGAACCTTGACCATCTTCCGTCACCCGAGTTAGACTACCTTTGGTGACCACAGGGGCAAGATAATTCGTAACCATTGCTGTCAACGGATAAACGGATGGGCTGACACCTGACGTGGTCTCCATACCATCAGAGATAACGGAAGCGCATACCGATAAGTCGGCCATGGCAGCAAAAAGGGGTGGTAGAAGAGTTTTCAGGGTCTACAAGTATCTGCACTCAGGTGAAATTCGCAGAATTGTGGACAGAGCACTTAGTTACTATAGAGTTAGTATGTGTACCGCGATTGCTCAGACGCGGAATATACATATCGAAGCATCTTCGCTGCTATTAGACACAACAAGCATGGAGAAGAGATCTTATCAATATAATAGGTTTTCTACTTTAAACCGTTATCAATACTCCGACTCTCTATACCGAAGTGACCTTTATATCTGGCCTACATTACTCGTGTCTTCTTAACGACTTCTCCGATATAATAACAACTCAGGTCCTAGCTGTCTGAATACCTCACGCCGTAGCTACCACCTAACAAGTACACAGGCAGTAGAGGATTGTGGGACTGAAAGTCTCTTCTTTATTACCATACAGAGGGCAGTGTGTGGAATCTTGTATTCTTGACCAGGATGTATGTGTGGCGAGGAAGATCTTCTGAGCTCTGATCTGATGGATGTTGCCTGCTATGAATTGCCCCAGCCTCATACATCAGCAAAGGTTAAGGTTGCATTTGAGGCTCGGGCGATGCATCTGGACGCATCTGACATGGTTTTTCCATCCTCCATGTTCTCAGTATATTGACCTCATTTCAAATGCCGATTGCCCCATGACGTAACCTCAGAATTCACTCACATCCTGCCACCTCCCCACATCTCCTTCTCTTCTCCCACACCTTATTCCCCTGCTAACTTCCCTTTTCCTGCATCCCATCTCAGTACCATCTGGACGCCTCCCCAAGATACCCAACCTTTCTTCTACTTTTGAGCGTGCTCACAACAACTTGCCTGCACTGCCTCCATGACTTTGATATCACCCTAGTAATTATTCCTGCATGTGTGCCTCCTACTACTAGTCTCGAGCATAATATGTTCCTAGATGTCTCTATTCCTCTATATCTATATCTCTATATACCTGTCTATTATACATGTTTATCGGCCAGTCATGACCATCAGGCCATATCTGCATTGCGAGGCGATAAAGCCCTCATGTAGCGGGACTACGTCGCTCCCCAAGTTTACCCTATTATATAAGCCCCCTCGCCGATCCTAATAGATGTCACAAAACATGAGTAAATTGATCTGGCTGTTGACAAGTGTACCGATTCTACAGATTGGTAGCTACAGTGGACTAGGCTCCTGCCCATATGGGTTACCAAGAGGTAACCAAGTGAGACCAGACAAGTATACTTAGGATACTACCGGTACGCATGAGTTGGTACAAATGTCTACAGAGTGACAAAGTGATCAAGTGACATGGTAGTATAGTAGGCATGTCAGGTGACCTTGGAGGAAGGTCATGTGTTTAGCTTGTATTGATGGTAGAGTTATTTATATGCCTAATAAAATAGTTGCTATGACAAAACATTTAAGATAAGTAAAGTAGTGAAAAAAAAGTGTTATACGGCAGCGAACTACTAGCTTGTTACCCTACTGAGAGGACATAGTTACACTACCTTCATCAACAAAGTCATCCGTGGACTTAGCGGAAGGTTATCTGACTATTGTGGGACCCTTAAATGTTGATATAGCTGCTTCGTATGGCATGAAACGGGCTACTAAGGGGGCAGGAGTGGTCCGAATCTCCTGTAACTGTGTGGGAATATTTCTGACACCCCTCTCCAGCCCCAGCGTTAGTACAGGACAAACACACTTGCCAGCTGTGTAGATATGTGCTTACGAGTAACGCAAGATCAATAGGAACTCCCCCATAAGTCAAGTTGAAGAATGTCAGAGTTGTGGTCGTCCATCCAACCTGAGACTAGTCGTTGGATATATAATGGGTGTGAGGGTGACTGCCTCCTGTGGTTCCCCTTGGTTCGTAAGACCGGCCCCTGGGTTATCGACCTGGCTTTCGCGAACCCCCTTCTTCTCCTAATGTTCAAAAGCTGGGAAGTCTCTCTCCCCTGGACAGGTTCCGATCATGTACCAATAACGATAAACCTGGCCCCTTCCACCCTGATCCCAAGCCCTAGACGCCCTAGGTGGTCTGACATGCAGTGGACTGGGAAACGCTCTCCCCCCTCATCAAAAACTTTCAGATACCTCCTGCTCCACCTTGCCCTTCGCCGACGGACCTGGACAAGTGGCCGGCTGGGTCATTAGATAGACTCACTGCCCTCCTCAAGGAACCCACCCCCGTCTCCAGATCTTCTCACTACTCCAAACCCTGGTGGACACCCCACCTAACAACCCTCCGTCGTGAGTTCCACAAAGCCTCAAGGATGGCTAGGAAACATGGCACCCCAGCCCTGCAGGACATGGGAAACATTTCCAAAGTGGGGTATATCAAGGCGATTGAGACCGCCAAAAACAAACACTGGTCGGCTTTCCAGCTAAACGCTACCCCCCAGACCCTGTGGACGGCCAAGAAGTTTGCCTATGGCCAAGCCCTCCCCGCTTTCCCTCCCTCCCAGGGGCTGAGACACCCCAACAGATGAACGAAGTCCTGTTGAACCACTTCTTCCCTCCGAAGGAACCATTCTCCCCCCCCCCAGACTGCGGCATGATAAGAAGGCACCACCGCTAACGAAGGAAGAGATAGCAACAGCTCTCTCTAAGTGCTCACCCACTTCAGCCACAGGTCCTGACGGGATTCCCTACTTCACCTGGAAGCAAGTCAACAGGGAAAACCCCTCCATCCTCCTCCAGATTCTTTCCCCGCTGGTTAGCCTGGGATACCACTCGGCCTCCCTCAAAGGGTCAAATGGAATAGTACTAGACAAGCCGGGGAAGCCCTCCTATGAGTCCCGCGCCTTCTTCAGGATAATTGTCCTAATCCGCGCAGTCTCAAAAATTCTTGAGAGGATAATAGCATCCCGCCTCCTCCTGGCAGCCCGGTCAAAGGGCATGCTGAACCCCAACCAAGGCGGCTCCCTCCCTGGGCTGAGCACTTACGATCCGGTCCTAACCCTTTTCAACAACGTGAAAACCCTGCAGAGACCCCGTCTCAAAGTTTCGTCCTTGTTTTTGGACATCAAAGCAGGGTTCGACAACGTTGACAACTCCACTCTTGCCCGCATCCTAAGGGAGGGTGGGATTTCCCGTTACCTGATCTCCTGGGTCTCGTCCTTCCTTGGGGAACGCAGCTGCACCCTAGTCTTTCAAGGGGCCCCAGGGACCCCAGCCCCTGTGAATGTCGGTGCCCCTCAAGGCTCACCGATCTCCCCTCCCCTCTTCCTCCTCTACATCTCACCCTCTACTTCAAAGTCCCTCGGGGCCTGATGATCTCCTATGTTGATGACTTCGCCCTCACCGCCACCTCCCCTTCATAGAGGGTCAACATCCGCCCACGCCAGGAACTCTTCGAGAGACTAGAAGCTAAGGCCCTCCGCATAGGGGTCTCCTTCTCGGTTGCCAAAACGGAACTCATACACTGGAGAACCCCCAGCCAGAGGAACTCACCAAAGTGCCTCTCCCCCATTCAGATCAAAGGTGAGCTGTTCCAGCCCCGTGACTCTCTTAGGTGGCTCAGGTACTGGTTCACTCCTGCTCTTGACTCCTCGGTCCACTTTTCACACCGACTGACCCTCGCCCAGGGAGCCTTCGCCCTCATCAGATGCCTTAGCCCCCATCCTACTGCATGGGGCAGACCTCTTCACACCCAGGGCAGGCGCCGTGGCGCGCCTCAACACATTTTGGCACAAAGTCCAAAGATGGACTACGGACTGCTTCTCAGCCACCCCCACCGGGATCCTCGCGGTGGAATCCTGCCTCCCCCTGGTCACCCTCCTGATCTCCCAACCACAAAGACTGGCGGCGCTTCGGATTGTTTGCTCCACGCCGGAGTTCAACCCAGCAACAGCGCGCCACCACGCATCCTTCCCCTCCCTTTCTCCCCACCGAGCGCATGACTCCTCAAGGGCCCTGACAAGGGGTCTCTCCTCTGTGTACCTTCCCCTCCACTGCAAGACCCCTCGACCTGTCCCCCCTATAAGAAACCACCTGCCCATAGACGTGGTAGCTCACAAGACAATCCCCTTCAGCCACGTGGTATCCAGGATGCCCATGATCAATTTACACCTCATTTCGCCGGCCCCTACCGTCCCTCCTCGGTCCTTGATGGATATCACCTACTCCGCCCTGAAGAAGAGGGTCAGGGAGGCCCTTCTCGCGGAGTGGCCCGGCCTCCTCCCGACACCAGGGTATTACTACCACCTCCCCACCTTGAACCCACGACCCTTCATGGGTTTGGGAATGTTAATAGCCGGGAGGATCCACCAGATGAGAGCCGGCAAGAGTTACCTGGCCGCCCACCCAACCTGGAGGTCCCCCGACGCCGACACCTCCTCCCTCCGCTGCCCTCTTGAACCTGAGACGTTCGAACACACTATTCTCACATGCCCCTCCAGACAGGGCGCTCGCTCATGCCTTCTCCACGGTGTCTCGAGCGTTGGTCAAGACCCTTCTCTCTGGTCCTCCCTTCCGCTGCTCAAAAGGCTCGCCACCTTCATCGGCGTCACCTCCACCGGACTCCCCCCCACGATGTTTCCGCCAAACACTCCCTCCTCCTCCCCCCCACTACCCCTCTCGCCTTTGGCAGTACCCCCCCGGCGTTTCGTGTTTTTTCGTTGGCTGAGGTGTAGGCCTGGTGGAATTTCTTTCCTGCGGTTATGTAAGCTTTCCTTGTTTGAATCAAGCCTTACTTAGTTTGTATCTTTCCTTTTTACGTGGCCAGAGGCCCGGCGGAGAAGAAACCTTCGCGATAGTGGATATTTAACCGATGCCGTGACTTTCTTTTGTTATTTGTTTTGATTTATAGGTTTTGTTCTCTCCATAGCTAGGGCTGCATGAGGCTTTTTGTACCTTAAAACAATGAAGGCATGATTACAAAAAAAAAAATTTAAATGACTGCCTCCTGTGGCACCCACTAGATAAAGCCTGTGAACCACATCCAGGCATACTTTGACCTCAGAGTAGTAGTAAGGTTAATAGTAGTGGGCTTGGGGCTGACAAGGGAAGTGGCAAGGCTTTCAGAACAATAATTGCAAACTCAGTTCTAGGATACCCAGTAAACTGTAGTATTCCCATAGGTTATTAGTGGACACCAGAGGTGTGACTCATGTCTTGATTTAAGATCCCGCATGGTTCGCTCTGGGTAGCGCCTATGCAGTCAAGCAACCTGAAATTTCTTATTTCTTATCGTGGGAGCTTGCAGTTGAGGCAAGTGCGTCCTCATACATATTATCTCTATGTTGGGCATGTCAGTTGGCTACTGACATGCTACCTATAGGACAGAGATGTCTCTCATGCAGCTGTAGTAATAGATACATCACCGGAAGCACTACATATTTGTCAAGATAGTTAATATCCCTGTGATCCAACTACCTATGGGTCTTAGCCCACTCCAGGTGGGTGAGTTGAAGAGCCCTAAGCTGAGCAGGGTGCTTCCGGAAGGTCAGAATGGTTGATGGGTGTCCTCTCGCTTTACATTTTTGTACTCAACCAATGTGTGAGACACCCTATTCTGATAACCAACCATCCTCAAGAGGACATATTGAGTGAAGGTTTCAGGCTTAACGATATTACATTTAACTGCGTAATTCTACTTTGAATTTTCATTTATCATAGTGATCCTTACTTCTACGTTGAGTCTTCAGTACAGTCGCAATCTTAGAATTCCTCTTTTTACAGAGTGGTTTCTTTACAAGAAGCCAGTGCCGGTCGGTCTGCAGAATGAGATATGCCATGTCCAAGATCTTCCCGATATCCATATTTGTCAGCTCGCTTGTAACCTCTCTGAGCTGAACAGTTACAAGACCGTGTACATCCAATGAATCTTCTGCGTCTACCACTCTCATGAACTGAACTCGAGCGAGGCGAAAGAAGGTATCCTCCTGCATATAGACCAACCGGATTTTGAACCGAGCTATGAGCCTGGCCGGGAGACATCCCCTGGGTGTACCATACGTAATCTCCCTACTAGCCTGTATCCAAATGGAATCATTCCAGCTGGTGTGGTTATATAAGAGTCAAGCACCTGTGCATTGGGTCCTCTGTATGAGGTAACCATGTGCCTTCTCGAACTCAAGGACAGCGATGTACAGTTGCGTAGGTTGTTCAACCGGCAATGTTAAAACTATTGCCCCATTTTCCCGCTGTCCGTGCTGTGGAGGTAGGCTCAGTTGGCTATATTTTATCAATTCCAGGCAAATTATCCTCAGGAATATATTGCATGCCTTGCCAAAATCAACGACGTTGTGGACATTATCACGACCTCCCTTCAGAATCCTACAATGGGCTGTGGAAGTTGGCGCAGGTCTCATCTTCTTTAAAGGTTTCACTACCTCAGTTGGTAAATCAGCCGGTGCACATTGAAGGATTTCCAAGTTCAAATGTCCTATGCAAATTGCATATTGTCAACCGTAGCCGCTCAGTATCTGTATTGCTGCATGGTTTCTATTTGAGTGTTATTATGTATCCTTGATTTGCTCCTTAAGTGCAGGCTCTCCATGCTTGGTAGAATAAATGGGAATATTGCGGAAGATGTGATCGCGAAGGTGCCTTATTAGATAAATCTTAACAAAGTTGAAATTTGATTCTGCATAGATCAATTCAATGCATTGGGGGTGGTCTACATCTCAATTGTGGTGACGGCTCCGAAACGATTAGAATGGGGGCACTCGCTGCCTGATCCGTGCCTCTCATGGCACATCTTCTTGTGTAGCTTATCGGCCTTCTCCTGTATGCGTTTGAATATGCCAAACACCAAGACAATGTGCTTCGTCTCGTGCATCAGTGTCGCATATTCTTCCATATGAGATATAGCCTCCGGTGTACAAATTTGGTATTGAGCCATCATGGTGAAGTCAAGAAGTCACCTGATACAGGTGAGCTTACGTTAGAAAGTTTGAACTAGCATACAAGCAGTCTGTCTCAACACCACGCTAAGAACGCGGAACAAACATTGCCGGAAATTCTTCACCTCTTTTCCTTTCATTGCGTAACCTCCCCATAGTACTTTTGGGCACAAAGAATCCCGGGTAAGTTGGCAATGCTTTTCAGGCGTCATTGAAGACGTGCTGTCAAGCAGGGTTTTAGACAAATCCCTGAATCTAGTCTCTCATATGCTTCAAGAGTCCGAGATAAATTGTTGTTAACATATCCGGCTTGTCAAGAACAGGCTTCAAAACTCTTAGGAGTTCTTCAAACACTTTTTGACCCATCTTGATACCATGGGTTTCATTACTGTAGCAAGTGCTAGCAGTGTGGAGAGTTTCAGAATCGAGGGATGGGTTTTACATTTATAATGTTCATATCTTGCGTAATCTCTAGCATTATGGTAGTTGGCTCTGCTTCCAAATTCTTTGGTGGGCACCTCAGATTTAAGCCAGATAGGCTTTGGATTTCATCCTGTGTAGGGTAATGTTTGCCATCTGGTCTGCAATCTACCCTGACATGATGGTGAGCAATCTCCGAATCTTGGAGTTAGTACAATCAATTGAGGCGCTCTCCAATCCCACCCCATTCAAAGAGCACAAAATGAGCTCAAATAGGGTACTGAGTGTTCCGGAATATATTTGTCTCTCGAGTTTGGTGGCCCAAATAGATCTTGTGAGCTTGGCGGAACTGGCAATAGCCCCAGCAGCAGAATCTCCATTGATCCAGGTGTATTACAGATTGCCGACAGAAGATTTCAAATCGTCATCTCAACCGACCATGCTTTCTGGATTTGGGCAAAGTTGCTGAGAGAGACGTCTCAACTGATTTCCCACCAATCAGAACCAGCATTGCCTCTTCCAGGTGCCTTTCCTGTGATCAATTAGTAGGCTTTCACATAAAGGAGACTGCCGTAGTTGGACTTCCCAGCCCCAGTCAGCCCTATTCATTTCTGCATAAATTCTCTGTCCGCTCGGGTTGTATTTAAGCCATGGTGTATAGCCCAAGTCATCATGATACGCTAGTTGGCAAGGGTGATATCTCAGGCAGTCTAGCACGTTCCAATAGTAGCAGAGTAATGGTCTCTTACTGTCCTCAATATGTCCTTTAAACAATTGTAGATTTGGGCGAGACAGATCCAGATGTTGGAGAAGATTCTCCAACTGATGCAGGAAGCTATAGCAGACTAATATCAAGTGTCTGATACCATTTGTAAAGTAATTGTTAATCCAGGGTTTTGAGACATTGTTCTCAACAAACAAAGATGCAAGTTTCAAACCTTGTGTATACGCAAACGGAGCCCATAGGTATATGCACATATCCCTGTGTTGTTCATTATACTCTTCATCCTCACCAATGGCCATACGCGCTTCCCTAGCGCTTGAGGAATCCTCCTGTTGAGGTGCCACTGGGTATGTGTTGTCCTTGTATCCTTCTGTATCAGGTTCTTGCATAGGTGTATCATCAGGTGCGTCATGCTCACTACCAGCTAGATCTCCGGCCGCATCTGATTGATGGTCAGAATTGCAGTATTCTCTCAGTTTGTTATCATCAGATATGTCACTTCCCTGGTCGTTAAGGAGGTCCTCAGGTGCTAGTGGATTCCATATGGTGAATGCGAGTACAATATCGAGATTTGCATGCACTCTTCGCAAGTGTGTCCATCAGCAAAAAGGCGGCCTGCATCGGATACAGGAGTGTTGTGTCCTGACTCTCCTAGCCTGAACTCTGCGCCCTGTGCGTCCTGTACCCATGCGTTACAGCTGGTTGCGTCTGTTGCGTCCGGAGACCCTTGCCTATACTTGGTTCTGTCCGGGCACATGGGACTAAGGAACCCTGCCTCCCATGTATCCTGACTTAAACCTCAACACCATCGCACATCAGGATTCACCACTACCCCTGATTCTCCTTTCAGCCTTCTTTGTTTTCTAGCCGGGATGTGAGTAAAAACTATTTCTTGGCAAAGAAAATATTGTTAGAGCTGGCGCCTTGTGAGAAACCCATCATACCCTTAATCTTAAATTTGCGCTAAAGACCCCCAGGCCATGTCACACTGGCACTCAGAGTTCTATTTTCAGAATATCATCTTTGAATGAGTGAAAATGCCAGCTCACTCCAGTCTAAAAGCAAGTGATAGCCATAACACTCTCAAGTCTAGCATACTGCCTGGTGGGTTCTCGGCACTTAGCCTCAACTGGACGCGACGCGACACACTCTTTTTATCACAACTCTCAATATCCACACTCCTGGGCCACAGCTGTAACCGTCCACCACAGCCAGACAATCAATCCTGAATCTGACACCTGGATGTTCCTGGGCTCGATGCCAGCTATCCAGCGGTATAAAGGGTGTCTCTGTGGCATTAAAACTCAGGAAATCGCTGACCCTTGTCAGTGTTGTCTTTATAGATACCCTGGCGATCCCAGAACTCGATGGCAGATTCCTCCACAACCACTACTCCGATCCTGGATCTAATTGCGGGAGATTGTTGGGCTCGACGCCAGCTACGAATGGTATAAGGTACTTCCCTGTCGGATCAAGACTCAGGAAATCACTGTCTTCTGTGGAGGGTGTATTATGTATCACTGGCGATATTTTACACCATGGCAGATTACTCCACAACCGCTGGACGGATTTTGATTCTGTTTGCGAGAGGTTTTTGGGCTTGACACCAGCCTTCCAAGGGTATATGGTACACCTCTGTCACATCAAAACCCAGGAAGTCGCTGTCTTCTGTGGAAAGGATCTTTATAGTAGCCCTGGCGATATTTTACTCGATGGCAGATTACTCCACAACCACGGGACGGATTTTGATGCTCTTTGCGTGAGGTTGTTGGTCCTGACGCCAGCCTTCCAACGGTATAAGGTACGTCTCTGTCGCATCTGAACTCATGAACTCGCTGTCTTCTGTAGAGGGTGTATTAGATATCAAGTTGGCGATATTTTACTCGATGGCGGATTACTCCACGACCGCTCCACAGATTCTGATGCTCTTTGCGGGAGGTTGTTGGCCATGACACAGGCTTCACGACGATATAAGATACTTCCCCCCGCGATGTTTATTCATGAAGTTACAGGACTGAATGGTGTGCTGGCGATCCCAGAGCTTGATGGCAGATCCCTCCACCACCAGGTGTCTGATTCTGGATCAGATTGCGGGAGGTTGTTGGGCTTGATGCCAGCTACGCGCCGGTATAAGGTACGTCTCTGTCGCATTAAAACTCATGAATCCGCCAACTCTTCCGAAAATGGTCTTTCTACAGGTCTCTGAACTCGATGGCAGATACCTCCACAACCACTGGGCCAATTCTGGATCTGATTGCGGGGGATTGTTGGGCTCGACGCCAGCTACGTGGCGGTATAAGGTACGTCTCTGTCGCACCAACACTCATGAATCCGCCAACCCATCTGACAGTGGTCTTTCTACAGGTCTCTGAACTCGATGGCAGATTCCTCCACAACCACGGCTCCGATTCTGGATCTGATTGCGGCGGACTGTTGGGCTCGATGCCAGTTACATGATGGTATAAGGTCCTTCCCCCCGCAATTTCTATTCATGAAGTTACAATGCTAAATGTTTTGCTGGCAATCCCAGACCTCAATGGCTGATTCCTCCATAACCGCAGGGCCGATTGTGGATCTGATTGCGGGAGATCGTTGGGCTCGACGCCAGCTACGGGGTGGTATAGGGTACGTCTCTGTCGCATCAGGACTCATGAATCCGCCAACTCTTCTGAGAGTGGTCTTTCTACAAGTGCCTGAACTCAATGGCGGATACCTCCACAACTGCTAGGCCGATTCCAGATCTGATTCAACTTGCAGTGGATTGTTGGGCTCGACGCCAGCTACCCTGTGGTATAGGATACATCGTGAGGCGCCAATCTCCCATTGAGCTACAGGGTCCCGGGTAGAGGATGATGGTGTCACAAGAGTTCTTATGCTTTCGTGTTCCTTTGTGAAATCTCCTGAATATTAGAATAATAGAAGACTACTAGTAGTAAATTTAACGGTTTGACGGTATGAAATCACTTGTGACCCATGTCAGAAAAAAGTAAAGGGGGACCCTTCGCTTATCTCACGAAGATCTGGTCTGGCATCAGGTAGAATCCTGAGTATGAGGTGGTGCGTCTGGTAGCGTCCTGAGTATTAGGTACTGAGTCTGGTGCGTCCTGAGGATTAGGTGCTGCGTCAAGTGCGTCAGATGCGTGGTGTGGTAGGGTGGTTGCGTCCTGATTCGCGATTTGCGTTCTAGCGTCAGGTGCATCAGACGCACAGAGCGGACAGAACGCATGGTATAGTCACTAGACAAAAGTCTTGGTGATCGCTTAGTCAGCGAGGACTAAGCGAGATAATCCAAGTCCGACACCCCCCAGCCCCACCACAGTGGAAAATCACGTATGGGGTATCATCCTACATGCATTCTTACAGCTTTACTACTAAACTAATATTTTATGTTTAATTCTTCGCTTTGTTCTACCATCGAAATGCCATTATCAGCTTTTTGCTAAATACCCCTTGGATACACGGGCGTGTCTCACTATTCCGCAATCACCAAGACTTATGTCTAGTGACTGTATTATTTTTGCTGATGTCTTGTATGCGCCTGCATACTAGTATCATTTGAGATAAAATGAACATTTGACTAGTATCATGGAATTTTGCGCAGCTGATTTTGGGAGTCCTGGGTGGGTAATAGTGGTGTAATGATGTTATTGTCTTGATGTTAAGACGTGCTGGGGGAGATACTGGGCATAGTATACACTAATCTATCACAAGCCGTCAATCAGGTTTAGCCCTGTGTCACGACATTACGTGGTCTTAGTTCCTTAACATTTTGCATTCCGATAGGCTGGCAATGACAGAAACACTAATGGATGCCTGAGCTGTTAGCACTTGATGCATCTTGATTCTTGAAGACAATTCAAACAATTCATGATTCTTTCAAACAATCTTGAATGTTTGAGAGTTGTATATATACTGTGGGTTGATTACGACGGAAAGAAGTTTATACTAAGGATAATCTGATGTCCTCAACATTCACAACTTGAATATCCACAACTTCCACAACTTCCACAACTTCCTCTATATTCACAAGACTAGTATCTCCAAATCAACTATCAATATAAACAAACCCCCGATTGTCATGGTGCCAAAATATCATAAACGTGGGGTACTTATTCATGTAACATCCCGGAGTGCTTGCGCTGGGACAGAGGGACCCCCATCTGCAAAGTTTGATTCAAGCGAGAATCGGCCTGCATCGCACCTACCTTGGTGGTTGACAGGTTAGTGTTCACAAGCTAATCTTGGGCTTCACACATGCCCAGGCTCAAAAGGATCTGAACTGCGAGGTGCGGGACGGGGTGAAAGATCTGATGAGAGCAAGTAACCTTGTGCCAGCCACAAAACGGGCCGCGAATGTCAATAACATCGACTTCCTGTCAATCTACACAGGCATGAGCACCTTGTGTCCGGCCTGCACTCTACTTGCCACACCAGGCACAGCGAATAATATCCATTATACACAGGCTAGCAAGGCGGCAGTCTTGGCACTGGTTCAGGAGAGTAGCCGGAAGTTGAATAACAAAGAATGGTGGTAGTATGAGAGTGCCAAATCCTGCTAATCCTTCAATGCATGTCGTTATACACATACCATTACTAACACCAAGGGCCCTAACTCAGTGCTGGGCTGCAACCACGGTAGAGAACTCAGGTCATCTTCCTCCAAATGCTGCGCAAGCCAATGTCCCTTCCGCTGGACTACTCGGACAGGCTCCTCGAGATGCAGCTGATCAAAATATACCTGGTGTGCAAGTCAACGCCCCTCCTTCTCAACCACTCGCTCAGACTCCTGTTGGTATGGCGTGTTATAACATACATGCTGTACAAGTCAATGTCCCTCCTGCTCAACCACTCCCTCAGCCTCCTCTGGGTGCAGCTGGCCAAAACATACCTGTTGCGCAAGCCAATATCCCTCATGCTCAACAACAGGCTCCTTCGGGTGTGGCTGGTCACAACCTATATGCTGCGCAAGTCATTGTCCATCCTACTCCACCACTCGCTAAGGCACTTGAGGGTCGGTTGGGTCAAAAGATACCTGCTGTCTGAGTCAATGTCCCTCCTACTCAACTACTCGTTCATGCTCTTCCAGGTATGGCTGCTCAAAAGGTACCTGCTGCGCAAGTCAACCTCCCACCTACTTAAGAACAAGCTGCGGCTCCTCCATGTATTGCGGGTCAAAACTTACCTGCTGCACAAGTCAACGTCCCTCCTGCCGAACAACATAGACAGACAGCTCCAGCTAATATTCCTGTTGTGGGTCAAAATATACCAGTTCAAGCTGGTAATGATCTTGCACACCCACAAATAGTATGTGATTCAAGTTCACAGGATAAGCACCCTTCGCCAGGGCAAGTGTTACCTGATCCACCACATCATAGCCTTGCTGCTATCCAAAACCAACCTGTTGCCACAGGTGTTCGCCCAGCCCCCACCCATAGGCTCCCAGGTTAGTCATTTCCTAAATCATCACGTTGTTTCAGGTATTTACTTAGTGACTTATGGGATACAGATGGGGCCTCTGTACTTGAGTATCCACATACCGTGATATCGTTTATGTCCTGCCATCATGACTTGGTTGCGCACTATTCAACTTTGAAAGGAATACAGTAAATGTCGCCCCAAACTATAACCTATTCCATTGGCAACTACGGCATCTCAATAGCGTAGTGTTCACCAAGTTGGATTCGTATGACATCCATTGGTTGTCAGCCATGCATTACAGATCTGTCCATCACCACCACATCTGCTACATACTTGGCGGAATAGGTAAAGGGCCTAGAAGGTTACGTAGGTCTCCTATATTAGCAAAAATGGATTCTCAGTCTGATCTGTCTGCATTGCGTCCTGACGCCAGTGATGGATTTCTTGTGTCCTACACCTCCTGTGCATTCTGACTTGTGTTGCAATGTTCCTTGCATCCTGATGCCATGTTACATCCTCCCAACGTCTCGACTGCCCTAGACTCTTGATCTTGTCACCTCTTTCTCCTGATCCTGCTAGCTTCTCCTTACCTCTTCTCCGCATCCTGATGTATCCCACCCCTCATACACGCTCCAGTAATCACAACTTCAATTAATTCGCTCCTTTCTCAACTGTTGGCCCATATCTGGGGCACTCTTCTTTCCACATCTCATGTTTCAAGTTTCACATCTCACATCTCACGCCTCATTGGTCTGCTGAACTAAGGATCTGGGTTTCAAGAAAGTTGCTTCTATATCTTCTAGTATATGCAGTATCAAGATGTAGGATTCTGACGATTCTCTGATTCTAACTTTTTAATAAACCTCGGTACATCAGGCCAAGGCATTAACTACAGTCAAGGAGGTAGTGCTATACCAAGACAGAGGGTAAGCGAGGTTGAAGGCCATAGTCGTAGGAGGATAGGGCAGTAAGGTGCTAGCTGTAGCAGTAAGGTGCCAATAGTGGGTAGTGCGATAGTAGAGTATAAGCCTGGGAAACGGGCAGTAGGATGCCAGCCGATCCGACCGTATGGAGAGGGGAGAGGGAGGGTAGGACCACCTCTTTGCCTTAGAAACTATTGGTAATCGTGTTTGTTTCTCACTCAGCCCTCAGGTACTGGTTCATTAGAGGGTGTATAAGGAAAGCGACCGAGGCCTGATGAAGTATTTCCCCTACTGCAAACCATTTTCCTAACCAGCTGTAACTTGAGGGTTGAAGGAAGTGTTCCCAACGGTGCAAATGATAAGCGAGGCCAAGCAAGTACAGGTTATGCAGAGGAAACAACATCACCAGATAATGAAACCAACCACCAAAGGATGGAAAAGAGGAGAGGATATCCTTAAATGGTAGACCTAAGAGTGTGGAGAGAAAAGGGAGAGTCCATCACCCTATAGGGATACACCCATGATAAGGGGGGGTGGTGGGAAAAGGGGTAATAATCTCATAGTATTGAGATTTCAATCGCCGGCGATATAGAGGAGGCAGAGGATGTTCAGAAAAGCTCGCAAGGTACTTCAATATTTATATCCCGCTTTGTAGTGTGTATGGCCTACAACTATCTACTATATTAACTAAGTACGTACTTACCTTTCCAAACATTTTCTCATGGTGCGAACAGTGTTTGACACTGAATAAAATCACCGCACCATTGACTTTGGAACTGGCTGGCTCTGGATATTTCTGGTGGGGCACCATGTTCTAGTCAGAGTTCTTAGTCGTTCATCCATCAGAAGGAACTAAAACGAGAACACATGCTAGACAGTATCCTGATCATCAGCATAATAAAGTGGCGAACTTCTTGATCATGCCTATCGTAGTATCAGATATTACACGGTCTTCTTGTGTAGAGGCTTTGGTTAGACTGGAGCTCACGATGGTACCAATAGCATAATCGCCTCATAGTCTTTCCTTACTGAATCGTCCTAACTCGTATCTTCGCGAACATACTATGTGGCTGGGTCCAGTCATACACCTAATTCATTCTGGTGTAGATCTTGTGAAAACATCCCATTACGTTAGTGATATAGTTTCCGGTGCCATACTACTATGTCAGTAACTCTCACGGTCCCCTGGTGAGATACTTGTTGGGATAACTTTAGGGTTCTTTCTTTTGTTACACGGTTGCTATGAGGGATTTCCTTTGTAAGGTTTATAACAAATTGTATTGTTCCCTTGGTTATGCGGATATGCGACTCATACTGGGGTATGAGTCGGGCAGCAAAGGCTGTGCTAGGATTTCCTTCTATATAAGGGGGCTCCGCCCCCTATTGCTTTTAAGGTTCTACGCTCCCCGTTCCTCCCCCTCCGAGCACCCACAAGCTGCTCTGATTGCTGCCACTTTCCCCGACATCGCTGCCCGGGTCCTTAGGGATGCGAACTGTATCCTCCCCCTCGCTGTCACGACCAAGGTCACCGACCGCGCATCCGTCACCCTTCTCGTCACCGACCCTGCCATCCCTGCTGCCACCTTCGCACCTTACTTTGATGCCCTGTCCTGCCCACTCAACAAGTCGTTCCCAGTGGGAGAGTCTCCCTGGTTGCCCTTCCGCCTCGCCCCCAACGAAGCCCAGCTAGCCATCCACTCCCTCCCCATCGCCTTCCTCCCGGAGGACCAAAATGCACTTTTCCCCTGCCTCGCGGAGTCGATTCTCAACTCCAAGAACATTAGAATCCTCGCCCGCAGGTACCTCAACCCGAGTGCACAATCTAGGGAGGGTAAGCTTGCCACCTCTGTCATCGTCTCAGTTCACCCTGGGGACGTCCCCACAATGGGCTCCTCTATCCGTCTCTTTTCCCGCTCGCGTACGGTTGAACGCGCCTACTTCTCCAATAGGTACACGCAATGCAAGAACTGCTGGGGATACGGCCATGTCGCCCCCAGGTGCCCCTCTTCCGATCCCGTCTGCCCCATTTGCTCCCTCAACCATACCCATGCCATGCACCGGTGCCCCAACCCCACCTGCCCTGGTGGTGGCAACCTTAAGGCTACTCTTGCCTGTTGTTCTGCCTCACCGCCATGCTGCGCCAACTGGGACGCGCCCCACACTGCGACTCACAGGGATTGTGAGTCCCACCCCTCTCCGCCCACTCTCATTTGTTCCACCGCGGCCGAAACGATTGTTCCTCCGCCGCCTGTTGGCGACGAGATGGACACGGCCACCGACGATAATGACCTCTCACCCCCCGCTTCTCCCACCCGCTCTCTCCAGTAGGCGTTCGCGATGGCTACTCCAAGAGCCGGATGCGCAACGATACTTCCGGCCCCTTTATGGCCCACCCAAGGCAGTCGGTCGCTTCCTCCCGGGGAACCCATTAGCCCCTCTCCCATGAGCAGAACCCCATCGGGCCTGGCCCGTTAATGCAGTACAACCATACGCCGTAGGGTGGCGAGCAGGTCTCTCCCCCCCCCGAAACCCTTCACACTCGTTCAACACAACTGCCTCGGGAACTGGGATGTGCTTTTGTCGCTTTTCGGGTCATTCACGCAACTGGCCCACCCCCCGGCCATTGTCGCCCTGCAAGACCCTCCGGTCTACAGGCGCAAGCTTCCTTCCTTTAATTTGTTCACTGCTTTGTCCCACCCTACCAATGGTGGCTGCAAGCCCCGCGTTGCTTTCTACCTTTATGGTTCTTTTTTGTCTACTATTTCCCTCCTGCCCCGCTTCTTCGGAAGGGGTGATGTCATGGCTTTGGACCTCTTCACCCCTGATGCCTTTTTCACCCCTTCCACGACTGGCTTCACGATTGTCAACTCCTATAGCACGAAGGGTCGTCTCAACAATACCCGCTCCGTTCTACCGGGGATTATATTTCCTGAATCCCCTCTCCCCACAGGTACGCTGGGTAATCTAAACATCCACCACCCCACCGCGGACCCGCTTAGAGTCTTCAAGGAAGACGAGCTCGCCACCTCGACCCCGCATTTTGACAGTGCTAGGGATTTGGGCTTTACTCTCCTGAACGTCCCTCGTGTCTTTACTCGGTTTTCCATGTCTCTCATTGGGCGCCCCGGCGTCCTCGACCTAGCCTTCGCTTGCCCCCTCCTCGCCCCGTATTTTTCAGAATGGTCCGACCCGCTCCCCTCCACTGGCTCTGACCACATCCCTATCCTCCTCCGCTTCGAAGCCCACCTCTTTCGCGCCCCCCCCCGCCCCCAACTGGGCCCTGACGGACTGGCCCGCACTCGACTCCTCACTCAAAGCAGCCTCTATCTCGCCTGACCCTTCCCTCCCCACCTCCCGGTCGTTGGATGTCTTGTTCAAAACAAACCTGGGCAGAATAACGGCCGAGTTGGCTCTCCATACCCCCGTAAACCGGTTACCTACTAGTCCAAGCCCTGGTGGTCGGATCTCCTATCCCAGCTCAGGAGAGCTTATAACTCCGCACTCCACTCCTCGAAGGTAGACAGGCTCGATGCAGCCCTCCTTGCGTCGGCAAGGGCGGCCAGGACGGCCTCCTTCAAAGCCTGTAAGAAAGCCAAAAGGGACCACCGGTCCGCTTTTCTGGCCACAGCTACCCCGCAAACCGTTTGGACACCGAAGAGGTTCGCTGAGGGACGCCCCCCCCCTCGCTTCCCCGAGCTCCCTCGTGCCGTAACGCCGCTAGAGCTCAACAAGGCCCTCCTCAACCACTTCTTTCCAGGCGAGCCACTGAGGCCCGTCGACTCCATTCTGCTCCCGTTCAGGGACTGCCCGGCCCTGGCAGCGGACGAAGTAGGCAGAGCCCTAGCCCGGTCCTCACCATCGTTAGCCCCTGGCCCTGACATGACTCCCAATTCTGTGTGGAAAAGGATACACCGGGTGGCTCCGCACCTAATCCACCACCTCCTCGCCCCGCTGGTGGCCCATGGTTTTCACCCACCAGCCCTCAAAATGGCCGACGGTATTGTGCTTGACAAACCGGGGAACCCCTCTTATGACTCGCCCTCCTCCTTCCGTCTCATCGTTTTGCTGCAAACCTTTTCTAAGATCCTGGAGAGGATAATGAACTCGAGACTGTCATGTGTGGCCCGCCTAGCTGGCCTCCTCAACCCCCACCAATGCGGCTCGCTGGCTGGCCTGTCGGCCTCTGATGCGACTACCACCCTGACTCACGAAATAAGAACCCTCCAGAGGCCTGGGATAAAGTCTCCATGCTGTTCCTGGACATTAAGGGTGGTTTCGACAACGTGAACCCCTCCACTCTTTGCAGCATACTCAAGGCGAAGGCTGTCATCCCATACCTCGTTTCCTGGACTAGGTCCTTCCTAACCGGTACGTGCCGGCTCCGCTACCAACGGTCGCCGAAGGTTTTTGCCCCGGTTTCCGTGGGCACCCCACAGGGATCCCCCGTCTCCCCTCTCTTATTCGTCATTTACGTTTCCCGCCTGCATTGCGAGATTCCCCAGGGTCTCACCCTCTCCTACGTCGACGACATTGGCGTGACGGTTTCCTCAATGTCATATCGGCGTAACATCCAATCCCTACAGAGGCACTACGCGGTACTGAAGGTCAGGGGGGCCCGGCTGGGTGTTAGCTTCTCCATCCCTAAAACAGAAGTCATCCACTGGAGGACAATCAAGGACAGAGGTCCTGTCTCCAGCTCCCTGATCCCCCGTGATGGTTCAATTTTTCCCCCTAAGGCGAGGTCCGTTGGCTGGGATACTGGTTCACCCCGTCGATCTCCACGACCCCACACTGAACCAAGAGACTGGCCAAGGCCCAAGCTGCGTTCGTGGCCATCAAAAGGCTCTCCCCTCCGGGGATGGGCCTTCCCTCGTCCTTGTGCCACCGGTTGGCCTCCTCTCTCCTCTTCCCCATCCTCAGCTACGGGGCGGATACGTTCAAGCCCACTGTTCACATGACGAGAAGGCTCTCTACCTTCTGGCACAAGGTCCAGAGGTGGACCACGAATTGCTTCTCGTGCACCCCTACCGATATCCTGGCCGTTGAGGCCTGCCTCCCCCCGCTCGATCTCCTCCTTGCGTACAAGTACTGCCTGGCCTGCCTTAGCATGATGTGCTCCCCTCCGGAGATCAACCCGGCCGCCGCCTGACTTCCAGCCTCCCTTCAGACGCCGTCGCTGCACCGCCAAGCCCCCGATCATAGGATCCTCTCCCGCAGGAATCCAGGCACTAGACTGCCCCTCCCGTGGGGCTGGCCTAGGCCCTCCGCCAAGAACAGGACCCACCTCCCCCTAGACGCCCTCCTGCATTCGATGCTTTTTGCCCTTGGCCCCGATGGGTCCACCCCCCTCCCAGTTACCTCCCAGCACCTGCTCGGCGAGACTTACACGGCGCCTCCTCTGCGCCGCGCCTCCTCTGCGCCGCGCCTCCTCTGCGCCGCGCCTACCCGCGGCTGGAGCTCCTCTGCAAGAAGCTCCTCATGGAGGAGTGGGAGATGGCAGCGCCGGACCCAGCAAGATACACCTACCCCCCCTTGCCAAAGCCCCATCCGTTTGTGGGCCTCTGCAAATTCGACGCGGGTCACCTTCACCAGATGAGGTCTGGGAAGAGCTACCTACGCGCCCACCCTTCCTCGGACAATCCCGCCCCGACCACCTGCCCCCGTTGCGTGGAAGCCCCTGAGACTCTTGAGCACGCCATCCTCCACTGTTCGGCCAAGAGGCCAGCCAGGGACCGCAACCTTCAAGGGGTCACTGAGTTGGGCCCCGACACCCCCGTCTGGTCCTCCGCCGCCCTCCTGGGCGCGCTCGCCCGCTTCGTAAGGTCTACGGCCACAGCTTTCCCACCGGGCATTTTCTCTCGCCCGTCCTCCTCCGCAGAATCAGTCTCCTCCCGATCTTCTAATGTAGTTTCCTTTGCGTATTTTTTGTCGTCTCAGGAAAGCTATGCTTATTTTGTTGATTTTTCATGCTATCCACTGGTCAGAGGAGGGTTTCCTTTATAGTACTTGGTTTAATTTCATGCCCGTATGTGGGCCTGGGACCGGTACGAACCCCATCTGAAGAGCAGAGTTCCAGATATTTCCTTTGTTAGTTCGTTTTGGCTTTTGGGTTTTGTTTTCACCATAGCTAGCGCTCCATGTGATTTCTTGTACCTTAACAACGAATATATGATATAAAAAATAAAAAATTAAAATTAAAATTAAAATTAAAAATTAAAAAAGCCCCCTATTTCTTTTTTTCATCTTTCTTGTCCGCGCCACCTCCAGCAATTGAAATCTCAGCACCATGAGAAATCATCGTGAGAGTGTCCTCCGCCTCTGACCTCCCTTGATGGCCTCTGCCTAGGAGTGTTAGGTACCCGTCTCTCTCTTTCCTCTCTCTGAGGGTCTTTGGCCTCACCTCCCACGGGGTTCTTCATTCTGTCTTCGTTTAAGCACGCTTGCGTTGATGTTTCTCCCCCTCACGCCGCACTTCGCGATGCGCCTCACTTAGCGATTTGCACGGTCAGCAACCCTCTTTCCATCGTCAACACACGGTCGCTAGTTGCAGGCTATCGGTGAAGTAGTTGCCCTGGTGGCCCTGCTCTCTGGTATTGCACTCTCTCCTGTAACAAGGGACCACGTGAGAGAAGCGGTAATTTCCTCTGGTCGGCCCTTGGACTCTCCGTTGTGGCTGGCATCCCCTCTGCTGGGTGGCTCTCCTCGCTGGGTGACTCCCCTCGTCCTCCTCCCCCTGCCGTGATTTACTCTACAGTCGCAAACCTCGTATTAGGTTACACTGTGTCATGCTATACCCCTACCTCCTTGGCCCATGCTAAAGTCTGAAGGGCCGCCGCCCCATGGCTTTTGCCTTGTTGGGATATAGCCTGCCCCTGTAGCCGTTCGGTTTGGGATTCGATGTACTTTTCGTTTAAGGTTGAGCAGTAGTAGTTTTATTCTTTCTTCCCGGTCGGCACTTGGTGCTGTAAGATTCTTTTGATTTGTTCTGGGGGCTCGCCGAAGGGTTTTGTCTTGTTTTGGTTTCATTTCTATGATGTCTTTCCTTACCTGTCAGGAGGGAGGTATTGCTTTGTCTTGCTTGCTGCTTGGGTGCTGTATGGGGGGGGGGGGCGTTCTCTGGTTTTGAGGGGCTTGGCTATTTCCCAAGAGGGGGTGACGCGGGTGTGGGTTGTTTAGTTTGGTGGATTTTGTTTTCGCTATAGCTAGCGCTCCATGCGATTTCTTGTACCTTAACAACCAATATATAAATTTTTTTTTTTTTCAAAAAAGAAAACACCCCTATTTCTTTAGTTCTTTACGCGACCTGGTATTTCTTTCACGACTCCGGTACTTCAGAATATAACGTCTCTTATTCTGATGTCCAAGATCCACGCCAAGAACCCACGAACCCTGACCCTGATCTGCCGTTATGCGATCAGCCTTGACCTGAGATTATCATCTCCAAACCCTCACACTAAACGAGCGTTATCGTTTAGGACCTTCCTGTCGTTGTGTTCCTTGGACTAACGTCCAGTGCCAACATCAGCAAAAATTATTATATGCGTCCTGAGCGTCCCGTGCATCAGACGCTCAGGACGCTCAGAAGGTTAACCGTTACTCTGGACGCGACGTCGGCCGGACGTCACGTCCGGACGCCATTCCCTATCTACCCCTGCGTCCTCGACGTCCCGACGACGTCCACCACCAAGCCCATGCGTCCAGATGCCCTCAGA